>Ga0209267_1001518_pt1 | contig 15797 bp, 15 predicted proteins | sample GraSoiAngelo_137_FD_185894 | JGI IMG/M metagenome (GOLD analysis project Ga0209267, IMG submission 185894) | Grasslands soil microbial communities from the Angelo Coastal Reserve, California, USA - 14_0929_09_30cm (SPAdes) (version 2) | ecosystem: Environmental > Terrestrial > Soil > Grasslands ... | reverse complement strand
TCTGGAATGACCGAGATGATCCGCGCTGACCTCGAGGCGAGGCTGGGCACTCGTGTGATTTCCGTCGAGCCAATTCCCGAGGGCCACTCCGGGTTCACTTATTTCGTGACCGCGGACAGTGGCGAGTACGTGCTGCGCCTGCCGCCGCCCAACGCGCGCATCGCAGGTACCGCGGACGTGATGCGGCAGGGGCGGATCATGGCCGCTCTGCACGACGCCGGGCTTCCGGCGCCGGCGGTCCCGATCATCTCCGACGAGCCGGTCGTCGACGGGCGTCCATTCATCCTCATGGAACGAGTCAGCGGGCGGCGGATCGAAAAGACCGCGCTCGAGGAGACCGCGACCGACATCGCGACCAGCGCAATCGATGTGCTCAAGAGATTGCAGGCGCTGCCGCCTGAGAAAACAGGCATAGGCGATGAGGAGCCGATCGGCCTGCAGGTGGAGATGATGCGCTGGGCGATGCTCATGCAGCGCGCTCCAGAGGAGCTGACGGCGCGCGCGGGAGAGCTCGGCGGCTTGCTCGCGGCACAGGTGCCGGCTGAGCGCCGGCCCACTCTGGTCCACGGCGACTACCACTTCGGCAACATGCTTTTTCGCGGCCCCGAGGTGATCGCCGTCCTCGACTGGGAGATCGCCGAGCTGGGCCAGCCGCTCCTCGACCTCGGCTGCCTCTGCGCGATGACGGTCCGCCGGCAGTTCCCCGGCGCGCCGAGTCCGGGCGGCGCCGTCGCGCTTGACCTCCACGAGCTCTTCATGCTCTACGGCGTGGACGAGAGAGAGATGCGCTGGTATATCGCGCTCAGCCTCTACAAGTACGCCGCGATCCTCGGTTACAACTTGATGCTGCACCGCAAGGGCCGGCGGCCCGACCCCATGTACGAAGGCCTGACGGATACCATCGTCGGCATGATCGACGAAGGAATCACCCTGCTGTGACCTGGGAGTTCTCGACCGAGCCGGAGTTCGAGAAAAAGCTCGAATGGATGCGCCGGTTCATGCACGACGAGGTGTATCCGCTCGAGGTCCTCGACGTGGACGAGAGGGGATTCATGCGGGCGGTCCGCCCGCTGCAGGAAGAGGTCAAGCGGCAGAAGCTGTGGGCCACTCACCTGCCGCCCGAGCTGGGCGGCCAGGGCTACGGGCAGGTGAAGCTGGGCCTGATGCACGAGATCGAGGGTGCGTCGGTCTGGGGGCCGATCGTGTTTGGCAACCAGGCACCCGACTCCGGGAACTCAGAGATCCTCGCCCACTTCGGCACCGAGGAGCAGAAGACGCGGTGGCTCCATCCGCTGCTCGACGGAAAGATCCGCTCCGCCTTTTCGATGACCGAGCCTGAAACCGCGGGCTCAGACCCGACGCTGCTTGCGACTACGGCAGAGCTCGACGGCGACGAGTGGGTGATCAACGGCCACAAGTGGTTCACGTCGAACGGGATGATCGCGGACTTCCTTATCGCCATGGTCGTCACCGAGCCGAAGGCCGACTCCTATGAGCGCGCGTCGATGATCATCGTGCCGTCTGACACGCCCGGCCTGAAGAGGGTGCGCAACGTGCCCACGATGGGCGGTGAGCACGAGAAGTTCGGTTACGGCCACGCTGAGGTCTTCTACGAGAACGTGCGCGTGCCGGCGGCCAACGTGCTTGGCGAGCGTGGACAGGGATTTTTGATCGCACAGGCACGGCTCGGACCGGGGCGCATCCACCACTGCATGCGCTGGCTGGGCCAGGCGCGGCGCGCATTCGACATGCTGTGCGAGCGCGCACTCCAGCGCGAGGCTTTCGGCAAGAAGCTGGCGAGTCACCAGACGGTGCAGAACTGGATCGCGGACTCGGCGGCCGAGATGCAGGCCGCCCGCTTGATGACCCTGCACGCGGCGTGGGTCATCGACACGCAAGGTGCGTCTGCCGCGCGCAAGGAGATCTCACTGATCAAGTTCTATGGCGCGAAGGTCCTGCACGACGTGATCGACCGCGCGATCCAGATCCACGGCTCGCTCGGTTATTCATCCGACCTGCCGCTCGAGGAGATGTACCGCCATGCACGCGCGGCCCGCATCTACGACGGTCCCGACGAGGTGCATCGCGTGTCGGCGGCGCGGCAGATCCTGGCCGGCTACCGGCCGCCCGAGGGAATCTGGCCGCGCGAGCACGTCCCCACTCGCCGCGAGGCGGCGAGGCGAAAGTTCGCCGCGCTGCTAGAGGCCGCAACAACAGATGCCTGAGGACCTGCCGGACTACGCGGTCACGGCGCGGGCCTTATGGACGAAGAACAACTCCGACTTCACCGCGGGCACAGCGCGCGACAGGTGGTCGCAGGACGAAATTCGCTGGGGAGTGTGGAAGACGCCTGAGGCTGAGATTCAGATCCTCCCCGACCTCCATGGCAAAGACGTCATCGAGCTCGGCTGCGGTACCGCGTATTTCGGCGCGTGGCTGAAAAAGCGCGGAGCCCGGCGCGTGGTCGGCGTCGACGTCACGCCCGCTCAGCTGAAGACCGCTCGCACGATGAACGAGGAGTTTGGGCTCGGCCTCGAGTTCATCGAGGCGAACGCCGAAGAGGTGCCTCTACCCAACGCATCATTCGATCTCGTCTTCTCGGAATATGGCGCCTCGATCTGGTGTGATCAATACAAATGGATCCCCGAGGCTGCTCGTCTGCTGCGTCCCGGCGGTGAGCTGGTTTTCATGCGCAACACCGACTTCGAGATGGTCGCCTCGACCGACGAGGAAAGGATCACCGAGCGCCTGGTCCAGCCGCTCAAAGGCATGCATCGGCTTAACTGGTTCTCTGAAGACGAGTCGTCGGAATTTCACATCAGCGCTTCCGAGATGTTCCGGCTCTTGAGGCGGACTGGTTTCGAGGTGCTCGACTGGCGCGAGCTGTACGCTGCAGACGACGCGGTGGACCATCCCTTCTATTCATATGTGCCCGCGGAGTGGGCCCGCCGATGGCCCTCTGAGGAGATCTGGCGGGCCCGCAAGCGCCGCCCACCTCGAGGCCGCGAACACTGATGCCTAGACGCCTTCCCGACTACGCGATCCGCAACCGCGAGGTGTGGACGGTGTCGAACGCCAACTACACGGCCGCCAGCGCGCACGACTCGTGGGCGCAAGAGGAGATCACATGGGGTCGATGGAACACGCCAGAGTCCGAGATCAAGTTCCTGCCGGACCTACACGGACTCGAGGTCATCGAGCTCGGCTGCGGCACCGCCTACTTCGGAGCCTGGTTGAAGAAGCACGGCGCTCGCCGCGTCCTCGGTGTCGACATCACCCCGGCGCAGCTCGACACCGCGCGTGAGATGAACGAGGAGTTTGGCCTCGGCCTCGAGTTCCTCAAGGCCAACGCCGAGGCCGTGCCGCTTCCCGACGAATCGTTCGATCTCGCGTTCTCTGAGTACGGCGCCTCGTTGTGGTGCGATCCGGATCGCTGGATCCCGGAGGCAGCGCGGCTGCTCAGGCCAGGCGGCGAGCTGGTCTTCATGCGCAGCACGGACCTCGAGATGGTGTGCTCGGCTGACAACGAGAGGATCGGGCGACAGTTGCTCCGGCCGCTCAAGGGGATGCACCGGCTCGACTGGACTGACGACGAGGTCGGGCCGAGCACCGAGTTCCACATCAGCCACTCCGAGCTGTTCCAGGTCCTGCGCCGGGCCGGGTTCGAAGTGTTGGACTTCCGCGAGCTGTATGCGGCCGAGGACGCGGTGGACCACCCTTATTACCAGTACGTGACGGCCGAGTGGGCGCGTCAGTGGCCCTCGGAGGAGGTCTGGCGGGCCCGCAAACCCGAGCTCGCCAAATCCCGTCGGCGTCGTTCCTAGTGGCTGCCCAGGTCGAACGGCCGCAGGAATGGCGCCGGCTCGAATTCGAGGTACGACGGCGCGACGGAGTTCAGCGGCCCCAATCCCGCCGCTGCGGCGTTCAACGCGCCCGGGTCTGTCGCACCCGCCCACCTGCCGGTGTTCAGGCGGGCCTCCAGCGCCTTCAGCGCTGCAACCGTCTCCGCCGGGGTGAAGGTGCAGTGTCCGGCCCGGTGGACGAACGCCTGGCGCAGCAGCTGGCTGTCCTTCGCGTCCTGTGCCACGGAGCGGTACGCCTGCTCGTCCGAGTTGAGCACCAGGCCGTCACCTGTCGTGTGGATGGTGAGGACCGGCTTCCCACCAAGGTTGCCGTTGAAGACGATGTGGTCGGTCAGATAGCTGACCGCCGCGGGATCGGCGCTGATCCGGCTCGCTGACGCCAGGGTGGCGAGGTCGGCGTCGAGGCTGAGACCGGCTTGCTGGTACAGCGCCTGGACCTCGGCGTTGTCGATCGAGTTCGCGAGCTGCTTCGCGTAGTTGACCCCGGTGTTCCACGAGGGATTGCCACCGGCGCGCGCCTCGAGCTCGCCCCGAAAGGCGAATACGAACGGCCCGTCGACCTGCGACAACCAATTGAACTGATTTGCCTCCTGGGATGTGAAGTCGGTCGAGCTCGGCTCTGCGCTCGCCTTGTCGAACCACCCCGGGAGGTCGCCCACGGCAGCCGCCAGGGCGATGCGGGCCTGTCCTTGCGGCGTCGACTGCGCGGCGGAGAGGATTCCCTCGGCCAGGGTTAGGTTGTTGGGGTTGGTGATGTGGACGAGCTGGACGGTCGAGGTCGGCGCCAGGAGTTGCTTGATGACGAACTCGGCGTCAAGGCCTTCGTTCCAGACGGCCACGCCTCCGGCCACCACGCCGCACATGGGGAGCGCGGCGTCGAATCGGTTGGCATGGGTCTGCAGCAGGCCGGCCGTGATGATGCCGCCCAGCGAGTGGCCCCATGCGATCGTTCGCGTGGGCGTGCCGACGATGCTCTCGGCTATGTCGAGGGTCGCGATCTGGTCGGGGATCGCCTCCTGCAGGGCCCAGCCCGTATGGGCGTACGAAGAGCCGGCGAGGGCGTAGCCCTGGCTCAGCAAGAAGGGGCCTGTCACAACGGGATCACCGACGTCCTGGGCCGGGTTCGGGCGTCCGGGCACGACGTACCCGTGGCTGTAGAGGAGCAGCGTGTGATTCCAGTTGCTCGGGACCTCGATCTTGTAGGTGGCGCCGTCGGCCAATGTGCCGCTGTATGTCACAGTGGCGGCGGCGGCCGTGAGCGGTGCCAGACCCAACGCAAGCGCGGAGCCCACGAGAGCAACAAAGAACCTCTTGCCCAACCCAACCATCGGCGCGACCTCCTACCCCACAACTGCCGGCGATCAGCGCGACAACTCTAGAGCTTGCTGAAGGCGATGTGAAATAGCCGCTTCTGATGTCCGCTAGGGGTGTGACTCCGCAAGGTGGAGGCGGTCCCAGTCCGAGTATTCGCCGTTCACGTGGATGATCCGCTTCAGGCCGGCCTGCTCGAGAAGGCTCGCTGCGATTCCGGCGCGATACCCGGACGCGCAGTGAACCGCCACTGGCGCGTCGTGCGGGATCTCGTCCGCGCGGTGCGGCACGTCGGGCACGTAGATGTGTACGGCTCCGGGCACGTGGCCTGCCACCCACTCGTGCTCGTCTCGCGCATCGACCACTGTCATCGGCTCGGCACTGAGCACCCACTGCGCCATGTCCTCGACGTCCACCGTCTCGAAAGTCGACAGCTCGCGGCCGCTCGAGCGCCATGCGTCCATTCCGCCGTCCAGCTCACCCGCGATGCCATCAAAGCCGATGCGCAGCAGCTGGCGCTGCGCTCGTATTTGCTGCTCGTGCGTGCCGCCGGCCAGGACGAGCGGCCTGCCCCGCGCGACCAGCCAGCCGACCCACGCGCTGACAGGACCGTCGATGCCTACCTGGTAGCTGCCCGGAATGTGACCTGCGTCGTAGTCACGCCCGGTGCGGATGTCGATCACGGCTGCCCCGGAGTCCATCATCTGCGCCACCTCGTCAGCCTCGAGGGGAGTGAGTGGCGGAAGCGTGCGCCCGATCAGCGGCGCCCCTCCCCTGTTGATCGCCGACATGTCGCGGTAGTAGGTCGGATAGCGGGACTGCGTCAGCGCCCGAGCGAGGAACGGCATGACCTCGGTGGTCTGAAAGAACGGATTCGTCTTGCGCTCGTGGCCGAGGGTCGTCTCGTGCCCGCTCCGTCCGCCGACGCCGCAGAAGGATCCGCCGCCATGGGTGGGAAACACGCGTATCTCATCCGGCAGCGCGCGCAGGCGGACCTGCAGTGTGGTCAGCGCTTCCAGCGCGAGGTGAACCGCGAGGTGCGGGCCGAACAGGTCCGTTCGCGCGATCGCTCCAAGCATCACCGCACCGCCTGAGAACACGGCGCGCGCACGACCGCCCTCGCCGAGGAGGTAGGCCTTGTGGTCGGGCGTGTGGCCGGGCGTGGCAATCGCGCGCAGGGTGGTGTCACCAAGCGTCAGCTCGGATCCTGCTTCCAGCTCGCCGATGTCCGCTCCCGTTTCGGCCTGGAGCTCGCGGCGTCCCGACACGAAGTCGTTGTGAAGGTGCGTGTCGAGGGCGTGTGTCAGCTTGACGTTCAGGTCGGAGGCGACGTTCAGATAGCGCTCGATATCGCGCAGCGGGTCGATGACCAGGCCAACGCCACGGTCTGTGTCGGCGACGACAAAGCTCGTGTTGCCAAGCTCTGGCGCCGGGATCGCCTCGACTGTGTACATGGGATCAGCTGCCGATAGGAACCGTCGTCAGAAGGACCCAGATCGTGATGAGCGTGACCACGACCGCACCGCCGTAGAAGACGACCTGTGCGGGCATGCTCTTGCCGGCTTTGAAACCGAGGTCGACGAGGAGATAGCGAATGCGGTGCGCGAAGTGAAAGAACGGCGCCGCGATCAGGACCAACAGGTAGAGCTTGACGATCGGATTGCCGAGGGCATTGACCCAGGTGTCGTAGTGGCGGTCTACCACGGGCACGATGTTGAGCGGACCGAGGATGCCCTGGATCAAGACGTGGACGGGAATCAGGATGGCCGCGATGATCCCGCCCTGCGCGAACAGGAACCAGAAAACCAGGTGGTTGAACGCGGTTTTGGGGACTCGGGCGTCCCCACCCGGCCTTCGGCCACCGTCCCCGCCAGCGGGGAGGTGACTTGATTCAATCATCGACCCAACCAGACGAGGAAGAATCCGATCACGCCCGACGCTACGGCCCACGCTGCGAACTGGGACATGACTATCACGCTCGCTGACACTGGGCGATCGAGAAGCTTGAAGTGGAGAATCGAGCCGGCGAGGCTCAGGAACGTGAAGCTGTGATACAGCGAGAACAGAAGGACGACGACGCTGAAGATGACGAAGGGCGCAGAGCCGTGCGGTGAGTAGCGAGCTGGACCGTCACCCGCGCGCTTGATCTCGACCAGGAGCCACACCAGCCACAGTGCGAGCGGGACGGCGGTGAACTCCCGGACGATGTACCAGAAGTAGTGGCGGCTGCGCGTCCACCAGTTGGCCGGCATGCGCCACGGGTATTCGCGCGGCGTGGCGTGCGCTTCGCTCGTACTCACTCGCGGTTGCCGTACGGGAGCACGAATCGCATCGTTGTGTCGAGCTTGGTCTGCTGGATGGCCTTCGCCGGGTCGACGCCCTTCGGGCAAACGACCGAACACTCGCCGACGAAGCTGCACTCCCAGACGCCTTCGCTTTCGGCGAGCACGGGCAGCCGCTGCTTCAGACCCTCGTCGCGGGAGTCGAGGTTGTAACGGCGCGCGAGAGCGGTTGCGGCGGGGCCGAGAAATTCGTTGTTAAGACCGTAGACGGGGCAGGCTGCGTAACAGAGCATGCAGTTGATGCACTCGCTGAACTGCCTGAACTCATCGATCTGGTCGCTGGTCTGACGATGCTCTCCTGCGCCAAGAGGAATCTCCTGCTTGCGGATGATCCACGGCTTGATCGACTTCAGCTTGTGCATGAAGTCATCCATGTCGATGACAAGGTCGCGGATGATCGGGAAGTTGTTGAGCGGCTGGACGACGATGGCGCGCGGCCAGTAGTCGCGCAGAAATGCGTTGCATGTCAGCTTCGGCGTGCCGTTGACCATCATCCCGCAGCTGCCGCAGATGCCCATGCGGCACGACCAGCGGTAGCTGAGGCTGCCGTCGACGTGCGACTTGATGTAGTTGAGCGCGTCGAGCACCACCATGCTCTCGTCGGAGAACGGGATGTCGTAGGTCTGCAGGTGCGGCTCCTTGTCGTGCTCCGGGTCATAGCGCGTCGCGTGGATGCTGATTCTCTTCTCGGGCATTTAGTAAGTCCTCGCCTGCGGCTTGAAGTTGGTGATGGTCACGTCGCGGTATTCCAGACGCGGAGCGAGCGTTTTGGTGTGGAACGCGAGCGTGTGCTTGAGGAACTTTGCGTCGTCCCGCTCGGGGAAGTCGCGGCGCGCGTGCGCGCCACGCGATTCTTCGCGCGCGAGAGCCGAAAACGCGACCGCCGACGAGACCTCGAGCATGAAGTCCAGCTCGAGCGCGGCCAGGATCTCGGTGTTGAAGGTCCGGCTCGAGTCTTCGATCTTGACCTTTTCGAAGCGCTCGCGCAGGCCGCCAAGATTGCGGACGAGCTTCGAGAGGCCCTCTCGCGTCCGGAACACCCCGGCGCCGTCGTCCATCTCCTTCTGCATCTCCTCGCGGATGACGGCGATCCGCTCGTTGCCGCCCTTCTTCTCCAGGTACTCGGTTTCCACCCGGTGCGCCTCGTCCCACAGCATCGCGTCGACCGGGTTCGCGGTGACCGGCTTGGCCGAGCTAGCGAAATGCGCCGCTGCGCGGCCGGCGGCGGCGCCAAAGACCAGGCACTCGGACAGCGAGTTCGAGCCGAGCCGGTTGCCGCCGTTCAGCCCCACGTTCGCGCACTCTCCGGCCGCGTACAGGCCGAGGATGGGCGTCACGCCCGAGATGTCGGCGTCGACGCCGCCCATCATGTAGTGCTGAACCGGACGGACCGGGATGGGGTCCTTGACGATGTCGATGCCGACGAACTCGCGGCCCAGCTCGCGCATGAACGGGAGCTTGCGGTCGATCACCGCCTCCCCGAGGTGGCGCACGTCGAGGTGCATGTACTTGCCGTGCGGCCCCTCGAAACCGCGGCCCTCCTCGAACTCGGTGATCATCGCGCGCGAGATGATGTCGCGCGGGCCGAGCTCCATCTTGTTCGGCACGTAGCGCTTCAGGAACCGCTCGCCCCCGTTGTTGAGGAGGTAGCCGCCCTCTCCCCTCACCGCCTCCGTGATCAAGATGCCGGTAAAGGGCAGGCCGGTCGGGTGGAACTGCACCATCTCCATGTCTTTGAGGCCGACGCCGGCGCGGTAGGCGAGAGCCATGCCGTCGCCTGTGCAGATGTTGCCGTTGGTGGAAAAGGCGTAGACGCGGCCTAGACCGCCGGTGGCGAGGATCGTCGTCTTTGCGGTGATCGCGTCGAAGCGGCCGGTTCGGATGTCGAGCGCGACCACGCCGACGCAGCGGCTGTCTTCGATCAGCAGCTTGGTCACGAACGCCTCGTCGTGGCGCGTGATCTGCGGGTACTTGAGCGAGGTCTGGAACACCGTGTGCAGCATGTGGAAGCCAGACTTGTCGGCGGCGAAGCACGTGCGCCAGGTGGTCATGCCCCCAAAAGGCCGAACCGAGATCTTGCCATCTGGGTCGCGGCTCCATGGGCACCCCCAGTGCTCCATCTGGATGATCTCGAGCGGAGCCTCGCGCACAAAGGCTTCTACAACATCCTGGTCGGCCAGGTAGTCCGAGCCCTTGATGGTGTCGAAGGCGTGGGTCTGGTACGAGTCTTCCGGTCGCATCACTGCTGCGGCGCCGCCTTCGGCCGAGACGGTGTGGCTGCGCATCGGGTAGACCTTCGAGACCAGCCCCACCTTGACCCTGGGATTGGCCTCGACCGCAGCTATCGCTGCCCTGAGGCCGGCGAGCCCCCCGCCAACCACCAGGACGTCGTAGCTCTCAAAGTCCACTTGCCATCTGATTCTATTGGGACTCATGACCGCGCCGTTTTGGACTCCGCCGCCCGAGAAGTACGCCGGCCGACTGCCCGACAAGGCCGATGTGGTCGTGATCGGCGGCGGCATCGCCGGGACGAGCCTCCTGTGGCACCTGGCTCGGCGCCGGATCGACGCGGTGCTGCTCGAGCGCCATCACATCGCGTGGGGAGCGAGCGGGCGCAACGCCGGGTTTCTCTTGGCCGGCGTTGCTTCGTCATACACCGAAGCGGTGCGGGCTTACGGCCGGGAGAAGGCGCGCGAGGTGTGGGAGATCACCAACGAGAACCACGACCGCATGATCGAGGCCGCACGTGGACAGGACGTCGGGCACCGCCGCCGGGGCACGGCGGTCCTTCCGGCAAGCGAAGAGGAACGAGCCCTTCTGATCGAGTCGGAGCAGCTGCTGCAGGAGGACGGATTCATCGCGCGGTGGGATGGGACACGGCTGATCAATCCTCGGGATGGTGAGATCGATCCATCAACCATGGTCGCCGCGCTGGCGCGGCAGGCGAGCGCCGGCGCCATTCGCGAAGGCGTCAACGTCACTTCGCTCACGGCGCGCCGCCACGGCGTGACGGTCACCTCAGGAGAGGATATGTGCGAGGCGGGCGTCGTCATTCTCGCCACCAACGCATACACGTCGCAGCTGGCGCCGTCGGTGAAGATCCAGCCCATCCGCGCGCAGATGGCCGCCACAGCGCCTGAGTCGAAGTCGGTTTTCGATATGCCGGTCTACTCCAACTACGGGTATCGCTACTGGCGACAGCTGGCGAGCGGAGAGGTGTTGATCGGCGGATGGCGCGACACGTCGCCGGAAACCGAGAAGACGTTCGACGACGAGCCGACGCCTGAGATCCAGGAGCACCTCGACCGCGCGGTCAGCGAGCTGGGCGTGAAGAGCGAGGTGACGCATCGCTGGGCAGGGACGATGGGCTTCACCGAGTCGGGCCTACCGATGGCGGGGCCGCTCGACGGGATGCCCAACGTCTACATCTGCGCCGGGTTCACCGGCCACGGGATGGGCTTCGCGTTCATGACCGCGAAGCAGGTCGCAGAGTCGATCTAGATAGTTCCTCGAGCCCCTCAGGCGCAGCCCCTCCGTGGCTCCCCACAGGTGGGGAGCAGCGACCTTCCCCGCTAGCGGGGAAGTGACTTGTTCAAGAAGTCCAGCCAGTTGTTGCCCATGATGCCTTCCACCTGCGAGCGGTTGAAGTGCAGGCGCAGTCGCGCGGGCAGCTCCTTCAACTTCGCCAGGCTGTCGATTGGCGCGTAGCGCGCGTCGAACCCGCCGTCGAGGTCGGTGCCCAGGCCGACGTGCTCCGGGCCACCCGCGGCTCGTGCGTGGTGGACGATGTGCTTCACCACATCGTTCAGGGTCGCTCGGCCCGACGACCGCAGGTGGTGGCTGTAGAAGCTGACGCCGACGACGCCGCCTCGGCGTGCAATCTCAGCCACCGAGACATCAGTCAGCTGTCGGTCGCCGGGCACGATGGCACGAGCGTTGCTGTGCGAGGCCATGATCGGACCGCGCCACATGCTGAACGCGTCCGCCACGGCCTGGTCGGCCATGTGGCTCAGGTCGAGGATGACGTGCTTGCGCCGCATCGCCTTCAGCAGTTGCCGGCCCAGCTCGGTCAGGCCGCCCGGCGCGCCGGTGCCGCCGCTGTACCGCGTCGCACCCCAGGCCGGCCCGATGATCCGCACGCCGCGGTCGGTCCAGGCGCCGAGCTGGGCGGGCGTCTCGATCGGGTCAGCACCCTCCATCAGTAGCACAGCGGCAAGCCTGCCCTTCTTCCAGCCACGCGCGTAAGCCGCGAGCTCCGCGCGATCGCCTATCAGCTGTAGGTCGCATGACCGGTAGTAGTTGACCTCGGCGGTGGCTATCAGGTTTGCCTCGTGGGCGTTCTCGTAGACGAACCGGGTGCGCATCGAGCGCCCCGCCCGGGCGGGCGCGGTGTATAGGGTGGCGAAGACCAGCCCAACCTCCGCCCCGACGAGCGAGGGACGGCTGACCAGGTACCTGGGCGCCGGCGGCCCAACGAAGCCCCGGCCCGCCGAGATCGCGTTCCAGCCGATGTCGAGGTGTGCGTCGACGATCATCGACTCGGGAGAATAACTTGCCGTCAGGTCCTGTATTCAGTAATAATGCACAAGTTCAATATGAATACAGACGAATTGAAGGACCTGTCGAAGGCAGGGCCCGAGGTGACCCGCGACGAAAGCGGTCTCCTCTATATGAAGCGGTTTCGAGACCTTTTTGATCCACTCAAGATGGATCTCGCTCCGATCGAGGCGCTGGCGGCGCTCCGCTATGCCGGCAAAGCCATCCACCTCCTCCAGGAGCGCTGGGGCGCCAAGCACGACCTGAGCGAAGGCCGGCTTGGCGTGCTTTTCCGCCTGTTCCGGTGCGGCGACCTGCCCCTGGGCGAGCTCGCGGACGACCTGGCCATGACCCCGCGCAACATCACCGGTCTGGTCGACCACCTCGAGCGCGACGGCCTGGTCGAGCGCGTGCCGGATGCGGACGACCGACGCTCGGTCCGGGCTCGGCTCACCTCCGCCGGCCGGGAGCGGATCGAGGGCATCTGGAAGGAAGGGTTCGACCACCAGTACGAGCTGGTGAAAGGAATGACCAAGGACGATCTGGCACAGCTTCGACACCTGTGCCTGTTGCTGGTGGAGAACGCCAGGAAGGAGCTGGGGAAATGATCACGACAGGACTCTCTCGACGACGCGTCATTCTTGCAACGGCTGGGACGATGCTCGCCCTGCTCCTGGCCGCGCTGGACCAGACAATCGTTGGCACCGCCATTCCCCGCATCGTGGCCGACCTCAACGGCCTCGACCGGCTCGCGTGGGTGACCACCGCCTACCTCGTCACATCGACGACCATGACCCCGATCGCCGGCAAGCTCGGCGACCTGTTCGGCCGCAAGCCCTTCCTGCTCGTGGGCATGATCGGGTTTGTCGCCGCGTCCGCGCTGTGCGGCCTCTCTCAAGACATGACTCAGCTGATCGTCGCCCGAGGAGTCCAGGGCCTGTTCGGCGGCGTTCTGTTCGCCACCGTCTTCACAGTCATCGGCGACCTGTTCCCGCCGAGCCAGCGCGGTCGCACCGCGGGCCTTTTCGGCGCGGTGTTCGGACTCAGCTCGATCATCGGCCCCACCACCGGTGGCTTCATCACCGACCACTGGAGCTGGCGCTGGGTTTTCGAGGTCAACATTCCAGTCGGGCTGATCGCCGTGGCGGTCGTTTCGGTCGGCCTGCCTTACGTCAGGTCGAAGGCTTCGTGGCGCGACATCGACTTCTGGGGCGCGCTGACGCTCTCCGCCGGGATCGTGCCGCTCCTCGTCGCCCTCTCGATCACCCGCGACCACGCCTGGACGTCGCCTCAGGTCACGGGCTTGCTCGCGCTGGCCGCCGTGATGCTCGCCTCGTTCATCTTCGTCGAGGGGCGGGTCGAGCACCCGATCGTGCCGCTGCACCTCTTCAAGAACCCGACCTTCAGCGTCAGCATGATCGTCGGCTTCCTCACCGCCTTCGGCATGTTCGGCTCGATCCTCTTCACGCCACTGGTGTTCCAGGGGATCCTGGGTATCAGCGCCACCAACTCCGGCGCGTTGATCACGCCCATGATGTTCGGCCTGCTGGGGGCGAGCACTGTGACCGGCTTCGTGATGCAGCGGATCAGGTACTACCGGTTCCTCGGCACGCTCGGCGTGGCCGTGATGATCTTCGGCATGTGGCTCCTTTCCCAGATCACGCCCACGGTCCCGGCGTGGCACGTCGTGGCGGACCTCATCGTCGTCGGCCTCGGCCTTGGCGTCACGTTCCCCTTGTACCTGACCGCGGTCCAGACCGCTCTGCCGCGCGAATACCTGGGCGTGGCCTCGAGCCAGATCCAGTTCTGGCGGAACCTGGGCGGCACTGTCGGCAGCGCCATCCTCGGCGCCGTCCTCGCCAACCGTCTGCCCGGCTACATCACAACACAGGTCACCCAGCTGCACATCCCGCCGCAGGTGCTGGCCGGCTTCCCGAAGGGCAACGCGAACGCGATCCTGGACCCGACCACCCTCGCCAAGCTGCCGGCCGCGTTTGTCAGCGCGATCCGGCTGGCGCTGTCGGACACGCTCCACGACATCTACCTCTTCGCGGGCGCGGTGCTGGTCCTCGCGCTCATCTCGACGGTGTTCATGAAGGAAGTGCCCCTCACCGGAGCGCGGGCGGGCACGGCTTTTGACGCATCGCCAGTCGAGGAGCCCCAACCCGAGGCGGAAGAGCGCGTGGTGGTCGGCGCCTAGCGCAACGGAGCCGCCGAGGCGCAACACAACTCACCTCCAAACCCTCGCCAACCGAGTTACAATCGCCGCCGAAACGCTGGAGGGCGGCCGGCCGTCATCGTCCGGGCCTCGGCGCGAAGAAAAGGGGAGGCCAGACGGTGAGTTTCGTGGATCGGACTTTGACGTGTCGCGATTGCGGTCGGGAGTTTCTCTTCACGGCGGGCGAGCAGGAGTTCTACCAATCGCGTGGGCTCCAGAACGAACCGCGGCGCTGTCCGGAGTGCCGGGCGGCGCGGCGCCAGGCCGACGGCAATGGCCGAGCCAAGGTCATGCACGATGTGATCTGCTCGAACTGCGGGAAGCAGACCCAGGTGCCGTTCGTGCCGACGGGCGCGCGACCGGTTTACTGTCTCGACTGCTTCCAGACAGTAGGCAGGCGGTAAATCAAAGCTCCTCCCCATTCATGGGGAGGTGTCGGCGAAGCCGACGGAGGGGCTGAGCTAAACCCCGTCTAGGACGACGGCCATATCGTCGAAGGTGCTGTAGGCCGACTCGAACTGCGCCTTCGTGTGCCATGCCCTGCCGAACCAGGGATCGTTGATCAGGACGGCGTCCGGCCGGACGCCGATCACGGTGACGGCGTGCTCGGTCAGCGTGTAACCCACGCTTGCTCCGTCGTAGGCGGTGTAGTGGGCAAGCGCCACCTGATGGTATGTGTTGCTGATCCAGGCCACGACCGGGTGCCCGTCGAGCACGGCGCCGTAGACATCGGCCGGTGGTACGGGCGAACCGTACAGGCCTGAACCCGCCTCGACGACGTTGCCGCCAGCGAACATCGCAGCGAGCGAGACGGGCTGGTAGTAGACGCCGTAACCCGTGTACCTCTCGATCCGGCCATCTGGATTGCCGACGAAGGCCTGCGCCGGGTCGCCCCACGACACGAGCCGTCCCTGGGCGTCGAACTTTGCCGGCCGGGCGTCGCGCGTCATGTACGAGATGAGGGTCAGCTCGTCGACCGATATGCCGTAATAGGAGAGCGCCATCCGCAGCGCGGCAGCCTCACAGGTGAGGTTGTGCGCCTGGTGTTGCCACGCGATGTCGAGCACGCGCTGGGTCGGCGGCGGGGCCGCCATGGACGTGACTGTGACGACCAGAAGGGCAAAGAGCTTGATTCCGCCCACGCCAGTTCAACGCTTGAGGTCGGGGAACCGCTACGCGATGCCGGTGAGCCGCTTACGCGATTGCGATTGGTCTGACGGGCGACCCCGTGACGCCGCGCATCTTGAGCGGCAGGCAGACAAACACGAACTCATGGACGCGCGCCGCGGCTAGCTCCTCCAGGTTCAGGTTCTCGATGATCGGGATGCCCGCGCGTACGAGGAGCAAGAGGTGGCCGGGCAGAGTGACCTTCAGTTCGGGGTCGGGCGGGCCCATGACATTGACGTCAAACGCCATGTTGTCCGCGCCGACGGCCTTGACCTCGCGCTCGATCAGCCAGCGCGACCCGGCGGCGCTGACACCCGCAGCACTCAGGTACTCGTCGGGCTTTGCCCACAGCGCTCCATA
>Ga0209267_1001513_pt1 | contig 15815 bp, 14 predicted proteins | sample GraSoiAngelo_137_FD_185894 | JGI IMG/M metagenome (GOLD analysis project Ga0209267, IMG submission 185894) | Grasslands soil microbial communities from the Angelo Coastal Reserve, California, USA - 14_0929_09_30cm (SPAdes) (version 2) | ecosystem: Environmental > Terrestrial > Soil > Grasslands ... | reverse complement strand
CCCCGTAGCTGATGCTCTTCCGCTGGCAGCGGATCGCGACGGCCGACTCGCGCACGCCGCGGTGCGAATCGATGAACGTTTCCGCGGCGTTGTACCTCGCGGGCAGCTCCGTGAGACGCGGCTCTCTCACTGGCTCGGGATTATCGCGCGGCGGGCGGAGTCCAAGCGTCAACAAGCCCGTCGGCCGCCGGCACGCGCGGTCCGCCGCCCAATGCGTAGACCGTGCCGTCGACAGCAGCTGCGACGAGGCCGAACCGCTTCACGGGCAAAGTTGGCCCGAGCCGCCATGCGCCATTCCGGAAGACCTGGATGTCATCCCCGATCGTGATGAATGAGTCGGCGATCGCCACCGCATCGAAGTCACTGGCTCGACGCAGCATCGGTTGGAGCGGGCGCCAGGTGTTCGATGTCGGCGAGTAGCACTCGAACGTCGTGAGCGCGGAGGCGGGGCTGGCGTAACCGCCAGCCACACAAACCTCACGTATGAGCACCGCGGCCGCGACGTGCTGCCGAGGGGTCGGGATAGGCATGATGCCCTGCCACCGCCCGGTTGCGGGTTCGTAGAGCCACGCGGTCGATAAGAGCTGCCCACCGCTTGTGAACCCGCCGACAACAAAAATTCGCCCATCGAACTCGACCGCAGCACCCGCGGCGCGAGGCTCCGGCATGTCGGCGAGGCGCGTCCAAGCACCGGACCCGACGGTCAATCGATAAACCGAAGCGGTCGGGCGCTCGAAACCGCCGCCGAAAACGTAGATGTCGCCGCCGATCGACGCCGCTGCCGAATGGTCCATCGCGACTGGCAAACGAGGAGCCTCCGTCCATCGATTCGACCGCGGATCGAAGACAAGAACCGAGTCGGTCGAACCTCCTCCTCTCACCAAGCCGCCAATCACGTACACCACGCCGTCTACGACCGAGCGCGCCGCGTGTGTTCGCGGCAACGACATCTGAGCGCGGGCCTCCCACGATCCACCGAGCGGCGATGGCGATCCCGAGCCGGAAGATGAAGGAGCAAGCCGCTGATCGCCTGGGCCGCAGCCGCCCAGGGCGACTAGGACGCTCGCGGTTGCGAGGCAAAACTCACGACGGATTGAGCTCAACGTACGAATCCATCACCTCCGGATGCTCTCGACGAAGCCGGTGGCGCATGCGCGCGAGAAGACGTTCGACCTCACCGGCGGGGATATCGTCCCGCACCGAGACGCGCGCGAGTACGAGGAGCTGGTTGGTGCCCATCTGTACCGCCCGCAGATCGACGATCTTGTCGACGCCCGGCTCGGTCGCGATCGCGGCGCGGAGCCCGTCGAGTATTTCCTCGGCTGGAGCCTCGCCGACGATCAGCCCGCGCGCGCTCCAGGCGAGCTGATACGCGACGTAGATGAGGATGACGCCGATGACGGCGCTTGCGAGCGCGTCGAAGCGGTGATCGCCGGTCAGCACCGTGAGCGTGAGACCGATGGCGGCGGCGAGAAGGCCCGCCAGCGCGGCACTGTCCTCGTAGAGCACGGTGCGGAGCGCGGGATCGCGGAGCTGGTGCAGGAACCGCCGTACCGGTATGCCCTCCCTCTTCGCCGCGTGCCGTACCTCGCGCACGGCGACGCTCAGCGAGAAGGACTCGAAGACCGTCGAAAGGCCGAGCACGAGAAAGCCGACCCAGACCGCGCCGAGCTCGTGCGGAAGCGTGAGGCGCTCGTAGGCCTCGTACATAGAGAACACGCCGCCGCCAAAGAAGAGGAACAGCGCGACGATCAGCGCCCAGAAGTAGCGCTCCTTCCCGTGTCCGAGTGGATGGCGCGCCGATGCCGGTCGCACGCTTCGACGGATGCCGACATAAAGAAGGATCTGATTCACGGAGTCCGCGATCGAGTGCGCCGTCTCCGCGAGAAGCGCCCCCGACCCTGTCACGAAAGCCGCGATCGCCTTGATGATCGCGATCGCCAGGTTGCCGGCGAAAGCCGCGATGACGGCGCGAGACGTTCCCTCGGGCACTACCAGCCGTCTTCGCGTTCGGGGCCGGGCTCGGGTTGGATCGTCAGAAGCGTCCGCGCGACGGCCGACTCACCGACGGTGAGCGCTTTCCCGTCCCAGAGCGCCGGGGTGAGAGATCCGCCGATGCGCGCGAGCTCTTCCTTGCCGTCGGTTTCGGCGTTCTGGAAGTCGATACGCGGCTTCAGCCCGAGCTCGACGACACGCTGCCGGATCCGCGCGCTGGCCGGCTCGCCGATGCGGTGGAACAACGTGTACGCGGTCACTTCGTTTGGCGTGGCGGCTTGTCGTAGCCGAGCTGCGCGATCCACTGGTGCGTGTCGCCGGTGACGATCGGGGCGCGGCGCGAGAGATCGCGGCTGCGCGTCACACCCGAGAGGAAGGTCGCGGTCCGCAGCTCGAGCGTGAACTGCCCGATCCACTCATCGACCGCGGCCGGCCCTTCGAGCGCCGCCTGTAAGAGCGGCCGGCCGACGCCCACCACCGTCGCGCCAAGAGCGAGAGCCTTCGCGGCATCGAGCCCGCTGCGCACGCCGCCGGTCGCGATGATCGGCAGGCCAGACCGTGCGCTGCCAACGATGGCGACGGCGCTCGGCACACCCCAGTCCCGGAAGACCTCGCCGAGCCGCGCACGCGCTGTGTCCCCCCGATCCCGGGCGCGCATCCCTTCGATCGCGGCGAACGACGTGCCCCCCACACCGCCGACGTCGATGGCCTTCACTCCGAGCGATCGCAGGCGTCTCGCGACCGAGCCGCTGATGCCCGCACCCGTCTCCTTCGCGATGACCGGCACCGTGCTGTGCCGCACGAGTCTGCGGATCGCCGTGTCGAGACCGGTTGCGCGGGTCTGTCCCTCGGGCTGGACGGACTCCTCGAGGTAGTTGAGGTGGAGCGCGATCGCGTTCGCGCCGACCATCTCGATGAGCGTGCGGATGTCCTTCGCGCCCAAGGGGTCGCCGTCGTCCTGCGCGACGAGCTGCGAGACGCCGACGTTCGCGATGACGAACGCCTTGGGCGCGCGCTCGCGCACGACCGCATACGTGCGGCGCAGGCTCGGGTCGCGCAACGCCGCGCGCTGGCTGCCGACGCCGATCCCGAGGCCATGTCGTGCCGCGGCCTCGGCGAGCGTCGTGTTCACTCGCTCCGCGCCCGAGTGGCCGCCGGTCATCCCGGCGATCACCAGAGGAAGGGCGAGGGTGTGGCTGAGGAGACGGGCCGAGAGGTCGACCCGGGCGGCGTCCGCCGCCGGCAAAGCGTCGTGCAACAGGTGCACGTCGTCCCAGCCGGGCGCCCGTGTGGTCTCGATGTCCTCCTCGGCGGCGATCCGGAGGTGCTCGGCCTTGCGCCGCTCTATCGCGTCTCGCTCAGGTGCGGGGTTATTCGAAGACGCCATCGCGCTGGAGTGTGCGCCGTTCGTCGGCGGAGAGGCCGAGGATCTCACTGAAGACGTGGTCGTTGTCCGCGCCGACGGTGGGACCGGGACGTTCCTGCACGCTCGGCGTCGACGACAGACGGAACGGGGGCGCCATCAGGTGCATCGCGCCGATCGCCGGATGCGTCACCGCGGGCCACATCGCCCGGTGCGCGAGCTGCGCGTCGCTGAAGAGCTCCGAGATCGAGAGCACCGGCGCGGCGCGAAGCCTCCGGCCGCGCAGGAGCGTCACGACCTCGTCGCGCTCGCGCGCGGCGGTCCAGGCGCCGATGCGCTCGTCGAGCTCGGCACGCGCTCGGCGGCGGTCCGCCGCGCTTGTCGGACCGTCGATGCCCGTCAGGTCACGGAACTCGCGCCATTCCTTGTCGCTCCACACGCTGAGCGCCACCCACCGGTCTCGACCCGCGCACCGGTACACGCCGTGTGGCGCGGCGACGGCATCGGCGTTGCCGCGTCGAGCGGGTATTCGTCCGTTCGCCGCGAATTCGAGGATCGTCGGCGTGAGGAACTGCAGCCCCGCCTCGTACTGCGAGAGATCGATGGTGCAGCCGGCCCCGGTGCGCTTGCGCCGCTCGAGCGCCGCGAGCACGGCGATCGCTCCGTAGCCGACGGCGACATAGTCGATGTACGGCCCGTAGAGAAGGACGGGCGTCGAGTCGGGCTCGCCGAGCAGCTGAACGAATCCCGCGAGGGCGCTCAGCTGGCTGCCGTATCCGGGGTGGAATGCGTGCGGTCCAGTCTGTCCCTGATTGCAGCTCGACAGGACGACGAGCCCGGGGTGATCCGCACGCAGCTCCTCCGCTCCCAGGCCGAGGCGCGCAACGGTGCCGGGCGTGAAGCTCTCGACGAACACGTCGGCCGTGCGGATGAGCGCTCGCGCGAGAGCCACACCCTTGGGATGCTTCAGGTTGAGCGTCGCGCTTCGCTTCCCGTCGTTGTAGAAGGCGAACATGCCCGCGCGATCGGGCTCGACGATGCCGTCCTTAAATGGCGGGTACGTCGTGCGGAACACGTCGGCGGCAAGTCGGCTCTCGAGACGGATGACCTCGGCGCCGAAATTCGCGAGGTACTTTCCGACGAGCGGTCCCGCCGCCGCGAAGCCGACCTCCACGACGCGGATACCGCCGAGCGCTCCGCGACGGGCCGGCGCGGCGGGTCGGGTCGCGATCTCGGTCATATGACACCCGCCTCGCGGAGCCGCGCGAGCTCGCGCGCTCCGACGCCCACCTCGCCGTAGATCTCCGCGTTGTGCTCGCCGACGCGCGGCGCGGGGCGGCGCACCTCCGGCCGTTTTCCGTCGAACAGCGCGAACCCGCCGGGAAACGGGAGCGGTGGCAAACCTTGCGCCGGCGAGATGTGGCGCCAGAAATCGCGGGCGCGGAGCTGCGGGTCGGCGAGCGAATCCGACGCGTCGCCCACCGGGTAGCCCAGCATCTTGCGCTTCACGACGCCATCGAAGAACTCAGCCTTGGTCAGCGAACGGAGGAACGGCGCGATCGCTGCCTCGAGCTCATCCACCTCGGGCTGCGAGAGCGTCGTGTTGTCGAAGACGGTCCAGTCGATCGCGGCGATGGCCGCGGGGACCGTTCCGCGCTCGGCCATCCACTCGGCGAGCATCCGTCCGGTGTGGCGGCCGATGGGGCCGCCCTGGATCGCGAAGCTCACGAACCCGTCGGCGCACGCCCAGAGATTCCGGAAACGCGATCCCACGTTGCTTCGCCCCAGCAGGAACGGGCCGGTGCGCGCGTGCTCCTCGCGCGCGATGTCCCACCAGACGGGCGCCGGCGGGTGGACCGTCGTCATCGCGGCCTGCGCGGAGACGTCGACGCGCTGCGCGACCGGTGACTGCAATGCGACGAGCGCGCCGAGCGCACCGTACATTCCGCTCCAGTAGGGCGACTGCGGCTGGGCGGTGCGCACCGGGGGCCGGCCTTCTTCGCCGGCGAGCCAGAGGCTTCCGCTCGCGGCGGTCACCTCGAGATCGGACCCCGGCACGCGGGCGAGCGGCCCGTCCTGGCCGTACGGCGTGACGGACACGACGATCGCGTCGCGCAGAACCGAGTCGAGGCCGAGCTCGCCGAGCCTTCCCGGCGGGAATGACTCGACGACGATGCGCGCCTTCGCGGCGAGCCGTGCGAAGAGCGCGCGGCCGTCGACCGACCCGAGATCGCAAGTGACGCCGCGCTTGTTCACGTTCGCGGCGAGCCACGGGATCGACCGGTCGCGGTTTTCGATGTCGCCGACGAAGGGCGGCTGCAGCCGGTCGGCTTCGCCGCCGGGCGGCTCGACCTTTACGACGTCGGCGCCGAGGTCCGCGAGGATACGTCCGCACACGGCGCCACTCTGGTCCGCGAGATCCAGGACCCGGCAGCCGCCGAGGAGCGACGCGTCGTCCTGCGTGGCGTCGGTCCTAGCGGCCGTACCGAGAGAGTGTCTCGACCCAGCCGTGCATGATCGCCTTCGCGCTTCTGATCTCGGAGTCGTCGAACCACTTCTTCGGGTCCACGCGATCGATCGGGTAGACCGGCCGCATGAAGTCGTTCTCGTACCCGTACGGCATGGTCGCGTCGATCGCCATGCCGCCCTCGAAGCGCGTGTTCATGCCGGTCCACTGCTTGTCGCCGGCGGTGAGACGCTCCTCCGGGATGAAGGTCTGGCCGACTCCGCCGAAGAGGGGGTTGAGGATGTCGGTGCGCGGATTCACGCGGGTTGTGAGGCACCAGATGATCTCGTCCATGTTGTAGATGTCGATATCGCTATCGACGGCGATCGCCAGGCGCATGCCCTGGCTGCAGGACATCGCCGCGACGAGGAAGTTGCGGGCCCAGCCGTCCTCCCATTTGTTGCGCTTCTTCAGCTGGATGATGCAGCCGCCCCAGTCGGTCATCGGGAATGGAATGTTCACGTCTTGCACGATGCCCGGCTGCAGCCGTTCGCAGAGCTCGTAGATCGCGGACTCGCGGACGGTCGTGTCGATGTTGTGACAGTCGAGCATGTGCACGCCGAGCGGGAAGATGATCGGCTTTGACGCGCGCTTGCGCATCGTGATCGCCTTCACGTGGAAGGTTGGCGCGCGGTAGGCCTTGCCCATGTATCCCGCCCACTCCGGATGAAAGTGGAAACGGCCCTGCGTGTCGGCCTTCTCCGCCTCCGCGGTCTCGTAGCGCTTGTCCTGCGGATAGAACTCCCCTTCGAGCACGTACTCGGCGTCGGCGAGCGTGTAGGCGTCGATGGTCCGGCACTTCACGTACCGCATCGGGAAGCCCTGGACCGCGCCGGCGGCACCGATCTCGTCGCCGCCGCGCGGGAGCACCGCGTAATCGAAGCCTCCGCCTGCGAGAAGCGTCGCCGCGACCGGCACTCCGAACGCCATCGTGAACGGCACCGGCTTCGGATCCTTGTAGTGCTCGGTCATGATCTGCCACATGTGGCCGCCCGGCGCCGGCTGGAATGTCCCGATGTTGCCCCAGCGAAAGTTCATGCGGTTGTAGCCGATGTGGCTTCCGCCGTGGAAGTAGTCACCGATGACGACGCTGTTCCCCGATCCGATCGTGATCTCCGACTCGAGGACGGTGTGGCGGATCGCCATGAGCCACTTGTTCACCTCGAGGTCGTCGGTGATCACCTCTTCCTGCACCGGCGCCTCGTTCTGCGCCACGATCTCGGCGGGGATCGGATGCGTGAGCGCGTGCGCGAGCTTCTTGGTGCGCTCTTTGCCGTCCTTCCACCCGAAGTAGCGGTTGACGATGTCCATGTTCGCGAAGAGGTTGGTGATCGCGCGCGCATGCGGATATCCCTTGACATTGTTGAAGAGGACCGGGTAGCTCCCGTCGAAATGCTTCTGCACACCGGTGAGCTCGAGATCACCGTCGACCTCGACGTCGGTCTCGAGGAGAAGACCTTCGCGGCGGAGCCACTCGACGGTCGCGGGGAGCGAGCGGATGTCATTCTTGCCCGCGGGCGGTCCCAAGATATCGGCCGAGATGCGATTCTTGGGGCGAGGGGGCTTCGTCTCGACGGCCATGGAAGTCCTCCTATGGGTCCGGATCGCGCCTGTTCGAGGAATATAATGGTTAGACCATTCGCGCGCTACGCTGGACAGCCGTGAGCAGACGCGGCCGCAGGCCGCGGTAAGGACCGGTCACATGCAGTACCGCGACCTGCGTGAGTGGATCGAACGCGTGCGCGATCTCGGCGAGCTGCGCGACGTGCGCGCCGCCACGTGGGAAGAGGACATCGGGCGCATCACCGAGATGCTCCACCACACCGATGACTCGCCCGCGGTCCTCTTCGATGACATCCCTGGGTACCCCTCCGGCTTCCGCATCCTCGCGAATGCGAACGCGACGCGGAAGCGCCTCGCGCTCACGCTCGGCCTGGACGTCGACATCGAGCGACGCCCGCTCATGGACCGGTTCCTCGAGCTGACCGAGCAGGGCCGAGCTCTCCCGCCCCGCATCGTGAAGGACGGCCCGGTGATGGAGAACGTGATGCGCGGCGACGACGTCGACGTGCTCAAGTTCCCATCGCCGCAGTGGCACCCGCTGGACGGGGGCCGCTACCTGGGGACCGGCGTCGTCGACGTCCTAAAGGATCCCGACTCCGACTGGGTGAACCTCGGGACGTACCGGGTCATGGTCCACGACGCCAAGCGCGTGGGCGTCTACATCTCTCCGGGAAAGCATGGCCGCCAGTTCCGAGATGCGTACTTCAAGCGCAAGGAGCCTTGCCCGATCCTCGTGGTCTGCGGGGTCGACCCGCTCCTGTTCATCGCGTCGACGCTCGAGGTCCCGCAGGGCGTCAGCGAATACGACTGGGCCGGGGGCATCCGCGGCGAGCCGTACGACGTCATCACCGAGCCGATCACGCACCTGCCGATGCCGGCCTCGGCCGAGATCGTCCTCGCAGGCTTCCTCCATCACGACAAGAAGGCGCCGGAGGGTCCGTTCGGCGAATGGACCGGCTACTACGCCTCAGGCGAGCGCGCCGAGCCGGTCCTCGAGGTCGAGGCCATCTATCACCGCGACGACCCGATCATCCTGGGCGTCCCACCGAACAAGCCGCCGTACGAGCCGCACCGCTATCGCGAATATTTGAGAAGCGCCCTTTTGCTGCGCGAGCTCAAGGCAGCCGGCGTGCCCGGCGTGGTTGACGCGCACTGCTTCGGGGTCGGCGGGTGCAGATTGCTGAACGCGGTCTCGATCGAGCAGCGCTACGCGGGCCACTCCCGGCAGGCCGGACATGTCGCGGCGATGTGCCGCGTCGGGGCGTACCTCGGCCGCATCGTCATCGTGGTGGACGAGGACATCGATGTGACGGACATCAACGACGTTATGTGGGCCGTGGTGACGCGCTCGGATCCCGAGCGCTCGCTCGACATCATCAATCGCGCTTGGTCGGGCCCGCTCGACCCCGCGATCGCGCCGGACGTCAAAGGCCACAACTCGCGGATGATCATCGACGCGACGCGGCCCTGGGAATGGCGCGACAAGTTCCCGATCGCGATCGGCCCCGACGCAGAGACCAAGCGCGAGACCAGAAAGAAGTGGGGCCATCTCCTCGCGCCGGAGCCCGCGCGAGAGAAGGTCGCACGATGAACGAGCCGCGCTTCCTCATCGATCCATATAAGGACTGGGTCGCGAAGGAAGGGATCCCGGTCCACGAGGGATTCGGTCTGGACCTGCTCGATCTTGACGTCGCGCCCTGGCCGCGCCTCGAGGCAAACGGCGCGTTCGCGCACCTCACCGGGCGAGGCGATTTCATCGACATGCAGATCGTCGAGATCCCGCCGGGCGGCAAGACCGCGCCGCAGCGGCATCTCTACGAGGAAGTCGTCTACGTCCTCGCCGGACGGGGCAGCACGAGCGTCGAATCTCCGTCGGGCGAGCGGCACTCCTTTGAGTGGCATACCGGCAGCCTCTTCGCGATCCCGCTGAATGGCTCGTACCGTCACTACAACGGGAGCGGGACGGAGCCCGCCCGCATCGTCGCGGTCACCGACCTCCCGCTCATCCTGAACGTGTTCCGCGACGAGGCGTTCATCTGGGACAACCCGCGAGCATTTCCTGACCGCTTCGGCGATTCACAGCGCTTCCGCGGCGACGGCACATTCCTTCCGGTGCGGCCCGGACGGCACATGTGGGAAACGAACTTCGTTCCGGACCGCGGTGCGGGCGGCAGCAACATCATGTTCGTGCTCGCGGACGGGACGATGCACGCACACATGTCCGAGATGCCCGTCGGCACGTATAAGAAAGGACACCGCCACGGCGCCGACTTCCACGTCTTCGCCGTCACCGGCGAGGGTTACAGCCTCTATTGGTGGGAGGGCGAGACCGAGCTTCGACGCTTCGACTGGAAGCACGGGTGCGTGTTCGCCCCGGCCGATCGGCTTTTCCACCAGCACTTCAATGTGTCGGCGGAGCCGGCGCGCTACCTCGCGATCGCGTTCGGCGGGCTCCGCTACCCCACGCTCGCCGACAAGCGCGCGACTTTCATGGGCATGGACGTGAGCGTCAAAGAGGGCGGGCGCCAGATCGAATACGAGGACGAGGATCCGCGCATCCGCCGGATCTACGAGGACGAGCTGCGGAAGCGCGGCATCCCGTCGCGGATGGACGCGGTCTTCCAACCCGCCTGACTCACGCCCACCGCCACGACGACGAGGCCATCGATCCCGCGGCGCTCGCGGGGGAGCTGGAAGAAGGTCAACCTGACGACGTCGTGCTTCGGACGGTCGGCATCGACATCGGCTCGACGACGAGCCACGCGATGTTCGCGCGCCTGCGCCTGCAGCGCCTCGCCGATTCGCTCTCGAGCCGCTACGTCGTCGTCGAACGTGAGGTGTTGCATCGCTCGCCCATCGTGCTGACGCCGTACTCAGCCGGGAACACGATCGACGCGGCCGCGCTCGAGGCGCACATCGCCGGCTGGTACGCAACAGCTGGTCTCGCGCGCGAAGACGTCGACACGGGCGCGGTCATCCTCACGGGTGCCGCACTCGAGCGCGAGAACGCACGCGAGCTCGCCGATCTCTTCGCGGGCGAGGGCGGCAAGTTCGTCTGCGCGACCGCGGGTCATGCCCTCGAGGCGACCCTCGCGGCGCACGGCTCGGGCAGCGTCGCCCGCTCGCGCCGCGACCACGAGACCATCCTCCACGTCGACGTCGGTGGCGGCACGACGAAGCTCGCGCGGATCGAGGACGGGGTCATTGTCGCGACGACCGCGATCGGCGTCGGCGCGCGTTCCCGCGCCGCCGGCCGCGATCCCGCGGAGCGGAAGCGCATCGCGGGCGAGCTCGCCGACGCGATCGTCGCCGCGACGCGCGGCGCCACGGTGCCCGGGACTCTCCAGCTCCTCGCGACGCTCCCGCGCGCCGCCGCGCCCGGGCGAATCACCGTCTCGGGAGGGGTGTCGGAGTACCTCGCGGGCCGTGAGCGCGCCGATTACGACGACCTCGGGCGCGAGCTCGCCGAGGCGATCGAGGCGCGGCGCGGCGAACTGCAGGCGCCACTCGAGGTCGTGGCGGAAGGTATCCGGGCGACGGTGATCGGCGCGTCGCAGTTCACGGTGCAGGTCTCCGGCAGCACGATCGGAGTCGGCGCGGCGCTTCCGCTCCGCAACGTGCCGGTCGTACAGCTCGGCGCCGCGGTGCACGGATCCGGACCGATCGCTCTCGCGGTCAAGTGGAACGGCGAGCCCGATCACGCGAGAATTCGCGCGCTCGCCGAGCGGATCGCCGCTGCGACGGATCGGCGCCCGCTCATCGTCGCGACCGACGGCGACATCGCCGCGACGCTCGGTGCCATTCTGCGCGACGAGCTGCGTTTCAAAGGTGACCTCGTCACGCTCGACGGTCTCGAGCTTGGCGACCTCGACTACATTGACATTGGCACGCCGGTCGCACCGAGCGGGGTGGTACCGGTCATAGTGAAATCGCTCGTGTTCGCGGAGGGAGACTTTTGGACGTCCTCGGTCCCCTGATCGTGCTCGCCATCTTCATCGCGCTCATCGCATTCAGCATGGCCTCGCGCACTCGACCGGACGATTACGGTCCTCGCGATATGAAGCCTCCAGGAGAGCCGGGCGACGGCGATCCCTTGCAAGGCCGTTTCGATGTCTAGCGGTCGGCCGGGATCTTCGAACGGAACGTCGGTCACGCCTTCTTCGGGCCACTCCAGCGCGGGAAGAGGTCGTGCTTGACGCCGAGCTGGTCGAGCGCCTTACCCACGCTGTGGTCGACGAGATCGTCGATCGTCTTCGGCAGGATGTAGAACCCGGGCACCGGCGGAAGGATCGTCGCGCCGTAGAGCGCGAGCTCGTGCATCGACTTCAGATGACCGGCATGCAGCGGCGTTTCGCGGACCATGAGCACGAGCGGCCGGCGTTCCTTGAGGTGCACGTCCGCGGCGCGGACGATTAGGTTGTCGCTCAGCGAGTGGGCGATCGCACTCATCGTGCGGATGCTGCACGGGGCGACGAGCATGCCCGCGGTCAGGAAGCTGCCGCTGGCGATCGCGGCGGCCAGATCGTTTTCCTCGTACTGCACGTGGGCCAGGGCGAGCACCTCGGAAACCTTCCACTCGGTCTCGTACTCGATCGTCGCGCGTGCCCCTTTGGAGACGATCGCGTGGATCTCGACGGATGGATCGGCGCGCAGCGCCTTTAGGGACCGGATGCCGTAGATCGCGCCCGATGCGCCGGAGAGCGCGACGACGATCCGCCGGGTGGCGGTCACGCCGGCGTCAGCCGGTGCGCCGGTGGCGCGCCCGGGCCATGATCGCGGCCTGCTCTTGCGTCGCGAGCCAGCGTCGGAGCCGCTTCTCGAAATCCTGCAGGTGCTCAAGCATCAGCTTGCGCGCGGCCTCCGGGTCGTGCGACTTGATGGCGTCGAGGATCTCCTCGTGCGCCTTCTGCGTCGTCTTCGCGGAGCGCACGTCGCGCATGTCGTGGAGCGTCTGGACGAGCAGGTCGCGGTACGCGGCGACGGTCGCCGCGAGAAGCTCGTTCTTCGCCGCGTCGGCCACCGCGACGTGGAAGTCCTTGCTCGCCTCGGTGTGTGGCGCCTGCTCGCGTACGACGGACCGGCCCTTCTCGACGGTCTGCTCGATCCGCAGGATGGCCGCCGGGTCCGCGCGTTCGGCGGCGAGCTCGGAGGTCGCGGTCTCGACGACCGTGCGCGCCTCGGCGACGCCGGAGAGGGTCATGCGGCGGAGCTGGATCATCGTCGAGATCGACTCCGCCACCTGATCGACGTTCGTGTCGCTCACGAACGCGCCGCCGCTCGCTCCGACCTTGACGTGGACAAGCCCACGCGCCTCGAGCACGCGGAGGGCGTCGCGGACGGTGATGCGCGAGACGCCGAAGCGCTCCGCGAGCTCGCGCTCCGACTCGAGGCGATCGCCGGTCTGGAGCTCGCCGTCGAAGATCGCGCGCTCGATCTGCGAGACGATCTCGCCGGACGCGCGGGCCTGCCGGATCGGCGTGAAGGAGACGCCGCTCATGCCGTGGCCGCGGCCTTCTGCTTCGGTGCCGACGCATCCTCGAGATAGACGACGTTGTCGTAGCCGAGCTGTTTGAACAGGCGGTTCTGCGCCGAGAGGAAGAGCAGCGGCTCATCGCCGTCATTCACGTGCTGATGGACGGTGTTCTGCGGGATGTAGACGAGATCGCCAGGGCTGAAGTTCCACCGGGACGGCTTCTCGGCGACCCGCGCGTAGTACTTCTCCGCGATCTCGGCCTCGACCTCCCAGTGGAGGCTGTGGCCCTTGCCGGACATCACGTACACGGCCTCGTCGGCCATGTGCCAGTGCTTCGCGCTTTTGCCGCCCGAAGGGATCTCCTGCTGGTACACGTCGACGCTATTTGTGCGCACGTCGGTCTTCTCGGGGGACGAGATGATGCGGACCCGCCCGTCGCGGGTGTTCTCCCACCGCGTGTCGCTCTTCCTGACGACCTTCTTCTTCTGGGCCGCGCCCGGTGTCCAGAGCTTCGACCAATCCTCGCGCGGACCGAAGCCCTTCGCCTCGAAGGGTCCGCTCCGGCCTTGCTGCCACAGGCCCATCGCCATCCAGTTCGTCTTCGCCTTCATCACCAGAGCGAGAGCGCGCACGTCTTCATTGGCGTTGTAGTGCTTGTGCACGCAGTCCGTGTGCACGATCGCGAAATCGTCCTTCTCCCAGTCGTATCGGACGCCGTCGTGGATCTCGTAGCCCTTGCCCTCGAGGATGTAGAAGCACGCCTCGTTTTGGTGGCCGTGGCCGTGATTGGCGCCACCCGGGAGAAGCTCGACGAAATGCACCTGCAGCGTCTGCGTCAGGAAGGGATCGTCGCCCGGGCCCAGCATCCACGAGGTCCGCGACTGGTCGGAGTCGCCCGAGTGGCCGACGCTCGCGTCGTCGACGACGGTGCCGGCACGGCGCACGCGGTCCGCGGCGCGCTGGCGGCGGCGGAACTCGCCGAGGCCGTAGGTCTCGGAGGAGAGCCCGCGAAGGAAGATCCGACCCTCGCCCTCAGCCATCGCAAAACCTCCGCAAGCCGCGTCTCTTCGGTGAAAGGTATAACAATCAGACGATTCGGGCGGGAGGATGCTTTTGGCCGCGCGCTACGGCTCCGATGTCATCGTCGACCTCCTCAAAGGTTTCGGGATCCAGTACGCCGCGCTCAATCCCGGTGCGACCTATCGCGGCCTGCACGACTCGATCGTCAACTACGGGGGCAACTGTCCAGAGATCGTGACCTGCACGCACGAGGAGATCGCCGTCGCGATCGCGCATGGCTACACGAAGGTGACGGGCAAGCCGATGGCCGCGATCGTCCACGACGTCGTCGGTCTCCTGCACTCCTCGATGGCGATCTACTACGCGCATATCGATCGCGTGCCGGTGCTCGTCCTCGGCGCGACCGGCCCGCTCGATCGGAGCAAGCGCCGGCCGTACATCGACTGGATCCACAGCGCGCTTGTGCAGGGCAACGCGGTGCGCGACTTCGTGAAGTGGGACGACCAGCCCGCGAGCGTGGCCGACTTCGCTCCGTCCTTCGCGCGCGGCTACCGCATCGCGACGACCGAGCCCGCTGGCCCGGTCTACCTCTGCTACGACGCCGGGCTGCAGGAGGACGAGCTCGAACGTCCGGTGAGCGTGAAGGCGGAGGTCGAAGCGGCGCTGCCGACCGCGCCGCAGGCCGACCCTGCGGCACTCGCCGATGCAGCCGATCGGATCGCGAAGGCCGAGCGCCCGGTCATCGTCGCCGAATACACCGGACGCGATGCTGACGCATTCCGCGAGGTAGCCGCGCTCGCCGAGCTCATTGGTGCGCCGGTCATCGATCTCCAGGCTCGCTTGAACATCGCGACGCGCCATCCGCTGAACTTCACCGGCTCTGAAGCAATGCTCAACGTCGCCGATCTCATCCTCGCTCTTGATGTGGGTGACCTGTTCCGCGCGCTCAACCGTCTGGACCGAACGACGCACGAAAAGCAGAGCCGTATCCGTGCCGGCTGCGCGATCGTCCAGATCGGGCTCATGGAGCTGCGCTCGAGCAAGTGGTCGGAGGACATCGGACAGTTCCAGCCTGTGAATCTTTCGATCGTCGCGGACACTCGCCTCGCGCTGCCGGCGCTGCGCGCGCTTCTCTCCAAGCTCCAATCGCCGAAGTGGGCCGAGCGCCGTGCCCGCCTCGAGAAGGACAACGCCGCGCTCCGCACCGACGTGGAAAAGCAGAGCCGGCTTCACTGGGACGACTCACCGATCTGGCCCGCGCGTCTTGCCAGCGAGATTTGGGACGCGATCAAAAGCGAGGACTGGGTGCTCACTGGCGCCGACCTCGAGGACTGGGCGCCGAAGCTGTGGGACATCGACTCGCCGGTCCGGTGGCCGGGTCGCAGCCTCGGGACGGCGACGCAAATCGGGATCTCACTCGGAGTCGCGCTCGGGCATCGCGGCGACGGCAAGCTCATCGTGAACATCCAGCCCGATGGCGACCTGCTGTTCGATCCGGGCGCGCTTTGGACCGCAGCAAATTTGAAGCTGCCGATGCTCGCGGTCATGTACAACAACCGCGCCTACTACAACGACTGGGAGCACCAGCTCCGCGTCGCCGAGAAGCGCGGCACCGACAAGACGAGGGCCAACATCGGCATGGATCTGTCCGACCCCGCTCCCGACTTCGCCATGCTGGCGAAATCGTTCGGCTGGTACGGCGAGGGACCGATCGACGATCCGAAGGACGTCGGCCCGGCGCTCCGGCGCGCGATCGAGGTGATCCACAAAGAGGGTCGGCCCGCATTACTGGACACGATCGTGAGGAAGCGGGAGCTCACCCGCTTCAGATAGGGGGAACGCATGCGTCATCTCGTAGGACTCGTCGCCGCCCTCGCGCTCGTCTCGGCGTGCAC
>Ga0209267_1001512_pt1 | contig 15824 bp, 14 predicted proteins | sample GraSoiAngelo_137_FD_185894 | JGI IMG/M metagenome (GOLD analysis project Ga0209267, IMG submission 185894) | Grasslands soil microbial communities from the Angelo Coastal Reserve, California, USA - 14_0929_09_30cm (SPAdes) (version 2) | ecosystem: Environmental > Terrestrial > Soil > Grasslands ... | reverse complement strand
CGACTTCCAGGCCGCGGTGGTGGGTACCTCGGGTGATCCGGGGCTCGGGTATCTGACCACGCTCGCCGACCAGGCGGGCCTGCGCGTGCCGCTTGATCCGGAGCTCGCGCAGCGGATGTTCCGCGACTCGCTGCCCGTCGCCTTCCTTTATGACGGGCGCGGGCTGCAGGGCATGAACCGCCGCGTGCGAGGCGTGCGGATGGACTTGCGGGGCGAGCTGCCGACCGTCGCGACATGGCGCACCGCGCCGTGAGGCGTCGCGACCTGCCGTCGGAATTCCGCGCTACGGCGCCCGTCCGCCTGGACTTCGCCGGCGGCTGGACCGACGTCCCGCCGTTCTCCGCCCGCGAAGGCGGCGTGGTGGTGAGCGCCGCGATCGATCTCTCGGCCCACGTCGAGGTGAAGCTCGAGGGCCCGCGCATTCGCCTCGTGTCCGAGGACCTGGGACAGGAGCTCGAATGCGTCGACTCGGGAGGGCTCGTGCTCGACGGCCGGCTCGACCTCCTGAAGGCGGCGCTGCGCATGTTTCCGGTCCAGAGCCCCTGCACCCTCACGACGCGCTCGGACGCACCCCCGGGGTCGGGCCTGGGCAGCTCGGGCGCGATGGACGTGGCGCTGGTCGGCGCGCTGGCGCTGGCGCGCGCCGACCGCCTGTCCGAGCGTGAGATCGCCGAGCACGCGTGGTACTTGGAGACCGTCGAGGCGAAGATCCCCGGCGGGAAGCAGGATCAGTTCGCCGCGGCCCTGGGGGGATTCCAGCGCCTCTCGTTCCGCGATCCCGACGTCGGCGTGGAGCCGATCACCCTGGACGCCGCGTTCGCGGCCGAGCTGGAGCGCCGCACCGTGCTGTGCTACACGGGACGGTCGCGCATGTCGGGCGCCACCATCGCGCGGGTGATGGCGGCGTACGGGCGGGGGGATCGCGGTGTGACGGACGCACTGCGGGCCATGAAGGAGGTGGCCGAGACCATGGCGGAGGCGGTGCGCTCGGCGAGCCTGACGCGGGTCGCGGCGCTGCTCACAGAGAACTGGAAACACCAGCAGGCGCTCGATCCCGAGATGCGCACGCCGGAGATGGCGCAGCTCGAGCAGGCGGTGACGGCCGCGGGCGCGCTGGGAGGCAAGGCCGCCGGCTCGGGCGCGGGAGGGTGCATGTTTTTCGTCACCGGGGACAGCCCCGCAGCGGTGATCGCCGCGGCCAGGGCCGCCGGGGCCACGCTGCTGCCGGTCCGCTGGGCGCGCGAGGGGGTGCGGGTGTGGTGAGCGCGGAGCAGCTCGCGGCGCGCCGGGCACAGATCGCGGGCGCGCCCGATCTCACGGCGCTGGTCGCCCATCTCCGCGAGCGCGCCGCCCCGCTGCTCGCCCGCATGCCGCCGCTGCCCGCGGCGAAGGCGTTGCTGTCGGCCGACGGCGGCGTCTGCCCCGAGGACGGCGCGACGTTGCTGTTCGATCCGTGGAGCCCCGACGCGCACCGCTGTCCGCGCTGCGGCCAGATCCAGCGCGGCGAGCGGCACGACCGCCACTGGGCGCGTCTGCAGCATCTGTGGCTGGCCGAGCGCGCGGCCCACCTGGCGACGCTCGCCGCGCTCGCTGGCGATGCCCCAGCGGGGGCCCGCGCCGCGGAGATCCTGCGGGCCTACGCCCGGAGCTATTGGCAATACCCCAACCAGGACAATGTGCTGGGGCCGAGCCGGCTGTTCTTCTCGACCTACCTCGAATCGATCTGGATTTGCAACTATATCGCCGCCGGGGTGCTGCTGCGGGAATGCGGCGCGCTCGACGACGCCACCGCGCGGGGCGTGGGGCAGGTGGCGGACGAGGCCGCGAATCTCATCGGCGAGTTCGATGAGGGGTTCTCCAACCGCCAGACCTGGAACAACGCGGCGCTCGCCGCGATCGCCGGGTGGTTTGAGGACGACGAGCTCGCCCGCCGCGCCATCGAAGGTCCCACCGGCCTGCTCGCGCACCTGATGCGCGGCTTCGGGCGGGACGGCATGTGGTACGAGGGAGAGAACTACCACCTGTTCGCGCTGCGCGGCCTCCTGACCGGAGCGGCGTGGGCGCGCGAGGCGGGCGTCGACATCTCCGCGGAGCAACAGCTGGCCCGGCGCGTCGAGGCGGCTCTACTCGCTCCCTCCCGCACCGCGCTGCCGGATTTCACGTTTCCGGCGCGCAAGGACTCGCGGTTCGGAATATCCCTGGCCCAACCGGCGTACGTGGAGGTGTGGGAGGTCGGCCTGGCGAATCTCGGGAAAGGGGAAACGGGAAACGGGAAACGGGAGCTCGAGAGCTGGCTCACAGCGGTGTATCGGGCGCCGGCGCTCGAGCCGACCGTGTTCGAGTCCTATCTGCATGACGTCCCGCTGCCCCGTTTCCCGTTTCCCGTTTCCCGTCGCTCGTTGTCCTGGTGGTCTCTACTCTTCATGCTCCCCGAGCTCCCGAGCGACGTCCCCGCGTGGTCGCCGGGCAGCGTGTTGCTCGAGTCCCAGGGGCTCGCGGTGTTGCGGACCGACGGCCGGTACGTGAGCCTCGAGTGTGGCCAGCTCGGCGGCGGGCACGGCCACCCGGACCGCCTGCACCTCACGCTGCACGCGGGCGGCGTGCATTGGCTCGCTGACCCCGGTACCGGGAGCTACGTGGCGCGCGACTTGTTCTGGTATCGCTCCACGCTGGCGCACAACGCCCCCCGGCTCGACGAGGCTTCGCAACCGGCGGGCGACGCGGTGTGCGAGGCCTGGGACGCGCCGGGCGAGTGGGCATGGGTGCGCGGCCGCTACGGCGAGGTCACCCGCACCGTCATCGCGGGCCCCGCCTACGTGCTCGACGTCGTGGAGCTCGGCAGCCGCAGCGACCATGTGCTCGAACTGCCCTGGCATTTCGTCGGGACGGGGGACGCGGGGCGGGGTAAATGGACGGCCGGCGAGCTGGTGGATGAGTTCGTGTCGCGCGTCGAGCGCTTCGTCCCCGACCACCCCGGTCCGGTAGTCCTCGAGCTCGCCGAGGGTCCCAACCAGCTCAAGGCATACCTCTTGTTCGACGGCGAGCTGCTGCGGGCCGAGGGGCCGGGACGCCCGGGGACCGGGCGGGCGACGTTCTACCTCGTGCGGGCCACGGGGCGGGGGAGCCGCTGCATCACCGTGCTCCAGCCGCTCGGCGACTCGGGCCTCGTGCAGGGTGTGCGCGCGCATGGCAGCGTGATCGAGGTGGACACCGTGCAGGGTATGCACCGCCACACCGCCACGCCGGGAGGCTGGGAGGTCGCGATGGGTGCCAGTCGGGTGCGGCTCGCCGGCGCGCGCGAGCCGGAGCCGCCGTTCGCGCCGCTGTTGGAGCTCGATCGCCCCAAGCCCGCGATCGCCGCCGCGCTGCGCGTCACCGCAGCGCCGGCGCTCGACGGCACGCTCGAGGGGTTCGACACGAGCGAGCCGCTCCGTCTCGAGCTGGAGGACCAGTACCGCCGTAGCGAAGAGGCCTATTCGGGTCCGGACGATTTCTCCGCCGTCGCCTACGCCGCGTGGGATGAGGCGGCCCTGTACCTCGCGGTCGAGGTCACGAAGCCCGACGTCTGTTTTCGCCCGGCGGGCGCGCCGCCGTTGCGGCTCGACAACGAGCCGGACGACGTCCATTCGGACGGCGTGCAGGTGTATGTGGCACGCGACGAGGAAGGCGAAATGGACCAGGGCGTCGGCTACCTGATCGTGCCGCAGTCCGACGGGCACGGCGTGCGCGTGCGGGCGACGAGCGACACGTCCGGGGATCCGCACGGTGTGCGCGGTGCCTGGAGGCGGTTGGAGCGCGGGTTTCGCGTGACGCTCGGCGTGGCGTGGCCGCAGTGGCAACGCGCCCACGTCGGCGGGCGGGTGCGCTTCGATCTGCTCGTGAACGAAATGCTCCCCGGACGGCTGCGGCGGGCGGGGCAGCTCGTCTGGAGTGGCGGCAACGGATGGGTGTGGCTGCGGGGAGATCGGCAGGACGTGGACCGGATGGGTGTGCTGGAGCTGGTGGGATGAGGCAATTGCGGACTGCGGATTGCGGATTGCGGAGTGTAAGCGCGAGTGTCGTGCTGCGAGCGACCCTCCCCTGCAATTCCGCAATCCGCATTCCGCAATCCGCAATTCGCACGGACCCATGAGCATCACCGTCGTGCTCCACGAGCCTCAGGATCTCGTCAACATCGCGCATGTCGTGCGGGCGCTCAAGAATTTCGGGCTGCGGGAGCTGCGGCTGGTCAACCCGCGCGAGTACGACGCCTATCGCGTCGCCGGGATCGCGCATCAGACGCAGGACGTGCTGGCCCGCGTGGCCCAGTTCGGGCGGCTCGAGGACGCGCTGGCGGACTGCGTGCACGTCGTTGGGTTCACGGCGCGGGGCCGCACGGCCAAACGCAATCTGCAGCGCCCGCGCGAGGCGGCCGGGGAGATCCTCGGACAGGCGGAGGCCGGTCCCACCGCGCTGCTGTTCGGTCGCGAAGACAAGGGCCTCCCCAACGAGGCGCTCGATCTGTGTCACCGCGTCGTCACGATCCCCACGAACCCGGCGTATCCTTCTCTCAACCTGGCCCACGCCGTCGTGCTGATGTTGTACGAGCTCGCCGTGACCCGGGGCGACGAAAGCCGGCCGTTCAAGGCGCCCCGGCGCGAGGGCCCGCCCGCGACCGCCGGCGATCTCGAGCGTCTGTTCGCGGACGTCGAAGCGGCACTGCGGGTCATCGAGTTCTTCAAGACGCGGCAGGCCGAGGGCGTGATGCGCACGGTGCGCGAGGTGATCCACCGGACACCGCTCGACGAGCGTGAAGCGAAGCTGGTGCGGGCGATGGCCATCGAGGTGGTGAAATACGGTGAGCGACTGGCGCGTTCCCGGGTTCACGTCGACCGGTAGCAAGCGGCCCGAGGCGCTGTTCGGCGCCGCGGCCGGGGAGGGCCTCGAGGGGGGGCTTCCGACGCGCATGACGCGCGCGCAGGGGTACCGCGTGTGGGATGCCGAAGGTCGCGAGTACATCGACTACGTCATGGCCCTCGGCGCCGTGGCGCTGGGCTACGGCCACCCGGAGGTGAACCGCGCCGCCGAGCGGGCCATTGCCGCCGGGGTCGCCGGTCCACTGCCGCCGGTGCTCGAGGAAGAGCTCGCCGCTGCGCTCGCCATGCGGATCCCGTGGCTCGAGCAGATGCGCTTCTTGAAGACCGGCGCCGAAGCGGTGGCGGCGGCGGTGCGGCTGGCGCGCGTGGCGACCGGGCGCGAGCGCGTGCTCGGGTGCGGCTACCACGGCTGGCTCGACTGGTCCCAGGGCGGGGAAGGCGTGCCCGCGGGGACCCGGGCGCTCTACGCCGAGATTCCTTTCAACGACGTCGAGGGCACGCGCCGGCTGATTCGCGAGGTGGGCGATCGGCTGGCGGTGGTCGTGATCGAGCCGGTGGTGGTGTTCGAGCCCACGCGTGAGTGGTTGGAGACCGTGCGCGCCGAGACCACGCGCGTGGGCGCGGTGCTCGTGTTCGACGAGATCAAGACGGCGTTCCGGCTGGCGATCGGAGGGGCGGCGGAGCGCTACGGCGTGCGCCCCGATCTGGCGGTGTTGGGCAAGGCCATGGCGAACGGCTTCCCGCTCGCCCTCGTGGGCGGCCGGGCGGACTTGATGGCCGGGGTCGGGCGTACCTGGATCTCATCTACGCTTGCGACCGAGAGCGTGGCGCTCGCGGCTGCGAAAGCCACGCTGGAGGTGTTCGCGCACGAGGACGTGAGCGGGCATCTGCACCGGATGGGCACCCGGTTGCTCCATGGGCTCCATCGGTTGCACCACAAGCACGGCGACGTGGTGACGGGCGTGGGTGGGATTGCGGAGATGTGCTTTCTGCATTTCGCGAGCGAGGATCTCTCGCGTGAGGTGGCGCGGGCCTGCGCGGCGCGGGGACTCCTCTTCAAGCGCACGGCGTACAACTTCGTGTCCATGGCGCACGACGAGGAGACGGTGGACAAGACGCTCGGCATCCTGGACGAGGTGCTGGGAGGCGCGAACGGGATGAAAAGGATCGCTGAAGCGTGATGGCGAATGTGCCCATTGGGAGGTCTTCCCTCGCCCCTGCCACTCGTCCAGGAACGCTCGTGGCCACATTCGTCCTCGTTCTCGCTCCCACACTCTCAGCTCAGAGCGGTTGTCGCGCACCCGATGACACGTCTGCACGTATCGTCCACTACGTGTCATTCGTGCTCACCGACACCAGTCAGGCCTCTGCGCGAGCGCGCGATAGCCTCGGTATCGCCACGGTGCAACCAAGTCAGATCGCTCCCGTCACGGACAGTCGCGCCTGCTCCAAGATTGTCGCCTTCTTTGACCATTTTGAGGGAGTGACCCGAAGGGGACGCCGGGTCTACGCGTATTCCATCGGTGGCAGACGGTTTGTGGCCCAAGACCCAAACTTCAAGTCCGGTGATTGGACCCCACTCATGTTTCTCGATCAGAAGTACAAGCTCGTTCAATCGCACATGGTTTTCTGATCCGATCCTCCGTCGCTCCTTCCTTCCCTTTTATCTTTCCTTATCGAACCCGCGCGGCGCTGTCATCCTGAGCGAGCGCGCGGTAGCGCGCGAGCGAAGGACCTGCTTGAGGGAAACGGCGACCCAAGGCCCCACGCGATACGCGCGCGAGCGAAGGACCTGCTGGTGGAGTAGTTTCGAGCCGTGACCCTGCAACGCAAGCTCCTGCTGGGCTTCGCCCTGATGGTCGTGCCGACCTTGTTCGTCGGCGTCCAGGCCATTCGCACCAACGCCCTGGAGCGCGGCACGCTGGAAACGCTGGGCCAGCGCCTGGCGCGCTCGCGCACGTACGCGGACGTCGAAGACGCGATGTTCAACCAGACCCAGGTCATCTGGCGCTACCTGGGCGGCGATGCCACCGCGAAGCAGGAATTCCCGCTCACCGTGCAGGTGGTGGACTTCCGGTTTGATCGCTGGAACGCGGACCTTCCCCCCGACGAGGTCAAGCTGGCCGACGCCGTGCGCCGCATCGAAGCCGACATCCAGGCGGTCGCGGCGCGCGTGTTCCAGCTGCACGATGCCGGCCACCGCGATCAGGCGGCGCTCATCGCGCGGCGCGAGCTGCTCGAGCGGCTGCAGCCGACGCTCGCCAGCGTGAACCGCGAGATCTATCGCCAGGCCCGCGAGCTCAGCGTGCAGGGTGCCGTGGCCCAGATGCGGAGCATCGTGGAGGCGAAGCGCCGCGTCCTCTGGGCCACCGTGTTCGTCGCGCTCGTGGCGGGCCTGCTCGCGTCCTGGCTCATCTCGCGCGACCTCGCGCGCCCGCTCACCGAGCTGCGCCACGCGATGGCCGTCGTGGGCGCGGGGGACCTCGACCACGCTATCGTGCCCCGGTCCTCGGACGAGGTCGGTGAGCTGGCGCGGGCCTTCGTCCGGATGACCGAGCAGCTGCGGCAATCGCGCGCGCAGCTGGTCCAGTCCGAGAAGCTGGCGTCGATCGGCCAGATGGCCGCCGCCGTGGCCCACGGCCTGCGCAATCCGCTCGCCAGTCTGCGCGCTGCCGCGCAGCTCGCCCGTCACCGGGTCGACGTTCCCGCCGCCCGGGAGCAGCTCGATGCCATCGTGGAGCAGGTGGATCGTCTCGATCTCCGGATTGCCCACCTGCTGCAGTTCTCCCGGCCCGCGCCGTTTCGCCCGCTGCGCGAGCACGTGGAGGCGCTCGTCGACGGGGCCCTCGCCGGATTCGCGGAGCTGCTGCGCCAGCGCAGGATCGAGCTCGCGGTCCACGCCGCGGCCGCGCTCCCCGACATCCAGGTGGACCCGATGCGCCTCGAGCAGGCCCTGACGGAGCTCGTGTCGAACGCGCTCGACGCCATGCCGGAGGGCGGCCGGCTCGACGTGGCCACGCGGGCCGAGCCCGGCCCCGGTGGCGCGGGCGGTGTCGTGGTCGAGGTCACGGATTCAGGTCCCGGTATCGCTCCCGAGATTCTTCCCAACCTGTGCGAGCCGTTCTTCACGACGCGGCCCGAGGGAACGGGCCTCGGGCTCGCCATTGCCAAGCGCTACGTGGAGGAGGCGGGCGGCCGACTCGACATCACGAGCATGCCCGGCCGCGGCACGACGGTGCGGATCTGGCTTCCCAGCGCCAGCGGCGAGGTCGCGCCCCAGCCGGTACGGAGTATCGCGTGAGCGGCTCGACCGTGCTGATCGTGGACGACGAGCAGTCGCTGGCGCGATCCGCCAAGGCGTTCCTCGCCGACCACGGCTACGAGGCGGAGGTGGCGGGCACGGGGGAGCAGGCGCTGGACCTGCTCGCCGCCCTGCAGCCCGACGTCGTGTTCGCCGACGTCCGGCTGCCGGGGATGAGTGGGCTCGATCTGCTCAAGCGGATCCATGCGTTCGATCCGGTGATCCCCGTCGTCATGCTGACGGCCTACGGCTCGATCGAGGGGGCCGTGGAAGCGGTCAAGCTCGGCGCCTTCGACTACGTCAAGAAGCCGGTGGACCTCGAGGAGCTGAAGCTGCTCGCCGACCGCGCCCGCGAGACGCGTCTCTTGAAGCAGGAGTTGTCCTACTACCGCCGTCGCGCCACGACCGACGTCGGCTTCGAAGGACTAGTGGGGGAATCGCGGGCGGTGCAGGCGGTGCTCGAGCGGGCCCGGCAGGTGGCGGCGCTGGACGAGACACCGCCCGTGCTGCTCACCGGCGAGACCGGCACCGGGAAAGGCCTCCTGGCCCGCGCGATCCATGCCGCGGGTCCACGCGCGACGAAACCGTTCATCGAGGTCAACTGCACGGCGCTGCCGGCCACGCTCATGGAAGCCGAGTTGTTCGGCCACGAGCGCGGCGCGTTCACCGATGCCAAGGAATCGAAGCCCGGTCTGGTCGAGGCCGCCGAGGGCGGATTCTTCTTCCTGGACGAGATCGGCGACGTCGACCTCGCCGTGCAGGGCAAACTGCTGCGGGTCATCGAGGAGCGCGCCGTGCGGCGCGTGGGGAGCGTGCGCGAGCGCAAGGTCGACGTCCGCATCATGGCCGCCACCAACCGCGATCTCGAGCGCGCGGTGGGCGAGGAGCGGTTCCGCAAGGACCTGTATTTCCGACTCGCGGTGATTGTGCTCGAGGTGCCCCCGCTGCGCGAGCGCGGCGAAGACGCCCTGCTCCTCACCGAGCATTTCTTGCGAGAGTTCAATGCCAAGTACGGGAAGGTCGTGCGCGACCTGAGCGCCGCCGCGCGTGACCTGCTGCTCTCCTACCCCTGGCCGGGGAACGTCCGCGAGCTGAGCCATGTGATCGAGCGCGCCGTCTTGTGGAGTCGGGGGCCCACGCTCGATGTCGAGCACCTCTCTCTCACGCGCCCCGTGGCCGCCAGCGATCACGGCGATGCCGCGAAGCCGGTGGACCCGGCCACGCTGCCGCAGTGGGAACGCACGCTGATCGAACAGGCGCTGCGCGACGCGGGTGGCAATCAGACGAAGGCGGCGCAGCGACTCGGCATTTCGCGTGACACGCTCCGATACCGCTTGAAGAAATTCGGGCTCAGTGGGTGATCACACCCACAATTGGGTGAAAAGGCTCACCCGGTGGCTGGGTTCACGGCGGGGCAGTCTACCTAATAGCCTGCGGAGAAATGATTTGCCGGTTTGGACCGCCTGGCACAGTGCCTGCTTCTCTCTGCCCGTTAGGTGGTTCCTAGGGATCGACCCATATCGTTTCTGGAGGACGCAACATGAAGTGGACCAAGCCCGAATTCGAGGTCGTCGAGCTGGGGATGGAAGTCGGCGCGTACGCCGGCAACGCCTGAACCAAGCCGGAACAGCTGTCGAGGGGCCGGGTGACAAACCCGGCCCCTTTGTGCAATGCGCGTGATCATTCTCGGCTCCGCGGCGGGCGGCGGAGTGCCGCAGTGGAACTGCGGGTGCCCCAACTGCACCGATGCGCGCCACGACAACCGCGGCCGCACGCAGTCGTGCGTAGCCGTGAGTGCCGACGGCGAGCGTTGGGTGTTGCTGAACGCCTCGCCCGACCTCCGCACGCAGCTCGCCGCCCACCACGAGCTCTGGCCTCGTGGCCGACGCGGCTCGGGCATCGCCGCGGTGATCCTGACCGACGGTGAAATCGATCACACGCTCGGTCTCCTGCTGATGCGCGAGAGCGCCACTCGGCTGCCGGTGTACGCGCCGGGGGGTGTCACCGCCTTGCTGGACGACGCGTGGCCGCTCTACCGGGTGCTCTCGGCCTACGCGGGAGTGGAGCCGCGCGTGCTCGACGAAGCTCGGCCGGTGTCCCTCACCGATCAGACCGGCGTCCCACTCGGGATCTGCTGCTCGGCCGCTGCCGTGGCGCGGCAGCCCCCGCGGTATGCCCGCGGCGCCGCCCAGATGACGTTCGATGTGGGCCTGCGGCTCGAGGACGAGCGTACCGGCGGTACGCTGGCGTACGTGCCGACGGCCGGTGCGATCGACGCCACGGTGAAAGCGGTGGTGAGCGGCGCCGATCTCCTGTTGTTCGACGGCACGTTCTGGTCGGACGACGAGCTCCGCGCCGTGGGCGGCGGTGCCGCCCCCACGGCGCGCGAGATGGGGCACCTCCCCGTGGGCGCGCCCGGGGGCAGCCTGGAGTTGTTGCCACACCTCGGCGCCAAGCGCACGGTGCTCGTGCACATCAACAACACCAATCCCCTGCTGTGCCGTACCTCGGCCGAGCGCGCGCAGGTCGAGGCGGCGGGAATCGTGGTGGGAGAAGACGCGATGGAGTTCGAGCTGTGAGCGAGCAACTATCGAGCCGGTTACGCGGCGTGCTGGAGCGCCGCTATCATCATCTGCATCCCTTCAATCAGCGGATGCACTGCGGCGAGCTGTCGCGCGAGGAGCTGCAGTTGTGGGTGGCGAACCGCTTCTACTACCAGATCAACATTCCGGTGAAAGACGCGCTGATCCTCGCCAATTGTCCTGAGCGCGAGGTACGCCAGCAGTGGATCCAGCGCATCATCGATCACGACGGGCGCCCGGGCGACGAAGGCGGCATCGAAGCCTGGCTGCGACTGGGCGAGGCGATGGGGGTGCCGCGGCCCGAGCTGCTGGAACAGCGGCGGCTCCTGCCCGGGGTCCGCTTCGCGGTGGACGCGTACGTGAATTTCTGCCGGTCGAGGCCCTGGCTCGAAGCGGTGGCCGCGTCGCTCACGGAGATGTTCGCTCCCCTGATCGTCAAGGAGCGGCTCGCCGCGATGCTCGACCATTACTCGTGGGTGGATCCCGACGGGCTGCAGTACTTCAAGAACCGCCTGCAGCAGGCGCCACGTGACGCGGAGTACGCGCTCGGTCTCGTCACCGAGCGGTTCCGCAGCCCAGCCGACCAGGACCGCGCCGTCGCCGCGCTCGAGTTCAAGTGCGACGTGCTCTGGAGTCTCCTGGATGCTGTGGAGCGGGGTCCACTGCCGGGAAACGGCCGGTGAGTGCGGTGACGGCTGCATCGATTCCACGCCTGCACTCCAAGGCGCGGCTGCAGCGAGACGAGGTCCGGGACCGTGACGTGCTCCTCTATCCCGAAGGCCTCGTGGGCTTGAACCCCACGGGGGCGGCAATCCTCGCGTTGTGCGATGGGGCACGCTCGCTCGCCGACATCGTCACCACGCTGGAGCGGCGCTACGGCGTGAGCGGGCTGGAGGGAGACGTCGCCGCGTTTCTCGACGGCCTGGCCGCGAAAGGCCTGGTGCTCTATGGACCGTAAGCCGCTCTGGCTGCTCGCCGAGCTGACGTACAAGTGTCCGTTGCAATGCCCCTACTGCTCGAACCCGTTGGACTTCGCGGGTCCGCGCTTCAAACGCGAGCTGTCGACCGCCGATTGGTGCCGCGTGTTCCGCGAAGCCAAGGCGCTGGGCGTGCTGCAGCTCGGGCTCTCCGGCGGCGAGCCCACGGTGCGGCCGGACCTGGAGCAGCTGGTCCGCACCGCGCACGAACTGGGGCTCTACACGTCGCTAATCACCTCGGCCTACCGGCTCTCCCGGGAGCGGCTGGCGGGCCTGAAGGCCGTCGGGCTCGACCACGTCCAGATCAGCGTCCAGGGCGCCGACGCCGAGCTGTCCGACGAGATTGCCGGAACCACGTCGTACCGGGACAAGATCGCGGCGTACCACTACACGCGGGAGCTCGGGTTCCCCCTCACCGTCAACGTCGTGCTGCACCGCCGCAATCTCCACCAGGTCGAGGCGCTGATCCGTCTCGCGGAATCGCTCGGCGCCGAGCGGATCGAGCTCGCCAACACCCAGTTCTACGGCTGGGCGCTGCACAACCGCGACGCGCTCATGCCGACTAAGGCCCAGCTGGCAGCGGCGTGGCAGGTGGTGGAGCGGGAGCGGGCCCGCCTCGGGACCGCGCTCGAGATCGTCTGGGTCCTCCCCGACTATCATGAGCAATTTCCCAAGCCGTGTATGGGTGGCTGGGCGCGCGCCTACATGACCGTCACACCGGCGGGCGAAGTATGGCCCTGCCACGCGGCGGGCCGGATCACGACGTTGACGTTCGAGAATGTGCGCGACCACCCGCTCGACTGGATCTGGGAGCACTCCGAGGCGTTCAACCGGTTCCGCGGGGAGTCCTGGATGCCGGAGCCGTGCCGCTCGTGCCCGCGCAAGGCGCAGGATTTCGGTGGGTGCCGGTGCCAAGCCTTCCTGGTCGCGGGCGACGCCGGCGTCACCGACCCGGTCTGCTCGCTCTCGCCGCATCGCCATCTGATCGACGCCGCTCTCGCGGACGAGCGCGAGCCCGAGGAGTGGACCTACCGCGCCGCTCCGGCGTCGCGCGCGCTCGCCGCGGCGTTGCGCGAGCGGACTTAGGCGACGACCAGGCGGGTGATGATCGCCGTAATGATCAGGACGAGCAGCGTGGCGGCGATGCTCGTGAGCAACGTGTACGCGGCGGTCTTGTCGCGCGGTGCCTTGATGACGGGCGGCAACCCCATGGCGAACAGCCATATGCTGTAGAGCCCGACCAGCATCGCGAGCGGCTCGATCCGCGGGAACAGCGCGAACGCGCTGGCGAGCCAGTACGGCGTGCTGCCGTATGCCGCGACCTTCAGGGCCTGCACGCGATTGCGCTGTGCCCCGATCGAACCCCCGATCACGTCGATGGCCGCGGCCAGGGCATAGACCCCCAGGAGATTGAGCACGTACTCGAGCACTCCGGCCTGGACGGCGGTGCCGAGGCTGACCGGGACCGTGCCGAACGTGAGCAGGGTGCCGCGCTCCCCGAACACGATTCCCCCCACCGTGGCCGCGATCGGACCGATCGCCGCCATGGGCGCCAGGAAGCGCCAGTAGATCGTGCCGGCGTTCGTGAACTCTCCCGCGATCGTCGCCCACTCCTGCGTGGGTTGCAGTAACAACCGCTGCGCGCGCATGAGCCACGCCGGCAGCTTGCGCGCCGGCCGCGGCTTGGCGGTGGGTTTGACCGTAGGGCGGGGCGGTGGCCCGGCCTTGGGGGGGGTGGGCCCGCGTGGGGGCGTAGGCCCGCGCGGCGGTGGAGGCCCGGGTGAACGCGGTGGTGGGGTACGCATGAGGACACAAGATACATAAACCGTTACACGACGCCACGACGGCACGGTTCCTGAGGGCTCGCCCCGCGCAGGCGTGTAGCGTGGCGTCGTGCCGTCGTGTAACTCAAATTCATGCATGCTCATCGACGTCCACGCCCACTTCTACCACGACCGCACGCCCCGCGCCGACTGGCGCGAGCGCAACGCCAGCCGGTTGGCTGCCGGGGAGAGGATCGGGGTGACCCACCACGTGGCGTCGATCCTCGGTAGCTGGGGGCTGAGGTCGCCGATCTACTTCCCTTCGCCGCGGGATCTGGAGTACGGGAACGACGCGCTGCTCGCACTCCAGCGGCAGCACCCCGATCGCGTCCGTGGCTACGTCACCGTCAACCCCAACTACACCACCCACGCGTGTGCCGAGATCGCCCGCTGCCTCGGTGCCGGGATGGTCGGGATCAAGCTCGCGGCCAGCCGGCGCGCGACCGACCGGCTGCTCGACCCGATCTGCGAGCTGGCTCGGCAGCGGGGCGTGCCGGTGCTCCACCACGTGTGGCAGCACCGCCGGCGCGACTGGCCGGGGCAGGAGGCGTCGGACGGCGCCGAGCTCGTCGCACTGGCGGCGCGCCATCCGGACGTACGGTTTATTCTCGCCCACATCGGAGGTGGCGGGGATTGGCAGCACTCGCTCGCGGCACTGCGGACCACGGCGAACGTGTGTGTCGATCTCTCGGGGAGCGGGGTGGACGGGGGTATGCTGGAAGCGTGCCTCGAGGCCGCGGGCGTGGAGCGGCTGCTGTGGGGCACGGACCTGACCATGGACACCGGGTGGGCCAAGCTGCGCTACCTCGCGCACCTGCTGACACCCGCGCAGTTGGAGCTCGTCAAGTGGAAGAACGCAGCGCGTATCTTCCCGCGCGGCGCGTTCCCCGCCGACTGATGCGGATCGACGTCAACGCCTTCCTCGGCGCCTACCCCTATCGCCGCGTGCCCGGCACGGCTCCCGACCGGCTGGTCGAGGCGCTCGCACGTGTCGACATCGATGAGGCCTGGGTGAGCCACCTGCCGAGTCTCTTCTGGCGCCAGCCGATGGAGGGGAACGCCTGGCTGTACGACACCGTCGCGCGGGAGCGCCGGCTGCGACCGGTGCCCGCGGTGCATCCGGGGCTCGCCGGCTGGGCGGCGACCCTGGCGGAAGCGGCCGACCACGGCGCACCGGCGGTCCGATGCGATCCTTCGTATTACGGCCTCGACCCGGCGGGGCCCGAGGTGCGCGGGCTCGCCGCGGCCTGCGGCGCCGCGAGGCTCCCGCTCATGATGGCGGTGCGGCTCGAGGACGGCCGCCAGCGTCATCCGAACGACCGCGCCGGCGAGCTGCCCGCCTCCGCGGTGCGCGCCTTGATCCGCAGCGACGCCGCCGTACGGCTGCTGATCACGCATGTGGATCGCGCGTTCATCGAGGAGGTGCATTTCGGGTCGACGCCTGAAGAAGCGGCGCGCATCTGGTGGGACATCTGCTGGATCTGGGGCCCGCCGGAGGACCATCTCGAGACGCTCGTGGAAACGGTGGGGGTGGAGCGCTTCGTGTTCGGCACGGGGCAGCCGCTCCGCATCCCGGAAAATGCCGTCGCGAAGCTCGATCTCCTCGATCTCGGCGCAGCGCGGCGCGCGGCCATCGAGTCGGAGAACGCCCGCACGGGGTTGCGGCGCTGAGCGGGGGGCCTCTGCGGGACCGCCTCACAGCCGCCCTGGAATGGGGTGTAATCCCCGCCGTCCCCGTTCCGTTCCGGGGAGACACGGTGGCCGAAGACGCGCTGCAGGCCTATACGAGCTGGATGGCGGCCCATCAGGTAGTGGGTGTGGCGGTGTGGGCTCACACGGGCCGCGGTCCGCACCTCTCGGCCGAGCAGCGACGCCGGGTGCTCGCCGCGTGGCGAGCGGCCCTGCCCATGAGCACCATCGTCGCCGGAGCAACCAACGTCGCCATGGCTGCCGAGGCGAAAGCGGGCGGGGCCGACGCGATCCTGGCGTTTCCTCGGGGCCAGGATCCGGTGGGCTACCACGAAGCCCTCGGGCGCGAGCTGCCGGTGATCGCCTTCTATCTATATGAGGCCGCGGGGGGGGTGGCGTACGACAATCCGACCTTGCACGCGCTGCTCGCGTTGCCGGGGGTGATCGGGATCAAGGTGGCGACGCTCGACTCGGTCGTCACGTTCCAGCGCATCGCGGGTCTCATGCGCGACCACCCCGATAAGCTGCTCATCACGGGAGAGGATCGCTTCCTGGGGTACTCGCTCACCATGGGAGCGAGGGCGGCGCTGATCGGG
>Ga0209267_1001505_pt1 | contig 15855 bp, 9 predicted proteins | sample GraSoiAngelo_137_FD_185894 | JGI IMG/M metagenome (GOLD analysis project Ga0209267, IMG submission 185894) | Grasslands soil microbial communities from the Angelo Coastal Reserve, California, USA - 14_0929_09_30cm (SPAdes) (version 2) | ecosystem: Environmental > Terrestrial > Soil > Grasslands ... | reverse complement strand
GGCCAAAGGTGTTGCCCATTTGGGGCTGAAGAATAAATCGACACGGCGCGATCACAACCAGGGAACGATGATCAAATCGCGCAAGCTTTCGACGCGCAACGTAGCACAGGCATCTTGCCTGTGGGGCCAGCGGGCGTCTCGCCCGCTGAATTCCAGACGGCAGGCGGGACGCCTACAGGCCCAACAGCCGAGACGGCTGTGCCACGTCAAATCGCTTCGAAAGCGAATTGCAGATCGTCGATTAAATCGCGCACGCCTTCCACCCCGACCGACAAACGCACCAGCGAATCGGTGATTCCAAGCTTCTCGCGCTGGTCTTTCGGAACCGAGGCGTGCGTCATAATAGCGGGATGATCAATCAGGCTCTCGACCCCGCCCAAACTTTCCGCCAAGGCGAATAAGTGAGTGTTCTCGAGAAAGCGCCGCGTTCCTTCAAGATCGGTTTTCAAGATGATCGTGACGATTCCACCGAACCCGCGCATTTGCTGGCGCGCGAGATCGTGCTGCGGATGCGTTTTGAGCCCGGGATAATGGACCGATTTTACCTGCGCGTGTTCCTCGAGCCAGCGCGCAATTTCCAGCGCGTTCGAGCAATGCCGTTCCATCCGTAGCGCCAGCGTTTTCAATCCGCGCAGCGCCAGGAAACTGTCAAACGGCCCGGCAATTGCGCCGACCGAGTTTTGCAGAAACGCGATCTGATCGGCCAGCTCCTTATTTTCGCCGACAACAATAACGCCGCCGACCATGTCGGAATGCCCGTTTAAATACTTGGTGGCGGAATGGATCACCATGTCGAAGCCGGATTCGATCGGTCGCTGAATCCAGGGCGTAGCAAAGGTGTTATCGGAAACACTGATGATCTTTTTTTCACGCGCGATTTTCGCGATGGCCTCGATGTCGATGATCTTTAGCAGCGGATTGCTCGGCGTTTCGATCCAAACCATGCGAGTGTTGTGCTTGATCGATTTTTCGAACTTAGACACGTCAGTGAGATCGACGAAGGTGAAATCCAAGTTGGCAGAGCGGCGCCGGACTTTTTCGAAAAGCCGAAATGTTCCACCATAAAGATCGTCGCTTGCGACAATGTGCGAGCCGCTATCGAGGGCATCGAGGGCTGTGGCCATGGCTGCGAGCCCGGAGGCGAAGGCCCAACCGCGCGTGCCGCTTTCCAGATCAGCGACACATTTTTCGTAAGCCAGCCGTGTCGGATTGATTGAGCGCGAGTAATCGAAGCCTTTGTGCTTCCCAGGGCTTTCCTGCACGTACGTCGAAGTCGCGTAAATCGGCGTCATGATCGCGCCGGTTGAAGGGTCGGGTTCCTGTCCGGCGTGAATGGTGCGGGTAGCGATGTCGTAATTCTTCATCGGAAAAAGTGGAACACGGGCTTCTGGCCTGTGCGCCTAGCGGGCTTTCAGCCTGCGGTTTTCACCGACAAAACAGGCAGATGCCCGTTTGGCACACAGACAAAATGTCCATGTTCCAAAGGTTGAACCGCAGATTACGCGGATTTCGCAGATGAGGAAATTCAATTCGAGGGCCAGGCGCCCGTCATCCCGAGCGAAAGTCGATGGATCTCGTTGAAGTTACCTTAAAGATTCCGCGACGGGGTCTTCTGCTCGGGATGACAGGTTCTCAACTAAACTCGCGCTCGACCGGCGACTTCGGCATATGCCGGCGCAGATAGGAAAGGAGATCGCTTCTGGTAATGAGGCCAAGAAACTTGTCGCCGTCCATGACAATCGCGACGCGACCGCGGTCGAATACGCCCAGCAGATTGTCAATTTTTGCATCCGGCGGCAACGTTTCGAGCTGGTCAGTCATGGCCTGCCGGACTTCATAATTAAAATGCGAGGCATCGCGATGCACTTTCACCAAGATGTCCGATTCGTCGATGATACCCACGACGCGACCGCTTTCGTCCACCACCGGCAACTGCGAGACATCGGCCTGGCGCATGCGTTTGAAGGCAGTGAGCAGGGTGTCGGTCGGCCCGATGGTTACGACTTCGCCCGCTTCGTAACGATGCAAAATCAGATCGCTTAAATCGCCATGCATTGGCCGAATGGTGAAGCCTTGTTCCGCCATCCAGACATCGTTGAACATTTTCGAGAGATATTTATTGCCACTGTCGCACACGAAGCTGACTACCCGTTTCGGTTTGGTTTGCTGCCGGCAATATCGAAGCGCGCCCGCCAGCAAGGTGCCGGTGGAGGAACCGCCGAGGATTCCTTCCTTGCGCAAAAGCTCGCGCGCGGTGGCGAAGCTGTCGGAATCGTCAATCTCAAAGGCTTCAGTCACAAACGACATGTCCGCGTTGTCCGGAACAAAATCCTCCCCAATTCCTTCCACCGCCCAGCTACCAGACTCGACCAGCTTTCCCGTCTTCACCCATTCGTAAAGGATCGAGCCGGTCGGATCGGCCAGCACCATTTCCACTCCGCGGCGCGGCTTCACCCGGTTAAAAAACCGTCCGAGTCCCGTTAGGGTTCCGCCGGAACCGACCCCAACTACGATCGTATCCACGTCGTGTCGCATTTGCTCCCAAATCTCGGGACCGGTAGAACGTTCATGCGCCAGCGGATTGGCCGGATTGCCGAACTGATTCACGTAAAATCCGCCTGGAATCTCGCTGGCGAGCCGCGCCGCCACATCCTGATAATATTCCGGATGTCCTCGCGTCACATCGGAGCGCGTCAGCCGAACCTCGGCGCCGAGGGCGCGGACGTGCGCGATTTTTTCCTGCGACATCTTGTCCGGTATAATGAGAATTATGCGGTAACCTTTCGCCGCCGCGACCAGAGCTAGTCCCAGTCCGGTGTTGCCCGCGGTCGCTTCGATGATTGTGCCGCCGGGCCCGAGCTGGCCATCCCGTTCCGCCGCCTCCACCATCGCCAGTGCGACGCGATCTTTGATCGAGCCAGTTGGATTTTGATTTTCTAACTTCAAAAAAAGGTGGCACGGCCCGGTGTCGATCCGGGTTACTTCGACGAGCGGGGTGTCGCCGATGAGCGAGAGAATCGCGGGAGGACGTTCCGTCGATTTTTGCGCCGGGATCAGGGTTGTGATCATCGTTTACTCCAAACGAAATTTCTCGCCCGGGTAATCGATCACGACCCTGAAGTTTCGAAGAAAATTGTAGCCGACAATGCCATCGAGCCTGGCGCCAACGGCTTGACTGAGCATGGAGAAGAAATCGGCGACGACCACGACGAGATCGTCGATTCGCGCGCGACCAACTTGGAACGATTCTAAGGTGCCGGCGGTAACATTGACCTGCGCGCCACCAGTGGTAAGCGGACCGACGGGCGAGCCCTCAAGGCCGAGCTGCTGCGCCAGCTCCGGTGCAATCGCGGTCGTAGATGTGCCCGTGTCGATGGCGAATTGAAATGGCCCGTGGCCATTTGCATGCACCTGCACCAGCAGGAGCGGCTTGGCCAGACTCGCCAATCGCATCGGCACTTCCGTCTTGGCTGATCTCCCGAGACGCTCGATCCGCCTCGGCTCATCGAACCGAATTTCACAATTGTGATAATCAATCGTGATACGGAAATGCTTTAGAAAATTATAGCCGACATCGCCATCGATCTTCCCGCCGATCGTTTTCGCAATATTATCAAGATCGACAATCCCGACATCGACGTCGTCGAGCTTTACTTGTCCGACGGCAAGCGAATCGACCGTGGCCAGCGAGACCGAAATTTTTCCACCGGCGCTTTGTCCTTCTTTCGTGCTGATGATTTTGATGTTCAGCTTTTTCGCCAGGTCGGATGAAAGCAGGGAGGTGCCCGCGCCCGTGTCTAAAATAAATTCAAATGGGCCCTCCCCATTCACTTGCACCGGCAGGAGAATCAGCGGCTGCGCGTCGCCCGCTAAACGGAATTTCACCTTGGCGCTTTTGGGTGAAAGTGTTGCCGTCGTCATTCTTCCAGTTTCGGTTCGCCTTTGTGCGACCACTCCGACTCGCTGTCTGCCAGTAACTGTTCAAGCACGGGAAAGCGCACTTCACCGTAATTTAAGGCGTAACGGAGATCGCTGCCTTTGTAAACCCAAGTCGTGGGAATCCAGGAAAGCGGAAGACCGGCGAATTGCTTGATTTTCGAGTCGCCAGTCCGTGGTCCGGGGTCAGCCGTGATGCTCACATTTGCCTGATTGGTCAGTCCGAATTTCTCCAGCATGGCGCGCCCGTCATTGCCGTTGTTCCAAACGGAAACAAAAATGAATTTCGTTTTCGGATTTTCCTTCGCCATTTTCAACCAGCCACCGCTTTTGAGTTCGGCCTGACAATTGGAGCACCACGGCGCCCACAAATGCACCACCGTAGGATCGGGCGATTTTATCGCTTCGCGCACCTGCTGCTCCGCTGCAGGCTCAGCGCGAAGGGAACTGGTCGCAATCAACGTGGCCAGGATGGAGAAGCCAAGGATCCGCATGTTTAACGAAACATACCGGCGAAATGCCCACGGCTCAACGCCCAACACTTAATCTCACGTATAGCGGCTGTAGCGGGGTCCGTGTCGTTTGCCCTCGATGCAATCTTGATTTTGGGGTGACTTTTCACTTGGATTACAACTGTGTCTGTTAACGATGGTGGCGCTTCCGGAAGTGGGATGGGCCCAATCGGCCTGAGCCGGGAAAACGGAGCGGCTGTATTTGCCACCACTCATTGGAGCGTGGTGCTGGAGGCGCAGGGCGCGTCGCCCGCAGCACAGGATGCGCTAGAGAAACTTTGCCGCACTTATTGGCGACCTGTGTACAGCTTCATCAGGCGAGAGGGTATCGGAATCGAGGAAGCAGAAGACTTTACCCAAGGCTTTTTTGCGCTGCTGCTGGAACGCCGGGACCTGGATGCTGTTCGCAAGGAGAAAGGACGTTTGCGTTCTTACCTGCTGACGTCGGTGAAACATTTCCTCGCCAGCGAGCAGCGTCGTGCGATGGCGGTCAAGCGCGGCAGAGGACAACGGCTGGTGTCGCTGGAAGGACTCAGCGCGATCGAGCGCGCCGAGATCGAACTACCAGGTCCTCTCAGCGCCGATCGGCTTTATGAGCGCCGCTGGGCTTCGGCCCTCATGGAGCAGGTGTTGCTGCGATTAAAGGACGAATACCGCACCGCGGGCAATGCCGCGTTATTTGATTGGTTGAAACAATTGCTTCCGGACGAACCGGGAGCGCCGTCGCGGGCGGAGATTGCTGCACACTTGGGTATGACGGAGAATGCAGTTCGCCAAGCCCTCTATCGATTTCGCCATCGTTACCAGGTCTTATTGCGAGAGGAAATCAGCCACACTGTTGCCATTGCCAGCGATATCGAAGATGAGCTGCGCCATTTGATCGCTGTGTTGCGAGCGTAACGTATGATAGAATTTCGCGCAGTACAAGGTGGGGAGCGCATGAACGACTCTCCCATGATGAGCAGCGTACTTAGACTTTGTCGAAAGTGCGGAGCGGAGATTTTCGCCGACGCACCGGAAGGACTCTGCACCGCTTGCCTCTTCGAGACAGGCCTTGATCTCCTCGCACGCCCGTCGGTAGCCCCTGGTGACGACTGCGCCCCCGTTGAAAATGTTGAATCGAGTGATGCGAATGCTGCGCTCCGTGTTAAAAAGGCTCCACGTCCGGCAAAGACGCTGGCCAACTTTGGTGACTACGAATTGCTCGAGGAGATCGGTCGTGGCGGTCAGGGTGTGGTGTATCGCGCCCACCAGAAAAGTCTAAATCGCACCGTAGCTCTCAAAGTAATTGGTCTGGGACATTGGGCTACCCAAGCACACCTTAAACGTTTCCGCTTGGAAGCCGAAGCTGCAGCTAGTTTAGAGCATCCCGGCATCGTTCCAATCCACGAAGTCGGCGAGCGCGATGGCTCCTGCTACTTCAGCATGAAATTTATCGAAGGCGGCCAGCTCGATGAAATGGTAAGGCACGAACCAATGCCGATCCGGCGCGCCGTGGAATTGATTGCCAAAGTCGCGCGCACAATTCACTACGCTCACGAGCGCGGCATTCTGCATCGCGACATCAAACCGGGAAACATCCTGCTCGACGCAAAAGGCGAACCGCATCTCACGGACTTCGGGCTGGCTCGCCTGGTCGAGACGGAGAGCACTGTCACGCGCACGATGGAAGTACTGGGAACGCCCAGTTACATGGCCCCAGAACAAGCAGTAGGAAACAACTCGGCCGTCAGCAGCGTCACCGATGTTTATGGACTCGGTGCGGTGCTCTACCAATTGCTAACCGGTCATCCGCCTTTTGCTGGAGGAACAACATTTGAAACCGTCCGGCTCGTCTTGGATACGAATCCACGAAAACCGCGCCTCTGGAATTCGAAGCTAGATCGAGATCTGGAAACGATTTGCTTGAAGTGTCTCGAGAAAGATCCAAAGCGCCGTTACGCTTCCGCTGTCGCGCTGGCCGACGATCTTGAACGTTGGCTAAAGCACGAGCCGATCCGCGCCCGGCGCACTGGACTCATCACCCGTGGCAGAAAGTGGGTGCGACGCAATCCAACCAGCGCGCTTTTGGCAGCATCCCTGATTGCTTTGGCAGCAGCCGCTGGCTGGATGATCTGGAAAAGTGACAAACTCTTCCGGGCATCCCAGTTTAATCCTCCGAAAAAAAGTATCGCGATTCTACCATTCCTTGATCTTAGCCAGGCAAAGGATCAGGAATATTTCTGCGAAGGCATAAGCGAGGAAATTCTTCACACACTGGCGAAAGTTGAGGGGCTCCGGGTCGTTGGCCGCACCTCGTCATTTTCATTCGAAGGAACGGGCATCGCCGCGAGTGAGGTTGGGAAAAAGCTAAACGTTGCGAATGTGCTTGGAGGAAGCTTGCGACGCGAGGGTAATCGCGTTCGTGTTACCGCCGAATTGATTAATGCCCGCACCGGTTTTCACCTTTGGTCGGAAACGTACGATCGCGAACTGCAAGGCGTCTTTGCGCTGCAGGATGAAATAAGTCGCGCAATTGTCGACGCGCTTAAGATCAAGCTTGCCGTCTCCCTTCCCGTTCACGAACAGCGGAACACAGAGGCATACGATCTTTATCTGCAAGGCATTTTTTTCTCGAACAAGAGCAGCGAAGAGGATTTGCGAAGGGCGCTCCGGTTTTTTCAAGGCGCTCTCGAGAAAGATCCGACATTCTCGCGTGCCTGGACTGGGATTGCCAAGGTTTGGTATTTTTTGGCCGACGTCTACGTCAAACCACTCGAGGCTTACCCGGCCTCAAAAGAGGCAGCCTTAAAGGCGATCGCGCTCGATGAGAAAGATGCCGAAGCGCATTGCTACCTGAGCGAAGCGAAACGCGTCCTCGACTGGGACCTGGCGGGCGAGAACGCGGAATTGCAACACGCTCTCCAGCTCGATCCCAACTCAGCGCCTGCTCATTTCTTCCTGTCGCTGCTACCTCTCTTCCGAGGCGAATTAAAAGAAGGGCTCCAGTTTGTACTCGACGCTGAAAAATTGGACCCGGTCTCGCCTATCATCAGCTACGTCGCCACCGCCGCGTACCTGGCCAACGACCGCATCGATGACGCGATTACGGAAGGGCAGCGAACGCTTCAGCTCGATCCAAATTACTTTTATCTGGATTCGGTTCTGGCCGCCGCGTATCGCGAGAAAGGCAATTTCCCTGAAGCGATTGCGCTCTACACCAAAGCCCAGGAGGCAACGCATGTGCCGAGTAGCGGTCTTGCCATCACCTACACGCGCATGGGCCGCGAGATGGAGGCGCGCAATATTCTTGCGCAGCTTGTGCGAGCGAGGGACAAACGATACGTCTCGGCGCCTTTGATCGCCGCAGTTTCGACGGCGCTAGGCGACAAAGTAGAAGCTTTCCACTGGCTCGAAGTTGCCTACGATGAGCATTCGGGCGTGTTACAGTGGATCGCGTTCCTTCCCGAATTTCGCGCGCTCCATTCGGACGCACGCTTCCCTCATCTTTTACAGAGGATCAGCGCTTCGCACGACACAATTTTAAAGATCGCCGAGACAACGCTATCAGAGATAAACGATCCGAAGGCGCAGAGTCACTTTAATCTCAAGGTTGGAGTGAAGCCACGACCAGGAACGCCGAATGGCCATGCTGTAAGAATCGTGGTCTCCTTCTACGACCTAACGAAAGATAACAAAATGATGCCAACTAATGCGCAAATCGGTTATCATTGGCTTACCTCCGCAAACGGCTGGGCCGAAGCAGCCCCAAGGTTTCTGGAAGCCACCTACGTGCGTCCGAAAACTCAAACGTTTTTCGCTGATGGACGGCGATATGGCGGATTCACTGTCCGAGTGTATTTCGACGGCCAGTTACAAGATTCGAGAGCGAGTCCCCCACATTTATTAACGCTCTTTCCGGGCGAAGATCACCTCACCAACCCTCCTCCTGATGCGCCCCCTGGCTCGTCGCCGTAGCTGCAAGCGCTCCAAGCTCCTCTGCTGTGGTGGCAGCCGTGCTTGCCGCGCCGGAGCCGAGCGAAGGCGGGTCGGCTGCTCAACCCTCGACGACAACTACAAACGCTTCACGCGCGCGATCATCACGATCATCTTTTGTCCGCTCCTTGCCGCATTCGCACAGGAGCTCACGCCCACACCGACGCCGCAAACTGCGGGCGAATCTGTCGCTACCACCTTCGACGTAATTGTAACCGGCTCAAACATTCCTACCGCTGAAGAAGTCGGCCCCAACCCGGTCGATACGTATCGCAGGGAGGACATCACACGGCTCGGTGTGCGCAGTGCCACTGACCTTGTTCAGAAGTTGCCCGCGGCTACTGGGCCGTCGATCAATGAAAATATAAACAACTTCGGCGATGGCCGAACGGAAATCGACCTGCGCGGTATGTTTGCCAAAGAAACCCTTGTTTTGCAGGACGGACGTCGTCTCGCGTCTGACGGTTTTGCGGGTTATACAGTCGACCTCAATTTCTTTTTCAATTCTACGGTGGACCTCAACCTGTTTCCACTTGGGCTGATTGATCACATCGACATTCTGAAGGACGGCGCTTCCGCCATTTACGGGAGCGACGCGGTCGGTGGTGTGTTTAACGTTTGGCTGATCCACCGGTTTCGCGGCCTCGAAATTTACGCCAGCTACGGCAACGCCAATCTCGGTGCCTCAAACGATCAGGGGGAAGAGCGGGCATACCTCCTCGCCGGAACCGGTGACGACAAGACGGATATTGTTGTTTACGCGGAGTTGTACAATCGCGCCGCCATCTACAACCGCGACCGCGACATTACCTCTAACGCTGACTTTACCCGTTTTGGTGGTAGTGATACGCGGTCGGGTGACTTTGCCGGGCGTGTCGGAAGCTTCGTTTACCAGCCGAGCCTGAACGGTGGTGCGCGGTCCCCCACGCCGCACGCATTCCCAAATGTAGCGAAAGACCCGCAATACGTGCCGCTCTCCAGTCTGCCGCAGGACGAACGGCTCTTTAACTTCAACGCTCTCACACCGGCAATGGCCCCGGTGGACCGTGAATACCTCTACGGCTCGCTCGAGACCAAAATTTGCCAGCAATACTTGGAGCTTTTTGGTGACTTCAAATACGTGCGCAGTTTCTTTGACAGCGCCTTGGGGCCCGCTCGATTTATGCCGGACGTATTCACGGATGCACTTCACCCCTTTGGAATAAGTCCCGCGGGCATCAGCGTGCCGATTCAGAATCCGTTCAATCCATTCACGGTGGCGAATTACACGTCCCCAGGAGGAGCGGACCCGACCATTCCGCAGAGTCAAATAAGTGCTGTGCCGCCCGGAACGCGGCTCACGACCGGCGTCCGTTACAGTGCTTTGGAAGCAGGGTTGCGGACCGATAAGGTCACAAGCCACAACTACGAGTTGACCGGTGGCCTCAAGGGTAATCTCGGTGAGTTTGGCGATTACTTTAAAACGTGGAACTGGGAAACCGGGTTCCGCTATAACGAAGATCAACGCCTCTACCTCTTTGGCGGGGTCGTAAACAATAATACGCTTCGAGCGGCGTTACTCGACACCGATCCTGCCACCGCCTTTAATCCATTCGGCCTTAATCGGAACTCGCCTGCTGTGATTGATAAAATTTTTGTTACGCCCCATCGGCTCGGCACGAATTCGCTTATACTTGAAGACCTCAAGTTATACGGCGATGTCTGGCATCTTCCAGCAGGGCCCATCGCCTTTGCGGTCGGTAGCGAACACCGAACCGAGCGTGAAACGGACCAGCCTGACTCGCTACTGGTTTCCGGTCAAACAACTGGCGCGATTAACTTCCCCCCAGCGCCTTCTTCCCAATTTCTCCCAGCCAGGGGGAGCCGGGATGTCTGGTCTATCTACTGGGAGGTTCGTGTCCCTGTCACAAGCTCCGTCTGGAACTCCCCTGGTTTCCACAGCCTAGAATTGGGGTACCAGGAACGATATGATGACTACAGCGACTTCGGTTCAACAGAAAGGCCCAAGTTCTTCTTTCGCTGGCAGCCAATCGATTCGTCGCTGACGCTGCGCGGCACTTATAACGAAGCGTACCACGTTCCCACCCTTGGCGAATTGTTTACTTCGCAAGTTCATGAAACCGTGTTCGTGCCTGACCCGGCCGGCTTGACTCCGCACAATGCGGTTGAAGCAACGATTGGCGGCAATCCGAACTTGAACGCGGAACAGGCGTATGAATGGACCTACGGAGCTGCTTGGACACCTGCGAAATTTATCAAGGGACTCACCCTAAGCGCGGATTTTTACCACATCGATTTGCGCAACACCGCCTTCGGTTATGACATCGCAAGTCTTATTACTCGTAACTTCGTGACTCGTACGGGGACCCTGCCCAACGGCGCTCCCACGGGCGGTGTATGGTCAGACCTGATTCAGCGCGATCCCGTTACCGGAGCGATCCTGAGCGTAAACACTCTCGAGCAGAACGTGACTCGGCTTTGGAACGAAGGTCTCGATTACGAAGCTACCTATCAACTTGATACCTCGATATTCGGCCGCGGCGACTTCGGAACATTCAACTTCACTGTCAATGGCAACTACCTGTCTCGAGTTGTCTGGCAGCCGAGCCCAACGGAACGCAGAGTTAATGTGGACGGGCAATTCCTTGGACCGAGACGTGGCTCGTTCCCGCAAAACCGATGGTATATGAGCCTGTTTTATGATCTCGGCGGACTCGATGCTGGCGCAACCGTCCACTTCATTGGTCAGATGAGCGACCTAGTAACAGGAGGAAAAGCAACTAACTTCCAAGGCGTTGAGCGCAAGATCCGTGAATGGGCGACACTAGACTTGATTCTAAACTATACGTTTAACTTCACTGCGTCTGTGGCGCAAAACCAAGTTGCCGGATATGCCAGCGATGGCGGCAAGAACGCGGGGATCGAAGACGGCAAGGGAAGGAACATCCTGCCGGTCTCTACCGCGGAGTACAGTTCAGGTGCGTGGCGTGGATGGCTCAATCACACCACCATTACCCTTGGCATGAACAATGTGCTCGACCAGGACCCGCCGTTTGCTTTTGGCGGCTACGACCAACGGACCGCCAATATCAGGGGGCGAACCTGGTATGTGGCGTTGACCAAACGGTTCTAGAAACCACCTCGTAAGTCACGCCTCATTCTGTATCCACCGCCCCTGCGGGCCGTGCCCACGCGAAGAACACGCAAAGATTGAGTTCGGTTTATCCGTTCCATCCGGGCTAGCCCGGATATTTCATACCCGCTCGGCTGGGAATCCGAGCAGCCCCTTCAGGGGGAATGAGTTCTGGCGTGTTCTGAAGCAATTCTACGAGTTACAATTTGGATCGGGGCTAAACTAAGATCGAGAAGGGGCTGGGCTACCCAGCTACTTCTGGAGAAGTAGCTGCCCTCCCGGGCGCATTTCGCTGGGCCAGCGAAAAATGCGGGCTAGCGCGCCGTAGTCGTAGCCCAGGCGTTAGACGCTGGCCAAAATCCAACCGTGACATCAGTGTAATCTGCGGTTGTCCTCATTTTCCGCGTAACAGCCGGCCAAATCTCGCGCAGTACATCAGTGAAAGGCTGGAAAGAGAGTTACAACTATGAAAAACGAATTAACAAAAACGACATTCAAATCTGCCCTTGACGAAGCGTGCTATTTATTCGGCAGGGCAATCTGCTTGGGAGCGCTTAGTCTGGTTTGCTCGAGCGCGCCGGCCCAGAACCTGTTTGTGTCCTCGGATGCCGCAGGCGGCAACATCTATGAATTCACTCCGAACGGAGTGCGAAGTACCTTCGCCTCGGGGCTGGCTGGGGCACTGGCCTTTGACAAGGCGGGCAATCTGTTTGTGTCGGATAGAGGCAACATCTATAAAATTACTCCGAACGGAGTGCGAAGTACCTTCGCCTCGGAGCTGGCTGGGGCACTGGCCGTTGACAGCGCGGGCAATCTGTTTGTAACGACCGGCTACCGGGACGACTTCGGGTTCCCAATCAACGGCTCCGGCAAGATCTATAAACTTACTCCAAACGGATTACGAACTACCTTTGCCTCCGGATTGGACCTTCCAACTGGCTTGGCCTTTGACAGCGCGGGCAATCTATTTGTCGCGAACGTTAGCAAATTCATTAACGGCGCCATCTATAAGTTTACTCCGGCCGGAGGACGAACCACCTTTGCTTCGGGGCTTACCAATCCGGAAGCCGTGGCTTTTGACAATGCGGGCAATCTGTTCGTGTCAGCCTTCTATAGCACGAGCTACCCTGGCGGCGCCATCTATAAAATCACTTCAGGCGGGGTTAGAAGCACGTTTGCCATCGGTGTTAGTCCATTTGCACCAATGGCTTGTGATAGCGCGGGCAATCTGTTTGTGTCAGACTTTGGCGGCAACATCTATAAATTTACTCCAAGCAGAGTACGAAGCACCTTTGCGCCCGGAGTGAGTGGATCTCTCGCCTTCCAGCCCACTCTAACGCCGACTGCAACGCTGGTGAACATTTCAACACGGGGATCTGTAGAAACGGGCGACAACATGCTCATCAGCGGTTTTATTGTCAGCGGTAGCGATTCACAGCAGGTCATTATTCGAGGGCTCGGCCCGACCCTGACCAGTTTCGGCGTGCCCGATGCGTTGCAGGATCCGGTGCTGGAGCTTCATAACACCACCTCGATGATGACTAGTAACGACGATTGGCAAAGCGCAGCGAATGCTAATCAGATCCCAATAAATTATCGGCCAGCGAACTCACACGAATCGGCAATCATGACAACACTGCAACCGGGCGCCTACACTACCGTTATGCATGGAAAGAATTCCACAACCGGCATTGGTTTACTTGAGGTCTATTCCACTCTTTCAGGACTGACAAACGTTTCCACTCGCGGCTTTGTCGGAACAGGCGACCACGTGCTCATTGGCGGTTTCATCTCCAGCGGCGGGAATGGCAGCCTCCAAGTGATTATCCGCGCGCTTGGCCCTACGCTCACGCAGTTTGGAGTCAGCGGCGCTTTGGCTGATCCGACGCTCTCGCTTATGGACGGCAACGGCAATGTCGTCGCTTTTAATGACAACTGGAAAAACACTCAGCAGACTGTGATTCAAAACAGTGGCTTTGCCCCTCCCAGCGATCTTGAATCGGCCATCCTGGCCATCCTGCCTAACGGCAACTACACCGCCATTGTGTCGGGAAAGAATGGTACAACCGGAGTTAGCCTGCTCGAAGTCTATAAAGTCGCACTAGCTACATCATCCAATGATTTCTAGAGATGAGCGAAAGTCGAATCCATTTCACAGATACAGAAGAAAATTGAATTGGGACCGCGCCCATTCAACAAAGTAGAAACTAGATCTCCTGCGACTGCCTCATCCTGAGATTAAGGTCGACAGAAGGCAACGAAGAAAACAAAGACTGTTTTTCTGCGTGCGCGATCTGGATGGATGCTTCGCTGTCTTGGTTTTCTTCTGTTCAAAAAATCTCCATTTTCCCCGTAACAGCCGGCCAAATCTCGCGCAGTACATCAGTGAACGGCCAGCAATGATTTCTCATGACGAGAAGCCAAAGAAAGCCAAAACAACAAAAACAAAAAGTTCCACATCAACAAAGGATATTAATTATGCGACACAACAAAATTCTCTCTGCGGCAATCGTGCTGTGTATGGTTGTCTTCTTCTTCACGATGGGCTCGGTACCCTCCGCGTCGGCTTCCACGCCCGTACCGCTTACCATCACTGCTACATTTGATTTTTCGAATTTTCCCAATGTATCGGGAACCTTTACCACAACCGGGGCCCTTACAGTTTCAGGGCCTGCTACAATGCACGTTGACCTTAATCCCTTTAATGGTGTAAGAGCTCATTGCGTGGTTACGTTGATAGCATCAAATGGAACCATCGTTATTGATCAGCAATGTCAATTTGCCACTTCCCCACCTAAGGGAAGGTGGGAGATTGTAGGTGGCACAGGTGCTTATGCGAACCTTAACGGGAACGGGTCACTTACAATGCCGCCGCCTCTTACCGAGGCGATGACAGGGGTTATTTACCTTCACTAAAAGGTCAATCTGGGCCGTCGAATCAAAGCGACACGAACGCAAACTTACTCCCCGCAATTTACGAGAGCCCAGGCGCAACTCTCACCGCAGGAGCCCCAAAGACGGGCTCCTGCGTGCGAGGATCTCGCTCTAATCGTTAATCAGAAGCTTCGAGTAGCCCACCACGTCCATGAGCAGGACATGAGCTATCTCAGGATGAAGTTCCGGTTTGGATTCGGCGCTCGTCAATCTATTCTAAACCTGCTGCCGCTCCAGTCTTGCTAAGATTTTCTTTGGATTCACTGGCACTCGCGTCTCTTTCGGGAAGAGACCGCGGAGGTCTTTTCGGTCCGGCCATCAACCACCGTCGGCGTTGCGTGCGCTCCCCCGGGAGGGGAAGTTGACCACCCCCAGGGGAACGCCTAATGTTGCTTTCCCGTTTTCGGTCCGAGCATTGCGTACCGGCGACGGATCGACGCTGAAAAGGCGCCGCTGTTTATTGCTCCAAGGAGGCAGTTTTAATTTATGGCTCAAATGCAGGATTTATTGGCGAAGTCGTTCCGCGACTTTCGCGAAGGCAGCATCGTCAAAGGTCGCGTGCTGGAAATTCGTCCCCGCGAAGTGCTGGTCGACATCGGTTACAAATCGGAGGGCGTGATCCCCTCAGCCGAGTTCGATAATATCGATACCCTGGAAGTCGGCGATGAAGTGGATGTGTTGCTTGAGCGTCTCGAAAACGATGAGGGCATGGTCGTGCTTTCCAAAGAGAAGGCCGCGTATCGCCAGAATTGGAACAAAATCGCCGCCGTTTTTCAGGGCGACGGCCTGATCAAAGGCAAAGTGAAGTCTGTGGTTAAAGGCGGGTTAATGGTGAACATCGGAGTAGAAGCATTTTTGCCGGCGTCGCAGATTGATATCGTGCCGCCGAAAGATTTGCAGCAGTTTGTCGGCAACACCTACGATTTCAAAATCGTCAAAATTAATGATGACCGTCGCAATGTCGTTTTAAGCCGGCGCGAAATCATTGAACAGGAACGGAGCGAGAAGCGGCAAAAGTTTCTCGAAAGCGTGAATGTGGGCGACCGGGTGACGGGAACGGTAAAGAACCTGACCGATTTCGGCGCCTTCATCGATCTCGATGGCATGGATGGGCTCCTCCACATCACCGACATGACGTGGGGCCGGCTCGGCCATCCCAGCGAGATGGTCAAAGTAGGTCAGCAGCTCGAAGTAGTCGTTCTCGATATTAACAAGGAAAAGGAGCGCGTTTCGCTCGGACTAAAGCAGACGCAAAGGAATCCGTGGGACCAGATTGAAGAACGTTTTCCGGCCGGCCAGAAGGTCAAAGGCAAGATCACGAACCTTGTCCCTTATGGTGCATTCGTGGAGCTTGAGGAAGGTGTG
>Ga0209267_1001500_pt1 | contig 15868 bp, 12 predicted proteins | sample GraSoiAngelo_137_FD_185894 | JGI IMG/M metagenome (GOLD analysis project Ga0209267, IMG submission 185894) | Grasslands soil microbial communities from the Angelo Coastal Reserve, California, USA - 14_0929_09_30cm (SPAdes) (version 2) | ecosystem: Environmental > Terrestrial > Soil > Grasslands ... | reverse complement strand
AGCGGGAGCGGCCACGAAAACCGCTTTATTTTCAATTATGCCTAACGTGTCGGTTACTTCTCGGGCATGGTACGAGGTGCTCAGCAAATGGCGATCCTGACAAATTACGCCCGTCCCAAATGACAACTAGTGTCAGTCTGCGACGGCCTGTTTCAGCCTGAAAATTGCGAATCTCTTCGACACAAACCCCTTAATAGGAACGTCGTTAGAGGAAGAAACTTGCAGTCCAGTTCTGTGGGGTGAGGAACCAGTATGCAATGTCACGCGAATTTTCATTGCTGCGGTTCTGTCCCTGGCTCCGAACGACGTCTGATCAATCGGTTAGGTGTTCGCAATAATAAATACGCCACGGGCCCGACGACGAGCCACGCCAGTCCCCATTTTGTCGCCGAAGGATCGCTATTGATGAGTGCCCACGCAAAGAGGCTAATCGGTATCAGGACAACTGCCGCCATGCCGACGGTACCTCCGGGCACCACAAACTGGCGTTTTAGCCCGGGAGCCAAGAGTCGCAGCCGCCACAGGGATAACAATGTAAGCATAGAAGTCGCAGCTCGCAGCCACGCGTAAATCGCTATCAATTGGGTCAGGTTCCAGAACGCCAACACCGCAGAAGAAATGACGGACAAAAGAATCGCCCGCGCTGGTGTGCCAAATCGAGCGTTGAGTCTAGCAAGCGAGTGATGCAGATAACCGTCTTCGGACATCGTAAACGGAATGCGCGTTACCGAAAGTATGGTGCTATCCAACAATATGAAAGCGCAAATTGCCGCAGCGCCGAACATGGCGAGTTGCAGCCAAGGCCCTCCCACCGATCGTGCGGCCGTCACCATGTAGCCGGTTTGCCATTTCTGCCAATTTCCAGCCGCTGTGAGAGCCGCTGCCACTGGCAGGAAGAAGCTGATCACCGCCAGTGGTACGACGATCGCGAGGCCATGAGGAAAATTGCGCGCCGGATCCTCCACTTCCTCAATTACGGTGGAAAGCTGCTCGTAGCCTGCATAAATCCAAAGACCGAGTGCCAAGCCAACCCCGTAAACCTCACGCCAGGGGTGGTCTGGTGGCATCCATGGATGGAAAGGATTGAAGTGTGCGTGGGTGAAGCCGAAGTAGGTAAAGACCGCGACCGGAGCCATTTGAAGCAGCAGCAGAACCATCGTAACCATGCCCACCAATCGGATGCCAAGAAAATTAAGAAGTCCGACCAGTACGATAAATGCGAACGCAATCACCCAGTGCTGAAATCTGTTATGTACCGGCAGCACACGCGCTACGGTGTCAGCCAATTGCACCCCGTAGGCGCCGGTGATGAGAAATGTGCCGGTCCAATTCCACCAGCCGCATTGGAAACCCCAGAAATCGCCGAAGGCGGCACGCGTCCATCGATAAAAGCCCCCCTCGACCGGCATCGCGCTAGACATTTCCGCCGTCGCCAGAGCCATCGGCACACTGAACAGTAGCGGTATGACGAGGATGAAAAGCAATGCCATCCCCGGGCCGGAAGTTGAAATCATCGCCTCGAACCCGAACGGTCCTCCTGCGCAGTAGGCGTACAGCACCGCGACAAAGGATGCGAGGCCGATGCGGCGTAACTTTCCTTGATTCACTGTCGTGATTGCGACTTGCGATCCTGTGGTTAAGGACGACATTGCCAGTGTTGGGGATTTTCTATTGGTCCCGGCAAATTGGCAATCGGTAAATGGAAAATTGAGCAGCAAGTACGCGTCGTGAAACCAAGGACTGCTTTACAATCCAACTAGCGGAGTGGGCGCAGTTACGAACCACTCTTAAGCGCCCTCCACTACCGCGTAAAGAGGAGTTCTTATGGGCAGTGTGATGTTATTGCAATCGTTAAAAGATGGCATTCTTGGCCAGGCCAGTGTCAAGGCGATCTATGGCGAACCAATCGTGGCCCAAGGAAAAACCATCATTCCGGTCGCTCGCATCAGTTATGGCTATGGAGCCGGCGCGGGCACGGGCGGCGTAGGGGACACTAGCGCTCGGGGAGAGGGTGGTGGTGGCGGGGGAGGCGTTCACGCCGTCCCTGTAGGAGTAATAGAAGTCAGCGATCAGCAGACTCGCTTCGTTCCCATCAGCGATCGCAAGAAGCTCACCGGCGTGTTGCTACTCGGCGTCGGTCTGGGCATGTGGTTGGGCTATCGTCGGTAAAACTGAAGACTGCCCGGGACGTTCGAGCGAGCGAATGACGCTCAGGGCACAGCTCGACGTACAAAATCTAGCTAACCATCAATTTGTTTACAATTTTGGAAATCCTTTTTCCGGTACTCACTTTGGTTACCCGCGAGTTTGGGCAGCAAGGCTGAAATTTACTTTTCTTTAACCGGTGTTTCGAGATGTTCAGAAAAGGGCCAGTTGTTCTTCGGATCGCTTCGTCAGTTCGAGCCGCTCCCCATAGCGTTGACGATTGCCGCCGATGCTGTGCTTCTGTCGCAGATGGGCCATCAATTGCGAGATCCTTTTGTGATAGGCCTGAGGCAGAAATGCCTTCTTGCTGAATCTTTCCCGGTAACTTTGCGCCAGATGAGGAAACTGTTTCTCCAAGAAGGGAAGAAAGATCGCCGCTGAACAGGGCTTGAGGAAGAGTGGATTGGCGTAAATATATTTGCCTCCTGCGGCAGCCGTTGCTTTCACGAGCGCCTCAAGATCCCGGCTTGAATCAGTAATTCCAGGAAGCACCGGAGCGCAAATTACCCCGGCATTAACGCCCGCCTCATTTAGTTTTCTTACGGTCTCCATGCGCAGATCGGGGCGGGGAGCACGCGGCTCCAGAATCCGCGCAAGATCACAATCTAATGTCGTGATGGTCAGGTTGACGAAGAGCTGATTATGTTCAGCAACCTTTTGCAAAAGATCAATATCCCGTACAACCAGATTGGATTTCGTGACTATACCCAGCTCATAGCTGTGATGCCGGCTGAACTCTTCCAGGATGGCTCGGGTAACTTCGTAACGGCGTTCAGATGGCTGGTATGGATCGGTTGCGGTGCCCATGGCAATCGACTCCCCCATCTTGACTTGGCGCAGTTCCTGCCGGAGCAGGTCGGCCGCGTGTTCTTTGACATAGATTTTCCGCTCAAAATCTACGCCGTCCCGCATTTCCATGAACTCGTGGGTGTAACGGGCGTAGCAATACTTGCAGGCGAATTCGCATCCCCGATATGGATTAATAGTCCAGGTGAATGGCATTCGCGCACTGGTGCACCGGTTAAGTAGAGAGCGCACTGGCAGAGTGAAGTATTCAACGTCATGGCCTTCTCGCAGTGATTCCCCGTGCGTCGCCAAGCGTGCGATTCCCACCACCCGGGTCTCTTTTGTGATTTCGGGAAAGGGTAGGGAAGCCATTGGCAGATTCGCTTTTTATTCGCCGTAAGAATTGTAGCTGATGCGGGGGGTGCTTATCAACCAGACGGGTAATAATCCGATTCATCCTCTATGCTTCCAGTCGCGTTGGTGACCCATTGTTGGCTGAACCAAAGTGGTCCCATGAATAGCAGTGCGGGGGCCCGCTCTCCGAGACCGGCTCAGTCCTACTTTCGTTTTGCACGGTCTGTTCCTTGGCGGTAAATCACCGTGAGACCGTACACGACAGAAGTGAGCACCAAGACGATGATAGAAACGCGCATTACCTCCGGACCTGGGATCCATACGGTTTTAGGAAACAGAATCAAGAGCAACCCACCACCAAGCACTACCACCCAACCAGCAACGAGAAGTCGCCCAAACCTGCTTTTGACGTCCTCGCTCGTTCCGAGGACTCCTCCTTCTCGTCCTCTTTTTTGAATCGCTTGAGGACGATAGACAAAAAAGTAATAGAGGCAACTTCCATACCAAAACCCAACCAACAAGACGACAAACCACAGTCGCTTTGCATAGACCTTGGAGCTATCGATCCTCACCCAATACCGCCACATGCCGAACCACAAAAAAAATAGCGCAATAGGTCCCAACACGCCCAAAATACTCAATGGGAGCCTGAGCCAGAAGGATAGGCTTTTAGGGTCCACTCGGCCTAAGAAAACAGGAGTTAAGGGAAGCACCAAGATCGTGGAAAACAAAAAGAGCTTTTCGGCCTGGGGGCTAATAAGCCAATCATCTCTGTACCTGTCCCACAGGCCAAATAACCCAATTGTTTTAAATCGCATAAAGATTCACGTTCCGGTTATCTCAGTCAGGGCCGGACCGATCGTCACTTTACTTGTTCCTGATTGGCTCGATACGTTGTATTGATGTTGGGGCAAGACTGGCAGCGGCAGTTCGATCCACCGCCCATATCACTTTGCCATTCAGAGGCTGCACCAACTTTGCTGGAAACTGATCGGCCGGCGAATCACTGGCCAAGACCTCGCGCAAGGCAGCGGCTTTGTCACTTCCGGTCACGAGAAACATCACGCAAGCAGAGTTATTTATCACTGGAAGAGTCAAGGTCAAACGATAGGCTTGGAATTTCTCGATCCAGTTGGCGACAACCAGTCTCGTCTTTTCCTGAAGAGCGTCAGTATGCGGGAACAGGGAGGCTGTGTGTCCGTCCGGCCCCATCCCCAAGAGAATCAAATCAAAGCGGGGAAATTCTCCTGGCTTCAACTTAAAGAACTTCCTAAGGGTTTGTTCGTAACTCGCGGCGGCGCGGACAGCGTCCTTTTCCTCCGTTGGGATGCGAAAAACCTTCTCTGTGGGAACCGGCACTTTCGAAAGGAGTGCTTCTTTTGCCATGCGGTAGTTGCTATCAGGATGGTCAGGCGGGACGTGGCGCTCATCGCCCCAGAAGAAAAAGATCTGGGCCCACGGTAATTTGGCGGCGTAGCGTTCAACCAGCAGTTGGTAGAGAGCCTTAGGGGTTGAGCCGCCTGACAACGCGACGGTGAACCGACCGCGTTTGCTGACCGCGTCGTTCGTCTGCCTGACAAACTCCTCGGCGGCAAGCTCGAAAACCTCCTGTGAGCTTGCCAGCACCCTGATCTCGGGACTCATGGCTTCTCAACCGCTACGTTCGTCGTCCTCACGACGGCGCAGCGCGCAGCCCCAAGCAGGGCAGTCTTGTCATTGGTGATCACTTTGACCGGAATGGTTTCCATCAAGGCTTGCATGCGACCTTTGCCGACAAAGCTCTGCATGAAGAGAGGACCAGAAAGTTTAGTGAGAATTTTTGGCGCGATTCCTCCCCCCAGAAAAATTCCTCCAGTGCTCAAGATTTTGAGCGCAAGATTGCCGGCTTCGGCGCCGTAAATTGAAACCCAAAGATCGAGTGCCTGTTCAGCGAGTGGCGATTTTCCCGACAAAGCTGCGTGCGAAATTGCAGCGGCGGCATCACCGTGGGCCATTGCCTCCACGAGCCATGGTGGTTCTTCTCCGCGCCCGGTATCGCGCAAGAAATGGAATACGTTCACCAGCCCGGGCCCGGAGACGATACGCTCATAGCTGACGTGCCCGAAGCGCGTGTGCAGATACCGAAACAGATCGATCTCCAGCTCGTTGCGAGGAGCAAAATCAGCGTGGCCGCCCTCGCAAGCAAAGACAAGATGCTTCTTGCCGTCCCAAAACATGCCGGCCTCGCCCAAGCCGGTACCGGCGGCAATTACCGCCTGATTACCTACTGGGTTGCCTTTGACCTGATTTAAAGCTACCAGGTCTTTTTCCTCCAGCGCACTGATCCCCCACGCGTTCGCTTCTAGATCATTGATCAGCAGCGCCGACCGGAGTTGAAGTTCCTTTGCCAGCCGGGAACTCTCAATGATCCAGGGCAAATTCGAGGTCTCAACTCTCCCATTGCGCACCGGCCCGGCGACACCGAAGCAGGCAGCGTCGGGATGCACGCCCTGCAATTCAATGAACTTGACCACAATTTCGTCGAGTCCACGGTGTTCGCGGCTGGGGAACACGGATTCTGACAGTAACTTCAGGTGTCCGTCTTGTAGTTCAAAGTAAGCTAATCGCGCATTGGTGCCGCCAATATCGCCGGCCAGGATCATTTCTCGAAATTCCTCCAGCGGCGGCCGTCCCGTTCTAGCAGGTCATCGGCCTCCTTCGGACCCCAGGTTCCCGCGGCGTAGTTGGGGAAATTTCGCGGCGGCAGGGCTTTCCACACATCAAGGATCGGACTCACAACGCACCAGCCCGCTTCCACCATATCTGCGCGCTGGAAAAGGGTGGGATCACCGATCATGCAATCGTGCAGCAGACGCTCGTAACCGGTATTGGGCTGCTGCCCGAAGTAGTCGGCGTAGGCGAAGTTCATGTCCACGGGGCCCAGTCGCATGACTGGACCAGGGACTTTCGCGGCGAAACGTAGAGAGATACCCTCCTCGGGCTGGATATGCAGCACCAATTGATTGGGCATCAAGTTTTCCACCGGCGTGTCCCGGAAAAGCACAAATGGTGCGCGCCGGAATTGAATCATCACCTGCGTACTTCGCGCCGCCAGCCGCTTGCCAGTGCGGAGGTAAAAGGGTACGTCGGCCCACCTCCAGTTGTCGATCAAAAGCTTTATAGCAACGAAGGTCTCCGTCCGCGAGTCAGGTGGAACCCCTTCTTCTTCGCGGTAAGCGGGCACCCGCTGTCCTTCCACGATACCTTCTCCGTACTGTCCGCGAACCGTGCGGCGTAGCACTTCTTCAGCGCTCATCGGCTGAATTGCGTGCAAGATTTTTGCTTGTTCGTCGCGTACTGCATCCGCCTGAAATGAAATGGGCGGCTCCATAGAAGTCAGACTGATAAGCTGCATCATGTGGTTGGGAACCATGTCACGCAGGGCTCCCGCCGTGTCGTAGTAACTTCCGCGTTTCTCCACTCCGACGGTTTCAGCCACAGATATCTCTACGTGATCGATATAACGCCGGTTCCAAACCGGTTCGAAAATTCCATTGGCGAAACGGAAAGCCAAAATATTCTGAACCGTCTCTTTTCCGAGATAGTGATCGATCCGGTACACCTGCTTCTCTTCAGCAACTTTCAAGAGCTGTTTATTCAACGCTCTTGCTGACTCCAGATCGTGACCAAACGGCTTCTCAATGATGATTCGACGCCAGTGCTGATTGTCCTGCCCCAGCAGTCCTGCTTCGCCCAGATTCTCTATGATGGTGCCAAAAAACTCTGGTGCAGTTGCCAGGTAAAAAAAGTAGTTGCCATGGGTGGAGTGATCTTTGTCTACCTTTTGCAGCGTATCCTTCAACTGCTGATATATCTTTTTGTCCCTAAAATCTCCTGGTAGATAATGCATGCGGCGCACGAACCATTCCCACAGATCAGGATCGACCTGCGTCCCCGCAAACTGTTTTATGTCCTCGGAGATCTTCTTGCGAAAATCGTCGGTGGACATTGGAGTTCGTGCGATACCGACCACGGCGAACTCTCGCGATAACAGATGAGCTTTTGCGAGGTTGTACAGCGCAGGAATGAGCTTGCGCCGAGTCAAATCGCCGGCTACGCCGAAGATCACCATGACACAGGGATCCCCGGGACGCCCAATTGGCGGTGCACTAATGGCGGGCATTTCTGCGGTATCAAGCATAGAGTTACTCCCGGAGCCAGCAATGACTGGGGGTCTTCCGGAACTTATGCTGTTTTTGCGACGATGGACGGCTCGACATGACCGCCAAACTTCTGCCGCATAGCGGAAAGCATTTTATCCGCGAAGGTGTGCTCCTGGCGCGAACGGAACCGGGCATACAGGGCCGCTGAAAGCACTCCCACCGGTACCGCCTCTTCAATCGCGGCCTGAATCGTCCAGCGCCCTTCACCTGAATCCTGAACGAAACCGGTGTATTCCGATAGCGTGGGATTCTCCGTCAATGCCATGGCTGTGAGATCAAGCAGCCAGGAACTGACGACACTACCTCGACGCCACACTTCAGCAATATCCGCCAGGTTAAGATCGTAACGCATATCCTCCGGCAGGTCTTTCTTGCTCGCATTGCGGAAAATGTCGAAGCCCTCAGCGTAAGCCTGCATGATGCCGTACTCAATTCCGTTGTGCACCATCTTGACGAAGTGGCCTGCGCCTGAAGGACCGCAATGAATATAGCCGTCTTCTGCGGTGCCATTTAGGCGTTCACGTCCCGGAGTACGAGGGATTTCGCCACGGCCGGGGGCCAGCGTTTTGAAAATAGAGTCAAGCCGCTGCACAGTTTCTTTCGGCCCGCCTATCATCATGCAATAACCGCGCTCTAAGCCCCAAACGCCGCCGCTAGTGCCAACGTCTATGTAGTGAATGCCCTTGTCTTTGCATAGCCGGGCGCGGCGAACATCATCCTTGTAGTAGGAATTGCCACCATCAATAATCGTGTCACCGTGCTGCATGTGTTGCGCCAGCGCCAGTACAGTTTGTTCGGTCGGACCACCGGCAGGCACCATCACCCATGCCGCTCGCGGCGGCTTCAGCTTACCGATGAAATCCTCGAGTGACGCGGATCCAACTGCGCCTTCGCTCGCCAACTGCTTCACGGAGTCCGCACTTAAGTCAGAAACAACGACTTGATGACCGCTACGCATAAGGCGACGCGTCATATTGGATCCCATCCGGCCCAACCCGACCATTCCCAGTTGCATGCTTCTGCTCCTTACTGATGCACAAGTCTGGCGCTTGCGGACGACGTTTACGCCAGAGGATGAAAGTTTACGCTAAGGCTTGTTGTATCGCTGATTGCAGCGCTTTCAGCCCGGCCTGCACGTCGGCGCCAAGATGAACGCGCAAAGCGCGACGTTTGCGTTCAGTCAACACCTGGAAGTCTCCGCGCGCCTGTGCCGCTTTCACCACGCCAAAAGTATATTGGTGTCCGGGCACAGGCAAATCGTGAGCATCATCGCATGTGATTTGCAGAAATACTCCGGAGTTCGGCCCGCCTTTGTACGCCTGCCCGGTAGAGTGGAGAAAACGCGGGCCAAAGCCCAAACATGTCGCTACCCGCTTCTTGTCTCGCACGGTATGACGAACCACTTGCAATTCGTCTTCGTGGACCTGCTTCATCTCGACATAAGCCAGGAGGGCAAAATAGTCGCCATCGTGAACGCGACTAAGATGTGCACGCAAATACCCGGCGAGTGATTTGTCACTCCCGGCGGCCTTGGCGAGTTCCGCGGCATTGTGGTCGTCTGTGAATAGCTTGATGCCCGTATTTTCGACAAGGGGTCTCTCCGCAGGAAGAGAACCCTTCTTCTCATACTCCGTGGTTAGGTCGCGTGTGACGACCTTGCTGGCCTCGACATCCGGCTGGTTGAATGGATTGATGCCGATAATCGCCCCCGCAACCGCGGCGGCAATCTCCCAGCGGAAGAACTCTTGGCCGAGGTCGTAAACGTCCGTCATTGAAATGCGTACTACAGGATGCCCGGCCTTCTCGATCGCGGCGAGCTTGGCGTCTTGTGCGGCATCAGGCGCAGATTCCAGACGAATGTAAGCGAAGACGCGGTCGCTTCCATAGACCTCAGGTTTGCCAAGTTGTTCACGATCGACTGGAATAATCCCTTTGCCCAGCTTGCCGGTGGACTCCGCCAGCAATTGCTCCAGCCATGCTCCCAAATCGGAAATGCCCGGCGACGTAACAATCGTGACCTTGTCGCGCCCGTTTCTGGCAGCTATGCCGAGGATTATCCCAAGCAGCACTCCTGGATTCTCCTGTACTGGCACGCAAGACATGCAAGCCTGCACCATTTCCTCGGTGCGATCGAGAAACTTTTGCGTGTCCAGACCCATGACCGCGGCCGGCACCATGCCGAAATTGGATAACACTGAGTAGCGGCCACCGATGCTGGGCAATCCGTGAAAAATGTTGCGGAAATGATCTGCCTCGGCAACCTGCTCCATCTTCGAACCGGGATCGGTGATGGCGATGAAATGACTGCCCGCCTTGTCCACGCCCAAAATCTGTTTCGCACGTTCGAAAAAGTACTGCTTGAAGATGTTTGGCTCTAGCGTGCTGCCCGACTTGCTGGACACGATGAACAGTGTCTTCGCAATATCAATTTTGTTCTCAATAGCCTTGATTTGCGCTGGATCGGTGGAATCGAGCACGAGCAGTTCTGGGAAACCCGAGACCGTGCCAAATGTCCTGACCAAAACCTCGGGTCCGAGGCTCGATCCCCCCATACCCAATAGCAGCGCCTGGGTGAAACCGGCGCTCTTCACGCCCTGCGCCACCCGGCGCAGTTCCTGATGACGAGTGATCTGGTCTTCCGTGATATCCAGCCATCCCAGCCACTTGCATTCGTCCGACCCGGTCCAGAGAGAGGCATCACGCTGCCACAGTCGCCGCACCTTTCCGTTGGCACGCCAATCGTCAATCGAGGTCTTAACCGCAGTAGTCAGAGGCTGTGGCAAAACGTAGGTCTGTTGATTTATTTTTGGCGTAACCTGGCGCTTGCTGCTCTTCTCTACCGCTTCCAGAAGTTTGTCGAATGCGTCGGCGAAGAGGCGGACACCATCCTCTGTAAGTTTGTCAGTTACCTCCTTCATCGAGATTCCGACTTTTGCCAGCGTCTCCATAGTCTGCTTCGCAGCGTCGATGTTTTCTGTCAAGCTCTCGCGCGGCACGCCGTGATCGCGGAAGGCATCCAGTGTGGCGGGAGGCACAGTGTTTACGGTATCCGGACCAATCAATTCCTCTATGTAGAGAACATCGCGATAGTTAGGATTTTTGGTGCTGGTGCTGGCCCAGAGCACGCGCTGAGTCTGCGCTCCCTTGGAAGCCAGAGCCTGCCAGCGCTGTCCGCTAAAGATTTGCTGATAGCGTTTATAAGTTAACTTGCCGTTGGCGATCGCCACTTTGCCCAGAAGACTCTTCAGCAAAGCCTGCTCCTGGGGATCGTTCGTCTGTTTCAGCCTCTCTGCAATTATCGAGTCCACCAAAGTGTCAATACGGCTAATGAAGAAGCTGGCCACGCTGGCCATCTTGCTGACGTCACCACCGCGAGTAGCAAGCTGCTCCAAACCGGCGATGTAGGCCTGTGCCACGCGCTCGTAGACCTCCTGAGAGAACAGCAGCGTCACGTTAATGTTGATGCCCTCGCTGATGAGCTGCTGAAAAGCGGGAATGCCCTCAGGGGTGCCCGGTACTTTGATCATTACATTTTCGCGGTCCACCGCCTTCCACAAGCGCCGGGCTTCTTCAATCGTCACCTTCGTGTCGCGAGCAAGGTAAGGCGACACCTCCAGGCTGACGTATCCATCGCGACGTTTCGTACTTTGATAGACGGACCGAAGGATATCTGCGGCATCCTGAATATCCCGAATTGCAAGTTGCTCGTAACGGGCCTTGGCATCAAGGTCGCGCTGCGACTGCAGGGCGCCAAGAATGTCCGTGTAGTCGGTACTACCGGTAATGGCCTTCTCGAAAATAGAAGGATTGGAGGTGATTCCCCGCAGTCCATCTTCGTCAATCAAACGTTTGAGCTCGCCGCTGGTGATGAGGTTGCGCCGTATGTAATCAAGCCATACGGACTGGCCATATTTTTGGAGGTCTTTTAATGGATTTGTTGCCTTAGCAGTTTCTAGAATTCCAGCTTGCTGCATGACAGTTCTCCAGAATGACTTTAAGAAAAACTCGGGCCGCAGGAGCAGCAGCCATGATTTGATTGGTCTATGGCCGCTTCAAGGCGACCGTTTCTCCGAACCAGATCCCCGGGACCGTTGCAACTAGCGCGATTTAGCAACCAGTTCTCTAGCTGCCGCTAGAACCGCGTCGGGGGTGAACCCGAATTTCTTCTGTAATTCTTTCAAGGGCGCCGAAGCTCCAAAAGTGCGCATGCCGATCACACGACCCTTAAATCCCACATACGGTGACCAACCGAAGGTGGACGCCTGTTCGACCGCAATCCTGGCGGTAATTTCCGGGGGCAGAACCTTGTCCCGATAACTCTGGTCCTGGTGCTCAAAGAGGTCCCAGGAAGGCATGCTCACTACTCGCGCCTTTATCCCCTCCCCTTTGAGTTTTTCATAAGCGTCAACGCACAAAGAAACTTCGCTGCCCGTCCCGATCAGAATGACTTGCGGCTTCGCGTCCGGAGCATCCGCCAGGATATAAGCACCCTTAGCCACTCCGGATGCCGCCGCATACTTGGACCGATCAAGTGTCGGTACTGCCTGCCGGGTGAGCACCAGAGCTGCCGGCTCGTGATGCAATTGCATGATAACTTTCCAGGCTTCCACCACTTCATTAGCATCGGCCGGGCGCATCGTCATCAAACCCGGAACGGCTCGCAAGGAAGCTAATTGTTCAATGGGCTGATGTGTGGGGCCGTCCTCTCCCAGACCGATGGAATCATGAGTGAACACGTAAATGACTGGAATCTCCATAAGCGCGGCCAGTCGTATGGGAGGCTTCATATAATCGCTAAAAATCAGAAAGGTGGATCCATACGGCCGCACTTTGGCTAATGACATCCCATTCACAGCCGCTCCCATAGCATGTTCACGGATGCCAAAATGAAAATTCCTGCCCGAATAATTATCGGCCTCGAAGTCACCTGCCCCCTCAAACGTGAGACGCGTTTTGGTCGAGGGAAACAAGTCAGCGGCTCCTCCCATTAGCCAGGGAGTATTCTTGGCCAGCACATTAAGCACCTTGCCCGATGATTCGCGTGTCGCCAAGCCTTTCGCGTCAGCTGGGAACGTGGGCAGATTCTTGTCCCAACCCTCCGGAAGCTGGCGATGCTGCATTCTCTGCAAATGGTCAGCGCGATTAGAATATTTCTTGCCGTATTGAGCGAACCGCTTCATCCACTGCTCGCGTAATTCATGCCCACGCTTGCCGATGCCTTCTTTGAAATGATCCTGGACGCCCTCGGGTACTAGAAACTTGGCATCCTCGGGCCAGCCATAATTACGTTTGGCAAGCCGGATCTCATCTTCGCCCAATGGTTCACCGTGGGCGGCGCTAGTATCCTGCTTGTTCGGGGCGCCGTACGCGATATGAGTGTCGACGATTATCAACGTTGGACGGTCCTTCGTTTCCAAAAAACACTGATATGCCTTCGCCAGCATCTCCAAATCGTTTGCATCGCCCACGCGAGTCACATTCCAGCCATACCCAAGGAAACGTGTCGCCACGTCTTCACTGAAAGCCAGTTCCGTATGCCCTTCAATCGTGATTCGATTGTTGTCATAGATCCAGCATAGATTCGAAAGCTTCAGGTGCCCGGCAAGCGAAGCCGCTTCACTCGAAACCCCTTCCATCATGTCGCCGTCACCGCAGATGGCGTAGACGTTGTAATTGAACATCTCAAAATCAGGACGATTAAAATACTGCGCCAGCCATCGCCCGGCCATTGCCATTCCAACACCGGTAGCTACCCCTTGACCCAACGGCCCAGTAGTAGTTTCAACTCCGGAGGTTAATCGGTACTCCGGATGGCCAGGACTCTTGCTCCCCAGTTGCCGGAAGTTCTTGATGTCTTCGAGAGAAACAGCAGGCTCACCCAGGCGTTCATATTTAGGATTCACGGCGCGCACGCCAGAAAGATAAAGGAGCGAGTACAACAACATTGACGCGTGCCCGTTGGAAAGGATGAAGCGGTCACGGTTGGGCCAGATGGGATCTTCAGGATCAAAGCGAAGGAATTGCTGCCACAGAGTGTAAGCCACTGGTGCTAGCGCCATCGGCGTGCCTGGATGGCCGGAGTTGGCCTTCTGCACTGCATCCATCGCCAGAGTGCGAATTGTATTAATGGAGAGAGTATCCAACTGCTGGCTCGTCACCAACGGGTATTCCCTTACTGCCACTCCGTCCTCCTTCGTGATTTCGCTTGCAGTTTCCCGGCTAAATCACTTCAATCTTACGCGTTGTGCGGCTACCGTCTGTTTAGATGAACCACATGCAGAATGGCTTCAAGGGTTTCACCTGAAGCAGAAAGTGTACAACTTCTCGCGTATGGGCGCTCTCGCCGCCAGGACTATGCGCGCGCCGGTGTGTGGGAAGCTGCGAATGATGGCGTCGAAGGCGAAACGGTCAGGAAAGCCTAGAAGAGAGCACGAGGTTGTAGGCGGGAATTATTCGGGTGGGACTTTTAGCGCTTCATTTGCGCGAGGTAGCCATGCTCAATGTTGTATCCCTTGGTCGTGCCTTCGACAAATTTCAAGAATTGCCGCAGGCTTTCGCGTTCTGGGGTTTGTAGACTCGCGAATCGCACGCGCACTCCAAAACAAGGTTTGCTCTGGGTAACAATGCCATTCAATATGATTCCCTTGACCCAGATCTTGCCATTAGCAACCCACAGACCGATTTCCACTTCCATTCCTGGCTTTACCGGTGAAACTGTCTCCACAAAGCAGCCACCGAGGCTGGTATTAGAAAGGTTCCCCCAAACCGGCGCATCCGTGCCAGACACTTTCAATTCCACAGCAACGAAGCACTTAATGCGAGGATAGCTGCGGCGATCCTGACCCCATGACGGAGTGAAGATATCAGGTTCAAAGGGGGGTATGGTGGAGGTTGCTTCAGGTCCCATCGGCACTGAGTGGGCGCTTGATCCAGCTCCCGCGGCCGCTGCAGCTTTGTGCGGAACTCCACTCTTAATATCTCGCATCGCAGCCAGCAGCGCCTGCTCCCGTTTATCCGGCGGAGCTTCCCGGTAGGTTTGCAGCAGCTTGCCCAAATGACTAATCAGATCGGGATCAGTAAGGAGTCGCGTCCAATCTGTTGAGGTCGTAGCGCTCGTTTTAGGATTGCTCATAGTCAGCGGGCATCCTCATGCAAACAAACATTGCCGTTCGCACCTTTAGATTGAGCCATAGATAACGGTTTGGGCAAGATGACGGAAGTGACCATCGTAAGTAATCAGCCGGAGATTACCAGCAATTGCCTCTCACCCTTAAACTGACCAAACCAAGGATTTCTTGCAACCCCGCCACGTCATTCAGGGTCGAATTTGAGTTAGATCAGCTGGTGCTTTCCTGTGCGGCAGTTCCAAATTTCCATTTGCTCACCGCGTTCACCGCTGCCTGTGCCAGCACTGGATGTCCGCCCATGATCTTCGTCGATTTGACGGCGCCATTGGGTGCAATGATGGCTTGCACCCTCACCGTGCCGCGAATGGCCATTTTTTTGGCCAGTTCGGGATATACGGGAATAACCTTTGTTATCAGCTTTCGATCGCTTGGAGCATTCTGCTGTTGGCCGAGAGCGACCGGCTGGACTTGCACAAAACCTGCGGCTACAACTATAAGCAGCGGAATTGTCAGCCTACGTCGCATCTCCAAAAAGTCACCGCCAAAACTACTTTAAGTTCAAGTCGGTACCTTGCAGAAGATACCCAAAGTAATCGCCGTGAGGACACATTCGGGACTGCTTAAGACGTCTGAACTTTCTTAAGATGCCGGGCCGTCCGCTAGCTCGCCCAGGTGAAAGCGCGTCGCTTTTAATTGATTTGCAACTCCCAAACGCTGAATCGAATCAACATACCCATGTCAAGGTGTGACTTGAAGACAGGCAGCTCGCGGAGTGCGGAAAGAAAAACCAGTTTTCGGTCGGTGCCTCACCAGCTTCAAGACTGCCGGTTTTACAGATCTGTGGCATTCGTCCTCAGCGTTGCAATAGGGACACTAATTTCCGCTTTCGCCCAGGTTTCACTTCCGTCCACGAGTTATCAGTCGCCGGCGCCTAATGGAGTTTACGCGGCTCAGAGTTCTCTTTCCGGCAGCGTGCCCGACGCTCACCTCACGCCTGGTGTTCTTCCGCTTTCTTTCTCAGATGCCATACGGCGCGGTCTGAAGCAGAACCTCGGCGTCCTGCTGGCTGGCGAAAACACGCTGGCGGCACGGGGACTAAAATGGAAAGAACTCAGCGACCTGCTGCCCAACGTCACTACTCGGACGACGGAGACTGTGCAGCAACAGTCGCTGGCGGCTCTAGGATTCAAACTT
>Ga0209267_1001496_pt1 | contig 15915 bp, 16 predicted proteins | sample GraSoiAngelo_137_FD_185894 | JGI IMG/M metagenome (GOLD analysis project Ga0209267, IMG submission 185894) | Grasslands soil microbial communities from the Angelo Coastal Reserve, California, USA - 14_0929_09_30cm (SPAdes) (version 2) | ecosystem: Environmental > Terrestrial > Soil > Grasslands ... | reverse complement strand
AACCTGTCCGCGCGCGGAAATGTTGGATAAGCGCGTCGCTAACGTGTCCAATTCATACACTTCGACCAATGCGACCCCGGTCGAATTGTTGTAGCCGCGCACGATCGCGGTGTAGGCGCCGGCTGCCAGAGTTGCAATCAGGGCTGGTTCGTTGCTGTTGTTGGGGGCGTAGCCGCTGCTGGTGATCTGCGAAGCTTGCGATCCGGTCTGCCAGTCGTCGTTCGTCCCGATCGTGGCACCTGAAGAACCGTGCAACTCAAGCATTGGATCGTTCAATGCGTTAGCGACCCCGTAACTGCCTAGAGTCGGCCCAAGCGCACGGACAACTACTGTTTTTGATTGCGAGCCGGAAACGATAAAACCGGCGATCATCACATTGTTTCCAGTGCCGACGTCCATTCGCGTCGAAATATTGGCAAAATGACTCCCAGACGCGCTCGGCGTGGGCGTAGGTATCGGGGTTGGCGTCGGCGTAGGCGCCGCATACATTGATTGAGCGCCAGAAATATCGTCGGGAGACAATGTCTCGCGATTGCTTATCACTGAGTTCATGATCGCGTCCACATGTTGTCCGTGCTGATCCGGATGATCCAAGCCGAGGGCATGACCGAGTTCGTGGATAAGGACTCGCCGAATATCGCCGATGCACCACCCGTTCGAGCCGAAACGCAGCGGCCCCCGGTACGAGTCGAACTGTTGATTTCTGTTAAAGAGAATGTCAGCCTCGGTCATAATGCTGCCCGAAATACGCCAGTACGTCACTGCCAGCGTGCCTGATCCAAACTTTTGACCGAATACGGTGCTGGAAAAGACGATGGCGTTGACGCCGTCGCCGGAGGAAACAGGAGGACTGGCGACAGTGTCATTATAGCGCAATCGAGCCATGGCGTTGTTCCACGCGCTGAGCGCGGGCGCTGCCGCAGCATCCCATGAAGTATTGCCATCAATGAGCGTGCGTCCAGCCGAGCCGAAGCCCATCTGGAATGTCACGACGGTTCCGGCCGGCCAGTGTTGACCCTCGAGTGCGTAGCCGCTTGCGCGTCGCGAAACCGCCGCGAAAATGACCAAAACAATCAGAATTGAGAACAATCGCAAGGGTGCAAAAGCTGGGTTCGGCGTGGAGTATCGTCGCGGAACGCGAAACAGGGTAAATCCCATAATCACCATAAAAGCACGAAGCATGCGAACAGATAAGGAGCGAGGAAAGCGCCGGCAATTTTACGATCGCAAAAACGCGAAACATGCGCGCACTTAATATGCGATATACCTAACTGGCTGCTGAGGCAGTTTACCTGATCGACGCCTTACAACCTGCCGGGGGCGGTGAGGCTATATCGAGAACTAGGCGCCAGCCCGGCGTCGACTGGCACAGCGAACCAGGCTAGAGAAATCGGCTAACCATCAGCCCGCCGCCAAGGTCATGGAACGAGGAAAATCTTCTGCGAGTAGGGATCCTTGACCTTGCTACCAGATTGGTAGCCCGTCACGTCGACGTAACCGCCGTTGGGATCGTAAGGACTGAAAACGTACCCAGGTTTGCCAGGTACAGGCTTCGCCACTGGGAATTGCGCTGCGCTATTTGAGGAGGAACTCCGCGGCGTCCCACTCGGTCGCGGCGTAACTGCAGTTGACGGTCTGGTCTCTTCTTGCTGGGATGGCGGCGAAGTGCCTGTCGATGTGGTAAGCGTCCGCGGCGATCGGAAAGGCGTCGCCGTCGCCTGCGGAGGCATCGTCTCCACCGGTTGCCCTTCGTAAACTGTCGTCCCCGTTGTCTCCGTTGTCGTTTGCTCGTCGCCCCTAAGCTTGTTTCTTACGAAATGCGCTGGCGCGGTTACGACCGCCGCGGAAGTCGACGCGACGTTTTCCGCAGTGCGGCACCCAGCCGCGACTAGCGCCAGCACGAAAGTGAGTGCCGCGAGCCGAATCATTGTACGATGTTATCAGCGCGCCGCGGACGCGCAACTTCTCGCGACCTTGAAGTCGGATAGCAATGCTGAGATCGCTTCCTCAGTTGTCGACCACGCGCACATCAAACGATAAATGTCCGGCTCGATGAATTTGTAAAAATCCCATCCACGCTCGCGCAGCTTCTGCGCAACCATCAAATCGAGGCGAGATAACACCGCGTTAGATTCGACTGGAAACACGATCTCAGCTCCGCAGTCCTGCAGCCCGCTGGCTAGTTTGAGCGCTGCCTCATTCGCCTGCCGCGCGTTTTTCAGCCAGACTTCATTCTCTAACAAGCCGAGCCAGGGCGCCGCCAGAAAACGCATTTTGGACGCAAGCTGTCCACCCTGCTTTGCACGGTAATCGAAATCAGCGCTGCGCTCTTTACTGAAGAAAACGACCAACTCACCTGCGGCCAGACCGTTCTTCGTTCCGCCGAAGCAAAGGACTTCCACGCCGACTCGCCAGGTGATTTCCTTCGGTGCGCATCGAAGTGCCGCAATCGCATTCGCGAAACGCGCACCGTCCATGTGCAAAAACATCGCGCGCTTTTTTGCAAATGCTGAGATCTCGCGAATCTCATCGGGGGCATAGACGGTTCCCAGTTCCGTTGTCTGCGTGAGGCTGATCACGCGCGGCTTATGCGAATGTAATTCGTGTTGCCGTGTCAGGGCCGCTTCTACTTCGAGCAAATCAATCTTGCCCTTCGCGCCGCGCGTGGGAATCAGCTTGGATCCGCCAGTGTAAAATTCGCACGCGCCGCATTCGTCATTGTCGAGGTGCGCGTGCTCATGGCAGATAACGCTGTGAAACGGCTGGCAAAGCTGTGCCAGCGCTAGCGCATTGGCTGCTGTCCCGTTGAAGACGAGAAAGACGTCGCACTCGATTTCGAAAAGCTCACGGACCCGATCACACAGACGCCGGGTCCATTCATCGTCGCCGTAAGATGCGGCTGCGCCGGCATTCGCGTCGGCGAGCGCGGTGGCTGCTTCCGGGCAAAGGCCGGCGGTATTGTCGCTCGCGAATTCCTGGCGCCGCTCAGTCATAGTTGCCAGTCGCTACCCGAGTTTCTCGCTTCGAGCAATCGAATGATGCCGCCGGCCACGATTGCCTGGGAGTGAATGAGAGAGCCTTCCTCATGTCGCCAATCACCCAGTGTGACAATCAGCTACGACTTTGCCAACGGCGAGGCGCGGTTTACAATCCGGCATGGGTCCCTTGCAGGCTGAGGTCGAACGACGCGGCGCCCAAATCTTTAATCTGGTCGATCGCCATCCCGAATCGATTTTCAGCAAGGCCGGATTTTATCAGCGGATGATGGAGTTCTCGATGCGCGACGAACATTTCAAAGTGCAAATGTTTCGTTTTGTAGACGTGCTCGCTTCCCTCCGGCGCGGCTCCGACATCGTGCAACATCTCGACGAATATTTTGCCGACATGCGCAATGGTTTCGCCCCGCTCATCCGCACCGGGGTGTCGCTTGCGCGCATCGTCCCAATCATCAGCGGGAAATTCCTGCGCTGGAACGTCTCGGGGATGGCGCGGCAATTCATCGCCGGGCGTAACCCCGATGACGTAATGAAAACGCTGCGCAAAAAGCGGCGTCAAAAGATCGGATTCACCGTCGATCTGCTGGGCGAAGCAGTCGTCAGCGAAGAGGAAGCTAACGAGTATGCAGCGCGCTGTCAGGAATTACTCGAACATCTCGGCCGGGAAACGCGCGGCTGGACCGATCCGCTCGGCAAAAACTCTGAGCTCTTTCCAGTCGTAAATGTGTCGGTAAAAATTTCTGCGCTCTATTCGCAGATGAACCCGGCCGATCCGACCGACGCGATTGCGCATCTTGCGCCGAAGCTCCGCTCGATTTTACGCCGCGCGAAAGAGCTCGGCGCTTTCATCAATTTCGACATGGAAAGCTACGCGCACAAAAATGCGACCCTCGAACTTTTTCGAACGCTCTTTACCGAGCCAGAGTTTCGCGACTGGCCGCATGCCGGCATCGTCATTCAAGCTTACTTGCGCGATGCGGAAGAGGATTTGAATGATCTGATTGCATGGGGACGAGCGCGCGGGACACGTTTCACTGTTCGTCTGGTCAAAGGCGCCTATTGGGATTACGAAAAAATTAAGTCCACCCAAAACGGCTGGATCATTCCGGTATGGCTGCAAAAGCCCGAGAGCGATGCCAATTTCGAACGGCTCAGCCGTATTTTACTCGAGAACGAATCGATCGTGACTTCCGCGTTCGGTTCCCACAATGTCCGTAGCATCGCGCATGCGCAGGCGTTGGCGGAAGAGCTCGGGATCGATCGCAGTCGTTTCGAATTTCAGTTGCTCTACGGAATGGCCGGGCCGATCAAGCGCGCACTGGTCGAGATGGGCTATCGGGTACGCGAATATTCGCCAGTCGGCGAACTGTTGCCCGGGATGTCGTATCTGGTGCGTCGTCTCCTTGAAAATACCTCTAATGAAGGATTCTTGCGCGCGAAGTTCTCCGAGCATGTTTCAGCAGCGCAATTGCTACGCGATCCACGCGATCTGGTGAACGGCGAGAATCCGCCTTCGACCGCGATCCCGAGCGAAGTCGAGGGATTCCGAGGAACTTATCTTAAAGCTTCCGCCGCGAGATCCCTCGACTTCGCTCGGGATGACGGAGCGGGCCGTAACGGCGCCACCGCAGACGTGCCGCCGGGCGGCACGTACAAAAATGCGTCGCTGACAAATTTTGTTTATCCCGAATCCCAGGAAAAAATGCGGACAGCTTTGCGCAAAGTGCGTGCGCGCTTCGGACAGAAGCACCCGCTCGTCATCGATGGCAAAGAAGTTTGGACCGACAAATTGCTGCCGTCGCTCAATCCGAGCGCGCCAGATCAAATCGTTGGTTTGATTGCCGAGGCTGGGATTCCCGAAGCCGAGAGCGCGGCGAAAGCGGCGCGGCGTGCGTTTGAATCGTGGAGCCGCACGCCCTTCGAAGGACGCTGCCAGTTACTCGAGCGCGTGGCGGCGATCCTCGATCGTCGCCGGTTTGAGCTTTCCGCGGTCGAAGTGTTCGAGGTCGGCAAAGCCTGGGCCGAAGCCGACGGGGACATCCGAGAAGCGATGGATTTTTGTCTGTTCTACGCGCACCAAATGCGGCTGCGCGGAAATCCGCGTCTGACCCAACATGTCCCCGGCGAGGAAAGTTACCAGCACTATTGGCCGCGTGGCGTAGCCCTCGTCATCGCGCCATGGAATTTTCCGGTCGCGATTCTCTGCGGAATGGTTACCGCCGCGCTCGTCACCGGCAATACCGTGATCATGAAACCGGCCGAGCCTTCAGCGATCCTTGGCGCGCTCCTCATGGAAATTTTCGAGGAAGCCGGAGTTCCACCGGGCGTCCTGAATTGCCTGCACGGCCGCGGTTCCGTCATTGGCGCCTACCTGGTCGATCATCCCGATGTGGAAATGATCGCGTTCACCGGCTCGCGTGAAGTAGGCCTCCGAATATGGGAGTCGGCGGGAAAAACGCGGCCGGGCCAGCGCGAACTTAAGCGCGTCGTCTGTGAGATGGGCGGCAAGAACGCAGTCATCGTCGATTCCGATGCCGATCTCGACGAAACGATCGTGGACACGATCTATTCCGCTTTTGGTTATCAGGGACAAAAATGTTCCGCCTGTTCGCGTCTGATTGTGCTCGAAGAAAATTACGAGCGCGTGATGCAGCGGTTGCTTGCCGCCGCTGCCAGTTTGCGCGTTGGCAATCCAGAGGAACCGGGAATTACTGTTGGTCCCGTCATCGACAAGACCGCCTATCGCCGCATCCAGGAAATTATCGAGCGCGGCAAAACCGAAGCGAGTCTCGCTTTCCAGGCGACCAACATACCGGAAAAAGGCTATTTCATTCCGCCCACCATTTTTACCGGCGTAAGACCGGAAATGACCTTAAGCCAGTGTGAAATTTTCGGACCGGTGTTGAGTGTGTTGAAAGCGCGCGATCTGGACGACGCGATCAGAATTGCCAACGATACCGATTACGCGCTCACCGCCGGATTCTTCTCGCGCAGTCCCGCTAACATCGAGCGGATCAAAGCCGAGCTCGTAGCCGGGAATGTTTATGTCAATCGCTCCTGCACTGGCGCGGTGGTCGGCCGCCATCCTTTTGGCGGATTCAAAATGAGCGGCGGCGGAACCAAAGCCGGCGGCAGCGATTACCTGCTCAACTTCCTCGTCCCACGCGTTGTCACCGAAAACATCATGCGTCACGGCTTCGCCCCGGAAGCCACGCCCGAATATCGGGCCGAATTTCTCTGGCCGCCGCAATAGGCACGCAAAAGCGTCTGGCGATTTGCGGCTCACGCGACTCCGGTCCGCGGTAACCGTTGTTTAATCCAGCGGGTGACCTTTGAGCAGCAGTTTCACGACAGTCACCACCATGTAGCCGACCGGCCAGGCGGCGGTGAGAACGACGAGCGCGAAGACATACATCTCTTTAGCTCGTTCACGCGCGGATTCGCGCAGGAACTCGCGCGTGAAATCGTAAAATTTGCGCCGATCGGATTCCCCCTCATCGCCCGGAGTTGGCCAGTAGCCACGCCACTCCCCCATGTCCGAGCGAAAGAAATAGTCCGTTTGCGGAAACCAGCGCTTTCTGATTTCGCACGGACTTTTCGGTTTCATCGCCTGCGATCCTCAGCTTGAATTGTTCCAAAGTATCACATCACACGCAGCTTTAAAGTTGCATGAAGAGGAGCGAGATTGCGAAAGATTCCAAGCGCAGCGTCGCGCCACCGTTCAGTTGTTCATCCAACGAATGATTTTGTCATGCGCCTCGGATAATACGCTCACATGGTTCGCGCCCTCCACCGCGAAGAAATCGATGAAAGGAAATCTTTGAGCCAGTTCACGGCCCATCCGCACCGGGATAACCTCATCGTTCGTGCCGTGGAAAATCGCGATTTTTGCTTCCCGATTGCGTTTGCGAATTTCAGCAATGCCAGCGCCGTTGTCATAGCTCTCGATCAGCAGATGCGACAGCGGACCAGTGATAATGCGGGCAGCCTCTTCTCGCAGAGTCGTGAACGGCGCGATCGCGAGAACTCGCTGCACGCGATGACGCGCTCCGAAATCGATCGCAACCGCGGAGCCGAGCGAATGACCGATGGTGCAGAGTCGCGATTCCATTTCTTCCTCGGAAAGAGCGAGACGTTTGGTCAGCGTCTTTAACGCGGCATCGCTCGACACCCGCATATTGGCGATGGTGGCGTAGCCCTGGCATTTTCCGTAGCCGGGATAATCCACCAGCAGGAACGCATCGTGAGAATTTGGATAGCCCGCGAGGATTGTCGTCCAGTCGAGCGCAAGAGAACCGTTGCCGCAAAATGCAACCCAAAGTCGCACCGGCGATTGCCCACTATTCCGCGGCGAAATGTAAAACGCCGTCTGCTTCCCGAACGACAGGGTGTACGAAATTTCCTCACCGTTTGGTGGCAAGGCCTGTGCGTATTCCGGGCCGTAGGGCCGCGGATGATAAACCATCGAGTGCTGCCTGAAGTAGATCAGCCCGATCAATAGGAAAAAGCTCAGACAAAGCGCGACCAACCCGCTAACGACAGGTCGCTTTAGCTGGTTCTGTGGCGCATAGGATCGATGCACGTGAAGGCAAGAATGCGTTCACGCCAACGTCGAGCAAATCGATTCCTTTTCCGGTACAATCGATTTTATCGATCGGCTGGAATTCTTTTTACTGCCAGTGACCGGCGACCCAAGCCCACCCGCCGGGGTGGCGCACCCAGCGGCCCTCGACCCAGACCGCCGCGGGTCGCGGACGCGCGACCCAATGGCCCGGCACCCACGCATAGCCCGTGCCAGTCCATTGCCAATAGCCGTTTGTCCAAACATAGCTCGGCCCTGGTGCAACGGTTCTCGTCTCTACCCGAACTGGCGGCGGGGCTTGAGTAACCAAGACCTCTCGCGTAACCGGTCGAGTCACAGCGGGACCGGTAGTCACAGTTTCGCGCGTGATTTCAGTCGTGGTCGTGACAGGGGTCTCTGCGACACAGCCAGCTAATCCCAACAGCGCCAGGAAACAAAAAGGCATTCTCATATCATTCCTCCTCTTTCAGTTCGTTTTGGCCGAACAATTCGGCTTTGTCCGAACCCCCAGCTCCTCCACTCCCGCTACATCCGATGGCACAAAACCAAATCTCATCCGATGATCGCGCATGCTTTACGTCGTCGCGACGCCAATTGGAAATCTCGGTGACATCACCCTGCGCGCGCTGGAGGTACTGAAATTAGCTGACGTAATTGCGGCGGAGGACACTCGACACTCTGGAATGTTGCTCAAGCACTTTGAAATCAGAAAACCGCTCGTCAGTTTCCATGAGCACAATGAAGCAATGCGCACTGCCCAATTAATCGAGCGCCTCGCTACTGGAGAAAACATCGCGCTGGTTACCGATGCCGGGGTGCCGGGCCTGTCCGATCCGGGAGCACGCTTGATTCGTGAATGCATTCGGCGCGATTTCCCCTTCACCATTGTTCCCGGCTCGTCTTCGATCCTGACCGCTTTGGTAGGTTCAGGATTTAAAATGGAGAAGTTTTGCTTTCGTGGATTTTTGCCGGTGAAAAGCGGGCAACGCGAACGCGAATTGCGCGCCGCGAATGAGCGCGAGGAGACAACGATCTTTTTCGAATCGCCATATCGATTAACGAAAGCGCTCAGTGCCGCCATCGACATCTTGCAGGAGCGGCAACTCTGTGTCGCTCGCGAGTTGACCAAAAAGTTTGAAGAATTCCGACGGGGCAGCGCGGCCGAGCTACTCGCACATTACCAAGCGCATCCGCCAAAAGGCGAGATCGTGCTGCTGATCCAAGGAGCGGCGGCTTCTTGATTATCTGTCCCTTGTAGCTGCCGCTGTCCTCAGCGACAGACCTGAAAAACTCTACCGCCAGAGACGGCGGCAGCCATATCGGCTTGGACTTGCGACCTTACCGCTTCTGTGCCACGTTGCGCGGCTTTTTCCCCAGAGAGCATTACTCGTATGGCTTTTGCAATTATCAAGACCGGCGGCCGGCAGTATCGCGTCGCGGAGGGCGACACAATCGATGTCGATTTGCTCGAGACCGAAGTAGGCAAGCAGGTTGTGCTTTCGGACGTGCTCATGCACGCCGATGGCGACAAGGTCACGCATGGCGCGCCGATCGAGGACGCGAAAGTGACAGCGGAAGTGGTCGAGCAGCGCAAAGATAAAAAAGTCGTCGCCTACAAATTTCGACGACGAAAAGGTTACCACCGCACTGTGGGTCATCGGCGCAAGCTGACCCGGCTGAAAATTAAATCGATCAGCGGTGTCGGAAAGAAAAGCGCGAAAAAGGAAGCGTAGGAATAGGATTCAGAGTAAGATTACGAGGAAGAACCCAATCAACTATCATCGATCAACCATTAACCATTCCTCATGGCTCACAAAAAAGGACAAGGCAGCGTAAAGAACGGGCGCGATAGCGTCAGCAAGAGACTGGGCGTGAAAAAATTCGGAAGCGAGCTGGTCGTCGCGGGTAACATTATTGTGCGGCAGCGGGGGACGAAATTTTTGCCGGGTAAGAATGTCGGGCTCGGTCGCGACTACACCGTTTTTGCGCTGGTCGATGGGAACGTGCGCTTCGATCGGGCGGGACGACGAGTGAATGTCGATCCGGTGGCGGCGAAGTAAGAATAACCTTTAAGGTAGCGCAACGGGATCCCTCGACGTAGCTCGGGATACCAAAGAGTACGGGACAACTGTTGCCCAAATTGTGCTGTTTGTTTTATAAAAGAAGTTCCTCTCATGAAATACAAGACGATCATTCTCTTTGGCGCGCCGGGCAGCGGCAAGGGCACCCAGGGCAAAACGCTCGGCAGTATCCCGCGTTTTTTCCATTGTCCCTGCGGCGATGTTTTCCGCTCAATCGACACGCGAACAGAGGTCGGCAAAGCTTTTCTCGAATACTCGAGCAAGGGCCAGCTTGTCCCCGACGAAATCACGGTCGAGCTTTGGAAAGAAGCGATCGACGCCGCCGTCGAGGCCCACAAATTCAAACCCGATATCGATACGCTCGTGCTCGATGGGATTCCACGAAATGTGAACCAGGCGAAAATCATGGAGCAAATGATCGACGTGGAAAAAGTCTTCCATCTTGCCTGCCCGAATCGGGAGACACTATTCGTCCGGCTGAAAAAGCGCGCCTTGAAAGACAACCGGCTTGACGACGCCAATGAGCAGGTAATCCAAAAACGGCTCGACATTTACGAAAACGAATCCCGTCCGGTGCTCACCTACTATCCAAAAGATCGCATCACGGTGGTTGACGCGATGCAGCCACCCGCGAAGGTTTTGTTCGACATCCTCGCCAGCATGAACGGCGTCGATGGGCATCGAAATGAGTCAATTTGAGAACTTCACTGCTTCCAGCCTTTATTGCGACAAATGCAAAGCGGCCATGCCGGTGCGCGAACGGCTGCTGCTAGTTTTGCCTGACAAAGAACTGTACGATTATCTCTGCACCGGATGCGCTTCCTCGGTCGGATCGCGCGAAGTCACGGCCGGTGAAAAAATGATGGCGCAAGCGATCACGGCGCAAGAGGCGCGCCGAGGAAGACGGGTTCCAATTTCCCTGCATTCCTAACGAGAATGCGGATTCTCTTTATCGGCACCGGCGAAATCGGCCTGCCGACATTGCGGATGCTGCGCGACGGCCGTGATCATGAGTTGGTCGGCGTAGTCACCCAACCCGATAAACCAGCCGGACGTGATCAAAAACTAACGCCATCATCGATCAAGAAAGCGAGTCAACAATTTAGTATTGCAGGTGCAACACCTGAAAGTAAATTCGGGCTGCCGCTTTTACAGCCGGAAAAAATCAAAAGTCCCGAGTCAATTGATGCCATTCGCGCACTGACGCCGGATGTGATTGTGGTGATGGCTTACGGACAAATTCTTCCACGCGAGGTGCTCGAAATTCCGAAAGCTGCTTGCCTGAATTTGCATGCCTCGTTACTGCCGCGCTGGCGCGGCGCCGCGCCGATCCAGGCCGCCATTGCGACGGGCGATCGCGAAACCGGAATCACGGTCATGTATATGGATGAAGGTCTCGATACAGGTGACATCCTGCTCCAGAAAAAAATTGCGATTGCACCCGATGAGACCAGCGCTTCCTTGCATGACAAGCTGGCCCAAATTGCACCGGAAGTGTTGGCCGAGGCAATCTTGTTGCTGGAGAAGGGAAAAGCGCCTCGCCTTCCGCAAGAAAATGAACTTGCAACTTATGCGCCGAAACTCGAGCGCGAATACGGCCGGATCGACTGGACTGAGTCAGCCGCTGTCATCGAAAGAAAAATCCGCGCGTTCGATCCCTGGCCCGGCGCATTCATGGAGATCGACCATCGCAAGTTGAAAATCTTTGGTGCGACAATTGTCGATCGTAGCGGCAAGCCTGGCGATATGTCGCGAAACGAAAATGAATTGATCGTCGCTGCCGGGGAAGACTCTTTGTCATTAGGCGAAGTTCAGCTTGAAGGAAAACGGCGAATGAGCGCAGCAGAATTTTTACGTGGGCATTTCCGGATCGCTCAGCTGTAGTCGCTGGCCGCGGCCCGCTCCCCCTACGGCTTCCGCCAAGCCGCAGCCAGCGGCCGCGGCTACAACAGCAGCATTTTTGTTTTCATTACCCGTACCTTTGCGGCATCTTGACGGTCCATGCAGACGGAAGCCGCCGCTTACAAACGCATTGTTCTTAAATTAAGCGGCGAGGCGCTTCAGGCCGCCGGTGCGCGGGAAAATATTTCGCCACAGGTCGTGCTCGCCATTGCCGAACGAATTAAAGAAGTTCGCGACCTGGATGTGCAAATTGGTGTCGTCATCGGCGGAGGAAATATCTGGCGCGGAACTTCCGCGGCCCATCGCGGAATGGACCGCACCACCGCTGATTACATGGGAATGCTCGCGACCGTGATCAATGGCCTGGCCTTGCAAAGTGCCTGCGCCCAAATTGGAGTAGAAACACGAGTGCAAACCGCGATTGAAATGAAAAACGTAGCGGAGCCTTTCATTCGCGGACGCGCCATCCGCCACCTCGAGCTCGGACGCGTTGTTATTTTCGTCGCTGGCACCGGCAATCCTTATTTTTCCACCGACACCACCGCGGCGTTGCGTGCGAGCGAGATCGGCGCGGAAGTGCTTCTGAAAGCAACCAAGGTCGATGGCGTTTATGATTCCGATCCGAACAAAAATCCAAATGCAAAGCGCTATGAACAGGTCAGCTACACCGAGGCGCTGAGCAAACGTTTGCAGGTAATGGATTCGACCGCTTTCAGTTTGTGCATGGACAACAAGATCCCCATCGTCATTTTTAAGATGAACGAGCCAGAGAATATTCGCGATGCGGTGCTGGGGCGGAAAATCGGCACCGTGGTTTGCGATTAAGATTCGGCCACGGCAAAATCTTTTATGAGTAGCGACGACATTCTTCTCGAAGCCGAAATGGCAATGGAAAAAAGCGTCGATTTCATGGTGCACGAATTCGCGGCGGTGCGGACCGGGAAAGCATCGCCCGCCTTGGTAGAGAATGTGGATGTGCAAGCCTACGGCTCGGCCATGAAACTCAAACAGCTTGCCCTCATCACCACGCCGGAACCACGCTTACTCGTGGTGCAACCATTCGATGCCGGAACCGTGCGCGACATCGAAAAGGCGCTTAATGAATCGCGCATCGGCATAACGCCGTCCGTGGATGGTAAGATTATTCGCCTGCCCATTCCCGAATTGTCGGAGGAACGCCGCAAAGATCTGGTCCGTTCGCTTGGCAAGATGTCGGAGGAAGCGCGCGTGCGAGTACGCGCGAATCGGCGCGCGGCCCTGGATGAAGCGAAAAAGCTGAAAGCAGCGGGCGGCCTGACCGAAGATGGGATACGCGACACGGAAAGCGAGGTGCAAAAATTGACGGATCGATTCGTAAAATCGATCGACGATCATCTCGCGCGCAAAGAAGCCGAGATCATGAAAGTGTAAGCCTCTTCCTCTTCTCGCTGTAGAGCCGAAGATCGGTAGCGGAAGAGGAAGAGATTATAAGCGCACCAAATCGATTAAGAACTGGCACCAGAGATAGAGCATCCCCCGCCAGGAATACTTCACTACGTCCTTCGCCGCGGGTTTGAGCACCCCTGCCCGGACATTGTGCGCAATCTGCTCGCGCAAATCATTTTCAATGTCGGTTTGCATCCGTTCGTCATCGAGAGCGTCGAGCGCGCTTGTCTCAATGGAATGATTTCGCAGAAATTCGCGATGGCTTTGATAAAGCTGCCAAAATGTCTGATCCGGCCGCTGGCGATTGATCCGAAACTGTGGAGTTAGTTTTAATCCGTAAGACAACGGATAATTCCAGGTCGTCCAGATCAGACCATCTTTCGCACGCGAGGAAATGCGCAGGTAATAAAAGGAAAGATCGTGCTGTTCGTTCAGGCAAATTGTGGCCTGGGCGCGATCGTCGGTCTTATAGAACAACCTGAAAAATTGCCGGTAGTCTTCCCAATCCCAGCCCGCGTCGTTCACGTGAGCGAAGCCTTCATTTTCAATCTCACGACTGATCTCGTCGAGTGCAGGAAACAGGCTGGTGGAGGGCGGACTTTTGGGCCGCAACCGTTTTTCTTTGGGCAGCCGCAAGGTGCGAATGCGCGTGAGGATCTCCAGCCACGGCAGGAAAAGCCAGGTGGCCGCCCCCGCCGCCCCCCAGCCGGCGTTTCCGGTGATGAAATAAACTGCCAGAAATGACGCGATTAGAATTCCGAAGGCCCCGAGTTTTTGCGCAAGCGAAGTTTGATAACTGCGCAGAGCGACACTGAGAACAGCAACGCCGAGGGTGAGAAAAAGCCCAAACAGCATTTACGGTTCGATCTGATGCTCGTCTAAGAATTTCTCGAGCTGATCGACATCGAAATTTGCCAGCACTTCTTCGCCGGCTACCAGCGTCGGGACATAACTTTGATCGGAAAGGTCCTTCATCTCTTCGTAGGCGGCCCGATTCCGGCCGACATCGACCTCCGTGAAGGTATAGCCGCGAGCTTGCAGAAAATCCTTCGCATCGATGCACCATGAGCACATCGCGCGGCTATAGAGTGTGAGGTCACTGTTCATAAACAAACAATGGTAAAACAACGCCTGTACCGGCGTCAACCGACCCGCTAATAAGCTTTGGCCCAAACTACTCGTTTGTTACTCGCTTGGCCTGTGAAAATGCAGCGCCCAGGTTCGGAACCGGATACTGGAATGCAGCGGATTGTGACTTTGAGGTCGTTTTTTATTTTCTCTTCGATTTCGCGCGAGCCGTTCCAATGCGCCAAGGCAAAGCCGCCGTGAATTTCCGGCTTCGCTGGATTCTTTGGCGTGAAGAAATCGTAAAATTCTTCCTTGTTGTCGATGGTGCGGGTATTGGCATCGCGAAATTTCAGCGCTCGCTGGTAAAGATTTTGTTGCATCGATCCGAGAATTTCTGGGGCGCGGGAAACGAATTCCCCTGTTGCCATGAACTGTTTCTCTTTCACTGGCTGATCACGCCGGATCAACGCTACCGAATTTTTTTCCAAATCGCGCGGGCCAAGCTCAATTCGAATCGGGACACCTTTCTTAATCCATTCCCAATTTCTCACCCCGCCACCGAATTGGCGTCGATCGATTTCCACCTCGAGCGCGAGATCGGCGTATCTGTTTGCGCGAAGCTGAAGGGCAAGTTTGTCGCAAGCTTCCAATACCTGGCCCCGCGTTTCTTCCTTCGGCGTGATCGGTAAAATCACAATCTGGGTCGGAGCGATTCGCGGCGGCAAAACGACGCCGTCGTCATCCCCGTGCGCCATAACAACCGTGCCGACCATGCGCGTGGTCATCCCCCAGCTCGTCGTCCAGCCAAATTCCTGTTTGCCTTCGCGGTTCTGAAACTGAATACCGCTCGCGCGCGCGAAGTTTTGTCCGAGAAAATGCGAAGTGCCGGCCTGGATCGCTTTCCGGTCCTGCACCATTGCCTCGATCGTCATTGTCTGCACCGCGCCGGGGAATTTTTCGCTTTCCGATTTTTCGCCGGCAAACGCCGGGATGGCGCAATGATCGCGTGCGAATGTTTCGTAAACGCCGAGCATGCGCTGCGTTTCCTCGCGCGCTTCGGCCTCGGTCTCGTGAACGGTGTGGCCCTCCTGCCATAGAAACTCGGTCGTACGTAGAAACAGGCGCGGCCGCATTTCCCAACGCACCACATTGCACCATTGGTTGAGCAGGATCGGCAGATCTCGATACGACTGCACCCACTTGGCGTAGCTCGCGCCGATGATTGTCTCACTCGTCGGCCTGACCACGAGCGGCTCGGTCAACGGACTCGACGGTTTCATTTTTCCTTCGGCATCGACCTCGAGCCGTGAGTGAGTCACGATCGCACATTCCTTGGCAAAGCCCTCGACGTGCTCAGCTTCCTTCGCGAAATAACTCAGGGGAATAAAAAGTGGGAAATAAGCATTACGATGTCCGGTCGCGCGAAACATGGCGTCTAGTTGCCGCTGCATGTTTTCCCAAATGCCGAAACCCCATGGGCGAATGACCATGCAGCCACGCACATCGGAAGGCTCGGCCAGTTCCGCCGCCCGAATGACCTGTTGATACCACTCCGGGAAATCCTGTTCCCGAGTAGGCGAGATGGCGGTTTTTTCAGCTTTTGTCATAATTTCGAATGGTATTAACTACAATCGAGGGTCGAAAAGTGATTCTTCGATTTGCGTCAGAAATAGAGGAGAGCAAATTTCATCTGGCCCGCAACTTTGACAGGGCTTTTGGGTTGTACTTCTCAGTTATGAAACGTCGGGTCTTGGTTACTGCTTTGCTCGCCCTTTTGCTGCCAGCGAGTGGGTTTGCCCAGGGGCCACAGGGAAATGACTTTAGGCGGGGGCGGTTTTCCAGGCTGTCGATGGACGAGCAG
>Ga0209267_1001492_pt1 | contig 15932 bp, 14 predicted proteins | sample GraSoiAngelo_137_FD_185894 | JGI IMG/M metagenome (GOLD analysis project Ga0209267, IMG submission 185894) | Grasslands soil microbial communities from the Angelo Coastal Reserve, California, USA - 14_0929_09_30cm (SPAdes) (version 2) | ecosystem: Environmental > Terrestrial > Soil > Grasslands ... | reverse complement strand
TCAGAATAATGAGGGCAGTGATATCCGCGGCATTGGTCACGAGCAGGACGGTGACGAGCAATCGGTCGGGCTGTTTGAGCATTTCTTGCAGCCGCCGCGCACTCCGATCTCCGCCCTTGGCGCGATGCCGCAACCGGACCGGATCGAGCGCGAGAAGGCCCGCTTCGATTCCGGCAAAGAGAAACGAAATGATCCAGCAAAGCACCACCAGCAGCCAGATCATGGAAGTTCTCCGTTCTCGCTGTCACCATCCACGCACACCGTTTTCTCGAGAAGCAATTCTTCGATTCGCCGGCGATTGACGCGGCGCACAGTAATTTTCAGACGCGGCGTTTCCAATTCGGTGCCGACTTCGGGAACACGGCCGAGTTGGTTGAAAACATAGCCGCCGATGGTATCGATGCCAGAAGCATCGAAATCGAACCCCAGTCGCTCGCTCAAATCATCGAGGCGCGCTTTGCCGTTCACAAGGTAGCGACCTTCCGCCAGTGGTTCGATGTCGAGATCGGTGTCACCGAGCGGAGCGGCGTCGCTGAGAATGTCTTCGATAATATCGGAGATGGTGACGATGCCTTCAGTACCGCCAAATTCATCCACCACGATGGCCATGCCTTGCGCGCGCGTCAGAAAACTACGCAGCAAATCGAGCGCGCGCATTGTTTCGGGCACGAATGACGGCGGCACCATCGTCTCGGTGTAATGCGCTTCCGGATGGAGCAGAAACGATTTTACTTGGATAATGCCGAGGATGTTGTCGGGGGAATCGGCATAGACCGGGACGCGACGATGCCGGCGCGGTTTCAATTGCGCGATCGCATCTTCGTTCGTGAGATCGTCCGGCAGCGCGAACATGTCGACCCGCGGTGTGAGCACGTCTTTCGCGGTTTTGTCGCCCAGCTTGAATACCTCCTGGATGATCTCGCCTTCGGCTTCCTGGAGCGTGCCTTGCTCGGCACCGATCTGAATCAGGGTTTCGAGTTCTTCATCGGACAAATGCGGGCGAGTGCGAATGTGCCGGGGGGTCACCAGCTCGACGATGGCAGCGCTGATTGTTTCCAAGGCGCTACCGACGGTTTCGAGCAGCGGCATTAAGACGCGCAGAGTGAAAACGCCAAGAGCGGAAAGGCGATAAGGCGCCGAAAGTGCGACAAGCTTGGGGAGCAAATCACAGAAAAAAACGATGATGGCGAAGAGCGAGACAGCAATCAGCCAGGGCGGTAACGGGGTGGCACGGGGCGTTTCCCAAAGCAAAGCGAGACAAATGACGACGAGAAAAACGTTCACGAGCGCGGAACCAAGAAGGATGACCGCAAGGACACGGCGCGGATTTTCCCGAAACTTTTGCACAAAGCCGGCGAGCGCGGGATGATTGGATTCGAGGCGGCGCAGCTGATGGCGGCGGAGGGCGAAGAGCGCAGTCTCCAGACCGGAGAAAAGGGCGGAGCAGACGACTAATCCTGCGACGATCACGAGCAGGAGAGCGACGAGCGACGGTGTCATCGTGTCATCTCAAGCGATTGCCCATTTGCTTGCTTTGCCGAAGTTATGCCTCCGATGAATAAACGCGAGCGGATTTCGGATTTTGTGCGTTCACTCGAGTCTGGGTCCACGGAGGGAGCGTCGCGAAATTATTACACTGCATTTTTTCAATTGTGGAATGCGCAAAAATATTACGAAGCGCACGATGTGCTCGAACAACTTTGGCTGGTGGAAAAAAACGCGGAGCTGGGGCGTTTTTACCAGGCGCTGATTCAGGCCGCGGGTGCGTTCGTTCATTTGCAGAAAAATTTCCAGCAACCATCGCATCCCAAACATAGCCAGCGTTTGCCACCGGCCACGCGGTTGTTCGAGTTGGCATTACGAAATTTGGAGGACCTCCCGGATGAATTTCAGGCGCTCGACCTTGCCCGTTTTCGCGAACTGCTGACACGTTATCGTGAAGAAATTGTGGCCGCCGATTTTCGGCGCAACCCGTGGTCGCCATCGACTGCACCACGAGTGGAGTTGCGGTAGCTGCCAGATTGTTGTCGACAAGCTGCCGACGACTACAGGCAAGCTGCCTGTGCTCCCCAGATTCCATACGCACGCAACCGCCCCGAATGCGCGTTAGGTTGGAAAGGCGCGGGAAGTTTCAATCGCGAACGAAATCGATGCTCAGCGGGTAAAAATCAATTTGCAGCCTGCGATAACAAGGACGGTTGCGAGCAAGATCGAAATGGTGCGAACCGGGAACTTGCGGCTTCCTAAATGCGAACCAACCGCCCCGCCGATGATTGCGGCGCCGGAAAGAACGGCTGCCAAAGTCGGAATGGATTGTCTGGCGCTAGCAAAACCGGCCAGGCCCGCAATTGAATTTGCCAAAATAAACAACGCAGAAACCGCCGACGCCTGTTTTGTCTTCGCCCAGTTAGAAAAAAGTAGAAGGGGTGTGAGAAAAATTCCTCCTCCGGTGCCGGTCAGACCGGAAAGAAATCCGATGCCTGAACCAACCGCGAGCGCGGCGGGCAAAGGTGGTGGAGTAACCGCCGGGGGATCGCCGCGACGAAAAAACAATCGGACGGCAGAGAAGAGCAGGACGAGACCGATAATGATTTTCAAAATTCGAGCAGGTAACTGGAGATAGCCGCCGAAGTAGGCAGCCGGAACTGAAAGGAGCGCGAACGGCCAAAATAATTTCCATGAGGAATGTCCCGCTCGCCAAAACTGAAAAGACGCGATGATCGCAACGAGAATGTTCAATACCAAAGCGGTTGGCCGGATGGTTGTGGTTACGAGGCCGAACAGTGTCATCACGGCGATGTAGCCGGAAGCACCGGCGTGACCGACGCAGGAATAAAGGAAGGCGATGACGCCGATGGCGAGGAACAGCAAAATAAGGTGCGAGTACTCGATCATATCGATCTAACGTAACGTGGCGAGGCAATGGCGAAGCACGAATGACGAATGACGAATGACGAATGACGAATGACGAAAGAATAGCGAAGCACGAAAATCGGCTTGTGCAGGAAAAGTCGCCCTACCTTCTGCAACACGCGCAGAACCCGGTGGAATGGTTTCCCTGGGGGAAGGAGGCTTTCGAGAAAGCACGGCGGGAAGACAAACCGATTTTTCTCTCAATCGGTTATTCCACCTGTCACTGGTGCCACGTCATGGCGCACGAATCCTTCGAAGATGCTGCTACCGCCGAAATCATGAATCGCGAGTTTGTGAACATTAAAGTCGATCGCGAAGAGCGCCCCGATGTGGATCGCGTTTACATGACCTTCGTGCAGGCAACGACGGGCGGCGGCGGCTGGCCCATGAGCGTATGGCTTACTCCACACCTCGAACCGTTTGTCGGCGGAACCTATTTCCCACCGGAAGACCGATTTGGTCAACCTGCTTTCAACAGAGTTTTGCAACGGATCGCAGAAGCCTGGGGAAACGATCGCGAAAAAATTTCGAAGCAGGGCGCGAACATCGTTGATGCGCTGCGCGAAGCCGCCAAAGACCAAACGTCAGCCGGAAGAATCGATGCCGCCGTTTTGGAATCGGCTTACCAGCAATTTGCGCGAACTTTCGATGCGCACGAGGGCGGTTTCGGTGGCGCGCCAAAATTTCCGCGCCCGGTCACGCTTAATTTTCTGACGCGCTTTCACGCACGCAATCCGGATTCGGACCCCGAGCAGCACGCCTTAGAAATGGTCTTGCTCACATTGCGAAAGATGGCGTCTGGTGGCATGCACGATCACATCGGCGGTGGATTTCATCGGTATTCTGTCGACGGGCACTGGCACGTGCCGCATTTCGAGAAAATGCTGTACGACCAGGCGCAGTTGGCGAGCGCTTATCTCGATGCTTTTCAAATCACTGGCGATACGGAATTCGCAGCAACCGCGCGTGACATTCTTGATTACGTCCGACGCGACATGGCTTCGCCGGAGGGCGGATTCTATTCGGCCGAAGATGCGGACAGCCCACTTGTAGCCGGGATCGCCGATCCCAGTCACAGAAAAAACGCGGAAGGTGCATTTTACGTTTGGACGAAACAGGAGATCGACGATGCGCTTGGTGAAGACGCGCGGGTGTTTTCATTTCATTACGGCGTTGAAGAAAACGGAAATGCTCCCACCGAAGCCGATCCTCATGGTGAGTTCGTCGGCAAAAACATTTTGATTGAGCGACACTCGATCGCCGAAACCGCGCGATTTCGTAGCGCAGGCGTCCCGCCTGTGGGGCCAACGGGCGTCTCGCGCGTTGACGACAAAGAGGAGGACTCAGTCGCACGATTGCTGGCGCAAAGCCGGCAAAAATTATTTTCGATCCGCAATAAACGTCCTCGTCCGCATCTGGACGACAAAATCATCGCGGCTTGGAATGGTTTGATGATTTCTGCTTTCGCGTGCGCCGCCCAGGTATTGGATGACGTCTCTTATCTGGAAACCGCGACGGGGGCAGCGGAGTTTATTCGCGCCAATCTTTATGATGAATCGCGTGAGATTTTGTTCCGCAGTTATCGCGAAGGCCGCGGCGAAGTTGAGGGATTCGCCGATGACTATGCCTTCGTCATTCAAGGCACGCTTGATCTTTATGAAGCGTCGTTCGAAACCCGCTGGCTAAAATTTGCGCTCGAATTGCAGCGCCAGATGGACGCGCTTTTCTGGGACACCGAAAACGGCGGCTACTTTGCGGTCACGGGTCACGACAACAATATTTTGCTGCGGATGAAAGAGGACAACGATAGCGCCGAACCGGCGGCCAGCTCGGTGGCGGCGCTGAATTTGGCGCGACTCGCAGCAATACGAAACGACACCGGATTGCTGGCGCGTGCACAGGAAACGGTCAACGCTTTCGCGCGGCAGTTGGCACACTTTCCGAGCGCGCTGCCGCAAATGCTGGTGGCATTTGATTTTCTTGAGGGTGCGCTACGACAAATCGTGATCGCGGGTAATTCCGATGCGTCTGAAACGGAGGCATTGCTGGCAGAAGTGCATCGGCATTTTTTGCCGAACAGGGTTCTGCTTTTGGCAGATGGGGCAGAGGGCCAGAGTTATCTTGGTGAAACGAACGAGGCGATTCGCGCTATGTCGATGATGGGTGGAAAACCTGCAGCTTACGTTTGTGAAAATTTTGCCTGCAAGGCGCCGGTCACGGATGTGAACGAGCTCAGAAGCCTGCTGACGAGCTAACAATCTTCGGTAGAGGACGCTCCGCGGAGCGCCCCGCAAAAGCTGCTCATCCACCGGCTCGACGGAGTCTCGCCCTACCAATTTGCTGCGTTACCCCGATCCGCCGTCGCGCGAAGTGATCTCGGGAAGTTTTTTCCGGCGCAGCCGCAGCCAGTTGTTCCAGGTCTTGCGCATGCTATCACGCGGGGTGAGATAGCGCTGGTTAAGCTCGTTGCCTTTGAGAATCTGCGCGAGGGCCGACTTCACCGATAGCTCCTCACAGTTGAGAATGGTATAGGCGGTCCCGACCGCAGCGGCATGATGCGCGTCGCTTGCTGCAGTCATGGGCAGGCCGCGCAATTGTGCATAACGAAACGCGAACGTGTTGTAGCGGCGCAGAGTGGTAGCGGCATTGAAAACCTCCAGTGCATCGACCGGTAAAGTTTCGAGGGTGGCGAAGCGAATGCCGGCGCGGAACAAATCGTAAGGATGTGGAGGTATGGCGAGGCCGCCGTGCTCGTGAATCAGCGCACAGACATCGCGCGCGGCGCGTCCCTTCAACCGCGGTGCCTCCGGCAAGGTTGTCCCGACGCAAAGCAGGTGACCTTCGGCAGTGGTGACTTCAACTCCCGGAATAACAAGGAAACCATCCACGGGCAATCCATCTTCGCGCATCAGTTGTTTCCCGAGCAGATAATCGATCGCGTCGCAAGTATTGTGATCCGTAATTGCGATGCCATGCAGTCCTTTCGCCCGGGCGCTGGCAATTAAATCTTCCGGGCTGGAAACGCCGTCGCCGGAAAAAAAAGTGTGGGTGTGGAGGTCAATATTGAACGGCATCGCGCGACAACGCTAATTTGCAGTGCGAAAAATGGAAAGCGCCGGTTTTAAGGAATGGTCACTGGTGTGCGATGCCCTCGGACGCGGACGCCAATCGGTAATTTTGCGCAAAGGCGGAATTGCGGAGGGGCGCGGCGGCTTTTCATTTCGGCATCGCGAGTTCTTCTTGTTTCCGACGTTCTTCCATGAGCAGATCGCGAAAGTACGGATTGCAGCGGCTGATATTCCGGTGCCGGGCAGCACGGTCGCAATTCGGTGGTATGCAAGAGTGGAGCGGGCGGTGCGGATTAATTCACTCGCAATCGCGGAAGCACTGGCTCCGTTGCACATCCTCTCGCCCGAGCTGGTGCGGGAACGTTTCGGCTACAAAGGCGACAGACTGAATGTCGCCTTCGTTCGCGTCTTTGAAATTTCCCCAGTCTGGGTTTTGCAAAATGGAAAGCGATTCAGCGGTTGCCGCTCCTGGGTTGAATTGCCCCCGTTGCCGGAAATGACGATGCGCGCTGTGCTCAATGACTCGGCGCAGACGAAACTTCGCGCGCAGTTTGATCAAATCGTCTCGTCATCCTGAGCGAAGTCGAAGGATGCCGTTGCGAAATCTTAAAGGTAACTTCCGCGGGATCCCTCGACTTCCGCTCGAGCTGACGGACTCAGCTGACAACCTCGAACAATTCTTCCGGCTGCGGATCCTTATGTTCGGCGCCGCGATTGAATTGCAGATCGTAGAGATGCCGATAGTAGCCGGATTTGGCCAGCAGTTCGGCGTGCGTGCCGACCTCTTTCACGTGGCCGCGATCCATCACCACGATTTGATCGCAAGACAAAATGGTGGAAAGCCGATGGGCAATCGCTACCACGGTTTTGCCCGCGGCGAGGGTCTGCAACGCCATTTGAATTTGTTTTTCCGATTCGGAATCGAGCGCGGAAGTGGCCTCGTCGAGAAGAAGGATGGGCGCGTTCTTCAAAACGGCGCGCGCGATGGCAAGGCGTTGCTGCTGTCCGCCGGACAGGAGCATCCCTTTATCGCCAACGACGGTGTCGTATTTTTGCGGCTGTTCCAGGATGAAATCGTGCGCATAAGCCATTTGCGCTGCTGCGTAAACTTCCTCCCGGGTAGCATCGAGGCGGCCGAAAAGGATGTTGTTGTAGATGGTATCGTGAAACAGAAATGTGTCTTGCGTCACCAGGCCGATTTGTTGCCGCAATGATTGCTGAGTGATTTTGCGCAAATCGTGTCCATCAATGCGCACAGCCCCAGCGGTAGGATCGTATAGCCGGAGGATAAGCGAAAGAATGGTGCTCTTGCCCGCGCCGCTCGCGCCCACGAGCGCGTAGCTTTTACCCGGCTCGATCTGCAAGTTTAAATTCTTCACCGCGTCACTCGATGTCCCGGTGTAGCGAAAGGTGACGTTTTGAAAATCGATGCGACCATCGCACGAATCCAAACTTTCGGCGTCCGGGGGATCCTGAATGGTGGAGGGTGTGTCCAGAATTCCAAAAATGCCGACGGTGGCTGCGACTGAACGTTGCATGACGATGTGCATTTTGCTCAGTGTTTTAACCGGGTCGTAGAGAAGGAAAATACCGCCGATCAGGGCGAGGAAACGCCCAGCGGAAAGGTTAGTGACATAGACGTAGAGCAGAGCAAGGCCAAAGCCCATTGCTCCCAGGACTTCGATCAACGGCCCCGTCACCTCCATCGATTTGACCATGCGCATGACGTTGCGGAATTGGAGCATGGTGCTGCGCGAAAAACTTTTCACCTGGTGGGCCTCGCGACCAAAGGACTTGACCACGCGAATGCCGGCAAACGTTTCCTGCATCGTCACCACCATCTGTCCCATGTTTTCCTGCTGGTTCTGCACCGCTTGTCGGGCGCGGCGGCCAAAAATCCGAATGGGCACGATGCAGCTAGGGAAGAGAACGAGCGTGGCCAGGGTAAATTTCCAATCCATGTAAAGCAGGACGGTCACCACCAGAACGATCGAGACCGGTTGTTTAAAGGCGTCGCTGCTGACTTGGCTTAGGGCGGCCTGCATCGCGCTGGTGTCATTGGTGATGCGCGACATTAAAACGCCCGCCCGCATTCGATTAAAGAAATCCATCGACTGGCCCACGATCTTGGCAAAAAGCTGATTGCGAATGTCGGTGACGACGCGATTGCTGACCCAGTTCATATAGTAGGAATTGCCGTATCCCATGAGACTGCGCGCGGTCATGACCGCGGGAATGAGAAGGCAAACGAAGACGATCGACTTCACCGATCCGCCCGCGTTGAGTAATTCTGAATGATGAACGAGATCGCGGGGGTTGGGTGCGGCGCCGTGGAAAACGGTGCTGGTCACCTTCTGCAAAACCAGCGGCAGGCAACCCTGGGTCGCGCCAAAAAGAAAACCGAGAGCGAGGCCGAAGATGAACCGCCATTTGTAGGGCCCTACATAAGTGTAGAGCCGTTTGTATGGCTTCCACGCAACTCGAATCGTCTCCCGAATTGAGACTTTCTTCTTCTCGGCTTTATCCTTCATACGGCTGACGCCGCTGGCGCCGACACCACCGAACGCATAGCATCGATCACCGCTGTCGTCGAGATTTGCCTCATCGGTCTTTCTGCTTCGCGGGCTTGGAAATGGTGCAGCGGCTCGGGCGATTCACCGAACAAAATGGCCGCCGGACTTTTTCGTGGCCGCCAATGAAATGGATTGGTTGGCCCAAACAGGATGACCTGTGGTGTTCCCGTCGCGCTGGCCAGATGCATGGGCGCGGAATCGACCGTGACAAGCAAGCGCGCGTGTTCGATTAATGCTGCCAGCGTCAGGAGATCGAGTTGCGCGGAAAAATCGAGCACAGAAATATGCAATTTTTCTCTGATGGAGGCGAGGTGCGCGCGTTCGAGCTCATTGCCGCCGCCTGACAAAACCGGGAAGAGACCGAGCTCGGTAGCGGCGAATTCGATTATTTTAGCCCAGCGTTCCGGCTCCCAAAACTTTTCCACTCGCGCTGAGCCCGGATGGAAAACGGCGAATGGCTGATGGTGAATTTGATCGGCGATGATAGAGGAGGCGCGTTGTTGCGCCGCCGACGGGAGATCAAGTATGGGGTCATTCGCGCCCGCGGAAATTCCGAGCGGCTGCAAAAGGGCGAGATAGTAATCCGCGGTATGCATTTGTTTCATCGCGCAATCGACGAACTCGTTGTAAAAACGCGCGCGGAATTTCGATTTGGTTTTCAATCGATCCGAAACAATTCGTCGCCGGGCGCCGGACAAAAACGTTACCCAGGCCGAGCGATCGTTGCGGGTGAAATCGACTACGCAATCGAAACCGGCGCGACGGATTTCCATCCATGCGGAAAGATCGCGCAGCCCACGTTTCGTTAGGAAAGTTTTTTGCAATCCGTGGATGGCTGGGAAAAGGGGCTCGCATTCGCGTGAAACAGCCAGGGCGATTTGCGCGCCCGGGAAATGTTCGCGCAAGGCCGAGATCGCCGGGGTTGTTAAAATGAGATCGCCGAGCCGGCGAAGTTGGATCAGCAGAATTTTCATTGTAGCGGCGGTCTATGAACGCCGTTGGAAGTGCTGGCAATGGCTACAGCATCTGCATGGCCATTTCATAAGCCCCCAGCAATCGCTCCCGAAAGTGGTCCCAGGTAAAATTTTCCACTACCCGTTTGCGCGCGGCAGTGCTCATTTCCGACACGACCCTCGGATGCTGGTAAAGATGCTTGATGGCGGCGGCGATGGCGGCGACATCGCCCGATGGCACAATGATGCCTTCGATTCCATCACGCACCACATCGCCCGATTCGCGGGTGACCACTTGCGGTAAACCACAGGCCGCCGCTTCGTAAGTGACCTTGGCGCTCCCTTCTAACTGTGACGGAAAAATGTGGATCGTCGCCTGACTTAGATATTTTTCCACGTCGCGCGCGAAACCAATGGTGCGGATATTATCGCGCCAGAATTTCTTCAGGTGCGGTTTCGCTTCTTCGTGGATTGAACCGAGCAGCCACAATTCGGCGTCTTTCAAGTTCAGCCGATGCCACGCTTCGAGCAGATGATGAATTCCTTTGCGTTCGATCAGGGCGCCGGAAAAAACTGCGCGAAAGATTGGCGGACGTGCGCCTGGTTTGAAACGCTGGACATCGACTCCGCGTGGAAGATAGAAAAGTTTTTCTTTTGCCATCCCGCTCTCGCGAAAAGTCTCTGCCGCTCTTTCCGAAAGGACGAGCAACACGGTGGCAAGGTCATATTCTTCGATGGAACGTTCCGAACGCAGGATAAGCTCGTTTTTGCAGCGCCCAATGGGAGTACGTTGTCTGGATCTTCGCGGTTCGGCCCGCGGAGCCACGCGCTCGGCAAAGTCCCGGTGCCAGGTCGGGATCTCTACGATCGAAGGAATTCCTTTCCCTTGCGCGACGCGCAAAGATTCCAGGCAATCGCCTGACCAGCTATGAAGCAAATCGTACTGTCCCGTCCCGAGCTGGCGCGATGCGATCCAATCGAGGTATTTTTTCTTCGCGCCATAATAATAAGGTCGATCGAGCGACGAAAGCAGCCGCACCGGATGCCAGCGCAAGGATCGGATTTTCGACGCCGGAATTTCGTTTTGCCGATTGTCGTAGGCGATCGCTTTGCCCAGAAATCCGCCCCGATACGATGCGCGCAACGTTTCAAAAGCATCAGTGTCGAGGCCCCAACCGCCGATGCGAGCGGAAATGGAGTAAAGCAAACTTTTCGGTAAGCATGGTGATCGGGCCGCGATGCGGGGTGGCGCGGTGGGGTTTAAGGTTTCGCCCGACATGGGAAGAACTATTGTGCTGACCGCGTGCAAGTAAAGGCTTCCGAGAAACTGAACATTGGATTCGTCCGGCGCGGTTTTTCGTCCAGCGGCGGAGCCGAAGCATATTTGCGACGCGTTGCCGGTGCGCTGATGGCGGCCGGTCACGAAGCGACGCTTTTTACGACCAACGATTGGCCTGAAAAAGAATGGGGGTCCGGCCGGATAATGCGGGTTCCCGGAGAGCGGCCAATCGCTTTTGCAGATGAATTGGAACGGATCAATCCGCGAAAAAATTGCGATCTCCTCGTCAGTCTGGAGCGGATCTGGCGCTGCGATTTTTTTCGCGCGGGCGATGGGGTTCATCGCGCCTGGCTCGAGCGCAAAACGCAGTTTGAATCAAAGCTAACGAAAATTGCGCGTCGTTTTAATTCCAAACACGCCGCCATTCTGCGTTTGGAAAAAGCATTGCTGGGCAATGGTGGAGCGCGTCGCGTCATCGCCAATTCGGCAATGGTGCGCGATGAAATTGTCCGCTACTACGGCTTTGCCGATGACGCGATTGATCTGATCCGCAATGGCGTGCGCGTTTCGGATTTCGGTCCGGCACCGCGCAAACGCGCAACGGCACGCGCGCAGTTGCGGATCGGCGTCGATGAAATTGCGGTGCTATTTCTTGGCTCGGGCTGGGAACGAAAGGGACTGCGTTTCGCCGTGGCTGCGATCGAGAAGTTGCGCGACCAGCAAATGCGACTGCTGGTGGCGGGTCGCGGGAACACGCGCAAATACCGTTCGAGCAACGTGACTTTTCTCGGCGAAATCGAGGATGTGCGATTGCCGTTAGCGGCGGCGGACATATTTATTTTGCCGACCGTTTACGATCCTTTCTCCAATGCTTCGCTGGAAGCGATGGCCGCGGGTTTGCCCGTAATTACGACCCGGGCCAACGGTTGCAGCGAGATCATCGAGCTAAAAGTGCACGGGTCGGTCGTTGATCGTCCGGATGACGTGAACGCGCTGAGCGACGCGCTCCATTTTTGGAGTGACGAATCGCGACGCCTCACTGCGCGCCCGGCCTTGCTCGAGCGTGCCACCCAGTTCGATCTCTCGCGGAATGTCGCCCATACCCTGGACGTTTTGCTTCATTCTCGCGAGAGCGCGGAATCGACATCCGGGTAAATGCGAAAAACCTGATCGAGGCGCGCAATCTCAAAAATCGGTTTCACATTTTCCTGCAAACCGGCGAGCGCGAACTTGCCCCCGTATTTTTCAACCTTCTGCATCGCTTCGATCAGAACGGCCAGGCCGGAGCTATCGATGTAGCTGACGTTGCCCATGTCGATGACGAGATTGCGCGGCTTGGCCTTTACCGCGGCATTAAGCGTGGTGGTGATGCGAGGAGAAATGTGCAGATCGATTTCGCCTTCGAGTGGAATGACTTTTGATTGCGCAGGCATAATTCTAGATGCTGGATGCTAGATTCTGGACGCCGGATTCTTATCGAGTATCCAAGTATTCACCATCCCAGCTTCTTAATGACCTCGTCCGTGTCTGCCAGATCGTCGAACAAAAAATCTGGAGCGCACATTTGCAATCGCTCGCGCGACCAACTGCCAGTAGCAACCGCAATGGTGCGCGCGCCAAATGCTTTTCCGCAGGCGATGTCGTGCTTGGTATCGCCGATGACATCGATATCGGCCGCATCGAAATCGTGACCATGTCTTGTTTGAGCGCGTTCTCTGGCGAAAGCGCCGAGCTCGTTCCGGTCATAATGGTCGTCCGCGAAAGCGCCAAATTCAAAAAAATCCCAGAGACCGTAATGCTGAAGCTTAAGCCTTGCGCCCTGTTGCAGATTTCCGGTCAGGAGCGCGAGCACGATGTGCGGCCGCGTTTTCAATCGTTCAAGTAGCAGCTGAATGCCGCGCAGGACTCGTCCACGAGAGCGGGAAAGTGAAAGCGGAAGTCCATGGATGTACTCCTGGGCGAATGAGGCGATGTTTTCCTCGTTTGGGTCGACCTGATATTTGCGCAAAATATCGCGAATAATTGCGCGATCGGTTTTTCCAGCAATTTCGATATCGTGCAGATCGTCTTTCGCCCCGAATCGATTGTGCAGGGTTCTTTTCAGCGATTCGACCCCGGCCCCAGCGGTATTGACCAGCGTGTCGTCAATGTCGAAAAGGAGCAGGCGCTTTTTTGTCATGTCGAGCGAAGTCGAGACATCTCTGATTATTTTCTCAAAATAGCTAGAGATTCCTCGACTTCGCTATGCTTCGCTCGGGATGACAAATAAGGAATATCGGGGCCGTATCGCACCATCGCCGACCGGTTTTTTGCACATCGGTCACGCGATGACGTTCTGGCGGGCGCAGGAACGTGCATGGGAAGCCGGTGGCAAGTTGGTGTTGCGGATCGAAGATTTGGATCGCGATCGTTGCCGCAGAGAATTTGCCGACGCAATCATCGAGGATTTACGCTGGTTCGGACTCGACTGGGGTGAAGGCCCGGACATCGGCGGACCTTTCGTCCCTTATGTTCAAAGCCAGAGGCGTTCTCGCTATTTGGAGTCCTGGGAGAAATTGCGGGTCGGCGGCTTTATTTATCCGTGCAAATGCTCGCGCAAGGATGTGGCGGAAGCTTCGCTCGCCCCGCACGATGAAAATGAGGAACCGATTTATCCTGGCACCTGTCGCCCGAGATCTTCTGCAGAGGCGGCCGTGTCGGCCGCAGCAGGAAAGAATTTGCAGGCGACACGCCTGCCGCCGCAGATATCGCTGGAAGCTACGGCTGAGGTCGTAACTGTCGCTGTCTCAGCGGGAGGACAAAGGGAACTGCTGCCAGTGACGGCGGCAGCTACAATTACCGGGGAAACACCAGGTGGGACGCATTGGCGATTTCGTGTGCCTAATGGCGAGCGAATCGAGTTTGTCGATGAGCGCCTTGGGAAGCAATCGGCCGTGGCCGGTCGCGATTTCGGCGATTTCATTGTCTGGCGGCGCGACGATGTCCCGGCCTATCAGCTCGCGGTCGTGGTAGATGATGCCGCGATGCGAATCAGCGAAGTGGTGCGGGGTGAAGATTTGCTCGTCTCCACCTTTCGCCAGCTGCTACTCTATCGCGCGCTCAACTTAACGCCGCCGCAATTTTCCCACACGCAATTAGTAGTGGATGAATCAGGGAAACGGCTGGCGAAACGACATGGCGCGCTCAGTTGCGCGCGTTAAGGGAAAGAGGCGCAGTCCCGGGAGAATTGCGCGCAAACTTCCGCGGGATGACGACTTTTTATTACGGCGCGGGCGCGTGCATTGTCAGCACTGCGACGATTCCCGCCAGCAATGCCAGCAAGGCGATTGCTGCCGCTATAAACAAGGCGGTCCTACCGGGATCGCGTTGTTTGCTCCGAGTCCGGAATGGTGAGGCGTTGGCAAAATCCGCTGGACGGATGCTGGTTGTCGCTACCTTCGCGTCGACTTTTGCTGCGGCCGGCAGCGGCTGGGTCGCGCGCATCGGCGCGTCGCCTTCGAAACGCGCATCGACTGCGCCGAAACGAATGCGGTCTCCGGAATGCAATGTGATCTCACCAGTGGCGGATCCATTGACTCGTGTGCCGTTGGTCGAACCAAGATCGCGCAACTGATAAGCCTTTCCGGCGGCCCGTAATTCCGCGTGCCGGCCCGAGACAGAAGGATCCTCGATGTGAATCGTATTGTCCGGGGCGCGGCCAACCGTGATCAGCTGTTCGACCAGTTCGTAGGTTACTCCGCTGACGATCAACTTCGGCATCGGTGCAATATTGTAGGGCAACCGTGCCGGTTGCCAAGGGTAAGCACCGCCAGGCGGGAGTGATTGCCCCTACCTCTGGTACGGCGACGTTCCGCGGAGCCGTCATTCTACGCGTGGTAAATTGACCGCTCCAGCGCGCACCCGCATACTGGCGCCTCATGGCTATCGAGCACACGCGCAATTTCTGCATCATCGCGCACATCGATCATGGAAAGACCACCTTGTCAGATCGATTGCTCGAGCGCACCGGCACGATCCACGAGCGCGAAAAACAGGATCAGTTGCTCGATTCCATGGATCTGGAACGCGAACGCGGGATCACAATTAAGGCGCATCCGGTAGCGATGAAATACCGCGCCAAATCCGGCGAAGAATATCGCCTGAACCTGCTCGATACGCCCGGGCACGTCGATTTCGCCTACGAAGTTTCGCGTTCGCTGGCGGCCTGCGAAGGCGCGCTCTTGATCGTGGATGCCGCGCAAGGAGTGGAAGCGCAAACGGTCGCGAACATTCATCTCGCGCACAAACAGGGCCTCACCATTGTGCCCGTCATTAACAAGATCGATTTGGCGAATGCCGACATCGCTTCGGTTCATCGGCAGCTGGAAGAAATTCTCGCTATTCCCGCTGAGGAAGCGATTCACGCCAGCGCCAAAATGGGCATTGGTATCGATGAAATTCTCGAGGCCATCGTGGCGCGCATTCCGCCGCCCCAAAAGCCGTTAGACGAAATCCTCCGCGCGCTGGTCTTCGATTCCGTCTTCGATGTTTATCGTGGCGTGGTCGGCTATGTGCGCGTCGTTTCCGGAAAAATGGAAGCGTCCCAGGCGATCAAATTAATGCGCAATGGCGCGCGTTACGAGATCAAGGAAGTAGGCGTGTTCACGCCTAAGATGTATCCACAACCGCGATTAAATGCGGGCGATGTCGGTTATTTCATCGCCAACATCAAATCCACCGCCGAATTGAAAATCGGCGATACCATTACCGACGCGCGCAATTCCGCGCGAGAGCCGTTGCCCGGTTTCCAGGAAATTCACCCGATGGTTTTCAGCGGCATTTATCCGATCAACACCGGCGACTTTGAGCATTTGAAAACCGCCATCGGTAAACTGCGATTGAATGATTCGGCCTTCGTTTATACCCCGGAAAGTTCGGTTGCGCTTGGGTTTGGGTTTCGCTGCGGTTTTCTCGGGCTCCTGCACATGGAAATCATTCAGGAGCGATTACGTCGCGAATACAACATGGACATCATCGCGACCAGCCCGAGCGTCGTTTACGAAATCGAAACGACGCGGGGCGAGACCGTGCTCATCGATAATCCCGCGCACCTGCCCGATCCAAGTCAGATCGAGGAAATTCGGGAGCCGATCGTGAAAGCCTATGT
>Ga0209267_1001483_pt1 | contig 15972 bp, 14 predicted proteins | sample GraSoiAngelo_137_FD_185894 | JGI IMG/M metagenome (GOLD analysis project Ga0209267, IMG submission 185894) | Grasslands soil microbial communities from the Angelo Coastal Reserve, California, USA - 14_0929_09_30cm (SPAdes) (version 2) | ecosystem: Environmental > Terrestrial > Soil > Grasslands ... | reverse complement strand
TCGGGCAACGGGCCCGTCCTTCGGACCAAGGTCCCTCACGCGCCCTTGCCGGCGACGGCCATATCCAGGCTGTCCTCGAGCAGGTCGAGGGCCTTCTCCATCAGGGGGAGCGGGATGTTGATCGGCGGCAGTAACCGGATGCAGTTGTTGTAGAATCCTGCCGTCAGGACGATGAGGCCGTTCCGCAGGGCCGCGGCTTGCACGGCCCGCGCGAGGTCCACGTCCGGCTCCTTCGTCCGTCGGTCCTTCACGAATTCGAGGGCCCACATCGCCCCGATGCCGCGGGCCTCGCCGATCCGTTCCTGGCGCTTCGCCATCTCGTCCAGGCGCCTTCGGATCAGGGCCTCGAGCCGCCGCGTCCCCGGCAAGGCCTTCTCGATCTCGTCCACGGCCTTGAGGGCGGCCGCGCAGACGACGGGGTTGCCGCCGAAGGTGCCGCCGAGCGACCCGGGCCCCGGGGCGTCCATCACCGCGGGCGTGCCAGTGACCCCGCCGAACGGCAGGCCCCCTCCGATGGCCTTGCCGCTCACGAGGAGATCGGGGACCGTGTTCCAATTCTCGATCGCCCACATCTTGCCGGTCCGGCCGGCCCCCGCTTGGACCTCGTCGTCGATGAGGAGGATCCCGTAGCGGTCGCACAGCCGCCGCAGGAGCGGGAAGAACTCCTTCGGAGGGACGATCATGCCGCCCTCGCCCTGGACCGGCTCCGCGAGGATCGCCGCGACGCGGCCGGCGGCCTCGGGTGTGTTGATCAACCGTTCGAGCTCCTCGACGCGGGCCCCCGCCACGTCGGCCGGCGAGCGGCCTTGGGGATCTCGATACGGATAGGCGTAGTCGGCCAGGAGGACCTCCCGGACCAGCGGGCCGAAGCCCTCGCGGTACGGCTTCTCCTTCCCGGTGAGGCTGATGTCGAGCAAGGTCCGCCCGTGAAACGCGGTCTTGAAGGACGCGAGCCAGGCCCTCTTCGTCGCGAAGCGGGCGATCTTCACCGCGTTCTCGATGGCTTCCGAGCCGGAGTTCAGGAAGATCGACTTCGTCAGGCCCGGCGGCGCGATCTCCGCCATCCGCTTCGCGAGATCGAGGTACGGTCCGTAAGACGCGACCATGAAACTGATGTGGGTGAGCCGATCCAGCTGATCCTTCGCGGCGCGAATCACCGAAGGAGGCCGGTGCCCGACCGTCTGGACACCGATGCCTCCGCCCAGGTCCACGTACACGTTCCCGTCGGCGTCGCGGACGAGAGGCCCTTCGGCCCACGTAACGTTGATCGGCAGGCCGATCCGCACGCCATTGGTGACGAACTTCATTTTCCGGGCGGCCGCGGCCTTCGAATTCGGCCCCGGCGGCACGGTGACGATCTTCGGGCCGAGGATTCGTTGGGACGGAGGACGCTTCGCCATGCGATTCGACTCCGAGGAAGACCCGTTCGGGAGCCTTCCACGGAGGGAACGGGACATCGGGGTTATAGGCTTTCCATCGGAGAGGCCCTCAGGTGAACGACGCGCCTTTCGTCTCCGGACCGAAGGCCGCGGCGATCAAGCCGCCCGCGAACATGAGGACCGCAACGCTCGTCAGCGGCCACAGCACGCCCCCCGTCGTCGCATAGAGGCCCGCGAAGACGAGCGGCGCCAGGACCGCGGTCACCTTGCCGACTCCTTCTGCCAGGCCGAACCCGGTCGCGCGGTATTGCGTCGGGAAGAGTTCCGAGGTGTAGGGGTACACGGCCCCCCACGCCCCGAGATTGAAGAAGCTGACGAAGAAGAGGCCGACGACGAGCGTCCAGAAGTCTCGCGCCGTCGCGAAGACGTATCCGCTGAGGCCTCCGAGGATCAGGAAGAGCGCGAGGGTCCTCTTCCTCCCCCAGCGGTCGACGAGGAGGAACGAGGCCGCGTACCCCGGGAACTGTGCAAGGGCGGAGAAGACCAGGAACAGCGCCAGCGTGTTGGGATTCCCGAAATTCACGATTCCGAATCCCGCGAGGGCGGGCGGAAGCCACAGGAAGAGCCCGTAATAGCTGAAGTTCAGCGCGATCCACACGCCGATCGTCACGATCGCCCGGCGCAGCAGGTCGCCCCGGAACAGGGCGGACATGGGGGCTCGCGGGATCGCAGGCTCCGCGGCGAGCTCGGCGCTCGACACCTCCGTGCGGGCCACGGTCCGCAGGACGCTCGAGGCCTCCTGGAGGCGGCCTTGCCGGGCCAAGTAGAACGGGCTCTCCGGGATCGTCCGCCGAAAGAGGAACGCGATGAACGCGGGAAACGCCGCCGCGACGAACAGGAGGCGCCAGGCCCCGCCGAGCTGGATCACGAACACGTACCAGAACGCGATCGCGACGAGGAACCCCGCGGGCCAGAAGAAATCGAGGAGGACCATGTACCGTCCGCGGTGCTGCGGAGGCAGGTACTCCGACAAGATCGCCGGGTCGATGACGAGGAGGCCGCCGAGCCCGACGCCCGCGAGCATCCGCAGGACGAATAGGCTTGGGACGTTGAAGGAGAGGGCCGTCAGGGCCGTGAAGACGGAATAGCTCAGGACGCTCGCCTGGAACAGGAACCGTCGGCCGCGCGCGTCCGAGAGGCGGCCCAAGGTCAGGCTGCCGATCAGGGACCCCACGAGCGTGGCCGCCGCGACGGCGCCGTACGCGAAGGGATCTCGCGGGGTGAAGGTCCCGAGATCGAAGATCCCGAACTCGGACCCGATGACGGGGAGGACCAGGCTGATGAGGATGATTTCGAAGGCCACGAAGGTCCACGCGAACCCCGTGATGAGGACGACGCGTCGATGAAACGAGGTGAAGCCCCCACCACGGAGGACGTCCTCGACCGTGCGCGTCGCGCCAGCCACGAGGCGCCGAGCGCGGGGCGATATATGAGGGTTCGCGGAACCGCGTCACCGGGAGAAAGGGGCGCGTTTCACGCGGCCGGGAACTCGAGGGAGACCGCGTGGCTCGGGTCCCGCCGCGGGTACTCCTTCACATAGGCACCATAGAACGGCACCCGGTTCGCGACGACCCGACGGAACGCGTCTCGGACGCCCTCGTCGTCGAGGCCGCGCGTCGGAAGGAGATCGTCGTTCCGGTTCAGGCACCCCTTCAGCTCGCCGGCGTGCGTCACGCGAATCCGGTGGCAGTTCATGCAGAACTCCGCGTTGTACACCGGATCGACGACCTCGACCTCGGCCCCGTTGAAGAGGTAGATCCGCCGGTGGTGCATCTCCCGTACGAGGACCTTGTCCGCGCGGGCCTCGAGCCACTTCTTGAGGGAGTCGATGTCGACCATCCAATCCTGTTGGCCCACGAGCTCGGGCATGAATTGGATGAGCTGGAGTTTTAGGCCGTCGCCGTGACCGATGTACTCAATCATCGCGGGGATGTGCGGCAGCGTGTGTTTGAAGACGACCATGTTTAACTTCACCGGTTTGAGGCCGACCCGCAGGGCTTCCTGGATCCCGCGCAGGACGGGCCGCAGGTCACCCTGTCGAATTTCCTGGAACACCTTCGGGTCCAACGAGTCGATCGACACGTTCACTCGCTTCAGGCCCGCATTCCGTAGGGCCTCGGCGCGGCCGGCAAGCATCGAACCGTTCGTCGTCATCGAAACGTCCGGGATGTGGCGGACGGTCCGGTCGATCACGTCCTCCATGTCGAGCCGGACGAGCGGCTCGCCGCCGGTGTACTTGACCGACGTAACGCCGAACTCGCGCGCGACCCGGACGATCCGATCGATCTCCGCGACAGACATCTCGTCGTCATGGGGCATGCGAGGCGCAAGGATTGGGCCCAGGCCCTCGTCGTGGCAGTAGATGCATCCGAAGTTGCAGCGCTTCGTCACGCTGATTCGGATGTCCGTGACCTCCCGCCCGAATGCGTCGACGAGCATCCGCAGTCGTTATCTCCACGACGCGCTAAAAACCTGCGCGCGGCCCGGGGAATATGTCGATGGACAGGCGGTGCCACGACGGTTAAACCGAGGATATATTATGGGGCGGGATGGTACCTGGGCCGTGGGGTCGGAGGGCTCGGCCCCGAGGGTCGAGCGAGCGGGCTTGGTCCCCTTCGGAATGGGGCAAACGAAGCCCCATCACTATTCGGAGATTTTGAAGACGATTTGGCACAACAAACGCGCTCCGCTGTTCACCTGGCGCGTCCTCCGAGACGGCGTGTGCGACGGGTGTGCCCTCGGGACGACGGGTCTCAAGGATTTCACGATGGAGGGCGTCCACCTCTGCACCGTCCGATTGAACCTCCTGCCCCTGAACACGATGGGCGCGATGGACACCCGCGTCCTCGAGGACGTGGCGCCCCTGGTCGGGCGGCCGGGCCGGGATCTTCGCCACCTGGGCCGCCTACCCTACCCGATGGTGCGCCGCCGGGGCGACCGCGGCTTCCGCCGGGTCACCTGGGATGAAGCTTTGGACCTCGTGGCCGGGCGCCTCCAGGCGGCGCCGCCGGAGCGGGTTGCGTTCTACCTGACCTCAAGGGGCATCACGAACGAGGTCTACTACGTCGCTGGCAAGGTCGCCCGGTTTCTGGGGACGAACCACGTCGATAACTCGGCCCGCCTCTGCCACGCCCCGAGCACAACGGCCATGAAGGAAACGTTGGGCGTGGCGGCATCCACCTGCTCCTACTCCGACTGGATCGGCAGCGACCTGGTCGTGTTCTTCGGTTCCGACGTGCCAAACAATCAGCCGGTGACGACGAAATACTTGTACTACGCGAAGAAACACGGCGCGAAAGTCGCGGTCGTGAATCCGTTCCGTGAGCCCGGGCTTGAACGGTATTGGGTTCCCTCCGTCTTCGACAGCGCCTTCTTTGGCACCCGCCTTGCCGACGCCTTCTTCCAAATCCACACGGGTGGCGACGTCGCATTCATCAACGGCGTCATGAAGCACCTCATCGCCGAGGGCTGGATCGACGATACGTTCATCGCGGAGCACACGACCGGGTTCGAGGCCCTGCGCGAGACCTTGGACGAGCAACCGTGGGACGTCCTGGAGAAGCAATCGGGCTGCTCCAAGGAGGAGATGCGTGCCTTCGCCGAGATGTACGGGAAAGCGAAAACGGCGGTCTTCGTCTGGAGCATGGGCATCACGCAGCACGTCTTCGGAGCCGACAACGTCAAGGCGATCATGAACCTGGCCTTGGCCCGGGGCATGGTGGGGCGGGAGAAGTGCGGCGTCATGCCGGTCCGGGGCCACAGCGGGGTCCAGGGTGGCGCCGAGGTGGGGGCGGTTCCGAACTTGTATGTCTCCGGCCAACCGGTGGGGGACAAAGCCGCCGACCAGCTCGGAAAGCTGTGGGGCTTCCGGCCTCCCACGGCGAAGGGCCTTTCGGCCGTCGAAATGGTCGACGCGGCCCACGAGGGGAAGATTGACGTGTTGTACATGTGCGGCGGCAATTTCATGGAGACGTTGCCGGAGCCCGCGTATGTGCGGGAGGCCCTGGAACGGGTGCCCGTGCGCGTCCACCAGGACCTGGTCCTTGCGCCGCCGATGCTCTTGGACCCGGCGGACGTCGTGGTCATCCTCCCGGGCCAGACACGGTACGAGCAACGGGGCGGCGGGACCGAGACCTCGACCGAGCGTCGGATCTACTTCTCTCCGGAAATCCGGGGCCACCAGGTTGGCGAAAGCCGGTCCGAATGGGAAATCCTCATGGACGTGGCCGAGCGGGTTCGGCCCGACGCCAAGGAGCATATCCACTTCCGCAATGCCCAGGAGATCCGGGAAGAGATCGCGAAGGTCCTTCCGATGTACGACGGAATTCAGCGGCTCACGAAGAAGGGCGACGCGGTCCAATGGGGCGGGCCCCGTTTGTGCGAAGGCGGGCGATTCCCGAATCCGGACGGACGGGCGCGTTTCAGCGCCATTCGGCCGCCGTCCATCGACGTCCCTCCGGGCTGGTTCCTCCTAAGCACCCGAAGGGGCAAGCAGTTCAACTCGATGGTGCAACAGGACTTCGACCCCCTCGTCGGGGCCCGGCGGGACGACGTCTTGATGAGCTCGTCAGATGCGCAGGCCCTCGGCCTCCGGGAAGGGGATCCGATAGTTGTCAAAAACGACGTAGGGACGCTGCGGGGCCGCTGCCACATCGCCGCGATGCGTCCCGGGAATGTCGAGCTGTACTGGCCCGAGGGGAACGTCCTGATTCCTCGCGGGATTATCGAACCGGGGTCGCGGATCCCCGACTACAACGCGATGGTCCAGATTGTCCCCGCGGCCACGGTGCCTTCATGAGTCGTCCGGGGAGCACGGCGGCGACGAGGGTCCGGAAGGTTCGCCCTGGCCGGGTCTTCGATGAGGACGACATCCTCACATCGGAGGAGCCCATGGAAATCCGCCTGATGATTCCCTCGGCGGAGGGCGTCCGTCCTATGAGCCTGTCCGTGACGATGCGGACGCCGGGGAACGACTTCGAACTCGCCGCCGGCTTCCTCTTGACCGAAGGGATCATTCAAGGTCGAAAGGACATCGAGCAGATTGCGTATTGTGTCGACCCCGACGTTGAGCAGGAGTTCAATATCGTCAGCGTTTCCCTCCGGCCGGGGACCTCGTTCGATGCCGCTCTCGTGGAACGGCATTTCTACACGACCTCTTCCTGCGGCGTCTGCGGGAAGGCCACGATCGAGGCGGTGAGGGTGCGTCACATCCCGAAGATTCCGACGGACAGTCCTCGAGTCTCGCATCGAGTTATCGGCCGCTTAGGGAATGAGCTGAGGGAGAGCCAGCACATCTTCGCTCGGACGGGGAGTCTGCACGCGGCCGGACTGTTCGACGCTGAAGGTACGTTGTTGAGCGTGCGGGAGGACGTCGGTCGGCACAATGCCGTGGACAAGGTGATCGGCCAGCAGCTACTGGCGAATCGGCTTCCCCTGTCCGCCACCGTGCTCATGGTCAGCGGTCGCGCGAGCTTTGAGATTCTCCAGAAGGCCGCGGTCGCGGGCGTCCCCTTCGTCGTCGCGGTGGGCGCTCCGTCAAACCTCGCCGTGGACGTGGCCAAGGAGTTCGGCATGACCCTCGTGGGCTTCGCCCATGGGGATAGCTTCAACATCTACGCAGGTGGCCATCGCCTCATCGACCTCCCGGAGCGGGAGGCAGATGGGGGCGGCGCGCAGAGGCGTCCCAGGATGGCCGTGGGAACGCTCGGAGGCAGCCTCGATGTCTCGTGATGATGTCAAGAAGGCAGTCGGAAAGATCAGATCGGTTGGTAAGAGGGGGACGTGATTAGATGGAGACGAATCAAGGGCGCGTGTCTAACAGGTGGGCGATCGCAGCGGCGGGGATTGTCATGCAGCTGTCCCTGGGCGCGGTCTATGCATGGAGTGTCTTCCGGATTCCGTTGACGAAAACCTTCGGTTGGTCGATATCGCAAGTGACGCTGACCTTCACGATCACGATCTTCACGCTGGGGGTCACGGCCTTCTTCGGAGGTCTCTGGATGGCGAAACGGGGTCCTCGGAGGGTCGCGATGGTGGCGGGGGTCCTTTACGGCGTCGGGGTCATGCTCGCCAGCCTGTCCGCGAATCGACTGGAAGTGTTGTACATCACTTACGGTGTCATCGCGGGGACCGGGACCGGCCTTGGCTACATTGTGCCCGTGGCCACCCTGCTCAAGTGGTTCCCGGACAAGCGAGGCCTGGCGACCGGCATGGCGGTCACCGGTTTCGGAGGCGGGGCCCTGATCACGGCCCCCGTCGCGACGATCCTGATCCAGTCGACCGATGTCCTGAGGACATTCCTGATCCTGGGCTTCGTCTACCTCATCGCCGTCGTGGCGGCCGGCTCGGTCATGAGAAACCCTCCGGATGGATGGAAGCCGTCCGGTTGGGAGCCCACGAAGGCCCAAACCGCTCAACGGGCGCCGAAGGACTTCGAACTCAAGGAGGCAGTCAAGGCCTGGCAGTGGTACGGGCTGTGGGCGCTCTTGTTCCTGAACGTAACTGCCGGCATCGCTGTCCTCTCCCAGGCAGCACCCATGGCCCAGGAGATTACCGGAGTAACGGCGCTCGTGGCCGCGGGACTCGTCGGCATCTTCGCGATCGCCAATGGCCTCGGGCGTCTCGTGTGGGCGTGGCTTTCGGACCTCGTGGGCCGGAAGTGGGTGTTCCTCATCATGTACCTCCTCCAGGCTGTCCTGTTCTTCAGCCTGACCCTGACCAATTCCTTCGTGGTGTTCACGGCCCTCGGGTTCGTCATCCTCCTCTGCTACGGCGGCGGCTTCGGCACCATGCCCGCTTTTACGGCCGATTACTTCGGGTCTAAGCGGGTGGGCCCGATCTATGGCCTCATGCTGACGGCCTGGGGCGCCGCCAGCGTCCTCGGACCCCTGCTGATCGCCTACATCCGGGAAACCACAGGGACCTACACGAATGCCCTGTACATCATCGGGGGCATCTTGCTCGCGGGGGCTGTCATCCCGGTCATCGTCCGACCGCCCAAACTCGTGACGAAGACGGCCGCCGCCGGGGTGGAGCCTTCCAGCGCCGCGGGTGGCATGGCCCGGTAGGACCCGACGAACTCACCAAGCCTGACGGCGGGAGCGACCCGAGGGCTCGTGACGTGACGAGGCTTACGCCCCTCGCCCACCATCGCGAGGCAATCGGAGTTAGTCCTCCGGCCCCGATTTCGATTGGCCTCCGAATGTTTTTATAGCAGCGGTTCGTCAGGAGGGCTAGCCCACATCGTCTGAATTCGCCTGGTGGCGGTTTTTCCCGACCCTTTGCGACTCGGCGGCTTGTGTCGGCAGAAGTGAAAGCATGGACGAAAAGACAATGACGAAAGTGAAAGACCTGACCCCCGCCTCCAAGCAGGTAAATGTCTTGGTGAAGGTCGTCGGGTTGAGCGAAGAGCGAGAGATCACGTCGAAGTTCGGCGAAGCGAGAAAGCTCGTCGAGGCGACGGTTGGGGACGAGACCGCAACGGTCCTTCTCACCTTGTGGAACGACCAGATCGGTCAGGTCCAGAAGGATGAGACGGTCCTAGTCGACAACGGCTACGTGACCCTCGTGCGCGGCCACATCCGGCTGAACGTCGGCAAGTATGGCTCGATGACGAAGTCGGACCAGACGATCGAGACGGTGAACACCGCCCTCGACGTCAGCGCGGTCGAGTACGAGCGCGAGCCCCGCTATCGAAGCGGCGGCTACAGCGGCGAGCGACGCGGCGGCAGCGGCGGAGGGGACCGACAGTTCGAGTTCGGGACCTTCGGCGGCGGCCGTGGTGGCGGCGGCGGCAGCGGCGGTCGCGATCGCGACCGACGGGACCGCGGCCGGCGGCGTTTCTGAACCAGATTCAACGACCTGGCCTTCGGGCCAGGATTTTTCCCATTTTTCTCTGCGCTCGAGCGAACGCCCTCTGAGAGCCGTTGACTTGATTCAGCGCCGACGCGGCGGTCGGCGGTCGTCCGATCGTTCGGGCATCTGATAGATTCGCTCGGGCTGCCGCGACTCGAGCCGGCCATTGTAGAAGGCGCGGGCGTTTTCTTCCGTGACTTCGACGTGCAGCAGGTCGAGCTTCGACTTCATGAGGTTGCGGAACTTTTGCTGCTTCGACTTGTTCTCTTCGTTCCACATGCGCGTGAACTGCTGGTTCTTGAAATCTTCGACCATCGACTGCACCGCCTCAAGGTCCGGTGAGAAACTCGGTCGGCGACCAAGACGGCCGACTCGGTTCGTCCGAACGCTGAGGACCGTGGTAGCGAGGGGACCCTCGCTCATAAGCCTTTTCTCAGTTCGGTCTCGGGGTCAGTACGTGAAGGTGACGATCACCTCGTCGCTGACCACTTCGATCCGGTATACGTTCAGCGGGAACTTCGCGGGTGGATCCTTCGGTTGCCCGGTCTGAAGATCCCACGCGCCATTGCAGTCCTTGCAGACAACCGCGACCCGCTCTCGGTCCACGTGGCCGTCCGTGAGCATCGCCCACTTGTAGGTGCACGCCTCGTCCACGCAGTAGAAACGGTCTCCGAGGCGTACGACCATGACGTCGTACCCCATGATCTCGAAGTGCTTCAGAGCACCGTCGGGGATCTCCTCCACCTTGCAGAGTGTGACGTCCTGCTCCATCGGCTCGGCGAACCCCCTGGGCCCCTTAAGCGTTTGCGGGTCACGCGGCCTTGCGCCGCAGGAAGAACGTCAGTCGGGACCGAAGAGGAGGCTCTTTCGCCGCCGGCGGCGGATGGGACGACACATGCAAGACGATTCCGTCGACGCTCGAGATGTACACCTTCGTATCGGGAGGGAGTTCCTCGTCCGCGATCGCCTGCCACAGTTCGCCGCGGAACATGACATATCCTTTCTGCCCCGGCCGCATGGCATCGACGACCGTCGCCTGCTGCCCGACCGTCTCGCCCACGATCGGGATCCGGTGGCGCACCTGCTGGACCTTGTACATCGCGAAGAGCAGGAATCCTCCGAAGAACGCGGTCGGCGTCAGGAACGAGGCGAGGAAGAGAATCTGGTATTCCGGCGTCACCGCGAACCGCGGGGGTCGGAGCGGCGCCAGGAAAAGCGCGGCGAGCACGATCGCGACGATCCCTCCGATGCCGAAGACTCCGAAACCGGGAGTCTTGATCTCCAGGATAATCAGGATCACTCCGACGATAAACAAAAGGAGCGCAATTGGATCGACGTTGAATCCGAGGCCGACGATGGCGAGGAGGAGAATGATAATCCCCGCAATCTCCGCTCCGTGCCCCGGCGCCGAAATACCGAAGATGACGAGATAAATTCCCAGGATGAGGAGAAGGGAAGCGACGAGGGGGTTGGAGAGTATCTCGAGGAGGCGAACCCGCGATGACGCGCTGAACGGGACGACTTCGGCGCCTGCCACCTGAAGTCGAATGCCCTTGTAGATCGTCGTGATGCCATCCGCCTGAGCTAGGAAGTTCTCCACGGAGTTCGCCGTGAAGTTCGATGCGAAGTATCGCTGGGCGTCGACGGGGTTGAGGTTCAGGTTTTCGCGGACGAACCAGTCCGCGAGCTTCATGTCCCGGCCGTCGATGGTCACGTTGTTGTCCCGACCGTGCAGGGCCATCTGGCCCTCTAGGATGCCCACGACCGCGTTCACAATCTTGGCGTCCGTAATCGGTTCGACCCCGGTGGGCCCGACGGTGACCGGTTGGACGGACCCAATCGTCGTGCCGATCGCCATCGCCGCGAGATCCGTCGATTCGAAGAGGATCGTCCCCGCGCTGAACGCGTGGGCCCCCGTCGGCCCGACCCATCCGAGGATTGGGACGGTCATCGCGTTGTCCATGAGTTTGGCGATGTCTTCGGTCGCTTGCAGTTCGCCGCCGGGGGTGTCGAACCGGAGGATCAGCGCGTCGTATCCTCCCGTGCGCGCGTCGTCGATCGCCTCGCTAATGAACTCGACAGTGGAGCGATCGATTGCGCCGGTCACGTCCGCGAGGAGCACTCGAGGGCCCTGGGCCCGAGTTGACGGCATCGCCATGACTACGAGTGATGTCAAGAGGACGATCAGTAGGACCGCCCGTGCCGGCCTCCCCGCGCCCGGTGTCACTCCTTCTTGTCCCCTTTCCGAGTCATCGCGGCGGTCAGGGACGCGACTTCTCCGGTGATGTCTCCCGCCGCGGTCGTGTTCGTGACGACGATCATGTTCTTCTCCCGCGCGATCTCCGTGAGGGTCTGCAGCTCGCGCAATCGCATCGCGGAGGGCGCGGAGCCGTAGAGCATGGCGGCCTCGCGCATCTTCTCTGCGGCCTGGAATTCGCCCTCCGCCATGATCACCCGCGACCGGCGTTCCCGTTCCGCCTCTGCTTGTTTGGCGATCGCCCGCACCATCGTGTCGGGGAGCGACACATCCCGCAGCGTGACCGCGGACACCTTGACCCCCCACGGCTCGGTCGCGTTGTCGAGGAGGACCTGGATCCGCTTGCTCAGGTCCTCGCGCTTCGAGAGGAGCTCGTCGAGCTCGACCTGGCCGAGGACGTCCCGCAGGGTGGTCTGGGCGAGCAGATTCGTCGCCTGGATGTAGTTCTGGACCTCGGTGACGGCCTTGAGAGGATCGTACACGCGGTAGTAGACCACCGCGTCGACCTCGACGGACACGTTGTCTCGGCTCACGACGCGCTGACGCGGCACATCGAAGGCGACGACCCGCAGGTCGATGAGGACCCGACGGTCGAAGATCGGGATGATCACCGTCAGGCCGGGTCCCTTCGGCTTGCTCAAGAGGCGACCGAGCCGGAAGATCACGAGCCGTTCGTATTCCCGAACCACCTTGACCGCCCCCCGCAGGATCACGAACACCAGGATGACGATCAGTACCGCCGCAAGGATGAGTTCCTCTCCCGCCATGCCTCAACACCCCGGGACGACAAGGCGCGCTCCGCGAATAAAAGGGTTGGCCGGGACTACCCCGCCGCGGGGCCCGTGGGACGCACGGAAGCTCCTATGCTCCTATACCTCTAAGTAGAGGTACGACCGAGCAGGACAGGCTCCGGCACGATGTCGGCCGAGGTCACATCCGAGCGAACATCGCGGCCATGTGCTTCGAGCCGCCGATGAAGTCCGTGAGCCGGATGTTCTCGTTCGGGGCATGGTAGTTCGATCCGTCGTAGGACACGCCCGGGCCCGAAATCGAAGGGACGCCGACGACCTCGTTGAAGAATCCGTGGGCGGAGGCGCCCGCGGACCACGGCCAGACCTCCGGCTCGCGGCCGTAGGCGTCCACGGAACCCTTGATCGCTGCCTTCACGACCCGCGCGGCCAGGGAGATCGCCGCCGCCTCGAGGTTCTCCGGCGCCGGCCGCAGCTCGATGTCCTCGAAGCCCTTCGACTTCAGATGGTCCCGCAGCTTCGCGAGCTGCTTCTCCTTCTTCATGTTCGGCACCAGACGGAAATCGATCTTCGCCTTGGCGACCGCGGGGTTCACGGTCTTCGTTCCCTCCTCGATGTACCCGCTGACGAACCCACAGATCGTGCAGGTCGGGGAGTAGATGAGCCTCCGGACGAGCTCGAAATTGTTCTCCCCTCCGATGAACTCCTTGACGCCCCAGAATCCCTTCAGCGCGTCCGCGGAGAAGGCGCTCGCCCGCAGATACCGCAGTTCGCGGGCGGTCGGCCGGCGCGCGTCCTCGTACCACCCGGGGATCTTGATCCGACCGTTCGCGTCCCGCAGCGTCGTCAGGAAGTGGATTAGGCGCCACCCTGGGTTGGGCGCGATCGCGGCGTAGGAGGAATGCTGGTCGACGGACGCGGTCCGGCTCACCATCTCGACGTAGAGGATGCCCTTGCATCCGAGCTCGATCTTGGGCGTGCCTTCGTGGAGATGGTCGCCTCCCTCGATCGTCGCGCCATCCGCCTTCAGGATCTCCTTGTTCGCGTGGACGAAGGAGGCGAAGTGGGGACTGCCGACTTCCTCCTCGCCTTCGACGACGAACTTCAGGTTGATCGGCGGACGGCCCTCGACCCGTTGCCAGGCCTGCACGGCGAGGAGCTGCATGATCAGATTCCCTTTCGTGTCCCCGCACCCGCGGCCCCAGAACTTGCCGTCCGCCATCGTCGGATCGAACGGATCGCGCTTCCATTCGTTCAACGGATCGACCGGTTGGACGTCGTAGTGTTGGTACATTAGGAGCGTGGGCTTCCGCTCGTCGACGATCATCTGGCCGAAGACCACGTTCGGGCCGCCTTCCGTCGGGTATTCTCGAGCCTCGAACCCGTTCTCGGCCAGGAGACGCCGAACGAACGCGGCGGTCTCCGGCTGCGCCTTCTTGTGCGCGGAGATCGTCGGGAAGCGGCAGTACTCCTTGAGGACTTCAAGGGCTTTGTCCGAGTCGGCCTCGACGCGCGCCAGCACATCGCTCAGGACCACAATTTCACCGGGGCCCGCAACGCGCGATTCCCATAAGAACTCCTACGACTCGGCCCCGCATCGCGTGCAGCCCGAAGGGACAACGGAGAGGGTTTATCGTTCCCGTTGCCTATGATGACGTACGGCCTCTACAGGCACAACTCCAACAAAGACCGGCCCTCCGAGGCGGAGCCGCCGGACCTGGGTCGTCCTGGGGTCGGCGATCGCGGCCGCGGCGGTCTTGGGGGCCGTGGTAGGGGCTGTTTGGATTGCGTCGTTGCAACATTCCCAAGGCATTCAGAAACGCGCCGGCATCCGCGATCTCACCTTTATAATACGCACCAACAAGATCGAATATGCCCCCGCTGAGACGGTTCATGTCATCGCGAACCTCACGAATACCGGAGAGGTTGCGGTCACCATCATCCTGGGAGGCTGCGCACCTGCGGCCTTGTTTTCAGACCCATACGGGACCATCTGGTTCGACACCGCGTCCGGTAAATCCTGCTTGAATGGCATCGTAGAGGCTCCCCTCGAACCCCGACACAGCCTCGTGGTCTCGTACGAGTGGGATCAACGCGATTATCACGGGAATCCGGTCCCCTCCAGTGAGGCGTACCAGGCCCAAGCGGGAAGTAGGTTCGTGAAGGCCTCGGATGGACAGCTCGATGGCGGGCTGTCGGGCGAAACCTGGTTTTTCATCCGGAGCGCCTCCAACGGATCGTGACAGGGGCGCCCGTGATCCCGCGGTTCTAACCCCAAAGGACTATGGGGAGGAATGGTCGTCCGGAAGGAGAGGTGGGATCATGGAATGGCTCAAAGGCGTGCACGTCATCGAGACCTATGCGACCACGACGCTCCTCGTGGATGACCGACTCGTCCTCGTCGACACCTCTGCGGATGCCGATGCAGGGAAGGTCCTGGACTACCTGTCGAACATTCGGGTGAAGCCGAAAGACCTCTCGACGATCTTCATCACGCACACCCATCCGGACCACGTCGGCGGACTGGCCGCGATCAAACACAGCTCTCCCGCGAAAGTCGCCGCGCACAAGATCGAAGCGGACTTCATCGCGCGCAAGCGCGTGTACGACGGACCGTCCGGGCCGCAACACCACCCGGGAACCCCCGTCGATGTCCTCCTCGACGACGGCCAGAAGATCGACGGATTGGAGGTCATCTTCACGCCGGGCCACACCCGGGGAAGCATCTCCATTCTCGACCCCTCGCGGTCCCTCCTGATCGCCGGCGACGCCGCGAGGAACGAATCGGGCCTCGGGCCGATGGACGACCGGTACAACGTCGATCCGAAGCAGCACCGCGAGTCGATCAAGAAGCTAGCGAAGCTCCACTTCGACAACGCGATCTTCGGACACGGTGCGCCGATCAAAGGCGGAGCGAGTTCGAAATTCACGGACCTCGCGAAACGCGTTTGACAACCGTCCAATCGTCGCGGCTGTGTTGGCCGCCGAAATTCAGGGGCAGAGGTTTATGAGGGGGTCCGCGTGATAATAGCCCGTCCCCCGAAGCGCGGAGGCCCTCTCCGTTGTTACTTGCACGCTCGGTCCGTCATTCCTTGCGCCGGGTCGCCGCGCTCCTAGTGGTCTTCGCCCTCGCGGGCACGTTCCTCGCGGGTTCCTCGGGTCCGGCCGCGCGCGCGGCCCCCGTCACGACCAACTTCCCGGTCCACGCCGATTTCCGGCCGAACGATCCGTACTACGTGGACCAATGGGGCCTCCGCCAGATCGGTGCACCGAACGCTTGGGACGTGACCTTGGGCGCTCCCTCGGTCGTCGTCGCGGTCGTCGACACGGGCGTCTGGTGGACGCACCGCGACCTGCAGGCGAACATGTGGACGAACCCGACCGATGGCAGCCATGGGTACGACTTCATCGACGGCGACACGAATCCGATGGACAACGATCCGCAGGGGATCTACCATGGCACCGGCGTCTCCGGAGTCATCGCGGCCCTCATCGACAACGGGCAGGACATCGCGGGCACTGCCCAGGTGCACATCATGGCGCTGCGGGCCCTCGGGCTGAACGGCCAAGGATCCTCCCTGAACACGTCGCAGGCGATCCGCTGGGCGGCCCAGCACGGGGCCAAGGTGATCAACCTCTCCCTCGGGACCAATGAGACGTTCGGCGGACCAAC
>Ga0209267_1001476_pt1 | contig 16006 bp, 10 predicted proteins | sample GraSoiAngelo_137_FD_185894 | JGI IMG/M metagenome (GOLD analysis project Ga0209267, IMG submission 185894) | Grasslands soil microbial communities from the Angelo Coastal Reserve, California, USA - 14_0929_09_30cm (SPAdes) (version 2) | ecosystem: Environmental > Terrestrial > Soil > Grasslands ... | reverse complement strand
TACGCGAATTAATGAGGCGATTGCCGATGGTGAGCTGACCCGGAATCACGTCGCGCAGGAGACTTTCGCAACCGCGCGCGGACATCGCCTTTACTTGTTAGGCCTGGTTTCCAATGGCGGCGTCCACAGCCATTACGATCACATGATTGCGCTCGCGAACGCAGCCAGGGCGGCAAACGCTGATGAGATTTTCGTTCATGCCTTCACCGACGGACGCGATTCGTCGCCCACCGGCGGACGGGAGTATCTGAAGACCTGCGAAGAACAACTTCGTGATAGCGGCGCCCAAATCGTGACGCTAGTCGGACGATATTTCGCGATGGACCGCGATCGTCGTTGGGACCGGACCAAGAAAGCCTGGGACGCGGTCGTTCTCGGACGTGGCGAGATTTGCGAAGACTCTCCATCCGAAGCTTTGAATCGGCACTATCGCGAGGGCAAGACGGACGAGTTCATGCCGCCGTTGATTTTTGCTCAGGCGAATGAGCAACGCGTTCGTGATGGCGACGTTGTTTTGTTTTTCAATTTTCGGGCCGATCGCGCGCGCCAATTATCGCAGGCTTTTCTATTCAAAGATTTTGATTGCTTTGACCGAGAAATTTGGCCGCAAGTAACCTTTACCTCTCTCACAGAGTACGACGTTCGTTTTCCGTCGCCGTTTATCTTTCCGCCCGAGGACCTCAAAAACATTCTCGGCGAACTGGTGAGCGCAGCGGGCAAATCACAGTTGCGCATCGCCGAGACGGAAAAATACGCGCACGTGACCTATTTCTTTAATGGCGGAGTCGAAAAGCCTTTTCCACGCGAAGAGCGAAAGCTGATCCCATCGCCCAAAGTCGCCACTTACGATTTGAAGCCCGAAATGAGCGCGCGCGGGGTAACGGACGAGCTTCTCGCGCACTTGGACAAATTTGACCTCGTCATCCTCAACTTTGCCAATCCTGATATGGTCGGGCACACCGGGGTTGTGAAAGCCGGCATTAAAGCGGTCGAGACGGTAGATGAATGTTGCAGCCGGATTATTCCGAAACTGCTTGAGCTCGACGGCAAATGCATTGTCACCGCCGACCACGGCAATTGCGAACAGATGCGAAATCCCGACGGCTCTCCCAATACCGCGCACACCACAAACCTTGTTCATTGCATTTATGTGGCTGGCGAAGGATGCCGGGCAATTTCGATGCGACGACGGAATTCTGGCTGACGTTGCACCGACTCTTTTGTTTTTGCTCGGAATGGAAAAGCCGAAAGAAATGACCGGGCGCAACTTATTGGTTAAACGCGGCTAGGATCGACATATCGATCGACAATCTTCGCGCGTGATCTTTTCGAAGGTGATTTCGTGCTGTCGATTTAAGACGCGCGTGCCGGAGGCGGCAATCCGCTCCAAAAGGTGCAGCTGACTTCCGGGCTCCATTTCGTGCCACACCGGTTTGCGCGCCAGGATCAGTTCGGCGTTCGATTCAATCAACGCGCCCCAGCCGATCGGAATTTCCGGCTCGCGAAACAATTCGTTAGGCAAAACGAGAAAAAACAGATTCGCGCTGCGATAGCGAATTAACGTTTCAAATTTTGTGCAATCAAAGAGTCGATTTTGTAATGCCTGCGTTTGCCGCACCACCTGTTTGTAGCCGCGGTGCTCGATCGCGGAGAAGTTGTGCGAATCGAATTCGTCGAAGAGTGAATCGGCAACGCGCAGCGCTGGATAATGAACGCGCAGATTTCGCTCCAGAATCTCACGGCGCCGGTGAACTTTTTCGAGACGCTGGATCGTTGTCGAAGTGCATCCGTTGTCACGTCGAAGATCGACCAGCGCCTGTTTGCACTCAAAAATTGCGGTCACGGCTGGTTGTCTTCCATTCGGGCGATACGCCGCGAGGTCTGCTCGATATCGGCAGCGCGGCAAAGTGACTTCCATCGCGCAGGCGGAGTAGCCTTCTCGTTGAGCCCAAACGAGAGCGAGGCGTTTCAGACGAGCGTGCGCCTGCGTTTCGCCGTTACGATTCCTCACGCGCTGATCCATTTGGCCAGTTCGCGCGCCCAGTAGGTCACAATGATGTCCGCCCCGGCGCGCTTCAACGAAGTCATGATCTCAAGCGCGGCGGCGCGTTCCTCCACGATGCCTTTTTCGGCCGCCGCCTTGATCATCGCGTATTCACCGCTGACGTGGTAAACCGCGGTCGGCTTGCGAAAGCGTTCGCGCACGCGCCAGAGAATGTCGATGTACGGCAACGCCGGTTTGATCATCACGATGTCCGCGCCTTCGTCGATATCGAGGCCGACCTCGCGCAACGCTTCGTCGGCGTTTGCCGAATCCATTTGATAGGAGCGGCGGTCTCCAAATTGGGGCGGACTTTCGGCGGCTTCCCGAAACGGACCGTAAAAAACAGAAGCGAACTTCGCCGCGTAACTCATAATTCCGGTTTCAGCAAAACCGTTCATATCGAGCGCTTCGCGAATTGCGCCGATCCGGCCATCCATCATGTCGCTGGGCGCGACCATGTCTGCGCCGGCCTGGGCGTGAGAGAGCGCCGTTTTCACCAAAAGATCGACAGTCTGATCGTTCAGCACATGGAAATGGTCGCCGTCGATGCGAGTCACGCCGCAATGGCCATGACTCATGTATTCGCAAAGACAAACATCCGTGATCGCGACCACGTCCGGACATTTTTCCTTAATCGCGCGCAACGCTTTTTGCACAACGCCGTTTTCGGCATAAGCGCCGCTGGCATATTCATCCTTTTTTTCCGGAATCCCAAAAAGGAGAACAGCTTGGAGCCCGGCGTCTTTGGCCTGTCGCGCTTCATCGACGATTTCGCCAGGCGGAAGCTGAAAGACGCCCGGCATGCTCGCGATTGGACGTCGTTTGTCGATCTTTTGGTTGACGAAAAGAGGCAACACGAAATCGTGCGCGGTGAGATTGGTTTCGCGAACGAGATTTCTTATAGCTGGAGACCGCCGCAACCGTCGTGGACGATGGACCAACTTTCGCACGCGACGAGGCTACGCGGTCGGGGATTACGTCGCAAGTTCGCTACTTGACCTCGGTGCGTCTTCGCAGTGAAGTCGCATTTCGTGGGTGCGCCAAATTACTTGCTGATCGATATCAGCAACTCGTTTACAAAACTCGCCTTCGCGACCCGGCGGCGAATTTTGAAACCGATGCGCGTTCCAACCGCAAACTTCACGGCTGCGACGCTTCAACGGTTTGTGAGACGGCGCTCGCCACGGCGAGTTCGTCCGGCGACGGAGAGGATCGACATCTTCGCTGTCTGCTCAGTCGTGCCGAAGAAAAACGGAGTAGTCCGGAGAGCGGCGAAGCGATCAAGGGTTTTATGGTTAACGCCGCGGGTCGAGCTTGGCGTTGGAATCGATTACCCAAATCCGAAAACAATTGGGGCGGATCGGCTGGCGAATGCAGTAGCGGTCGCCGCCCTTTATGGATGTCCCGCCATTGTAGTTGATTTTGGGACCGCGGTGACATTCGACATCGTCTCGGCCCAACGAAAATACGTCGGCGGAGTGATTGCGCCCGGACTGGAATCGATGACAAATTTTCTTTATCAACGGACCGCACTTTTGCCGAAGCTTTCTCTAAAAGAACCACGGTCGACCGTTGGAAGATCGACAATCGAGGCGATGCGCTCCGGCGCCGTGATCGGCTATCGCGGACTCGTGCGCGAGATTATTGCTAGGATCAAGGCCGAGCGCTTTCGCGGGAAGAAGGTGCATGTGATTGCGACCGGGGGTTACGCCGATCTGATCGCCGCACGGCTACGCGAGATCGATGCCATCCATCCAAATCTTACCCTGGAAGGCTTGCGGATCGTCGCAAATCTCAACGCCTAAGCGGGCTTAATTCCTGCTGCCCCTGCGACCAGGAAAATCCTCTTCCAGCGTCAAAAATTTAGGGCTTGTAATTGGGCTTGCGAAAAGGTTTGATGGCAAGAGGCATGAAGATTCGCAAAATTGCGGCGGTCGCAGTGTTGGTGCTCGGTTCCTTGGCAGCGGACAACGTTGCCCCTTCGAAAGCGGAACTCGAAGCAATGTATGACAAAGCCTTTCGAGCGTTCGACGGGAATAATTTTCCGGACGCACTGAAAGAACTCGACGCGATTGACGCGCGTCAGCCGGACCTCGCCGAATCGCAAAACTTGCGCGGCGTAATCATGATGCGCCAAGGAATCTACGACAAAGCCGAAGCCGCGCTGCGCGAAGCGTTGCGGATCGATTCGAAATTTTGGAACGCGCGTTTCAATTTAGCTGAGATTCCGTTTCTAAAAAAGGATTGGGCTGAGGCGCGCAATCGCTTTCAGGAATTACTTTCGAGCAACGCGTCTGAGCTGCAGGGCGAAGCGACCCAGCTCATTCAATATAAAATCCTCTTAACTTATTTGCTCGAAGGAAAAGAGAACATGGTCGATTCACTTCTGGCCAAGTTCGAGCTTTCTCCGGACACCCCCGCAGTCCACTACGCGAACGCAGCCATCGCACTCCAGCAAGACAAGACGAAGGAAGCGAAGGACTGGATGGCACAAGCGGAAAAGAATTTCTCGCCCCAGCTGAACAAGCTTTTTGCCGAATCGCTCTACGAGGTGGGTTGGCTGCAAAAACAGGCCGGCCAAACACGCGCAGCCCTTGAGTTAACCACAGCGGCCGATCGTGCGGCCAAGACCAAGGCGTTTGCCCGATCACGGGTTGAGCAGGCGCGACAGGCTTATCAACAACGCGACTTTGTCGCCGCCCGCAAATTTATCGACGACGCGGACGCGGCTGATCCAAATCAGGCAGCTACTTTGAATTTGCGGGGCGAAATTTTGCTGGAGCAAAAGCAATTCGATCAGGCCGAGGCCGAATTCAAAAAGGCGTTGAAAGCGGATTCAAAATTCCGCCAGGCACAGTTCAATCTGGCTTTGGTGCCATTGAAGAAAAAAGATTATGCTGCCGCACGCGATCGGTTTGAAGCGCTCCTGAGCAAGACATCGGGCGGAGACAAGACCGAAGCCGCGCAACTGATCAAGTTCAACATCTACATGACGTGGTTGCTGGAAGGCAAAGACAGTCGTGCTCAGAAGTTGATGGAGCAGTTCCAGTTTACCGGCGACACGCCGGCTCTCTATTATGCTCAGGCCGCGTGGGAGTTTAAACATAACAATCCGACCAAGGCGACCGATTGGATCACTTCCGCGAAGAAAATTTATTCGCCGGCGCTGAACGTCGTTTTCGCGGATTCATTTTACGATCTCGGCTGGATGCAAAGCCCGGCGCTCGCGACCTCGCCCGCACCAGCCGTTGAAGCCGCTACTGCTTTGGCTGAAGCACAAACCGAATCAAGTCCGGCAATAGAACCAAGCCCAATTCCTGGAGCAGCTGTTGCGAAGGGTAAGGCAGCCGAAGCTAAGACCAAGACCGCTGCGCCCGCGATTGCCGGAATGGAGGCGACTGCCCCCAAACCGGAAGAGCCCCGGGCCAGCTCCGCTGTCACACAGTCGTCCGGCGCCGCGCCGGGATCATTTGCCGCTGGCAGTCCAGGCAGACCTGAAGAGATTCCGACATCGCCCGTGCCGAATTTCTCGCCGGTCGTAGAAACGCCAGTGGCGGCGGCCCGCGCGCCAGCATCGTCCGCAGCCGTTCCCGCTACGCGCGAAGGACCGGCAGTTGCACAATCGCAGCCCGCCAAGGCGCCTGCTCAGCAAGCGCCCGCTCCTGTTGCAGCTGCAAAACCGCCAGTCGTGGCTGCGGCATCGGCCACGCCAGCAACCGCGCTTGCTCCTGCGCATGTCGGCGAAGTTTCTCGCGGAAAATTTGAAGCCGGCAATTTAATTGCGGCAATTTTCGTTTTGGCTGGAATTGGCCTCATTGTGTTCGTCGTATACGAAATTCGTGGCCGCGGAATTCATTTCCCAAGTTTCCGCCGGGCCGCGCCGGCAACCGGTCCGCAGTTGGAAGGTATGGAATATGCCGCTGCGGCTCCCAGAGAAATGAAAGTTATGCCGCGATTGAGTGGCGGACCGCGTCAGGTCTCTCTTAAATTGAAGGCAACCGAGCCGGCACTGCGCCGCGCAGTAGTGCCGCTCAGCAGGCCAGACCGTGCTTTTGGCGGCGGGACGGCTTTGGAACCGGCAGTCGAGGGAAATGGTGAGCGCCAGTTCGAGCTTGAACCGAAAGTCGAAACATTCGAAGCGGTTGGACCGATTGTTGAACAGGGTGCGATGCCGATGGAAGGGGTTGGCGAACCGGTCGCGCAATCCGAATGGGTCGCCTCTGAGCCTGAGGCCGAAATGATTACGCAACCCGAATGGGTCGCCTCTGAGCCTGAGGCCGAAATGATTACGCAACCCGAATGGGTCGCATCTGGGCCTGAGTTGCTACCGGTCGAAATTCCGCAACCAGTAGCTGCCCAGCCTGAAGAAATCATGGTCCCCGAAATTGAGCCGGTTTTTGCCCAAGCTGCAACAATTGCCGAACCGGAAATCGAGCCTGTTGGTCAGGGTCAACCGATTCCTCAGTTGACGCCTGTGGAGGAACCGTCCATCATTGAGGTCACTGAACCTGAACCGGCCGGATTTGACGCGATTCGTCAACCTAGCGAACCGTCTGTTGAGCCTGTTTTCGAATCACGAATTTACGAACCAAACACACCAGTAAACATGCCTGAACCGATCCAAATCCCAACTGCTCCCGCAGGGCGAGGCGGGATGCCTCAACCAGCCGGGGCGATGCAAACTGCCGTCCAACTCACCTTCGTTTTCGAGATTGCGTCGATGCAACTGACTCCAGCCTTCAAGATGGGGGCCTTGCAGTTAAGGCCGTCCTCGAAAGTCGTGACGATGCGCCTGGCTGGGTCGGCTCCGCAACCGGCAATGAATCTGCAGGTGACTTTTGAGATCGCACGGATCCAGCCCGCCGGCGGAACGCTCGGAAGCGTGCGCCTCACGCCATCGCAACAGCAACGTCCAACCGTGGTTGGATCGCCTTCGTTCACGGTAGGAGGTTTGCATTTAGTTTCGGATTTCGCGGCCGCACCACTTCAGCTAACGCCGTCACAGCAGGGACAAGCCACAGTCCACGTCGTGGCTCCGTTCCAAATCGCGACGGTCGAATTCTCACCGTCTTTTGAGATTTCATCGATTGTACTCAATTCGAATGCCAAGCAAGTATCAGTGCAGCTCCCGAGCGCCGGTGGCGCTGTCGTCGAAGGCGCACCGATTTTCGAAATCTCGAATTTGCAGCTCACTGGCAGCGGCGAAATCGGAATGATGCAGCTGAACCTGACCGGTCACGGTCCCAAGCGCGCGGCCTAATCCGGCAGGCAAGATCGAAATCTTTCGAGCGTTTCGACGAATCGATCTGCCTTTGTCGCGAATTACCGGCGTTTAACGAAGTTGCTGCGGTTTAGCGACCGTAGTGGCTTCGGTAGAAATTCACCGTTTCGCCGGATTAATTTCCGGTCGAAATAAATCTCGCCTCCGCCATAACTCGGTCGCTGGATATTGACCATGTCCCAGTGCACCTGGCTTCGGTTGCTATTGTCTGCTTCCTCGTAAGCCTGACCGGGAGTGAAATGAAACGAACCGGCAATTTTTTCGTCGAAAAGAATATCTCGCATCGGCTCTAGGACGTACGGATTGAATCCGAGTGAAAACTCGCCGATGTAGCGAGCTCCAGCGTCGGAATCGAGGATCTTGTTGAGTTTCTCGGTCTGGTTGCTTGTCGCCTGGACAATTTTGCCCTCGCGGAAATCGAGGCGAATCCCGTCAAAGGCGATGCTTTGGTAAATTGTTGGCGCGTTAAATGTGATATGGCCTTCCACCGAATTTTTCACTGGTGCTGTGAACACTTCACCATCCGGAATATTCCGGTCCCCTCCGCAAATGACTGCCGGAATTCCTTTGATGCTAAATCGCAGATCCGTTCCCGGTCCTTTGATTTCGACGCGGTCGGTTTTTTCCATTAACGCTTTCAACGCTCTCATTCCTGGCTGGAGTTTGCGGTAGTCGAGCGTGCAAACTTCGAAGTAAAAATCTTCAAAAGCTTGCGTGCTCATTCCCGCCAACTGGGCCATCGACGGAGTCGGCCACCTCAGCACGACCCATTTGGTTTTCTTGACGCGTTGATCTTGAACCGGGCGCATTTTCTTCGCGACCAGCTGCATTTTCGCCACCGGCACGTCGGATAATTCGGTAATGTTATTGCTTCCCCGCAACGCGAAATAGGCGTGCATTTTCTTCATCCGTGCCAGTTCATGCCGCGCGGCTAGCGTTAGTTGTCGGTCCGATGCTTCCAACGCGAGCTCGCGTCCGATGCGGGCGCGCTGAACCTGCACGAATGGAATTGCGCCTGCTTTTCGAACCGCGCGAATGAGCGCGATCGTCATTTCGTCGGGGACGTCGAAAGCCTCAATCAACACGTTCTCGTTCCGTTTGAGCCTGGTCGAATATTCCACCAGGAGTTTGGCCAGGTTGTCGAAACGCGCGTCGTGCATAGGACGCTACGATTCCATCGAGTTCGCGGGATGCAACCGTCTGCCGGCGATCTGATTAATCCTTTCGGCGGAAGCGCACGCCGAACGCGCCGTCGAAATTATCCTGAAAAGGAATAGAACGCCTTTCTTCCTCGAGCTGTAAGATCGACATCGTTCGGAGCAGCGATTGAACGACGTCCTCATTTTCCTCTCGTTCAAGGCTGCACGTGCTGTAAACGAGAATTCCTCCAGGCTTCAGCAACGGGATTACAGCATGCGTAATCTCAATTTGCCGCGTGTGCATCCGATTAAAGTCCGCCGGTTTCAAACGCCATCGGACATCGACCCGGCGTCGCATCACGCCAGTATTGGTGCAGGGAGCATCAATCAAAATTCGATCGAATGGCGCTGCCGAAGGAATCTCCGGTGGAACGGCAGATTTCATCCAATCATGGCAGACGATTTTGGCAATTCGAACACCAAGCCGCGCGAGATTTTCGTCGAGTAGATTTAAGCGGGCGGGTTCGCGATCGCACGCGATGAGCAAGCCTTGGTTTGCCATTAATTCCGCCAGATATCCCGTTTTACCGCCGGGAGCGGCGCAGGCGTCCAGAATCTTTTCGCCTGGCTTCGGTTGCAATAACTCGCACGCGATCGATGTGCTCGGGTCCTGAACATAACAATCGCCCTGGTCGAGCGCGTCCACGGGTGCCGGTAGTTCGATAAAGTTCGAGACATTTGGCAGCGTCCGCGCGTTGCGATAGCGCTCGAGGAAACTATGCCGATCAATTTTTAGGCGGTTAATTCTCGCGTAAATTAACGGTGACTGATTGTTCCAAGTGCACAAGGCTTCGGCCGCACCGGCTCCAAATTGTTTCGTCCAACGCTCAATCAGAAACTGTGGGTGCGAGGTTCGAACATCAAGCGGCTGAGAATTTGCTCTCCTTTGCAAACCCCGGCGGTCGCGCGCAGCGGAGCGCAGTATCGCATTGATGATCGCATGCTGGCGTTTTGGAGACAGGTCGACCGTTTCGTAAACCGCCGCATGTTCGGGCGTCTTTGCGATAAACAGTTGATAGAGACCGATGCGCAGAATGTCGCGAAGATCGACGTCCACGCGTCCGTGTCGAAGCTCGCGGATCCAAAAGTCCAGGAGTGTGCGATTGCGCAAGACGCCGTAAAAGAGTTCGACGGCGAATGCTCGATCGGCGGAGTGGAGCGCCGCCTTGGAGAGCGCGCTGGAAATGACCGCGTCGGCGAACTCCTTCTTTCTACGCCAGTTTCTCAGCGCGGCGAGAGCGACTCGGCGAGCAGAGGTCCGCGCCACAACGAATTCTAGCGCGGAATGATGCTCGCGCGGCCAATGGAATGATAATGGAAACCGAGCTCGCCCATCGTGTCGGGATTCAACAGGTTTCTCCCATCGAATACGATCGGCGTGGTCATCCGCCTTTTGAGCGCGGTAAGGTCGACATTAGCAAACTCATTCCATTCAGTGGCGATGACGAGGGCTTCGGCGCCGTCGACGGCTTCTAATGCGGAAGCCGCGAATTTTGCATCCGCGATTGCCTTGAGTTCGCGCGCTTTCTCCATCCCTTTTGGATCGTAAACGGTCACGTGGGCGCCTTCGCGCAGCATCGTGTCGACCAATTCGATCGCGACCGACGACCGAACGTCATCAGTGTCCGGCTTAAACGTCAAACCCCAGACCGCGATTTTCTTTTCTCGCAATACCCATAGCGTATCGCGAATGAGCTTGAGAAAACGCTCTTTTTGTCCGGCGTTAATTCGCTGTACTTCCTTCAGAAGAGTAAACGGAACACCGAGTTGCTCGCCAATGTGGATGAACGCGGCGACGTCTTTTGGAAAACAGGAACCGCCGTATCCGATACCGGCGTTGAGAAATTGGCGGCCTATGCGTCGGTCCATTCCAATTCCATCCGCGACTTTGTCGACGTCCGCTCCGCTCGCGTCGCAGATCGCGGATATGGCGTTGATGTAGGAAATTTTCAGGGCGAGGAACGAATTCGCAGCGTGCTTGATTAGCTCGGCGCTGTTGATTCCGGTGACCAGCACCGGCGCCATGAATGGTTCGTAAACCTTTTTCATCAGATCGACGGCGTGCTGACTCTGGGCGCCAATGACAACCCGATCCGGATGCATTAAGTCGTGAATGGCGCAGCCCTCGCGCAGGAACTCCGGATTGCTGACCACGTCAAACTTCGCGCCGTGCCGATTGTAGCGCTTGATTGTTTCCGCGACGCGTTCGCCAGTTTTCACCGGCACCGTGCTCTTATCGACGATGACCCGATAATCGGTGAGGACGTCGGCGATCTCGCGGGAAACTTTTTCGATAAAGCTAAGATCAACATCTCCATTTGGCTGCGGCGGCGTTGGCACGGCGATGAAGATGATGTGTGATTTGTCTACGCCTTCGCGAATGCTGCTGCTGAAATGCAAACGGTGCGCGGAAACGTTGCGATGGACAATTTCTTCCAAGCCGGGCTCATAGATGGGAAGGCGCCCGGCCTGGAGGGTTTTAATTTTTTCCTCATCGTTGTCTACGCAAATGACATTGTGACCGACGTCGGCAAAACATGCCCCCGTGACAAGGCCAACGTAGCCCGAACCGATAATCGCAATATCCATGATGAATTAGTGCCGCTGGCTAGCCGCCGCGCCAGGATCGCGACTCACTTTTACGATTCCGGCCCCCGATTGCAACCGGATCATTGTCCTTGACTGCCCGGATCGAAATTTAAATCGAAACCAAACTTGGGAAATGCTTTCAGGGTGAACGTGAGCAGAATGCCGTACTCCTTCTTGTTACCGGTGTTGTCTCGTACCACCGCGCCAAAGGAGGCGACCCAGTTCGTCAAATCGCGATAGATAGCGTAGCGCTGTTCCTGGAAGAGGCCGATTGTGCCTTCGTATTGTTCCTGAAATCCGAAACCCCAGTTGTCGTTCAGCCGGTAATACCCGCCAAGCACGATAAGACTACTGTGTCGGAAGAATGGGTTGTCGTTGAGATAACGATGACCGAAGCCGAGCTCTAAATTCGAGACCGGTTGCACGGCGACACTAGTGTTAACTTCGGTAAAACCCGTGTTAAACGCGGGAATCTGCGAGTCAATTGTAAGCGAGGCCCACGGAAGCGGGTTGAATCGCAATTTGTTGAACAGGTTCGAGAACGAGCGCCGATCGTATGGATTATCAAAATTTACGTCTGCAAAAGTATCCAGTTCAAGCCAAGTAACTGTCTGATCGTCCCGCCTCGTCTCCAAACGGTTGCGAAGGCCCAGCCGCCACACTGTCCAACTCGCGATCGAATCAATTGAAGTGAAGTTGGGAAAATCAATCGGACGCAACTGCGTCGATGGCTCAAATCGATCGAATTGCAAAATTGCCGCTGGGTTGATGCCATTCTCACGGACGTAGGAAAAATCTGTGTACGGCTGCGCCACGTGAAGCAATCCATCCAAGCCGAACGTTCGGCTTTCTACCCCTTCCCACGTTCGAGATAATTTAAAAGAAGCCTCAACCCCAGTATCGAACACGGTCCGGACGCCGCTGCCGGCATCGACAATGGGATTTGTTGGAGTGGGATCGGGAAGGATGAAAGTGGGAACCAGTGGATCAGCGCTGGATGGGAAAAGGGTATTGCCGAGGTCGCGAGTCTTATCGTAATAGGTCGCTCGAAAGCCCGCGCGGGGGACGATCGACAGCCAGCCAAAATAGGTGTTCGGGTAGAGCAACTGGTGAAAGCTATCGAGTCGGGTGGTGCCGTAGTCCTCGAAGCCGGATCCCTCCGCGAAATTCCGGTGTAGGTCGGCAAACCCGGTTTCGCCTTGGTAAAAAATGGGACTGCCAAAGAGCGCGTGCCGTTTAATGTCGAGCACCACTTCCGGCAAACGCTCAGTTTGTTCGAAGAAATCGTTTGCCTGAAAACGGGCAATCGCGGTCAGCGTATAAAAAGGGTCGGTCTTGGCCAGCGCGACAACATTGTCTGGAACGGGATCGATCCGGAACTCGCTTTGGTAGAAGTCCTGCATCACAAACGGGTCGCTCAACTTTGTGACGTCGACGATTCCGGAGATGTCTTTGGTAAACTCGGTTCGATCTTCCAAGCTCAGACGATATCGGTCAGTTGGAACGTCGTTCCGCTTAAGCGCGGTCGGGTTAATATCCGGGTTTTGATCATTAAGATAATAAGTCTTCAATTTGACGTTACTGGACTTGTCCTTCCCGTAATCGGTATCCGATTCGAAACCGACTGCGATGCCGCGGCGGCCGCGATAGTCGAGTCTGACCCGACCTTTGATATCATCCGTGATTGGGAACGTGATTTGAGTCAGGAGCGACGGGCCCCAGGAGCTGAGGTCGGCCGGCGCAATGGTAAAACTGAAAGCGTCGTTGAGCGATTGATACATGTACGGCCACCAAAAGACCGGAACTTTTCCGATGTAGAAGGTGACGTTTTGAAAAACGACGTGGTCGTTTTCATAAACTCGCACCGTTCGCGCGCGCAGATGAAAATCAGGGCGAGGAGAATCGTCCGTGGTGAATGTACTATCTTCGACGCGATACACGTTCGCCGAAGTTTCGGTCACGTTTTGGCCGCTGAGGAAGTAAGGATGAAAATCAGTGCGCGCATTGCTCGTGCGGATTTGTTTAGTCTCAATGTTATAAACTCCGCGCTCGGCCAGATAAACGCTGACATCGCGGTAAATTCGGACGTGGCCTTCTACTGAGACTTCGTGGGTGCGTGAGTTGTACTGGGCGAAATCCCCGTAAATGTCGGTATCACCGACGTGAATCGCTACGTTATCTCGCGCCGTCGCGATGCCGTTTTCGTAAGTGGTTTCGCCGGTCGAAGTGATCTCCACCGGCTCATGGTCGGAGACGTTGGCCGCCGCGCCCGCCATGCCGGCCGCCAAAAACATTAAAAAAAACCCCCAGACCAGCGTTCGCATGGCGGACGCCGAAGGTACTGTAGGCGGCGTCAGTTGCAAAGGTAAAAGCAGGTCGGAGGCCATTTGCTTTAGATCGATAACGCCGAAAGAATTGGGGCTCGCGATCAAATTCGGAGTCGCAGTCCGGCGATCTGTTGATTCAGTCCACAGCTAAGAACGATCGCTCTCTCGTGCAATGTCTCGCCTGACTCTGGGAAGCTGAGGCCTCGCGGCGCGTTCGAACCTAACATTGGCGGGAGTCGCTTCGTTCGCAGGGACTGTGCGGCGACAATTACCTGCCAGATCGCGCTCGCGCCGACACTTTCGCCGAAAGCCGCTTTGGGGCTATAAACTAACGCACCGGGCAATTCATGTTCGATCGCTTCTCGTTCAGCAAGATCGACAAATGTGCCGTTTGCGCTCGCGACGATGCACGCATTTTCGTCCGCGAGACCGTGCAAAACTCGGCCCGCGATTTTTTTGGCCTCGCTCCGCTGAGAAAAATTTCCGCCCAGATCAATCGCATCGATTTGCTCCCTACCTTGACGAGCGAGTAAAACGGCGCCGGCTCCCTCACTCAAAACCATGCCGCGAGGCGGATCGCGGAACAATTCGATCGGCGGCTCGTTTTTGAGAAGTCGCCATTTGTGATAGGCATCGCAAAGCAACCAGTCCGCTTCTTCCGCGCCCACCACCAGGCAAAAATCGAACGCTGCATTTTCGAGTAAATCGCTCGCCATCTTGACTGCCAGTACTCCGACCGCGCCATCTCCGACAAGGGTGTAACTGGTGCCGGTGATTCCAAAAATCGCGGCAAGATGACTGGCGGGCGCGTTGAAAACTGTTTCCGGAAAAAGCAATGGACTGGCCGATTGAGCGCCCGTCTCCACGATGTTGTGGTAAAACCGCTTGGTGTAAATGACGCCGCCGTTGGAGACGGCAAACACGAGCGCCATCCGCTCCGCGTCGATCTCTCCGATGGTCGACCTTGCCTGCCCCAGCGCATCGATTCCTGCGGCCGCGGCAAAACGCGAGATCGCACTGGCGCGACGGAGGCGAGGATGCGGCGGCAAATCTGTTAGCGCTTCGGCCGGGACGCGAAAAGCGGAGTATCTCTTTTCAGAAACGGGATCAGAGATCGGCTGGGCGAGAGCTTCCTCACCAAGAAGCAAACGGTTCCAGACCGCGTCGACGCCTCGACCAAGCGGCGTGACCCAACCCATGCCTGCGATCCGCAGGCTCATGCGGCGAGTTTCTGGATCAAAATGGAAGCATTCGTGCCCCCGAATCCAAACGAATTCGAAAGGACGATGTCGATCTTCGCTTCGCGCGATTTGTTTGCCACGATGTCGAGATCTAGATCTTGGTCCGGCCTGCGAAAATTAATGTTGGGCGGCAGAAGTTGCGCTTGCAACGCAAGTAAACAGACAACGGCTTCGATCGCACCGGCCGCGCCTAACGAATGACCAATCATGCTTTTGGATGAGCTGACCGGAATACTTCCGAATAATTCCGCAATCGCTTTGCCTTCGGCCGCATCATTGAAGGGCGTCGCCGTGCCGTGGGCATTAATATAGTTCACCTCCTCCGCGGAACGACCAGCGCTATGCAGCGCTTGTTCCATTGCCCGTCGCGGACCGCTTCCGGAAGGGTCGGGCTGAGTCAGGTGATGATTGTCGGTAGAAATTCCGTAGCCGATAATTTCCCCCAAAATTCGAGCGTCACGCGCGCGCGCGTCTTCCAAATTCTCAAGTGCCAGGATCGCAGCCCCTTCACCAAGAACCATTCCCGACCGATCGCGATCGAATGGCCGGCATTTTTCCGGTGTGGACGCTTGCAAAGAATCGAAGCCCACAAAGACCAGTTCGGAAAGGGCGTCGTATCCACCGGTCAACACCCGCTGATATTTTCCTGAACTTACGCATTCGAATGCATGCCCGATTGCGTTTGTTCCGGAAGCGCAGGCATTGGCGATAATCTGGCATGGCGCCGAAATTTCGAATGCATCTTGCGCATCGATCACGGGTTTTTGCGGCGGATAATTTGCAATCCACCCTGGCGAATGTCGCAACCCGCGATCCCGATGTAAGGCGCGATAATAATCCTCCCCAAACGACATGCCGCCGCTGGTAGTGCCGACGACGGTCAGTTCAGGCTTAAATTCAGGGTCTTGTCCGAACAATTGCTCGAAAACGGCCATCATCATGTGGCTAGCGCGATGCAATCGGTCGATTTTCCGTCCATTTCGCCGCCTGCTCACCAGGCGCTCGTCGGAGACCTGCCCAGCCGTCTTGCATCGACATTTCTCGACATCGAAGCGGGTGACGGGCGAAATGCAATCCCTGCTCGCCCTGACTGATGCCAGGGTCTCATCCAGGCCGAAGCCGAGAGGGCTAATCACCCCGGCTGCGACCACCGCCACCCGGGATCGCCCTGTTTTTACGCCTAATTCGTTAAATGTCGCCACTTCAGTGCCACTTGGCCCGCGATTTTGGTTGCTTTCCAAACCGAAGCACCTTACACAATGTGCCCGAAAGGAGAAAACAGCAGCTCGGAAATCCGCCGATTGTCATCTGAAATTTAGTCAGCG
>Ga0209267_1001474_pt1 | contig 16021 bp, 14 predicted proteins | sample GraSoiAngelo_137_FD_185894 | JGI IMG/M metagenome (GOLD analysis project Ga0209267, IMG submission 185894) | Grasslands soil microbial communities from the Angelo Coastal Reserve, California, USA - 14_0929_09_30cm (SPAdes) (version 2) | ecosystem: Environmental > Terrestrial > Soil > Grasslands ... | reverse complement strand
TGTGAACGTAATCCACATGTCAACCCCTTGCGCCTCCATGGTGTCCCTGACAAGCTTCAGCTTCTTCCTCAGGAACTCTATCTTGAGGGGAGATCCAGCGAGTTTCACGCGTTGCTTGCTGGAATGAACGAACTTATCGTTTTGCCTTTAACAACCAGCCCCCACATCAAGCCGGTCAGAAACAATCGGGTTATCGAATCAGTCTTGCCGCGTTGAGGATGAATACGAGTTCTGAGACTACGTGTATGCCAGCGGCAAATAATGGATTGAGCAGACCTTCGAAAGCCAGGCCGAGCCCGATTCCATCCACGATTAGTGTTCCATAGAAATTCTGCATGATCACACCGTAAGCCTGCTTACTAGCCTTGACTATCAGCGGAATCCTTCCAAGGTCGTTCGTCATGAGAACAATGTCGGCCTCTTCGATTGCGATGTCTGTTCCCGCGCCCATCCCGATCCCTACGTTCGCGAGAGCCAGGGCTGGAGCATCGTTGACGCCATCACCTACCATGACGATCCTTCGCCCTGAGCCCGATAGTTGTTCAATGTAGGAGACCTTGTCGGCGGGCAGAAGCTCAGCATGAGCCTCATCGATTCCGACCTGTTCCCCGACACTCTTTGAAGCGACCTTATTGTCACCTGTGAGCATGATAGTCGACAAACCCATTCTTCCCAACTCCAGCACAGCTTCTCGGCTCTCGTCTCTGACCTTGTCGGAGATTCCAATCACTCCGCAGATTCTTCCCCCGTGCGCAACCAGAACAGTGGTTTTTCCTTCCGAGACCTTGCTAGTAATGGTTGCATCGACATCGTTCGATAATGCGATGTGTTGCTCGTTCATGAGAATGCTGTTTCCGACAAGGACCTGTACTCCATCATACCACGAGATTATTCCCTTCCCGGCCATGTAGTCCGATGAAGCGCCTGAGTCCGAGCTGATTCCAAGTGTCTGAGCCTTTGCCATTATCGCGTGCGCGAGTGGATGTTTGGAGAATCTCTCCGCCGCTGAGGCATATGTCAGGACCTGCTCTTCGGAGCATCCATCAAGTCCTACAACATCAGTGACTTCAGGATCACCTAGCGTAAGCGTTCCTGTCTTATCGATCACGACAGTATCGACTTTGCTCATCTCCTGAACGTAGACCCCGCCTTTCACGATGACCCCTTTCTTTGCCAAGCCTCCCATTACGGCTACAATCGCTAGAGGCGTGCCTGCAGCGACACCACACGCACCAGCAACAACAATTACCGATATGGTTGAGATGAGGTTCCGGGTCACGACAAAAGTAATCACAGCAAAGACAATTGTAAACTCGACAAGCCAGGCGGCGAGTTTGTCAGATATCCGCTGAATAGGCGCCTTCCTGCTCTCAGCTTCCTCAACCAGCCTGATGATCTGGCCAAAGACAGTCTCGTTTCCCACTTTCTCGGTCCGCACCTCGAACACGCCCGACTGGTCAACAGATCCAGCGAACACCCTACTCCCAACCATCTTCTCAACAGCGATTGCTTCTCCTGTTATTGCAGACTGGTTGACGAATCCCGAACCTTTGACTAGGGCTCCGTCAACAGGAATCCGTTCTCCATCTCTAACGATTACCGTTTCGCCGGGCTGAATGGTTTCTACAGCGGTCTCGATCTCCTTTCCGTCCCGTCTTACAAGGGCCCTTCTCGGTATCGACCTTTCCAGTTTGACGATCGTCGCCCTTCCCTTGTCGACCGCGTAAGCCTCTATGAACTCTGAGAGCAGAACAAAGAAAGTTACTACAACTGCGGCCGTAAACTGGCCGACTAGGAGGGAGGCAACTATCGCTACGGTCATCGAGACCTCCATGTTTATCGATCGGTGGCGGAGCGAGTGGAATGTTTCTACAAAGACAGGAAAGCCGCCTACAAGGGTAGCTCCAATCGCAACAAAGTCAATCGGTGAAAAGCTGCGCCAGAATCCCAGATAGCTGAAAAGCGCCGCGAGGCCCATCAGAGAGAGCCGGATCTCATCTTCTCTATTCTTGGGCGGTTCGCGGACAAGCGAACCTTTCATCCCTTCGAGCACAGGAAGCTCGTTACTTGGAGCGCTCATCTGCTGCTTGCGACTACTTGTTGAAGTTCAAGAACCGGACCGCTCACAGACTTTCCTTTCTTAGCAGTTGCAACGCAGTCTTCCACGAGGTCCTCGACAATCACATCGATAATCCCGTCTAGCGAACCTCGAACGGCGGCGATCTGATGAACGATCTCGGGATAGGTCCTGTCATCGTTGAGCATCGTTCTGACGGCTTTCACATGACCTTCTACTCTCGCGAGTCTGGCGTCAACCTCGGGACGCTTGTGGTTGGACATACCCTATCCCGGGGAGGGGGATATATTAAAGCGCATCTGATGAACGCGCAGGCATCGACCTGAACGACTTTACATGAAAGCGCATTCTATCCAGAAGCGTGCGATTGTGATCCTGCAGAATTGAAGCTAGACTACGAGGCCTTTGGCAGACAAGTACTAGATGTCTGCCTCGGGCTGAAGCCAGGCGAAAAAGTCTGGATCAATACATGGGAACATGATACCGACCTAAGCTCTCAACTCGCACTCCAATGTCTGAAGCGAGGATGCCCGACCCTAACGACGATCCAGTTTGACAAACAGTGGCTGTACACAATCCAAGAAGCTCGTGCGGAATTCGCAGAGAGACTATCAGCTAGCCAGGCAGCACTGTTGAAGAAGACTGACGTCTACATCTTCACGCTCGGACCCAGAATCATCCCGTGGGACAAGATTCCGCCCGAGAGGCGTAGGCTCGTTACAACTTGGTTTCTAGAAAAGAACAAGTTTGTGCAAGAGTGGAAAACCATAGCCAAGGCCCGGAGGATCAGAATGCTCGGCATCGAAGCAACGATGGCCACCCCCGAAAGAGCGAAGAAACTTGGTCTCGATTATGAGAAATGGAAGAGGGTCATGTTTGACGGATGCATGGCTGACCCTAAAGCTGTAGGCAAGCGGGCCAAAACCGTAGAGAAATTGATTCAGGGCGATGAAGAAGTTCGCTTAAAGACGCCTCATGGAACGAGCTTCACATTCAAGCTAGATAATCGTCCAGCGGACTCATTCGACGGCATCATTAGGGAGGACTGGGTTTCCCGGGGACGACCTAGCTTCCTCCCTGCAGGAGGAATTGAGGTCTCAGTTGACGAACGGAGTGGACAGGGAAGAATCGTGTTTGACAAACCCATACGTTCTCTGCTGAAGGAGGGAATAATCAAAAGACTAACCCTCACAGTCTCAGAAGGCCGAATCGTCAATAGCTCGGCAGGTAACCAACAGCAAGCATTTGAGAGATGGCTCAAAGAAGGGAAGGGAGACGTTTACCGACTCGCATTCTTCGGCTTCGGCCTCAACCCGAATCTGCGCCACGGCTTCACTCAAGACGACAAGGTCCTAGGCGGAGTCACGATAGGTTTTGGAGATAATTCAGACAAGGGAGGCAAGAACAAGGCTGATCGCGGATTCTGGGCGTCGATGACAGGAGCGACGGTGACCATTGGGAACAAACGCGTGATGAAAGATGGAAAGCTGTTGGTCTAGGCAGGCACTCGTCCTTTCGCCTTCCTTATACGACAGAAGATCGGATCGCTGTCTCATGGGCCAGGCGCTTCAGATCGAAGTTCGAGAACTAAGACCGGAGTTATTGCAAGACTATCTGAGATTCTTCGATCAGGCCTTTTCCGACTTTCCCTACTGGGCCGGATGCTACTGCGGCTTTTACGATACTCCTGGAGAGGACTGGGATCCGACAGCGAAAGCTGGACCCCAGCATCGAACCGCCCGATCCGAACAAATCGGCACCGGCAAGGCTCAGGGCCTTCTTGCTTACATTGATGGTGATCCTGTGGGCTGGTGCAACGCCCAGCCTAGGGCCAACTTTGCCAACATGCGCTACTACATAGTTGCTGTAACGGACGCCAGCGAACCAGTGGGCTCCATAATGTGCTTCCTCGTAGCACCCGGTCATAGAGGAAGAGGAGTCTGTACTGCACTCCTCAATGCCGCAGTGAACAAGTTCCGCCGCGATGGGTTGCAGGTAGTGGAAGGCTACCCTTCCACTAATCCGTCTAAAAGGAGCTGGGAGATTCCGTGGGCCGAGGAGAATTACAAGGGACCTCTAAACGTGTACTTGAAGAACGGGTTCAAGATTCATCGGCAGCTCGAACGATTCGCAATCGTGAGAAAACAACTCTGAATCTCAAGTTTCTGCGCATGGAACGTGCCGCTTTCTTGGCCGTGGTGGGGAGGGTGCTAACGGGTTCACGCACTCGACCAAACTTGAAACCGGGTCCTAGCCGGTTGCCGATTGCGCCTTTTTTGTCTGGAAGTTTTCATGAGAAATGATGCGCTGGATAGGATAATTTCGAACCCTTCTTGGGCCAGGTTATTATTCAGGACTGGGGAACTCTTGCATATCGGAAGCCTTGTCTCTTCCTCCAGTGGACGCAGGTCTTGCCCGCAGGTGCCCGATCTGTGGCCAGAATATCGAGACTAACGAGGCCAGGGATTACGGACGTATCGGAGGGTATGAGCGTGCGCTCCAGCAGCACATGAAGACGGCTCATCCAGCAGAATACGACCGATCCAGGCGGTTGGGAATCGCTCTCATACCGCTTCTGTTCTCTGCACTGGTTCTACCTTTCATTCCATTAGCGTTCGAAGCGGAGCTGGGAACCGCTTTCACTGCCATCCTCGGCATTTCAGGATTCGTCGTTCCTCTCTCGATTTTCGCGGCGATAGGTCGCCACTCACAGAAGGGAGCCAAGACATCCCTGAGGACAAGTCTCCGCCAAACCAAGACACTCAACCCGTTCAATCCGCAAGCTACTGTCCCGCCTGTGGTTTCTAACGCTGGCCCAGAAATCCTTGGAGTAGCGAGGGATCTCGGTCAGAGGCTTGACATCTCCGGCTTTGAACCGGAATCTGTCTTGTGGCAAGAATATTTCACTCACAGCTTCGCGCGAAATCTGGTCCTCAGCGCGTTCACCCGCGGACAGTCAAACCGGCCAGTATTGATTCCCTATGACGGCTGCATCTTCCATGGCAACCAGATCCTTCTACCTGAATCAACACGCGACAAGCTGCAGCCCGAAGAGTGGGCGCCACTGATAGCCTCAGAGCTCATCTATCAGCGAAAGCTCGTCGAAAAACGCCTGGTGGGCCTTCTACTTCGAATACTCCCGCTCACCGCGGTCTACATCATAGCCCCTGTAATACTCTGGCAGGTAGGTCTAATCAGCTTTCGAGGCGCGACGACCTTGAGCGCGGCTCCTACACCGGTCATAGCCGTGTTCTTCGAACTAGTTATCATAACGAGCACCGTCTTCGCATTGATCCTCTACATTGTGCTGGGTCTGCGATACGACAGTCAGATGAGACTCAAGGCCGACGCTCTTGCCGCAGAACTGACGGGCAAAACGGTCTTTCTCTCGGCGCTTCAGAAAATAGGGACAGCTTTTCCAGAGCTTATGACTAAGGGGCGTCCATCGATCGCATACCCACCCGGTAGACCTACTGTGGGGAAGAGAATCGAGACTGTTCGAAACGTGACTGCGTTCTGAATGACGACCTGACTTGGTATCCACTGAGAGTGTTATTTTCAGCGCCATTTGTGGAGGAGTGTCTCCGCTTCATCCACTAATTCTTTGATGATCGCTGCTACGGGTTTGACGGTCTTCACTCCGCTCACTGATTCTCCAGCCCAGTGGGGCATGGCCTTGATGGTTCCAGTAGTTTCACTGGTCATGGTGAAAGACTCCAGGGGTTTCACAGGGACCATTTCGCCGGTTGAGATGAGTTTCTTGTGTCCCACGATGTCGCCTTTGAAATTCTGAGCTTCTTCTATGCAGAAGCGAAGAACTCTGTGAGGTGCATTGGGCCAGCCTTCCGAGAAGGCCTCCGTAACAACCGTATCCTCCGGTCCGCTCGCAATCAACGCTTTGACATATTCAGGATGCGCGCCTGCCTCAGTAGCTGCAATGAAACGCGTCCCAACTCTTGCCCCAGAGGCGCCCGCAGCTAAGACCGCGGCCAAAGCTCGGCCGCTACCTATGCCACCCGCCGCTAGCACAGGGACCTTGACGGAATCCAAGACCTGACTCAACAACGTGAGAAGGCTGACCTTTCCCCGAACGTGCCCACCCGCCTCAACTCCCTGCGCCACTATCATGTCGCAACCAGCCTCAGCGGCAGCAACGGCTTCCTCGTTCGAGCCCACTTGCCACGAAGCCAGAGCACCTCCACTATGCACGAGATCCACCAGCGAAGGGTCCGGTTGGCGATAGAAGAACTCGACAACCTTCACGAGTTTGGCCGCCGTCTCCACCTGTTCGTGAATCTCGTTAAGATCGGAGACGAAGGCTTCTGGAATCAGAAAATTGGCTCCAAACACACCAGAAGTACGTCGCCGCATGTCCTCAAACACTTCTGTCATTTGGTTGGGATCGAAAGATGCCGCGTAAACCATGCCCAGGCCTCCAGCCTCTGAGACCGCTGTTGCCAGCTGAGGGCGGGCTAGACCTCCAATAGCCGCTTGCTGAATTGGTACTTTGCAACCAGTTAGATCAGTGAATCTTGTCCGGAGCATTGGAGACCGTTTTTACCGTCCACGGTCCTCCGACTTAGCATTTCGTCAAAGAGACTGTAACGGATTCACATTGAAGAAATCCGAATCAGCCTTTGCTGTTCGAGAGTAGGATTGGATGGCAAGACTTACATTATAATTGGAAATGAATCGTTGACTGGGAGTCGCTTAGGGTCCATTGACAAGGACCGATCTAGCCACCCGTATCCTGTCGGTGGTCGCGATTACCGCCTTGTTGATTTGGGGAGCCTGGGCAATCCAATTCACCCAGGCCTCACCCGGCGACCAGGCGAACATCGCCAACCGAGCAGATATCACCCCCCAAGTTACCACAAACATGCAGGGGAATGCAACCATACCCCCAGGAGCTGAGGCTCAATACACTATGACCTTCCAGGCGAATATCCCGGGTAACATCGCGCCAAACGTACGCGCGCGCCCTAATGGCCTAGGCGACACCTTTGGTCCCGATCCCTTCGACACAACAAATAATGCGACATTTCCACACAATACGACCTATGCAGTGTTTACATTCCTATTCGGCTGGCAGCTGGGACCAAATGGAGGTTCGGTGCCCTCGATTTGGGCTAGCACTCCGTCCGGAAACTTGTCTAATCCAACAGTCGTAGCACCTGGATACGCCGGGGTTGACCACTACGCCTTGCAGGGAGTCGCAACATTCAACCAACACATAGGATGGATCACCTGGATATTGGAAGTGGATACCCCCGGCAACTATACGGTACACTTCCTTAACTCGGGAATTGCAAACGCGGCCGGATTAGTTGCCATGGGATATACTGACATCGTCTTTTCACGCTCGAGCCCTTACCTCTACGTCGGTATTGGTACGATAGTAGTAGCGGCTGCGCTTGGGATCGGAATCGGTGTTGAAGAATGGAAGAGACAGAAACAACCTAGCCTATCTCAGAAACCCAGCTAGACCCAGTGAACTTCAGGCATAATCCATTGTCTTGTCAAAGAGACTGATAACCGGTTGGCAAACTACAGACCCGATGACAACAGCTCTTGAGCGGTGTCTGCTCATGTAGCGACTAAAGGGCCGCTAGCGACTTCCATGCGACGAGCGAGCTCAAGGAGAATATCGACCCGTCTTTCCAAGTTCGGATAGAGGCTGAGGAGTCCGTGCCCGCTACCTCCCACGAACAGTCCCGCGAGATTAGTCGTGGCCGTACCACTTGACTCTGAGTTGGCCTTAACGATCGCAGAAGCAAGTGCTAGGGGCTTTCTTGTGAATTCAACTGACACTCTGTCGGCCCAGAGTTCGCGTTCCCTGTGAACGGCTGCTTCCACGAGCCTCAGCACGGGGTCGAACGGGAAAGCCACTCTCGCTAGCTTCGCGAGGCCCTTGGCACCGGAGTCGCCGTTTTTGATGTGTGACAATTCATGAGCGAGGACAGCGTCGGTCTCGTCGGAAGACAGAGACCCTGCGAGCTTCGGAGACATTGCAACCACTCCTTGTCCGCTCAAGCTGATCGAGAAAGCACTACCGGACAATGCCTCCCGTAAAGAGACTCCGGACACTCCCATCTTGCCAGTGAGAGCGCCGAAACCGGTGGCAATCCCGGAGAGTGAAATGGGCGCAGTCGTCATTCTCTCTAACATTCGTGAGAACGTATACCTGCGCGCAACGAACGTCATCACGCTAGCAAATCCAAGTGATACCAACAGCGAGCTTCCGAGCACTGTGCGAATCGTCAGCTGAGGATGTTCCCAATAGTTCTGGAGCATTATGCTGCAGACCAAGAAACTCGTTCCTAGAAACGACCAGAAGAAGAGCGATGACACTAGCATAGGCTGCAGTAGCCGGGACCGTCTTGACGGATTGTAACTCTGAGAAGAGTAGAGAGCATAACATGCAAGTTCGACTGTAGCGACTCCCCCTAAGATCCCTAGGGTGATAGGCGCAAGGAAGAAGACGCGATAGAGGTCTAGGTCGATCGTTGTCTTGATCCCTTCCGGATCTTCTCCTCTAAACGCTTCAGCTCATCCTTAGGAATATCATCCACATAGTCTGACAAAGTGGAAATGACCGTCGGACCGAAAGCAGTCAGAAGCCGGTCAACAAATCCCTTGACAACCTTACCCTTCACTTTCTCTTCGGAATGGATCATGTAGATGTAGCGAGATCCTCCTCTTCCGATCGCTTCGTCCCTGCCAAGCATTCCCTTCTTGAAGAGCCGGTCCAGGGTCGTGCTGATGGTAGAGTAGGCGAGTCCTCGTGAGGGCTCGAGGTCCTTAGCGACTTGTCGGGCGGAGGCTTTGCCCTGGCGAAGAACGCTTCCGAGAACCGCTGCTTCTAGGTCGCCGAGCTCCATGGACAGAAACCGTTATGGCTAGCTTGGATATAAGTTTCTATCCTTGTCGGAACTCTTTGTCCGATTCCGGCTCAGTGAGAACGGTTTTATGTAGAGTCTCCCGTTTGTTCCGATGTCGTTAAGGCCGGTTTGATTGATTAGTTCCTAGGCTACGTCTTTATGACCACGCGCGAACCAGCCCCGACGACTAACCCGTCAAAGTCGAACGGCCTCCTGCTCAACAATTACTCCAGAACCTTTCTGCTTCTTCTTTCGGGAATCAACCTTGCACTCGGCCTGATATTCTACATCTATCCTCCGTTCGTCATTTCCTATTGGCCGTGGCCAGTGAAAGAGCTGGCCGTCAGATTCTTGGGAGCTATATTTCTGGCCATAGCCTTCGGCTGTTGGTCTGCAGTTCACGCTGAACAGTGGCAGAGAGCCAAGATACTGGTGCTCGTTGGCGGGACCTTCTTCGGCATAACGGGCATTGTCTCCCTTGTCAGAGGAATCACTGTGAGCAGTGACGCCTCGACCTGGGTATGGACGGGATATTTCCTAATCGCAGCGGCTGGTTGCTTTCTTCTGTTGCAACGATATGGATGGTATCGTAGACAAGCGGAGACTCCGACGTCGACAATGCCAAGGGGTGCCCGATTGTTCTTCGGGATTCAGACGAGCGCTGTTGGAATTTTTGGGATCATGATGTTGCTGGTGCCGGGTTTGGCGCAGCAGGAGTTCTGGCCGTGGAAGGTGTATGTGTCCACTCTGCAGATATTCGCAGCATTGTTTCTAGCGACGTGCCTAGCGACAGGATGGGCCACTCGGCAGAAGGACCCTGAAAGAATCAAAGTATTGTTGCCCCTAGATGCCGTGTTCCCATCTCTAGCCCTAGTGGCGGTAGCCATCAGCTGGAGTGTCATCGCTGTTGAGAGTCCCAGCCCGCTAGTGACGGGCGTGTGGGTCGGTCTGTACTCCTTCGTCGCCGCGGGTTCGACCATTCTCTATTTTGTGTTGACCAGACGATCGCGCTAGAGTCGCAAAAACGAAGCCGTTGATGCCGAGTCGTTCATGCTAGATTCTAGAGCCTTGCTACTAGGATAGCGACTGTGACGGCAAGCAAACCTGCTGCGGGCAATGTCACTAACCAAGGCAAGACCATACCACGCAACGTGGATACGATGACTTCCTTCCGACCGCCAATTCCTGCGGTAGACCCTTCGTGGACATGAGTGGTAGATAATGGAGCCCCGAGGTAAGCTCCTACCGAGACTAGAGCAGCGGTCACGATGCCTGCCTGCAGCCTCTGAGTATGATCGAGGGGAACGACGCGCTTCACAAGTTCTAGAGCTACTCGGTGGCCGAGCACTAGGGACCCAGCCACGATCGCGACTGCTACAATCGAGTATGGACCCCAGACTGCGTAGGTAGAGCCTGCCACGAAAAAGAACGCTCCAAGGGCCGCCATTTTGGGAGCATCGTTGATCCCTCTTGCGTAGGCGGTGGCTGCGGCGGATCCCCAGTGCGAGATTTTGGTAAATCTGGGGCTCTTCTTTTCTGAAGTCTGAGTCTGAGGCCGTCGAGTTAAACGACGCAGAACACTTAGTGCGATCAGGGCGACGAAGGGTCCTGCTGCTAGTGGGAGAATTACCCGGATGGCTAGGAAATCCAGTTTCAGACTTGACACGCCGAACAGAAAGATCCCCTGCAAAAGAACAGCGCCGAGGATTGTGTGAGTTGTGGAGACGGGAAGCCGAAAGAGAGTCGCTATCAGGATCCATATGGTCGCTCCGACTAGGACTGCCAAAATGAAGGATGAGTCAGTGGAATTTCGCAGTATACTTTGGGGAGTGAACACTGTCAACAATCTTCCTGAAATCAGAATTGCTGAGATACTTCCTAGACCGCTGAAGACCCCTCCCCATAGTAGCGGTCGGCGACCCAGTCTCGGACCCCCGGGTACTGAGGTAGACATGAGTGAAGCTACGCTCTTGCCAACATCATTGGCCCCGTTTGCAAAGGCCAATACGAAGAGAACGCTAAGGCCGACTTCCTCGACTAGCAACCTATCGGGAACCTCATGCTTGGAGAATTAATCGTTTTTTCAATTCGGACCAAAACTCGCATTCGTCTATATTCCGATGAAGAGGAACAGGAACATTGCCCTAGATGCCGAGGTAATATGGGCCCAGAAAGAGCATTGCCCATAAGGGAAGGGCGATGGCAAGCGCGACTGGAATATTCTTCCGGAATATCTTAGAGCCGTCCAATGGTGGAACAGGTATCATGTTGAACGATCCAAGCCCCGCGTTCAGCAAGAACCCGAACTGGGCAATGGTCGAGAGGAAGCTTCCCAATGGAGCTACAAAGAACAGTGATAGAAACGTAACTGCGAAGGCCAGATTGATTCCGGGTCCGGCTGCTGAAATAACCATGTTCTCCTGCTCGGGATCACGTGGCCTATACGTGGAATCGTAGCCGTAGTATGCCGTCGCCGCGGGCGCGATGTACACCGCTCCAGGAGCGCCAAAGACGATACCTCCTTGAGAAAATATCACGACGAATAGAGTTAGCAATAGTCCCCACATCCAGAGACGGAAGTGGGCGACATAGCCGCGTCTTATTGCGACAAACTTGTGTCCCATCTCGTGAATTATGAATCCGGTCGCAGTCGCAACGAAGCCAGCTATCACGAACTCCAAGCGACCCGTTCCACTAAAGAGACGAACGAAGTCTTGGTAAGTGATCGCGATTGAGAGCACCAGCCAGGCGATGATGATTGAACTGATCTCTCCGGGACTGAACTGCGATGACACTTGTCCCTTAACCGGAGTAGCGTGGGCCTGGTCTTCTCATATTTCGATTTGCTTCTGAACGTCTGACATGGCAACTTGGGTATCAGAATCCCTTTCTTCGCGGTTTCCGAGAGGGCTGTTTCTGAGAGGAGGCACGGCGTGGCCCAGGTTCCGCCTTATCAGGCTCTGAAGGAGGCGCCCAAGGAGATTCGTCAGGCAGCCACTGTTGCGCTCGTCTGCAGTTCGGTCAGTCGCGCAATCGGAATTCTGACCTCGACCATCATCATAGCCACTCTACCCACCTGGGTTCCTGGCCTCTTAGCACTCCAGCCTATTCCTATCCTACTCGTCGTCCTCACAGTTGGAGCCGCCATTGTCGGAGGCAAGGGTTCTCGGATAAGAGAAAGAATCGCGTCAGGAGATTACGAGAAGGCACGGTCTGCTAGCCTCTCCGCAGCTATTCTAGGCTTCATCATCGCAGGCGTAGTCCCTGGAGTGCTCTACTTCTATCTCTACATGCGCGTCGGAAATGTGATGGTCAAGAGGAGACCCGACGACCCCCAAACCATCTACCTTCTCCCTCATCCCAGTGAAGGAGTCTTCCTCGGCAGATACATCGGATGGGCGGCCGCGTACTTGCTCGTCTTGTTCATCGGCTACACTCAACTGCCCACAGGACTACGAGGAATCAGCGACTGGCTTTCGCCTGTCCTCGGAGTGCACTTCAACACTCTGATAGTCGCCGTCTATCTCATATTCACCAATCCACTGACCTATCCGCCAGTCCTCTCACTCTGGGTCACCGCTGGGCTACTGGGTGGAATCATCGCCGGAGGCAAGGTTGGACGGGGATTCATGGTGGGTCTCGCAGTCTTCCTCTCAACCCTGGGAGCAATGGGACTGGCCGCGCTCTCCATCTTTCGGGGCGTAACCTCGGGGGGCTTTCCAAACATTCCTCCTCCACCACCAGGCTTCTCCCTGATCGCGGCCGCGACAGGTCCAGTGGCAAGCGACCTCTTGCCTCTCTTTCTCCAAGCATCATCGCCTACAGATCCAGCCTTCATTCAGAGCGTGGCCCTGACACTCGCACGAAACGCTGGTCTGATCTTTGCGATTGTGACAATCTCTGGACGAGCAGCCTCGCTGATCTGGCTTGGCGGGATAGACATAGCCAAGTACGTTTTTGTTCTGATACATGGAAAGCCGGGATTGAAAGAAAACCGGAACATCGTCGACCGGCCGGTACTGAAAACCGCAGTAATCCTCCTGATGCTTCTGCCGATCTTCGCAATCCCACACATCTCAACTACATCTCCCCCATTCCAAGCGCCGATTCCGGGTCCGTACGAGCAACGCCTAGATGTTGCGCTCAGCATGCTCGGAGCGCCGAACATGAGCTTCCAGCTCACAAACCTTGACCTATCAAGCAAGGGTCTCGTCCAAGACAACAACTACGCTGGCGCAAACTTAGCAGCTTTCATCGTGAACAACAACGACTCGCAGGCCTTTGGGAACGGACAGCAGAGCCAAATGCTTCAAATCATCTCGCAGCCCGCCCTTGTCACACTCTATTCCGGTGATCCCAAAACAACGGCCGCAGAGTCTGCCGCAGTCGAAGCCCAATTCTCTCAAGCACTTGGCGTTCCATTCACAACAATATTCTCACTACCCATGGGTGGACAAGGAACCGCGACAATCTATGCTCCCAACCCGGAGCTCTCCAACTATGACGCGCTGACCAAGCTGATGGCCCTACTTCCAAGCCAGAGCTTCTCCAGCCTCATCAACCCTGCGAACATTCAGAACGCGAAATATTTCGCAGCAATTGGAGTCGTACCCATAACAATCAACGGCGTCAAAATCACAGGTTTCAGTTTCGACATGAACGTTCAATTTCCACGCCAGTACTACAAAGGAGGAGCTCACCAGCTAGACCTCAAAACTCTCCTAGGCTTTCAGAACAACATCGTAGGAGATCCCGCGGCTAATGCGTCTCTTGTCAGCATGAGCTTCCAGCCGGGCACAATCCTCTACAGCCCACTCTTTCCCAATCCCATCTACAACAACGCCACATCAACCTACTACCTCAACGTAACATCAAGCTCTCAGCCCGATTTCGTGGCGAACTTCAACTATCCTTTCGCGCCTGACGTAGTTATCCAGAAGACCAGCACTCCAGCTTCGGGATCCGTCGGAACAACACACATCGTAGTCGTCACCATCCAGAACCTTGACAACGTAACAGTCACGAGCCTGAACGCCGCCGACGCCCAAACCTCGTCGAACTATGCGCAGAATCTCCAACTTTCTCCCAGTGGACCCCAAGCTATGCAGGCAGCAATACTAACTCCAGGCAATAGTGCGACTTTGAGCTACACCGTCACTACAGTTAGTAGCGGAGTGTACGTCCTTTCTCCCGCCACAGTAAACTTTCTCTGGACGGCCCCCAACGGAACAAAGATCACTTACACCATTTCAACGGACCTGACTACGATAACGTCCCTCGCGGGACCTCTGACCCAGTTCACTCGGACCTTTACTGATTTTCAGCCCTACTCCTATCTGCTCCTAATTCCGCTTCTCCTGACGCCTGTTGTCGAGACCTACAGGCTGTTCAAGCGACGCGCCCGGCGGAAAAAGGAGAAAGAGATGCAATCGTTCTACGCCGCACCGCCTCCCCCTCCACAACAAAACCTTCCGAAAGCTCCGGACACTGGCGCTGGGTCCAACCCTAACAACCCGCCGCCGGCCTAGAAGAGAACAGAACGGCTTCACTACTAGTGAACAAGCCCAAGCACCCCTCTGTTTCCACTGGAACCATTGGAAACCGGACCATACGACGTACACATCCATTCACTATGGACCAAGCTGCGTGAGGGGAAGCTCTTTTCTACATGTGAACAGCGAACAGTGAAACTCCCTCCTCGGAGACGAGTGCTCGAACGTGAAACCACGCCGATTCAAACTAGAATTCTACGATGATGAAGGCGTTAGACACTCGATAACCATCGATGGACAAGTCACCCGCGAAAAGGTCGGAAAACTACTCGACCTTGTAGAGGTGATGGCTGGCACTCCGCGAGGAACCGCTTCAGCACTTAGCATCTCACCCCGGAAGTTCGACAGGCTTGCGAGCACGATCATTTCCGATTTGAAGCAACGAGAGTTTACTGCTTCTGATGCGAAGAAGGCTTTCGAAACCTCGTTTACGGAAAAGATCCTGCTTAGCACCGTCTCAACGTACCTAGTACGGCTCGTTGAAAGAGGCGTCTTGGATAGAACGGAGACAGGCCGGAACGTCAGTTACAGGGTCAAGACTGAGGAATCGAGACCGATTCTTTCGCTCCGTCCCTAGTCTCTTGTTTCTTGAAAGTCTGTTTAACCCTCTCCACCAAGGAATATCTGAACGGAATCCTCGTCTGGTCCCTTCGGATGTAGCCCTCCTCGTATAGCTTCTTCATCAAGCGAGCGGTATGTTCTCTCGAACGGCCTACTACCCTACCAATCTCGGGAGCCGACTTGGGCCCTTCATTCGCTAGCATGGTCAAGACTTGCAATTCAGTGGGAGTAGTGATCGATGGAAGGGTCCCCAATTCTGGTATGGGAGCGAGAACGCGCCGAGAGAGACCCGCCTCTTCAGAGTCAACCCTGGGAGGTCCCGCCGATGATTCACTAGTCACGACGGAGCGCTCCTCTTTCGTCGCTGGCATTTCCCTCAGCTCGCGCCAAATTCCAGCTGCCTCTTTTGTCCAATTGAGAGACTCTCTAACCAGCGCTTCTGTCTTCTGAAGTCGCTCGAGGAGGACGAGATCTGAGAGTTGGCTCCGGTCCATGGAGATTTTCAGCTTGTTAACCTCGGTCGACATATTCTTCAGCCCGTCCTCAACAGTCCCGACTCGTTTGGAAAATGAGTCGAAGAAGAGTCTTGCAACGTCACCATTTTGACCAGAGCCCCCCTCGTTCGTCTTCCTTCGGCGAAGTCCAATCATTAGTGTGATATCACGCACGCGACTACGTGACATCACATCACAGTGCATCTGCATTTAACATTAACCTGTGAGACCCGTCGCGCAGGTCTCCGACGGAAATCACTTGTGATGTATCCGTGACTCCAGTGTTGCACCTTGACGTCAACTGGGTGACATCACCGCGTGACGCATCACGAAGGGAACTCTGCCTCGATTCACTCCTCTCCTGTTTACTGCTTTCCAGTCACCCGTGATATGACGTGATGCGGTCGACGCTACGTGACGTCACGCGTCACACGTTTCCCATAGAGTGCCCTGAAC
>Ga0209267_1001462_pt1 | contig 16080 bp, 8 predicted proteins | sample GraSoiAngelo_137_FD_185894 | JGI IMG/M metagenome (GOLD analysis project Ga0209267, IMG submission 185894) | Grasslands soil microbial communities from the Angelo Coastal Reserve, California, USA - 14_0929_09_30cm (SPAdes) (version 2) | ecosystem: Environmental > Terrestrial > Soil > Grasslands ... | reverse complement strand
GCAACACAGATGTCTATGGACTCGGCGCGGTGCTTTATCAGCTTCTAACTGGTCACCCACCTTTTGCCGGAGGAACAACCTACGAGACCGTTAAGCTATTGCTTGAGACTGAGCCGCGTCCGCCGCGACAATTAAATCCAAAAATCGATCGCGATTTGAGCACCATTTGTCTCAAATGTCTGGATAAAGATCCGCACCGCCGTTACTCTTCCGCCCTCGCACTGGCCGAAGATCTCGAACATTGGCTAAAGCATGAGCCAATCCGCGCAAAGCCAAGTGGATTGTTTACGCACGGCCGGAAATGGATCCGAAGGAATCCAAGCACGACGGTGTTAGTCACGTTGCTCGTTACGGTGCTAGCGGGACTAGGCATAATTGTTTGGAACCATAAACCCGCAGTCATAATTCCAAAGAGTATCGCGGTGCTTCCGTTTGAAAACCTCAGTCCCGATCCAAAGAACGCCTATTTTGCAGAAGGAATCCAGGAAGAGATCCTGACGCGGCTGGCTAGTATCGCGGGTTTGAAAGTCATTTCACGCACTTCCACGCAGCAATTTCAGAGCAAGCCCAGGAATCTTCGTGAGATCGCCAAGCAACTTGGCGTAGAGAACATTCTTGAAGGTAGTGTGCAGAAAGCGGCCGATCAGGTGCGGGTCAATGTGCAGTTGATTAACGCACAAACCGATTCCCATCTCTGGGCAGACACGTACGACCGGAAGTTGACTAATGTCTTCGGCGTCGAGAGCGAGATTGCCAAAGGAATCGCGGAGTCATTGGAAGCGAAGCTTACTGTTCGCGAGCAGCAGGCTTTAGCCGTTAAACCAACAAACAATCCAGAGGCTTACGATGCCTATCTGCGCGGGCTAGCGCTTGACGCACGCAACTACTCTTCCGGGTACGATCCCGATCTCGCGTTGAAAGCCATCAGCTCGTGTGAGCGGGCGGTGCAGCTTGACCCGAATTTTGCAATCGCCTGGGCGCAGCTTTCTCGCATGAATGCTCACCTCTACTTTGCCCATGGGGACCTTGGCTTTGGGGACCCTGCTCTAGCCGCTCGGAGTGATGACGCAGCGAAACGCGCATTGGACAATGCGCAGAAACTGGAGCCGAACTCTCCTGAAACCCTGCTGGCCTTGGGTTATTATCAATACTGGGTCCTGGGTGACTATGGGCTCGCCAAAACAACATTCAAACAGCTCAGCAAACTGTTACCAAGCAGCAGCGAGGTACCACATGCCCTAGGCTTAATTGCCCAGCGCGAGGGAGACTGGGATGAAAGCATTGCCTACTTTGAACAAGCCCTCGCCCTGGACCCACGTAATATGGTGTTACTTCATGACGCGGCAGCGACCTACGCCAGCCTTCGACAATTTCCGGCCGCGATAAAGCTCTACGATCGTGCGCTGGACGTTATCCCAAACGATCCGGAGCTGATGGCGTTAAAGGCCACCATGTATCAGGCCGAAGGTAACCTACAAGAATCCGCTAAATTGTTGATTGATGTAAACGAGCGGACTACTCTCTGGAATGTCTTCGCAACCAAACTCGACCAACTGAGACTTGAACGAAATCACGCCGAGGCCATCCGATTGCTGCAAGCTCGTCGTGCCCAAGTTCCGTCTGCCTTTGGAAACCTCGACCTGCTCCATCTAGCTTTCGCCCAACGCTTTGTCGGCGACACGGCCGGGGCAAAGCTTACCGCTGAACAAGCGCGCAACACGCTGGAGCCGCTCTGCAAAGAGCAACCAGATAATCCTGATCTTGAGGTACAATTGGCTATGGCTCATGCCGTGCTCGGGGAGAGAGACTCGGCCCTAAGAGAGCTGGAACGTCGGCCCGACGCAGAAGGGTACCTGGCGATAATTCAGACGGTCTTCGGCGAGAATAGCCGCGCGATCTCGACTCTCACGCGACTGTTAAAAACGCCATCTGGTAATTACGGAGCAGCACCTGTTACACCGGCCCTTCTTAGGCTCGATCCGCTCTGGGACCCTTTGCGCTCTGATCCGGCTTTCCAAAAACTCTGCCAGCAGCCGTGATCAGTGTAGCCAGAGTTTGCCAAAGGTGCGGAGCAAAAATCTCCAGTGATGCAACACGAGAAGTTTGCCCGGCCTGCCTTTTAGAGAGTGGTCTTGGTCTTTTCAACGACGAATCTGTAGCCGCGGCCACTGATGTCGATCGCGATGGTCGTGTGCAAGCATTGGATCGGAAGAAAGCCACTCCACCAACAAGAATGCTCGCAGACTTTGGCGATTACGAGTTGCTGGAGGAAATTGGCCGCGGCGGTCAAGGCGTAGTTTATCGCGCCCATCAGAAAAGTCTCAATCGCACAGTCGCGCTTAAAGTGATCGGCCTGGGCCCTTGGGCGACCGAAACGCATTTGAAGCGCTTTCGCCGGGAAGCGGAAGCTGCTGCCAGCCTTGAACATCCAGGCATTGTTCCCATTCACGAAGTCGGCGAGCGCGATGGTCAATGCTACTTCAGCATGAAGTTCATCGAAGGCGGTCAACTGGACGAAGTGGTCAGGCGGACGCCGGTGTCGTTTCGCCAGGCGGCGGAGTTAATCGCGAAGGTGGCGCGCACCGTGCACTACGCGCACGAACACGGGATTCTGCATCGAGACATCAAGCCGGGGAACATTTTGCTCGATGCAAAAGGCGAACCACATCTCACTGATTTTGGGCTAGCGCGCTTGCTAGATACACAGAGCAGCGTTACCCGGACGATCGACGTCCTTGGCACGCCCAGCTACATGGCGCCGGAACAAGCGGCCGGTGAAACCACAAAACTAAGTAAAGCCACAGATGTCTATGGCCTTGGCGCAGTGCTTTACCAACTGCTAACCGGTCAGCCGCCTTTTGCCGGAGGAACAACATACGAAACGATCCGGCTGCTGCGGGATACCGAGCCGCGGCCGCCGCGCTCGTTGAAACCTAAAATCGATCGCGAGCTTTCCACGATTTGTTTGAAGTGCCTCGAGAAGGATCCGCAGCGACGTTACTCTTCCGCCCAGGCGTTAGCCGAAGACTTAGAACACTGGCTAAAGCACGAACCAATTGCGGCACGGCGCACCGGACTGCTTACTCGTGGCAGAAAATGGGTGCGGCGTAATCCAGGTATTGCAGTCATGGCGGCAATGTTGTTTGCCCTGGCGGTGCCGTTAGGTGTGATTGTTTGGAAAAGTGAATTTATTCCCGACAAGGTCGGGATAACAAACGGAGTCGCTGTGCTGCCGTTTGAAAATCTGAGCGGCGATCCGGAGAACGCCTATTTCGCTGAAGGCATTCATGAGGAGATCCTGACGCGGCTGGCTAGCATCGCGGGGTTGAAAGTCATTTCACGCACGTCCACACAGCAATATCAGACTAAACCTCGCAATCTGCGCGAGATCGGGAAGCAGCTTGCCGTAGCGAACATTCTTGAAGGTAGCGTACAAAAAACGACTGATCAGGTGCGGGTCAATGTGCAGTTGATTAACGCTCAAACCGATTCCCATCTTTGGGCTGAGACCTATGATCGGAAGTTAACTGACATCTTTGAACTTGAGAGCGAGATCGCCAAAAGAATCGCGGAGTCATTGCAAGCGAGGCTTACTGGTCGCGAGCAGCAAGCTTTAGCCGTTAAACCGACAAACAATCCCGAGGCTTACGATGAGTATTTACGCGGCCTGGCTTTTGAAGCACGTAGCATCTCCCAGACCGATCTCCGAAGGGAAGCGATTGGTTTTTATGAGCGGGCGGTGCAGCTTGACCCCAATTTTGCGCTTGCTTGGGCACGGCTTTCTCGTGCGCAAGCGTTCCTTTACGCCTTCCGCGAAGACACTACTCCCCCCACTCGACGCGATGCTGCCAAAAGCGCTTTAGATACTGCTCAGAGACTGGAGCCGAACTCTCCTGAAACCCTGCTGGCCTTGGGTTATTATCAATACGAGGTGCTGCATGATTACGGGCTCGCCAAAACAACATTCAAACAGGTCAGCAAACTGTTACCAGGCAACAGCGAGATCCCTGCTGCCCTTGGCTATCTCACTCAACAGGTGGGAGACGTGGATGAAAGCATTGCCTACTTCGAGCAAGGCCTCGCCCTGGATCCACGTAATATCAACCTACTTGTCGGCGCGGCAGCGACCTACGCCATGCTTCGACAATTTCCGGTCGCCATAAAGCTCTACGATCGTGCGCTGGACGTTGTCCCAAACGATCCGGAGCTAATGGCGTTAAAGGCAAGCATGTATCAGGCCGAAGGTAACCTGCAAGAAGCCGCTAAATTGTTAGCGCAAACTCCTTCTGGGGCCGCTTTTGGAGCCAAACGTACCCAATTGAGACTTGAACGAAATCACGCCGAGGCCATCCGATTGCTGCAAGCTGATCTTGCCCATGCCCAAGTTCCGTCTACCTCTGAATTGGGGAAAATCCCTGACCTGCTCCATCTAGCTGTCGCCCAACGCTTAGTTGGCGACACGGCCGGGGAAAAGGTTACCGCTGAACAAGCGCGCAACGTGCTGGAGTTGCTCTGCAAAAAGCAACCAGTTAACGATGCCGACCCCTTGTTGCTGTCTCTAGCTAATGCTCTGCTCGGGGAGAGAGACTCGACCCTAAGAGAGATGGAACGTGCGAGAACGACGCTTGATCCGGCCGGCGAAGAACTACTGGCGTTAATTCAGACGGTCCTCGGCGAAAATAGCCGCGCAATCTCGACTCTCGCCCAGTTGTTAAAAGCGCCATATTCTAGTCACATTTACGACGAAGCAGCACCCGTTACACCGGCCCTTCTTAGGCTCGATCCGATCTGGGATCCGTTGCGCGCCGATCCCGCTTTCCAAAAACTTTGCCAGGAAAAACAGCCGTGAACGTGCGCAGGTTTTTCACCGGGCTAAACAAGGAGTAGTTCCGAAAGGAGCTTGTGATCAAGCGACCATTCATCTGGCGGGCCGGATGGAACATAGTGGCAATGCGCTTGTTCCTTCCCTCGGTCGCAGTGGCTCAAGTAACAGCGCCTTCACCTGCTGGCGTTGCCGAAGTGGAACGTGTCGTCGTCACTGGCTCGAACATTCCGACGGCGGAAGAGATTGGGCCGAATTCAGTGGACACGTACCGGCCGGCAGACATTGAGAAGTTAGGCATCCGCAACGCAACGGACCTGCAAACTTTTCTGCCGCAGGAAGCAGGCAGCACTTTCAACCTGAACATGGGCAATGGCGGCGACGGTACTGTGCAGATCAACTTGCGCGGTCTGTTGCCCAAGGAAACCCTGGTGCTGGTCGATGGAAAACGTGTCGCCTTTGGTTCGTTAGGCAGCCCGAGCTCGAGCGAAGGCGAGGACATTAACCTCATTCCCTTCCCGATGATCGATCACATCGATATCCTGAAGGACGGCGCGTCGGCTGTGTATGGTTCCGATGCAGTGGCTGGCGTCGTGAACTTCTTCTTGATCCACAAATTCCGTGGTCTTGAGATCGGGGGCAGCTATGGGAACACAAACTTGGGGGCATCCAACGACATGGGCGAGTGGGAAGCATGGTTGAAAGCCGGTACTGGAGATGACAAGACTGACATCGTAGTGATTGCCGATTTCTGGGAGCGCACTGGCGGCCTCTTTAGCCGCGACCGCGATCTTTCTGCCAACGCTTTCTTTATTCCGTTTGGCGGATTCGAGGCTCGTAGCAGGGATGAACCTGGGTACATCGGAGGTTTTCCAGGTTTCCGCTTAATACCGAAAATTTTTTTTAGTCCGAACTCGCCGCCGGCGCACTCAGCTCCGAACGCGGCAACTTCTCCATTTTATAAAAGCCCTTTTGCCGTTAATCCCAATGCATATCCAGGCGCCCCCGGTATCATCGGCCCTAATGCCAGACAATTCCGTCCACAGACTGGCACTGATTATAAGGGCGGTGGCGATTACTTCTTGTATAACTTTGCGGCTTTAACGCCAGCACTTCCTCCGGCTGACCGCCAAGCATTCTATGGTTCCTTCACGCGCGATCTGTGTGACAAATACCTGACGATATTTGCTGATTTCAAATTTGTCCGCACGTATTTCGATTCGTCCTTGGCAGCTGTGCCGTTTACGCCTGATCCATTTAAGCAACCAGGCACTAACATACCCTTTAGTCAATTCGGCATCAGCGTGCCAATCCAGAATCCGTTTAATCCCTTCACCGTCGCGGATGCGACTATTGCAAATTTCTTTCCTGACGGAAGCGGTCTTCCTGTAACTACTGGGGTTCGGTTTAGTGGTATTAACGACACCGGGCCTAGAAGTGAAAAGTTCACTTACTGGGATACTCTTTTTGACGTTGGGCTCAAGGGTGAGATGGGAGAATTCGGCGACTATTTCAAGACTTGGAACTGGGAAACCGGTTTTCGTTATTCCCGGAATGAGGGGCAGAATTTGTCGATAGGCGACGTGAGCCAGCCTGGACTGCGGGACGCGCTGTTGAGTACGGACCCAGCCACGGCATTTAATCCGTTCCTTGGTTTCCTAGGCCAAAACAGCAAGGCGGCCAGAAGCGGAGTCTATGTTACCCTGCAAAATACCGGCGAGTTTGAGTTACCCTTAGGTTACGCAACCATTAACGGTGACTTGTTTAATCTTTGGGCAGGTCCGGTCTCATTTGCGATCGGCGGTGAGTACCGCGGGGAGAGAATGACACGCGATCGCGACCCACTTAATCAAACGTTTCAATCGATTGGCTCGGTGGATGGGCAAGACTTCCGAGCGAACCGGGACGTCTGGTCAATCTACGAGGAAGTGCGGGTTCCCTTCACCAGCCCTATATGGAACTTCCCCGGGTTTTACAGCTTGGAGGTTGACTTCGCCGAGCGGGAGGAATGGTACAGCCAGAACACTTCTCCTGTCCTAACTCCTTTCCAGCCTTCGACCAGCTCCCAGTATAACGCGCAGAAGCCGAAGGTCTCTGTTCGCTGGCAGCCGCTTGACCCCAAGTATATCGGCGCCCTTACTCTACGTGGCAGCTATACTGAAGCGTTCCATGCGCCAGCACTATTCGAGATGACGCCTGCGGGTACCCAGAGCTTCCCAGTGGTAGCCGATCCGTTTTCAACGCCAACCGTGTACCAGGTCGAGGAACGCAATAGTGGAAATCCCTCGTTGCAACCGGAAGTCGCCTATGAATGGTCTTACGGGATCGTTTACAGCCCGAAATGGCTCAAGGGGCTTACCGTGAGCGCGGACTGGTGGCATATTCATCTGCGATCAGTCATATTGAACGTCGTCGGCTCGCAATTTATTATTGAGAGTAACCCCCCGCCTGCGCCACCTGCTGTGCAGAACGGGCCGTTGGTATTTCGTGCGCCCAGCGGCATTCCAGGCGTGGTTGGTCCAATTACCTTGGTAATCAATCCTAACCTCAACCTTACTGGCGCCATTTTGGAAGGTCTCGACTACGAAGCGACCTATATTCTGGAGTCGTCGATTTTTGGCCACGGAGACTGGGGGAGGTTGACAACCACTGTCAACGGCACCTGGCTCTCCCGGATCGAGTTTCAGACTCTGGCTAACACGAAACGATTTGGTCTCGCGGGTTTGTTTATCCTTGGGAACGCCTTCCCATGGAATCGAGCCAATTTCAGTTTGTACTACGACGGGCCGCCTGACACGTGGCTACAAGGTCTCGATGCCGGCGCAGTGGTTCACTGGATTGGCCAATACAATGACGACAATGTCGGTCTGACACAATCGCCCAAATTTAATATGCCTATAACAGGCGGTCCTAATAATCCCTCGGTGTATCCTTTCCGCGCGCGGAAAGTGTCTGCTTGGACCACTCTCGACTTGATTGCATCGTACACGTTCAACCTGGCGCGACTCGCGCCGCCGGCGCCAGTGCCTGGTTTCGCCAAGGATGGCGGTAAGAACGTAAAGGGGAAGAACAGCAAGGAGAAAAACGTCGTGCCGGCCTCCACGGCTGAGTATAACCCCTGTGGATGGCGCGCGTGGTTGAATAACACCACCATTTCCCTTGGGATACAGAACGTGCTCGATGAAGATCCGCCGTTCGCCGCCGGCAGCTTTGAGAACGGCTACGATGAGTCACTTGCAACCATTAAAGGTCGCTTCTGGTACGTCCAGCTAAAGAAGAGATTCTAACCGAGCTTGAGTAACTTACCCAGCCTTTCCAAGCCAGGAGGTATCCGCTGCGCGGCGACCCGCGTTTCGAAAACATCGTTGCCTCCATCGCGCCCAAAGGGCCTTTACCACGGATCGCACGGATCAAGACATCATTCACGAGGCGGTAACCACGAATAGACACTAATGGACACCAATTTCTTATAAATGGTTTCCGCCTTATTCGTGTGAGTTCGTGTTTATTCGTGGTCTAGGCCCCGTCCTCATCTGTGGCATCCGCGTAATCCGAGGTTTCTTCAAAGAAATCCAAACTTACCGCGTTATATCGCGTCGGATTTTCTGCAGTACCTCTGTGAACAGCCAGAAATGAGTTCTCAATGACGAGAGGTCACGGAAGGCCAAACCAATGAAAGGAAATTAAGTAAATGAGAACAAAAATCCTCAGCAAACTCCTTCTTAGCCTCGGCTTGATCTTAGTGCTTGGGAGTACGATTACACAGGTGCATGGCGATAGCAGGCCGACGCCGACGCCAAGACCGCAGCCCACACCGTTCCCTCGGCCGACGCCGGCGGTGAGCTCTGCTTACCCAACAAGTCCTGAGGCTGTGCAACTCCCGGTTGTCACTATCCATGGTACCGGGGATGTCACCCGAGGAAAGACCGGCTCATTCGTCCTGAACATGACGCCTCCAATGATGCCCGGTGGAGGCTACGTAAACTTCTCTGTCGGCGGCGCCGCTATCCCAGGAGTTGATTACGTCCCGCTCGTCTCGCCGGCCTACGTCGGACCATCCGGATACGGAGTACTCTTGGTCCAAACGTTGCCTGACCCGAGGGCATCAGCCATTCGTCAATCGTATAGCGTTGTGGTAACCCTGGAATCTGGCCCAGGATATGCAGTCGGCCAACCTAGCTCAGCTCGGATGATGATTAAGCCTTGATGCTCGATAGGTGGCAGGAACCACCGTGTTCATGGGCGGTGCATATCCATAAAGCAGACCGAAGCTTCGAAGGTAACTGGCTCTCAGGCCAGTTGCCTTCCATCATAGGAGCGGCGCTCGAGTATACCGTGCTTTGGTTTGATCGCCGGAACAGCAAGCTGTCCCGGCTCTCGCGTAGCGTGTTGCGAGAGGCGGCCAGTGGCCGCTCGAGTTCCGGGATCAGTGACATGAGTGCGACATCACGACAGCGGCACTACCAACTGCGCCACAAAGGCGCTGGCTCGTGTCACGACTGTAGTCGCCCAGTGGTTACTGACGGCTCGTTTTGCGAGGTGCACCGGCGGAAGCGAAACCTAAGGAACAGAGAATGGCGCAGAAAATTCAAACGCAAAACCAGAAATAAGTTCTCCAGAACAAGGCAGGTAATCGCGGCCCCGTCACGCCGAAGCTGACCGCAGCCACCAAAGGCGGCCTTCTAAAAAAATCGAAAAGTTCCGCGTTATATCTGGCCGGATTTCTTGCAGTACCTCTGTGAAAGGCAAAACAAACTTAAGAAAAACAAAACGTAGGAATAAAATATGAAGGCTACATTGCATCTTAAATCGGCAATAATCGCTTGGATAAGAGGACCGACCCGTTGTCAGGGGTTAGCGCTTCTCTTCGTTCCGGTTCTCTTCGCCTGTTTTGCGTTGTCGCAAACGACGCAGGCGGTCAATCCCGCCCCGGGCAGCTCTGCGACTAGCGAGTCGCTCGGCGCGAGCGATGACCCGCAGAATTTCAGCAACACGGCTTTACTTCGGTCGGCGCCCACCATCACGACGTTCGATGTTCCGGGCGCGGGCACAGGCCCCGGCCAGGGTACTCAGGGCATCCACATCAACCCCGCCGGAGCGATCACGGGATATTACCTAGATTCAGGAGATGTCTTTCACGGCTACGTGCGCACTCTCGACGGTACCTTCGCGACGTTCGATGCTCCCGGCGCGGGCACAGGCCCGTTCGAGGGCACCCTCGCATTTAGCATCAACCCGGCCGGGGCGACCACGGGGATTGTCCGCGATGCAAACATTGTGCGTCACGGGTTCGTGCGCGCTCCTAACGGTGCTATCACCACGTTTGACGCCCCAGGCGCGGGCACAGGCCCATTACAAGGCACCCGCGGCATCAACATCAATCCGACAGGCACGATCGCCGGATACTTTACTGACGCCAACGACGTAAATCATGGCTTGGTGCGCGCTTCTAACGGCGCCATTACGACGTTTGACGCCCCAGGCGCGGGCACAGGCCCCGGCCAGGGCACCCGTACGGAGGCCGCCGCCTGCATCAACCCGGCGGGCGCGATTGTGGGATTCTACACTGACGCAAGCGATGTGCTTCACGGCTACGTACGTGTTCCCGGTGGTACCATTACCACCTTCGATGCTCCCGGCGCGGGCACAGGCCCCGGCCAGGGCACCGACTGCACCGCCATCAACCCAGAGGGGAAAATTTCAGGAATCTACGTTGATGCGAGCGATGTGGTACACGGCTACGTGCGCGCGCCTAACGGCGCTATCACCACGTTTGACGTTCCGGGCGCGGGCACAGGCCCCGGCCAGGGCACCTACGCCCAGGGCATCAACCCGCGTGAGACGATCGTGATAAATTATATCGACGCAAACGACGTGAATCACGGTGCCTTCCGTGCTCCCGACGGCGCTATCACCATGTTTGACGTCCCAAGGGCGGGCACAGACCCCGGCCAAGGCACACTCCCCGCCTCCAACAACCCGGCAGGGACGATCACGGGATCCTACATCGACGCAACCGATGTGAATCACGGCTTTTTGCGGACTCAGTAAGCGGCTCTTAGCACAACGTTTAGGCGTAATAGGAGGACGATGGAATACAAGAAAGGAAAGCAAGATATGAAAAATGGAAACATGAAACAACTCACTCATCTTAAATCGCCAGTAACCCACGTGAGATGGATCCTTTGTGGTATGCTCCTGGCCGGAGGTCTGGTCATCGGCCCGACGAGCCAGATAGCCAGCGGCCACGGGAATCCGAATCCTGGGGTTATCCCACCGCACGCCCGAGCCTACGGCTTGAGCTATGCTGAGTGGGGCGCGCAATGGTGGCGTTGGGCCTACTCGTTCCCATTGGCCCAGTTTCCGCCCTTGCAATCCGGAGAACTCGATTGTGCTGCGGGCCAGTCCGGCTCGGTCTGGTTCCTGGCCGGCACTCTGGGGCAGGGTCCGGTGACGCGGTCGTGCACCATTCCGATGGGAAAGGCCGTGTTCTTCCCGATCGGAATTACCTTTCTCAACGACTACCCCTGTCCAGACCCCAACTTCCAACCGCCTCCCGGCGAAACCTTGGAGCAGTTTCTGACTGAAGGAGCCCGCGCGATCATCGATCTCGTGACGGAACTGGAAGTCGTTGTTGATGGGCAGCCCTTGAACGACCTGTTCAGTTACCGCGCCACGTCGCGGCTGTTCACGTTCACAGCTGATCCCTCCCTCGTGGCTTTCGACTCGTGTGTGACGGGCACGTCGCAATTCGGGGTCACTGATGGTTACTGGATCCTTCTGAGGCCATTGCCACCCGGCCCGCACACGATCTTCTTCCGCGGGGTGATCGACTTTGGCGGCGGTAACACTTTCGAGGTGCAGGTGACCTACAACCTCACCATTGGACCTTAACGGCACAGCAAAACTGATGAAAGGAAATAACGACATGAAAACAACATCGCATCTTAAATTGACAATAGTCCCTTGGGTAAGAGGATCGATCAGGTGCCCGCCTTTGAGGCGCGTCTTCCTTTTCGTTCCGTTTCTGCTGACCTGTTTTGCGCTTTCGCAGACAGCGCAAGCAGTTGTCCCGCCACCGGATGGCGGCTATGCCAATCGAAACACCGCTGAGGGTAAGGACGCACTCTTTAGCCTTACAACCGGAGTGGACAACACCGCCCTCGGCTTTCAGGCGCTTTATAACGGCACCACCGCCAGCGGCAACACGGCGGTTGGTTCTCAGGCGCTTTTGAGTAACACAGCTAGCACCAGAAATGTCGCCGTTGGTGCCGCGGCGCTCGATAGTCTTACAAGTGGAGAAATGAATACAGCAGTCGGGAACGTCAGTCTCGAACAAGGCGTGAGCGTGAACTTCAATACCGCGCTCGGGCGACACGCTTTGGGTCGCACCCAGGGCGACCAAAATACCGGACTCGGCTTTTTTGCGGGCTGGAATCTGAGCGACGACGGCACTAACAATATCTATATCGGTAACGCCGGGCCTGTTCCGATCGGTACGGAATCGAATACGATCCGCATAGGCACACAGACGGCTACCATAGTCACAGTGGGCAATCCGCCCTTTGAGAGTCACCCGATGCCGGCGCATACAGCCACCTTTATCGCCGGCATCAGTGGGACAGCCATAAACGGCAGGCCGGTTATGATAAACGCCAATGGTCGACTTGGCACGGCACCTTCCTCGGCACGTTTCAAGGAGGAGATTAAGCCGATGGACAAGGCGAGCGAAGCAATCTTGGCGCTAAAACCGGTGATGTTCCGTTACAAGAAAGAAGTTGATGCCGAGCGCACTCCCCAGTTCGGCCTGGTTGCCGAGCAAGTGGAAAAGGTCAATCCCGATCTGGTGACGCGCGATCCTGACGGGAAAGCTTTCACTGTGCGCTACGAGGCGGTGAACGCGATGTTGCTTAACGAGTTCCTTAAAGAACATCGTCAAGTGCAGGAACAGCAGAAGGAGATTGATGTGCTTAGGGCGGAATTGAGAGAGCAAAGGGCCCTCATTCGAAAGGTGAGCGCTAGGGTTGAACTGCAAACGGCCCCGGCGCAAACAGTAGCCAACAGCAAGGGTCCTTCCCAACTCTCACCGACACTTCGATGAAGACAAAAACCCACTTTCAGTCTGGCTTTCTTGATTCGCGCGCCTCGGTCATTTTGCTTCTTTGCGCAGTCGCATCCTTGGTTCTCGCGGGAAGCCTGCTGGGTTTCTTTTGTGCCGAAGCGCCAGCGAAGGTTTCCTATAGAACACTAACGTTTGCCGAGCGCGTGTCCTACCAGAGAGCTATCGAGGAAGTGTACTGGCGGCACCGGCTCTGGCCAAAGGAACGTCCTGATCCCAAGCCACCACTCGATGCGGTGATAAGTCAGGCGCAGCTGGAAACGAAAGTGAGAGATTATCTGCGCAACTCGCAGGCGCTGGAGGATTACTGGCAACGGTCGATTACCGCTCAGCAATTGCAAGCTGAGATGGATCGCATGGCTCAGCACACGAAACAACCCGACGTATTGCGTGAACTCTTTGAAGCGCTCGGGAACGATCCGTTTATCATCACTGAATGTCTGGCCAAGCCGGTGTTAACAGAGCGTTTGATTGCCGGTTTATCATCGCAAGATAAAGCACGGCGCTTCGAGTCTGCCCAGACAAAAGCGCTGGATGACACGTCGATGGCAACAACGCTAGCCAACATAACCTACACGCTTCCAAAGATTCCGGAAGGGTGCATCGACGATACATGGACAGCCACAAGCACGACTAACGCGCCGTCTCCCCGAGCCTTTCACAGCGCTGTTTGGACTGGTACTGAGATGATTATCTGGGGCGGGTATGACGGTACCAACAGTTTCAACACAGGAAAAAAATACAATCCAAGCACGGATACTTGGGCAAGCACAAGTACGACCGGCGCGCCCACCGCGCGAAGTATTCATACCGCAGTGTGGACCGGCAGCGAAATGATTGTGTGGGGCGGCTTTGGTTCTAGCGGTTATGTCAACACTGGCGGACGATACAACCCCATAACCGACAGTTGGACGGTTACGACTACGACGACTGCGCCTGATTCCCGAGCCTCCCACACAGCAGTGTGCACTGGCAGTGAAATGATTGTCTGGGGTGGAACAAACGGCGGCGATTTGAACACGGGCGGGAGATACAATCCCACCACGGATAGTTGGACAGCTACCAGCATCACCAACGCGCCCTCTGGCCGAACGTCTCACACTGCAGTTTTGGCTGGCAGCGAGATGATCATCTGGGGCGGCACCAATCAGTTTAGCAACTACTTTAACACCGGCGGGCGATACAATCCCGTCACGGATACCTGGACGGCGACGAGTACGACCAGCGCGCCCTCTGCACGCGCTAGACATACGGCGGTCTGGACGAACAGCGAGATGATCGTCTGGGGCGGTGGCCACTTCGGCGTTTTTAACACAGGGGGAAGATACAATCCAGGCGCGGACGCTTGGACAGCTACCAGCACCACCAACGCGCCCTCTGCCCGAGCGAATCACACGGCAGTCTGGACCGACAGCGAAATGATCGTCTGGGGTGGGTTCGGTCCCTTGAATACAGGAGGACGATACAGTCCTATTACCGACACATGGGCAGTCACAAGCACCCCAAATGCGCCCGACGCCCGAGAGTTTCACACCGCAGTGTGGACTGGCAACGAAATGATTGTCTGGGGCGGAAGCCCTGATGATATTAACTTCTTAGACACAGGCGGAAGATACTGCGCGCAATCCGGTGCGCCAACTCCCACGCCTACGCCCACGGCAACTGCTACACCGACGGTCACTCCTACTGCTATACCCAGAATAACTCCCAGGCCACGTCCGACTCCGCATCCGCGTCCAACTCCGCGAGGTAGCCAATAGTCGACAGCCGTCCAGACATCTAACAGAGCTAAGCAACCGTTACGGAGGAGCAAAGTGGATGGTATGGCAGCGCATGGCGCTGCCCTACTTCCATAAAAGCAGCCCGCGCGCTCACCCAAGCCTTCGAAATGTTGGCCGCAATGTGACCGATATCGCAGGCAGCACGGCTGCCTCTACAGCAGGCGCCCACCAAACTTTCCGCGTTATATCGCGCCGAATTTCCTGCAGTACCTCTGTGAAAGGGCAAACAAACCAACAAACATCACAGAGGATAACCATGAAAACAAAAGTAACAGAAAATAAATTCAAATGTGAACCTCGCGGTCTCAGGAAGTTATTCAGCAGGATAGCATGCGTGGGAGCGGCGTTTCTGATCTGTTCTAGCGCGTGGGCACAGAACTTGTTCGTGTCGGGAAGCGATGCCCGCGGTGGCGAGATCTTTAAATTCACCTGGGACGGAGGACAAAGTATCTTTGCGTCGGGATTAACTGACCCTTGGGATCTGGCCTTTGACAATGCTGGCAATCTCTTTGTGGTGAATCATGCTAGCAGTGGACTGGTCGGCAATGCCGCCGTCTACAAAATTACTCCGAACGGAGTGCGAACCACCTTTGCTTCCGGATTGAGTTACCCTGCATACTTGGCAGTCGACAGTACAGGCAATGTGTTTGTGGCGGATTATGACCACGGCGTTATCTACAAATACAAGCCGACCGGATCGCGAGCCACCTTTGCCTCAGGGTTGCATCACCCGGTAGGTATGGCTTTTAACAGCGGGGGCAACTTGTTTGTGGTCGATAACAGCGCCGGTAACATCTATCAAGGCAGCATCTATGAATACAAACCGGACGGGTCGCGGGGTATCTTTGCCGTGTTGGATCCGGGTGATCGCCCGGCAGACCTGGCCTTTGATAGTATGGGCAATCTGCTTATGGCGGATTTGGGCGGCAACATCTATAAGTATAGTCTGAATGGAGTTCTACGTCCCCATCGTCGAACGACCTTTGGCTCCGTGCCGAACAGCGCGCAAAGTCTAGCCGGTGACAGCGCGGGCAACCTGCTTGTGGTGGATCCGGGCGCTGTGAGCAGTGCAGGCAGCGTCATCCCCAACGCCATCTATAAATTCACTCCGCAGGGAGCGCGAAGCACCTTTGCCTCTGGGTCCGCGCTCGGTGAAAGCTTTGCATGCCTCGCCTTTCAGCCAATACCGTGTTGCGAGTGAGGAGCAGGAGTGGATAGGGCGATCGACCTCGACCGCCCCCGTAAACGTTAGTTATTCTCCGATAACGATGACGAAAACTTTTCGCCGGTGAGGTGCACGGCGATGTTCGAACAGGAAAATGCCCTGCCAGGTTCCGAGCTGCATTTTTCCATCGATA
>Ga0209267_1001461_pt1 | contig 16087 bp, 10 predicted proteins | sample GraSoiAngelo_137_FD_185894 | JGI IMG/M metagenome (GOLD analysis project Ga0209267, IMG submission 185894) | Grasslands soil microbial communities from the Angelo Coastal Reserve, California, USA - 14_0929_09_30cm (SPAdes) (version 2) | ecosystem: Environmental > Terrestrial > Soil > Grasslands ... | reverse complement strand
CGGTTGCCAACCTCCCGGTTTCGGCGCTGCCATTGCGCGCCGCGGCCGCCAGCGCCAGCGCGCCGTCGGTTCGATCGCAGGGATGGGCGGCGGTGCCGCACGCAGCCGGGAGCCGAACGGCGATCAGTTCCAGCAACCTGACCACGCAGGCACAACTGCTCCAGGACCCCGGCTTCGAAGCCGGATCCCCCTGGCCCGCATGGACGTCGTCGTCGAGCGGTGGCCGATCGTTAATCGACGGCTCGGCCCCGCACGCGGGGTCCTATTCGGCCCATCTTTGCCAGGGAACCGACGGCTGCTCCGACCAGGTGAGCCAGGCGTTCACGGCGCCGGGGCGCGTTCTGAGCGCAACGCTGACCTTCTGGTTTCGGCTGGAGACTGTCGACTCGACAGTGGCCAACCCGGCGCCTTGCAATGATTACGTAGCCGTTGGACTCGTCGATGGCAGTGGCGGGTCAGGTGCGAACTCCGGCCTGCACTACTGCGAGGATTGGGGGGCGACCGGCTACAACCAGGGCAGCATCGATGAGACCGGCTTCCTCAATGCGCAGGCCGGCCAGCCGGTTTCCCTCGTCGCCCAGGGCGTCACCGATGCCAGGGGCGTCAGCGATTTCTATGTCGACGACTTCACACTGACGATGACGACAGCCGATCGAGGCGACGCGACCTATCCGTTCAGCGCCGTCAGTACCAGCCAGTACCGGTTATCGAACAGCGACGGAGCAAGTTGGACCGACCTGGACTCGACGTATCTCAGTCTCGGGGTCACGCCCGCGGTCGATGCCCTCGCGATCGCCAGCGGCAACGCCGACCTCTGGACTGCCAATGCCGGTGTCAACCAGGACCTCGGGATCGCCGTGAGCGGCGGCGGCTATCCGTCCAACGGCGGCCAGCCCGAGGCCTGGAAGGAGAGCGGTGGCTTCGCGGGCACGTTCTCGCCCAACGCGGCCTTCGTGCAGTCCGTTGTTCCGTTAAAGGCCGGGACCGCATACAGCTTTCGCCTGCAATGGAAGGCGAACCACCCCACCCGGGGCGGCACCATCTTCGCCGGGGCGGGGCTCGCGCCGATCTTCTCGCCGATCCGCCTCACCGTGCAGCTGGTGCCGCAATCCAGCCCGCCATCGGTGATGGGTAGTTCCAGCCGTAACCAACCCCGGCTGCTGAACGCCGATGGGATGACATGGCACGACCTCGATGCCGGAACGGAATTCTCCTACACACCCTCGGCCAACGGCGTCATCGTGCTCAGTGGAAACGCGGACCTCTGGACGGAGAATGCCGGTCTCAACCAGGATCTTGGCATCACGGTGTCGGATGGCGGGCGGGGAATGTACCCAACGGTTCCGGGCCAGCCGGAGGCGTGGAAGGAGTCCGGTGGATTCGCCGGCACGTTTTCGCCGAATGCCGCGTTCGTCCAGACCAGCCTGCCGGTCGTCGCCGGCGTTCCCTATGACATCAAGCTCCAGTGGAAGACCAATCAACCGGCCAGGGGAGGCGGCATCCGGGCTGGGGCCGGGCCAATCAACGGGCAGTACTCACCGACCACGCTCATGCTGCGGCTGTTTCCCGGAGTCAACAGCCTGAGCAGCGGTCCAACCGTCTATGACGCGGCCAGCACCCAGCAATATCGTCTAGATGGCAGCGACGGTGCGGGCTGGATAGACCTGGATTCGAGCGCGACCGGGGCGGCGAAACCGCTCACCCTCTCGATCACGCCGGCCTCGAACTGCGTCGCGATCCTGAGCGGAAATGCCGATCTCTGGACCGCGACCGCCGGGTTCAACCAGGATCTGGGCATCCAGGTCAGCTGGCCGGGCGGCGTCCTCTCGTCGCGAGCGGTCGGCTGGAAGGAATCGGGCGGATTCGCCGGGATCTTCTCGCCCAACGCGGCCTTCGTCCAGGCGATCGTTCCGATGAACGCGGGGACTACCTATACCGTCCGGCTGCAGTGGAAGGCCAACCACTCATCGATGGCCTCGAGCACCTTTGCCGGGGCGGGTCCCATCCACGGGAATTTTTCCCCGACACATCTGTCCGCGCAGCTGGCCTGTCCCTAGATGCCCACGTTGAAGAACCTGATGCTGAGCGGCGTCTATCGCCTGCAGCAGTTAGCGTTCGGATCGCGCGCGGCATTGTCGCAGCGATCGAGGACCCGGTGGCGGAGCGCCATCCCGAGCTCCGACCTCACCTGGGGTCGACGAGTGTCAGGGGATGCCTTCATTCGGAAGGTGGAGTTTTACGGTGGCTTCGGAAGCGCGAAGTCGATCCTGGAGATCGGACCCGGATATGGACGGCTTCTCCAGTCGTGCCTTGACCTGAAGGTGCCATTCAAGGACTATTACGCGCTCGACATCTCAGCGGCCAATGTCGATTGGCTTCGGGAAAAATTCGGGGCTCCCAATCGGATGTTCATCCAGGGCGATGCGGAGACGACGCCGTTGCCGGCAGGATTTGATTCCATGATGTCTTCGCTGACGTTCAAGCACCTCTACCCGTCCTTCGAACCCGCTCTGAACAACCTTGTAAGGTTTGCCCGGCCCAACGCGCGTTTTTTCTTCGATCTCCTGGAAGGACAATCCCGGTTTTTTGAGCGGGATCGCATCACCTACATCCGCCGCTACTCCCGCGAGCAAGTTACCGACATGCTTGCCAGGAGTCGGCTCGAGCTGGTCGCGTTTGACACGGTGGAGCATGATCCGGAGCATCGACGCTTGCTGGTGGTAGCTGGACTTACCAGATAACCGGATGACCGACGTGGCGATCGTCGGCGCCGGAATCCTCGGCCTGGCGACCGCCCGCGAGATCTTGCTGCGACGCCCCGGCCTTCGTCTGACCGTTCTCGAGAAGGAGAGCATCGTTGCCGCCCATCAGACTGGTCACAACAGCGGCGTCATCCATTCGGGCATCTATTACGCGCCAGGCTCGCTCAAGGCGCGTCTGTGCGTCGAGGGCGCGCGGCGGCTGACGACGTTCTGTGACGAGCACGGGGTCCCGTACCGTCGGACGGGCAAGCTCATCATCGCCACCAAGCCGTCCGAATTGCCTGGTCTCGCAGAACTCTTTCGCCGCGGCCGCGCAAATGGCGTCCCTGACCTCGAGATGCTCGGCCCGGAGGGCATCCGCGAGCATGAACCGCACGCCGCCGGGCTGCAGGCCATCTATTCGCCGTCCACGGCGATCGTCGATTTCCACCAGGTGGCCGAGGCCCTGGCCACCGATGTCGGGGCTGCCGGGGGCCACATTCTGACGAACAGCCGGGTGGGCGCGATCACGCCGCGCGATGGCGTTTGGCACATTGGAACGAGCGCGGGGGAAGTCCGGGCGCGTGCCGTGATCAGCTGCGCCGGCCTGCACGCCGACCTGGTGGCGGCCATGACCGGAGCTCCCCGGGCGCCCCGCATCATTCCGTTCCGCGGCCAGTACTGGAGGCTCCGCACCGGCCCCCTGCCGCTCGTTCGAGGTCTCATCTATCCCGTTCCGGATCCGGGCTTCCCCTTCCTGGGTGTCCATTTCACGCCGCGGATGGACGGCGAGGTCTGGCTCGGACCGAACGCGACGCTGGCCCTTGCCGTAGAGGGTTACCGATGGTCCGACATACGATTTCGTGAAGCCCTCGGCATTCTGAGCGCGCCCGGATTTGCGCGGATGGCTCGCCGCTATTGGCGGACGGCGGTAAGCGAGACATATCGTGTGGTTCAGCGCGGCGCCTTATTGAACGAACTGCGGCGCTTCGTCCCGGACCTCCAACCGGATGACATCGTTGCCGGCCCCTCCGGGGTCCGCGCGCAGGCCGTCTCGGCTGAGGGCGCGATGGTGGACGATTTCGTGCTGAATAGCATGGGGACGGCCCTGCACGTTCGGAATGCCCCGTCACCGGCGGCCACCGCCTGCCTGACCCTCGCGGCCTACATCGTCGACAAAACAATGAGCGCAGTCGGCTAGCATCGCGTCCCCCGCAGAGTTAGGCTAAGAACCCATTGACTCGAATCGCCCAGTTTCGAGAAACCCTTTTTGGCTGGGCCTGGCAGGCCGGCGTCCGCGTGTTTCGGCTGAGCCGGCGGGTCGGGGTTGCCGGCGTACTCGAGCCCGTCTTGTGGAAGGTCGCCGCCAGACTGCTACCGGTTTCCGACCAGGAAACGCTGGTTCGACTCCCGTCCGGTGCGAGCCTGGTTCTCCCACCGAGATACCGGGACGCTCGGACGGTTTCGGCCGGACTGTTTCAACCCGAGCTCACCCGCCTGCTTTCGAGCCTGCTCCGTCCCGGGATGAGCGCAGTGGATATCGGCGCGTACGTCGGCTACTTCACGGTGATCGCGGCTCAGGCGGTAGGGGCCGCCGGGCGGGTCTATTGCTTTGAACCCAACCCCTCCTCATATGTCTACCTGCGCCGAAACATCCAGCTCAATGGTTTCCAGAATGTCGTGTCAGCCGAGCAGGCGATATCGAGCCAGGTTCGGACGATGCAGCTCGTGGCAGATCCGCTGGGACCGGAGAGCTTTGTGACTGACCTGCCGGACCCGCGTGCCGCCGGCTCGGTCGAGGCGGTGAGCCTCGACCACGTTTTCAGCCGGCTCGGCTGGCCCCACATCAACCTGATTCGGATGAACATCGAGGGCAGCGAGCTGGCCGCCCTGGATGGGATGAAGCAAACGAGTCAGAGGAATCCGGAGCTCCAGCTGATAATGGAGTTCAATCCGAGGGCGATGGTGCGTGCCGGGGTGAGTCGAGCCACGCTGTCGAGCCTGCTGGACGACCTCGGTTTTCGCCGAAGTCAAGTAATCGAGGACCGCCTGCGGCCAATCTCGGATGGTGTGCTCCCGGCCGGTCAAGCCGTCTACAACTTGCTCCTGACGAAGTAGCCGCAACCGTTGCCGAACCCGTGGCAGGTCACCCGTATCATGGGCACGTCTCTATGACCTGCTCCCACGCAACGGATTGGGACGGGCAGCTGGTGTCCGTCCTGGTCCTCAACTGGAATGGCGAGCGGTTTCTCGGGCCCTGCCTTGCGAGCGTGGTGCGCGACGCCTGCCCTCACGTGGAAGTCGTCGTGGTCGACAACGGCAGCAGCGACGCCTCGCTCGAAATCGCCCGCCAGTTCCCCGGCGTCCGGGTCGTCCCGCATGGGACGAATCTCGGGTTCAGCCGCGGGTACAACGCCGCGGTTCCAGAGGTCAAAGGCCAGTTCCTGGTCTTCCTGAACAACGACACCGTCGTTGAGCAGGGGTGGCTCGTGCCGCTGATCGAAACCCTGCGCCAGCAACCGACGGTTGGCATCAGCGGCAGCATGCAGCTCTTTTACGGCACCCAGATCGTCAATTCCGTGGGCGGCGCCTTTACGCTCTGGACCGGAGGCATGGACCTCGGCTATGGTCAGCCGGCCGCCAGCTACCGGGGGCGACCGTACGTGGACGCCTTCTTTGCGTCCGGTGCGGCCATGGCGATCCGGCGTGAGCTCTTCGAACGACTGGGTGGGTTCGAAGAGTACTTCTTCGCGTACGGCGAGGATATTGATCTCTCCTGGCGCGCCCGGCTGCTTGGCTACAAGATCCGGACCGTGCTGCCCTCGGTCGTGCACCATCACCATTCCGCCTCCTGGGGCATCTTCAGTCCGCGGAAAGTCAGGATGGTGACGCGAAATCAGCTGATCGTTAACATCGGATGCCTCTCGACGCCCAACGTCCTCCATAGTGTGCCGGCTTATGCCGTTTTTGCCCTGCTGAAGGGCGCGGCCATGGCCGTGGCCCTTCGCAACATCAACTACCTTCTGGCTACGGCTGCTGCATTGATCGAGACCGGCGTTAGCGCCCGTACCGTTTGGCGGCGGAGACGGAGGATCCAGGCAAGCCGCCTCGTGCCCGATCGTGAAGCGCTCCGATGTGAGGCGTTCGCCCTCTTTCAATCGCCACTGGGCTGGCTTCGCATCCTGCGGGCGGGGCGCCAGGTGGATCGGGAGAGGAAGGTGCTCGCGCGACCGTGACCCGGTACCGTTCCTGGGGGCGTTGGCTTCCGGCGGTCGTGGCCGCGTTCATCCTGGGATGGGTCGCGCTCAGCCTTGTCGCCTGGCCCCGGGCGACCGGTGATGTGACGCACGATGGCTTTGATCCCAACCTGCTCTGGACCGGTGTGCTCGGTACACCAACCGCCGGGCAGGTCTCGCTCAGCAGGTCTAGCCTGCGCCTGACGGCCGGACCGGGATCGGAACCGACCGTGCATCTCCTCGCCACCTCGCTGCGCTTTGCTGCCGTGTTCGATGTGCGCATCGAGGCCGACGGTGGCAGCAGCGACCCGCTGGAGATCCACCTCTGGAGTGCGCGACAGGCGACCGGCTACCTGCTCCGATTCGGGGCAGCCCCAGACCATACGCTGAGCGGCCAGCTCCAGCTAAACGGCGCATGGAAAGCGATCAACAACCTCGGAACCTATGACCCCCACGGCCGCTACCAGGTGCGGATTGCGCTCGACCCAACGCACGGCCCCCAGACGATTGACGTCATCCCAACCGGGTCCGTGGGCGGCACCCCCATCCATAGCCTGGTCTCGGCCGCTGACGCGCCTGGACTATTCCTTGGCCTGCCTGTTGCGATGACAGTTCAATCGCTATCGAAGGACGGCCTCGCCCGGGCGGTGATCGATCACTATCGGCTCTCGCTTCCTGTCCAACCCGGGCTACCACGTTCCGCTCCCGGGAGCGCGCCGGTCACCGTGACGTTGTTGGTCGTGTCGGCATTGCTCCTTGGGCTGGTGGCTGCGGGTCGCTTCGCGCGGCACCGGCCCAGGCCGCTACCGGCAAGCACCGGGCGGGTTTCATCGAAAATGCCGGCACGAACCGGCCTCATGCTGCTGGTTGCGGCCGCGACGATCGGATATCTGGCTGGCAATCTCTGGCTGTTTCACGTGGGGGCGCACTCCTACGACATCATGGCGGAAAAAACCTTCGCCTATGTCGCTGCGACGTACGGTCCGGCTGACCTGTATGACGTACCGGCGACCGTTACACCAGCCAAAGTCTGGGCAGGCACACCCTACGCCGAGGTTGGGTTCCCTTATGGACCGGTCATGGGCATGGTGTTCACCGCGATCGGGGCTGTCTACCGCGCCGCGTTCGGCCAGGGCGGCATCCCTCTCATGGACAGCATCCAGCTGGAAGTGCTGATCAAGCTCTTTAACGTGGTGCTCGGCCTGGTAGACGGCGTCTTGATCTACTTGATCTTGCGGAAGCGCCTGGGCAACGTGTTGAGTGCGATAGGCGCCGGCCTTTTCGTGTTCAACCCGGCGGTCTGGTTCATGATGTCGGTCTGGGGCGAGACCCAGACCATCAGCCTGCTGTTTCTGCTGCTGGCGATCTGGCGGGGGGAGGCTGAGGACCCGGTAGGCGCCTGGGCGGCCCTCGCCCTGGCGGCCCTGACTCGACCGCAGATGATTATCCCGGCGGCGTTCCTCGCCCTCTACTTGCTGCGCCGTTTTCCGCTTGGCGCATCGATTCGCGCCGCGTCCTGGTCGATCCTGATTGCCTTCATCGCGGTGGCCCCCTTCACGCTTCGGATCAGCCCCGCGCTTCCGGTGAGCTATCTGGAGCGCGTCGCCGGCACCCAGGCCGCAACACCGAGCGACAGCTACTCGTATGTCAGCTCCGATGGCTATAACCTCTGGCCGCTGGTCACCCAGTCCGTGTCAAGTCAATCAGGCAAGGCCCGGCTCTACTATCCGGCTTCACGATCGGTGTGGGGGCCGTTCAGCTACAGCAGCCTCGGAACGCTCCTGCTTGTGATCACCCTCGCGATGCTTGGCCTGACACTCGCCCTGGCATCGAGGCGATTACGTCCCGGTGGCGTCCTGCCCTTCCTGCTTGCGGCAACGCTCGCATTGCTGGTTTTGAAGACAGGCGTCTCCACCCATCACTTTGTGCTCGCTATCGGCCTGCTTATTCCTTGCCTCGGTTTCATCACGGCTCCGGCCTATGCCGCACTGGTGATGGCGGTCACCGTCACAACCTTTGTTTCGCTGTGGGGCAGTCTTGGGTATGCGCTCCAAGCTGCGCCAAAACTGTACCCATTGCTGGATGCGGAGCACAACATTTTGACGGCCGCCTTCATGAATCTCTTTAACAGCGACGTTTTCATCACGGCCGCGACCATTGCCAACCTCGCCGTCTTCCTCGTCAGCCTGGCCATGGCCGCACGCGCCCTGACCCGCGAAGCGGAAACAGGCATGCCAGGAGCAGGGCAATCAGCACGGCGAGGTTGAGCAAGACGCCAACGGTCAGCGCCAGGTCATTGACGGATAACTGAAGGAGGGCTCTCGCCAGCACGCTGTGGCCGGGATGGATCGGAAATGATTCGTAATGCCCATAAAGGAGCGCAACTTCCACGCTCCCGACCATCATGACGAAGGTCGTTATTGTCAGCACGCCGATGGCCGTCGCATAGAGCAGCCTTCCGAAAACCTTCATGCAGAGAACTAAAACGGCCAGTACGAGGACAAAGTGCGTGGCTGTGATTCCGGTCTGGAACATCACGAGTGCCATCATGGCAAACGCCAGGGCGGGCAGGTAGGCAGCGGCCGTGGACACCCCGCGGGAAAGCATCCGGCCGATCGCAATGGCGACCGCCGAGGCGAGCAACAGCAGACCTGCGGTGCCGTACGAGACCCCGCCCCCGAGTTGGGTTGCCGCCGGAAAGATCATTCGGGCCAGGCCGTGCTGGTGGGCCAGGACCAGCGTCGCCAGGGGCCAGATCGACGCCGCCTGCGCCGACACCGAGGTGTCGTTCGTAGTGGTTACGAAGCCGAGGACATGCAGCATGAAGTCGGAGGGCAGCGATGGCGCGATCTTCACCGAGAACGGGGTGAGAAAGAGGAACACGATCACGGCGGCCAGGGCAATGCCGACCGCGCTTCGTCGCAGGGAGAACCTGCGGCCGAAGACGATCGCCAGTACCAGGGTTGCCACCAGCATCTGGGGCCGGGTTAAGGCCCCCAGGGCAAGCGCCAGCCAGGCCAGTGTCGGCTGCTCCCTTTCGGCCGCGAGGATGGCGGCGAAGAGAAAAAAAGCACTGATCACCTGGGTGGTGCCCCAAACCGACGCACTGAACCAGACGATCGGATTCAGGACGAACAGGGCGGCGCCGAGCAGGCTTGTCCGCGGGCTCAGCCGGAACACCCGCAAGATGCTGTAGATGAGGGCGCCATCGGCGAGGATGAAGAGCAGGTTGATCGTCTTGATGACGTACTCCAGCGCAGAGCCGTTTACGGTGATCGATCCGAACCATCGACCGATCCAGCCTGCGGCCAGGAACACGTAGGCCAGGGTCGGTTCGTAAGCAAATGACGCATCGTGATAGGGGCTGCCTGCCGTAATGGTCGCCATGCTGACCGTTCCTGGCCGGTAGTAGAGCTGATCCGGACCGTATTGGGCGGCGGTGTAGCCCCAGATCTTTTCCGCCAGCATGTCGTAGGGGTGGTTACCCAATCCGAACGACGCCACATTGACCAGGACGAGGCCACCGACCAGCAACACGACAATGGCCAGGGTCTTCCACGGCAGCCGCCGAATCGTCCTCCGTACCCAACGAAGGATGTCGCCCAGATAGGCGATGGGTGCCCATCGGACGCGGTACGCCTGGCTCGCCAGGGCTAGCCCGCCGAGGACCAGGCCCACCAGCACGAGCGCCCGCGTCCTGTAGTCCCCGACTTTGTTGGGTCCCGACCAGTCGTGTGGCAGGGTCAGCGCGTAGTTCGTGATTCCTGCCGACACGGGATCCATAACGGGAAGCACCGACGCATTGAGAGAGAGCCTGACGCTGCGTAACAGATCGGGGATTTCGGCCGTCGTCAGCCGGATGTGCTGATCGGCGGACGCGGCCGCGATCACCCCGGCCACCTTGTCTACGACGAACTCAACGTGATACGGTCGGCCGGGCGCATAGCTGGCCAGTCGGGCGCGCACCTGAAGCTCGCCGCCGATTAGCGTTTGGCGCACGCCGGCCCGCTGCACCGTTACGACCTCGACCGGATAGCCGGGCGCTCCACCAAATGCCAGGAAGGTTCCCGCGCCCGCAGTGGCGCTCATGATGCCAACTCGAAAGGCGCCAGCTCCGCGACTCGAGATCACCACGTCCATGGAAGCCGTGAATCGCTGCAACGGAGTGGTGGCCAGGGTCGCCGTCGGCATCGATTGCCGCACCGCAACCATCTGTAAGGAGCGCGGTGACACCTGGATGGTTCCCGCCACCGATCCCTGACCGGTAGGATCCGTGTAAATGAGGTTCGGGTCGAAACCGGCATAGACCTGGTCGACCGCAGGATGCCGCCACGCGATCCCCGGAATCAGCATGAGACCCAACGCGAGGACGGACGCCGCGAACAGGACGGCGGCCGCTACCGCCTTGAAAGGTTTGCTCAGAGCCTCGCGATTGGCGTCGCCGGCACTCACCCGTTCCGGTTTCGTGTGAAGTAGAGGAGCGCCATTGCCGCAAGCATAGTGACCCCAACCGCCACCATCACCCAGACGACTTGCCAGATTGACGCGTGGAAGGCTGAGATCAGGACAACCTCCAGCAGTACAACGAGGACGATCACCGGCACGAAGCGATGATCGTGGCGGGCCAGCAGGTAGGTCACCAGGAGGCTCGCCAGTGCCAGGGCCGCCATTCCGACGCCATAAATCGGCAGATAGGGACCCGCCGTGGTGAATTGCGGACCGAAGGGCATCAGCGCAAGCGAAGGCGCAAGGGCTAAGCCGATCACCGCGACGCTCGCGACCGCCACCATCGCCACCGCCGATAAGGTCAACGTCCGTGTGCTGGGTCTTCCGAGGTGCTCCAGCGCGGTCACTCGTGGAAACATCACCGCGGAGATACTGGCGGTCACCATCAGCACCACGCGTCCCAGCGTTGCAACCGAGGCGTAGAGTCCGGCTTGCTCCGCACTGAGATAATGCTTGACCAGCAATACGTCGCTACTGGCCAGCAGAGTTGTACCGGCTACCGCAACCGCTGCCGGACCGGCAAATCGCACCACTGGCTGCGCATCGAACCGAAGCGCACGATGGCCGGTCGCGACCCGGCGCAGCGGCCAGAACGAAGCGGCGTAACTCACCACGATCCCAGCGCCGACGGCAAGGATGGCGCCGTTGGCCCCGAACCCTAGCTCGATGACGACGACGGCCAGGACTGCTCGTGAGAAGGCATCGAGGGTTTGCACCGCCGACAGCGAAAGAAATCGTTGCTCACCTTGAAGCACCCCGCGATTGATCGCGGCGAGGAGAATGAAGAGCACGGCCGGCGTCAGGGCGGCAACCGTTTGTGGGGGGACCAGGAGGAACCTGGCAATCAGCGGCGATAACAGAAGGAACAGGAACCCCGCCCCGAGTGAGCTCCAGACCAGGATGCTCGACAACCTGCGGAAGAATAAACGCAGCTCGTCAGCGCTTGACGTGGCCACAAACGCCGCGGCAGAGCGCGACGCAACCATCGATACCATCAGTCCGGGCACAAGCAGGACAGAAAAAAGCGAGAAAACCGCCGCCACTGAGGCGTAGTCGCGGGGTCCGAGGAGCCTTCCGGACAAAAACTGGTAGCTCGCGGCCAGCCCCAATACGACAAGGCTCCCCAGAAAGTAGATGGCATTGTGGCGCAGCAAAGATCCATCCGTGGAAGCCGTGGCGACGCCGGTGGTGTCGGCGGCTAAGTCGGGTGCGGTGAGCGGTGGGCGCAACAACCTCATACCGTGGCCATCCTTGCCGCGACGGCGTCGCGAATCACTTTTTCGTAGCGGCCGCAGACCTCGGCAAAGCCGAATTCCCCGGCGGAAGCAAGACTGGAAGCCGAAAGGCGCCGATAGGATGCTTCGTCCGTCAAGATCTCGATCAGCCCAGCCGCCAGGGCCGCCTGATCGCCGAAGGGATAACGCAGGCCGTTACGACCATGCCGGACCGCACCCGCTGGAACCCCCGAGCTGGCGACCACCGGCACACCGCAGGCGTTGGCCTCGAGAACGACGATTCCGAAGCCCTCCACTGACGACGGCAGCGCCATGACGCGGCAGGACCGGAGCAGATCGCGCTTCTCTGCGTCTGTCAGATCGAAATGGAACGTAACGTGCCGCTCGAGATCGAGGCGTCGGATCAGCTCGACCAGCTTCTGCTCATAGGTTCGGTCGGTGTGACGGCCGGCCAGGACGAGCTGTGCGTCGGGCACCTGCCTGATGATCTGCGGCATGGCCTGGATCACGTGATCGGGACACTTGTACTGCAGAAACCGACCGAGCCACACGATCCGCGGCTCTGTCACCTGACCGGCGCGGCCCTCCCGGAGCCAATCTTCACCGATGCACGCCGGCACGACGACGACGTTCTCCCGCCTAAACCCGAGCTGCGGGAAAGCCTCGCGCCACTCATCCGTCCGAGCCACAACGATGGTGTCCCGATGGATGAATGCGGTGACGCGCTCGAGCAGCGTCAGCGGGGCAACGAGCAGACCTGGATACTGAGCTTCGAACAGGGCTTTGTGGATCTGGTGCCACTCGGTGATAACCGGCTCCTTGACATAGAGCGGAGCAAAGCGCGGGATCCGAGAACCGCCGAAGCCCTCGACTACCGCGGCGTCGAATCGGTTGCGGCAGTGCCTGATGTAGTACCAGAAGGTGCGCAACCACAGGGACAGGATTCCACCCAACCTCACGACCTGGATGCCGTCGATCACTTCGGATCTGGCAGCGCCCGGGAACCGGCTCGCGACGACCGTCACCGTGTGGCCCTGCTGGGTCAGGAACTGGGCCCGTTCCCACATCCCGATATCTCCCCCGGCCGCGCCGGGATGGTGGCCGTCTCGGGTCATCAGGAAGAGAACCCGCAGTGTTCGGGGGCGCCGTTCGCTAGCTGCGGCCGCTAGCGATCCCTGCTGCAACGTCCTCCGGGACCGGTGGCGCGAGACTCCGCGGGCCTCGATCGAGCACGGGCCGCCTCGGTTGGTAGGTCATTATGTGCCACATCATGGCGAGACCAACTCTGAGGCCCTTCCACATACTCCGGCTGGCCCCCTTGGAGGTGCCGATCCGCCGCCGGAAGGTGATGGGAATTTCGATCAGCGATAGGCCGTAGTCGAGCGCAACCAGCATCATATGCGGCGAGAAATGGTCCTGACCCACCTCCAGCGCTGGAAGGATGCGCAGCACCGCATCCCGCCTGATGGCGCGGTAGGTGCAGCCGACATCGCTGAGGCGGGCCGCTCCCAGGAACTGTGAATCCCAGAAGCGGAGTCTGAGGAGGGCACTCACGGCGATATTCCCCCAGGTAAAGAAGTAGTCCATCTGCGAGCCCGGCTCCACGAGCCCGGGGACGACGCGCGTGCCGACCACGATGTCGGCCTGGGTGATGTACGCCTGGAATTTTTTCAGGTCGGCCCCCGCGAACGTCCCGTCGCCCTCTACGAGGACGACGACGTCCGCCGCGTGCACCTTCAGCGCTTCCTCCAGTCCACGGAGACAGGCGTAGCCGTAGCCCTGACGCGTCTCCTGGATCACGGTGGCGCCGGCGCGCCGTGCCAGCGCCGCGGTCGCGTCCTCGCTGTTGTTGTCGATGACGATCGTCTTGACAACGCCTTCCTGTGTGGAAAAGTCCTTCACCACGCCTGTGATGGCGTCGGCCTCGTTATAGGCGGTAATTGCGACGACCATGCGACCTTGAGCGGGCTCCGATGCCGATCCGGCGCCAGGCGAACGAGAAGATTTGGCGATGCCCGACCGCCGTCTCGACCAGCGTCCGAACGCAACCAGGGTCCCCATTGCGGCGATCAGGCCGATGAGACCCCAGGCGAGCAGGTCGGCGATGAATGACTTGGCGATGTCCAGGACCGAGGTTAGTCCCCTGCTATCGAAAGGCAACAGATTCAAAACGAAGAGCAGCGGGTGAAGCGCCGCCCCCAGCAGGGCCAGGACGATGACGGCGAGCACGAGAAACCGCGCCATCCTAGACTCCCACTCGCGTGCCGTGAGCCACGGCCGGCATGGCAGGGGACGCATCCTCAGCGGCCCATGACTGCATGCCGTCATGCTCGAACGCCATCGGCAGGACCTGGCCACCCAGCTCGACGATCCGCTTGGTGACCGCGGGCTTGCGATCGAAGGGACAGTAGAGGAACATGAAACCACCTCCGCCGGCACCGCTGATCTTGCCTCCGATCACGCCCAGCCGGCGCGCCTCCTCGTACATCTCCTCGATCCGGGGGGTCGTCACATCGATCGCCGTCTGCTTTTTCGCCAGGAAGTCCTCGTGGAGAATTTCCGCCAGATCACGCAGCCGGCCGGTCAGCAACGCATCCTTCGCCTCGATCGCGAGGGCCTTCATTCGGGTCATCGCCTCGAGGACGCCGGCCTGACGGCTTTCGTAGCCGGAAATCTGGTTCTCGATTATTCGGGATGACGATCGGGTGGTCCCGGTGAAGACCAGCAGCAAGTTGTACTGCAACTCATAGATGATCCGCGGATCGATCCGGAGAGGGTTGACGACCACGTGTGATTCATCATGAAATTCGATCAGGTTGAAGCCGCCGAAGACGGCAGCGTACTGGTCCTGGAGGCCTCCGGGGATCCCAACATCCTTTCGCTCGACCTCCCAGGCCACACGGGCCACCTCGTACTTGTCGAGGGGTAACCGTCTCCACGAACGCAGCGCACCGATGACGGCGACCACAAGGGCTGATGACGCACCAAGCCCCGAGCCCGGGGGCGCCTCGGTCTCCATGTAGAGCTCGATGCCGGTTCCGTCCGGCTCGGTATCGGGGAGCAGTCGACGCAAGCAGGCTTTGACCAGGTCGAAGTTGCCATCGTACACAAGCGGATCGTCGAATCTGAAACTGGCGACCGCCTTGTAATCGAGCGAATTGACCTTGATGAGTCGGTCGCTGGGAAATGTCAGCGTCGCATAAGCGTATCGATCGATGGTGGCGTTCAAGACAACGCCTCCATGCTCCTGGACATAGGGCGAGAGGTCGGTCCCACCTCCACAAAAGCTGATGCGCAGCGGCGCCCGGGCTCGAATCATCAAGGTGATCGCCACTCCTCGAGGAAGAACCGCTCGACCGTCTCGCAGAGCACGTGTTCGATGGGCAGCAGTGCCTCCTGCACCAGTTGTGTGTCGCTATTTGGGACTTCAATGGCAAAGTCGACCTGCGTTCGTCTTGCCGCACCCATTCCGACCAGGCCGATCGTCGTCATACCGATCCGCCGGGCTGCATCGAGGGCCCGCAGAACGCTGGGGCTCCGGCCGCTGGTGCTGATCACCAGCAGAACATCGCCTGGTTTCCCCAGAGCCTCGACCTGCCGCGCGAAGACGCTTTCGTAGCCGACGTCGTTGGCGACGGCGGTCAAGATGGACGTATCCGTCGTCAACGCAATGGCGGGAAGGGCGCGTCGCGGAAAATCCTTCCGCAGCAGATTGACGAATTCAGCCGCCACGTGCTGACAATCCGCGGCACTTCCACCGTTGCCGCAAAGCAGAAGCTTCGAGCCGGTTTGAAAGGCGGCTCCAATCACCCTGGCCGCCCCGATGATCTGGTCGGTGCACTCGTCGGCAGTAAGGGAGATCGTTTGCGCACTTTGGGCCAGCCGATTTCTGGCCCACGCTTCGACTCCCCGGTCACTCGAGCTTTGGCCTGCCAGCCTGGCGAATTCGTCTTTCATGATGTGGCCGGCCAATCGATACGAGTCGGGGGTGCCGATATCGACAAACGGACCGCCCCCGACGACGCCATGGACACGCTGTCGACCGAGCCGGGGAAGGATGTCGTTCTCCAGAGAGAGCGGACAATCAGGGGGCATTTCGTCGATCACGGGGCGTTCAATCAGATACACGCCGGCACTGATCAGACCAGGCGTCTGTTCAGGGGTCTTCTCGCGAAAGGCGCGAATCCAACCATCAGATCCCAGGTCCACGGCGCCGTAGGCGGTACGGTCGTCCACCGGCACCAGCCACAGGGAGGCCCGCGCACCGTTCAGGCGATGCTCTGCCAGGAGCCGGTGAATATCCACGGGCGTGTAAGAGTCGCCATTGAGGATCAAGGTCGTACCCGAGGGCCCGTCCGGGAGGGCGGCG
>Ga0209267_1001449_pt1 | contig 16159 bp, 12 predicted proteins | sample GraSoiAngelo_137_FD_185894 | JGI IMG/M metagenome (GOLD analysis project Ga0209267, IMG submission 185894) | Grasslands soil microbial communities from the Angelo Coastal Reserve, California, USA - 14_0929_09_30cm (SPAdes) (version 2) | ecosystem: Environmental > Terrestrial > Soil > Grasslands ... | reverse complement strand
GCACCGGCGAGCAACACGGGACAGATCGCGATCATCGGAACCTCCGCCAAGGCCTGGCTGCTCGGCTCCGTCTACTGGCCGGGGACCTGCACGTACACGGTGAACGGAAGCAGCGCGATCGACGGGACGGTCTTTTGCGGCACGTTTTCGGTCTCCGCTGCGGCCGGGGCCGGCCTGGCCGTCGGCAGCGACTACGGCATCAACACGGCGCTTGTGGAGGCCGTTCTTGTCGAATGAGTTGCGCTTCGGCGTCCATTTTGTGAAGCTTGCGCCCAATTAAGTGTCCATAGCCACCTCCGTCCTGGCCCGTCCCCGCCGTGGGCGCCTCTACATCGTCATCGGCGCGGTGCTGGCGGTGCTCGCGTTCGCGACGGCCGCCGGGATCGCCAGCCTGCCCCTGATCCAGGGCAATACGACCGGGACGAAGGTCGTCGTGGCAAGCCACGACATCAAGGCGCGGACGGTGATCCAGGCCTCGGACCTGACCATAAGCAGCATCAGCCAGCCCCCTCCGCAGGCGTTCGCGGCGGTCAAAGACGTCGCCGGCAAGGGCTCACGGGTCGACATCCCCGCGGGGATGCCGGTCACGGCCAACCTCATCGCCCCGTCAGGTGACCTGCTCAGCACAAGCGACGTGGCGTACCTGCCGATCCCGAAAGGTTGGATCGCGGTCACCGTGCCGACGAGCGAACAGGTCGGCGTCGGTGGCTACGTCCAGGTCGGCGATCGGATCACGATCCTTGCCACGATCAACACGTCGTCCTTCGGCCAGAACCCGGGGAGGGCGGTCGTGCTGACGGTGTTTCGGGACGTGGACGTGCTGCGCGTCGGACCCGCCAGCAGCTCCACCACGTCCGGAATCGTCACGAGCAGCCTCACGGTGCTCATGACCGCATGCGACTCCGAGTACCTGTTCTGGCTTCTCAACAACGCCTCGATGAAGTACGAGCTCGAGTCGTACACCGACTACCAGAGCGTGCCCACCGGCCCCGACAGCAAATGCCCCAACGTGTCGAAGGCCAGTGGCGTCGGGCCGAAAGACGTCGACACTCGCTGGGGCTTCACCACGCACTAGATCGTGGGCACACCAATCATCCTGGTCGCCGTCGCGGCCGCAATCGGCGTCGGCCTCGTCGTCTACGGGATGGTGCGCTCGCAGCAGGCGGTGGGTCCGCAAGCTCAAGTCCGCGCCTCGTATCGAACGCTGGCTGACGTCCGGGAGCAGCTGAGGCGGCGGTTCGACTCCACCGGAACTCCGGCGTGGATCGCGTCCGAGCAGAGAATCAGCAGCCTGCAGCGTGACCTGATCAGCGCTGACATCGAGCTTCGCCCCTACGAGTTCCGGATCATCCAGGTCGTGACCGGGGTATTGCTCGGGATCGTCGGTCTGCTGCGTTTCGGCCTCCGTCCCGAGTTCCTCGTGCTGGTGGTGATCGGCTACCTCCTCCCGTGGCTCTACCTGCGCAATCGCCGCGGGCATCGCCTGCGCCAGTTCGACGCCGGGCTGCCGCGGGCGATGGAGCTGATCGCCAACTCCATGAAAGCGGGACAGTCGGTCGCTCAGTCGCTGACGGCGGTGACCGACAACGCCAACCCGCCCGTGTCAGACGAGTTCGCGCTCGCGCGCCGCGAGATCGAGCTGGGCGCGTCGGTCGAGAGCGCGCTGAACAACATGGTCAAGAGAATCGGCAGCAACGACCTCCGGTTGATGGTTATGGTCATCACGATCCAGCGCTCGGTTGGTGGAGATCTGCCCGCGATCCTGGTGACGCTGACCGACACGATGCGGCAGCGCGAGGAGATGAGAGCCGAGATCCTTGCCGCGACCGCTCAGTCACGAGCGACTTCGCTCATCATCACGCTCCTCCCGATCGTTGCAGCCGTGCTGCTCTACTTCGTCGTCCAGGATTACTTCCGGCCCATGCTCGTCAACCCGCTGGGCTGGGTCATGCTCGCCTTCGCCGGCTTCCTGCTGTTCATCGGCAACCTGATCATTCGCCGGCTGACGGCGATCATATGAACGCGCTGCCGATCCTTATCATCGGCGTCGCGGCCGCTGTCGGCGCTTACCTGCTGACCGTCGGCATCATCGCGTCGCGGGCCGCGGACGCCGCGACGATGGCCCGCGAGCGCCTCGCCCGCCAAGAGGTCGGCCTCGGCCAGAGCGCCGTCGCGCTGGAGATGGAGAAACCGCTGGGCCAGCGTCTCACCGCGCCGATGCGGCGCTGGTTGGACCGCCAGATGATGCGGATGACGCCCGAGGCACAGGCGGCGCATTACCGGCGTCAGCTCGACTTCGCCGGCAACCCCATGAACCTCGATCCCGCCGGTCTTCAGACGTTGAGGATCGCCGCAGCAGCCGCGCTCGGAGCCATCGGAACCGCAGTCGGCATGTTCATCGGCACACCTTTCGCCACCGGCATCGCGCTCGTGGTCGGGGTGGCGGTCGGCTTCTACCTCCCAGTGATCTGGCTGGACCAGGTCGTGCGCGAGCGCCGTACGGAGCTCGAGGCGACGCTGCCGAATGCCCTAGACGTGGTCGCGATCAGCATGGAGGCAGGGCTTGGCCTGGACCGCGCCCTGGAGCAGCTCGTGCGCCACCAGGACGATTCGCTCACCCTGCTGCTGGCTCGTGCGCTGCGCGAGATTCAGCTCGGCCGGCCCCGCGCCGCGGCACTCGTCGAGATGGCCGAGGCAACCGGCATCGACGACTTCACCTCGCTGATCCGGGGCATCCTCTACGCGGAGCGCACCGGGGTGCCGATCTCGCGGACCATCGCCGCGCACGCCGCGCAGATGCGCGTCAAACGCAGGCTCAAGATCCGCACCGAGGCAGCCCGCGCGTCGCTGAAGATCCTCCTCCCGACGGTAGGCTGCGTATTTCCCACGCTGTGGCTCGTTCTGCTGGGACCGGCTCTGCTCGTCGTGCTCACGATGAGCAGCAAATGACGCTCAGGTAAGGAACGGGTTCATTCGGCGCTCGCGCCCGATCGTCGTGGCCTGCCCGTGCCCGCTGTAGACGATCGCATCGTCCGGCTGTGAGAGCAGCTTCGACCTGATTCCCTCGAGCAGCGCGGCGCCGTCCGCGTTGACGAAGTCGGAGCGGCCGATCGACCCCGCGAACAGGGCGTCGCCCGTGAAGAGGTAGCCGTCGATCTTCAGCGTCACGCCGCCGGGGCTGTGGCCCGGGGTGTGCAGGACCTCGAACTCGAGCGACCCGGCGCGGTAAGGCTCGCCTTCGACCAGAGACGTCACGTTGTCCAGGCGTGTCGCGATCGGGCCGAACTCTCTGCGCAGGGGCCTACCCTTTTCGATCACGTCCTTCTCTGCCTCGTGGACCGCGATGGGGATGGGCCCGAACGCCATGCGCAGCTCATGCAGTCCCGCGATGTGGTCGATGTCGGTGTGGGTCAGGAGGATCGCCTTGACTTTGGCGCCTCTCTGTTTTGCGATGTCGATGACGAGCTCAGGCTCGAGGTTGGAGTCGATGACGACAGCGTCATGCGTGGCCTCGTCCTCGACCAGGTAGGAATTAGTGCCAAAGCGGCTGTCGGCGGTCGGTTCTACTCGAACAGTCACGCTCTAGGAGGCTTCGCGGGCGACGGTGTGCACGTCTTTCACGCTTTCGAGCTTCTCCATCAGGCGTGAGAGCTGCGCGAGCGAATCGATCTCCACAGTCGCCGACACGACGGCCGTCTTGTCGTCATACACGTGCACCTCGAGGGCCGACATGTTGACGTGGTTCTCGGCGACGACGGTGGCGATGTCGCGCATCAGGCCCTGGCGGTCCCATGCCTCGATCTTGATCGCGACCGGGTAGAGATGCGTCGCGTCCGACTCCCAGTCCACCGGCACCACGCGTGCCGAGTCCTGCGCGTTGACCGCGTTGATGCAATCCGCGCGATGGACCGTCACACCCTTGCCCCGTGTCGTGTAGCCGACGATCGCGTCGCCCGGCACCGGCTGGCAGCACGTGGCGATCGTGGTGAGGATTCCTTTCTCTCCGCGCACCAGGACGCGGGGCGTCGGCTGCACCTGAGGGATCAGCGGAATCGTGCGGAGGTCGCTCCCCGGCGTCTCCACGTTGAGGGCCATGCGCATGACGACCGAATGCGGCGACAGGTCGCCGTAGCCGATCGCAGCCAGGAAGTCATCCACCGTCGGGTACCTGGACAGGTTTGCGATCTCCAGCAGCTTTGGCTCGGCCAGGTCGTCGAGGTTGAGTCGGTGCATCCGGTGGAGCTCCTTGTCGAGCAGGTCGTGTCCCTTGGCGACGTTCTCCTCGCGGCGCTGGCTCTTGAACCACTTGCGGATGCGCTCCTTGGCCGAGGCGCTCTTGACGAAGTTCAGCCAGTCGCGGCTCGGGCCATGCGGTCCCTTCGAGGTCAGGATCTCGACGATCTCGCCGTTCTGGAGCGCGTAGTCGAGGGGAACCATCCGGCCGTTCACCTTGGCTCCGATACAGCGGTGGCCCACCTCGGTGTGGATGCGATAAGCGAAGTCGACCGGGGTGGAATCCGCCGGCAGGTTGATCACGTCGCCTCGCGGCGTAAAAACGTAGACCTCGTCCTGGAACAGGTCGACCTTGACCGTGTTGAGGAACGACTCGGCGTCCCCCACCTCGTTCTGCCACTCGAGCAGGCTGCGCAGCCACGACAGCTTCTGGTCGAAGCTGGCGTCCTTGCCGCCTTCCTTATAAGTCCAGTGCGCGGCCACGCCGAACTCGGCCACACGGTGCATCTCCTGTGTGCGGATCTGGATCTCGATCGGCTCGCCGGTATGAGTGATGACCGTGGTGTGCAGGGACTGGTAGCCGTTGGACTTAGGCATCGCGATGTAGTCCTTGAAGCGGCCTGGCATCGGCTTCCAGAGGGAGTGCACGACCCCCAGGACGCCGTAGCAATCGCGCACCGACTCGACCTGGACCCGAATCGCCGACAGGTCGTAGATCTCGGAGAAGTCCTTGCTCTCGCGGGTCATCTTCTGCCAGACCGAGTAGATGTGTTTCGGCCGCCCGGTGATATCGGCCTGTATGCCCACCTTCTCGAGCTCGCGGCCGAGGATCTCGCGCAGGTCGGAGACCAGCGCCTCGCGCTCGTCGCGCTTCCGCGCGATCCGTTTGACGACATCGTCGTACGCCTCGGGCTCGAGGTTGCGGAAGGCGAGGTCTTCGAGCTCCCACTTGATCTGGCCGATGCCGAGCCGGTGAGCCAGCGGGGCGTAGATGTCGAGCGTCTCGTGCGAGATCTTGCGGCGCTTGGCCTCGGTGAGCGGCTCCAGCGTCCGCATGTTGTGGAGCCGGTCGGCCAGCTTGATGAGGACGACCCGGAGGTCTTCCGCCATCGCCACCATCATCTTGCGGATGTTCTCCGCCTGCTGCTGCTGGTCAGTGCGCAGGGAGATCCGGCCCAGCTTGGTGACACCCTCCACCAGGCGCGCCACCTCAGGGCCAAACTCCCGCTTGACCTCTTCGGCGGTCAGATTCGTGTCTTCCACGGTGTCGTGGAGCAGGGCGGCGGCGATAGTCTCCGCATCGAGCTCCAGGTCGGCGAGGATGGCGGCCACCTCCAGCGGGTGGTTGACGTAGTCCTCCCCTGACAGCCGGCGCTGGCCGTTGTGGGCGGTCGCCGCCCGCTCGTACGCCCGGCGGACCATCTGCTGGCCGATGGGATCGAGGTGGTCGGCGACCCTGAGGAGCTCTGAAACCGTCACTTTGTGCCTGGCATGAAGTTTAAGTTCGGTATCTAGCTTCCCCTTCGGAACACAAACCTAGACTTACTCGCCGCCAGATGAATTCAGCACGCACGGTTTGGGGCCTCCGGATCGGCCTTTCGGCTGCCACGGCGGCGCTCATCCTGGTGGGCGCGTCACTCAACGCCAGCGGGCGGGTCGGCTGGTCGACGGCCCTGGCCTGCCTGGCCGGGTTGATCGCCCTGGCCGGCGGCGTGGTGTACAGGACCTGGCGGGTCTCGGTGCCGGCCGGCGCCGGGGCGCTGGTGCTGACGCTCCTCATCGCCCAGTTCAACCCTAGGCAGGGCGACCTTCTGCTGCAGCTCGCGGGGCTGATCGTGCTCGGCGCGGGCGGCGCGGCCGGCCGGATCGCGTATGCAAGGTTTACCGACACCATCGAGCGCCAGTCGCGCGAGCTGGAGCAGAAGAACCGCGCCTTCCTGGCCGCGACCTCCGAGGTCGACGCGGCGCCGTCCGACGATATGGCCGCCCTGACCTCCAACATCGCCCGCCAGGTCGGAGCGGACGTCGCGTGCTGCTACCTGGCCACGGGGGACCTGAACCAGTTCGTGCCGCAGACCCCTGGCGTCGGCCTCGAGGGGCTGCACCCCCTGGCCGTGACGCGCCAGGCGAATGGGGCCGGGCCGCTGCTCGCAGCCGTCGAATCGGGCACGACGTTTTCGGCGGCCGGCAACGGCGCCCTGAAAGGCCTCTTCAACCACCTGCCCGAGGACGTCCGAATCGTGGATGCGGTGGCGGTGCCCATGCCGATCGGCGACCGCATCGGCGGTTTCATCCTGCTGGGCAGCCGGCGGGTCAGGTTCAGCGAAGACGACCGGCGCCTCGCGACCACGCTGACCATCCGGGCCGGCTCGCAGCTCGCGAGCGCGCATGCCGTGGCGCTGTCCCAGAAGGAGTCGGCGCGCTACTCGGTGATGAACGAGCTCGTCAAGGAGGCATCGGGAAAGACGATGCAGGAGGCGCTCGACGTGGTGCTCGAGCGCGGCAAGGAAGTCATCCGGTACGACGCCGGACAAGCCGTTCTCTTCCAGCCAAACGAGGCGGTCGATGAGCCCCTTCTGAGGGTCCGCAATGGTGAGACGGTGTTGCGCAACGCCGTGACCGAGGACCAGCGCACCTTCAGCGGGCTCCGGCTTGAAACCCACGCGGTGACGGTCAACGAGGCGCTGACACCGATCCGAGGCAAGACCGGCGTCATAGGCGCGCTCTGCCTCGGCCGGCGCGGGACTTCGAGCTTCACGCAGCACGACATCGCCGCGCTTGACGAGCTTGGCTCGATGGCCGGGGTGGCCGTGGAGAACTCGCGCATCCTCCAGGTCGTGACGGGGCAGGCGTCGCGCCTCGACACCGCGCTGGACGCGTTGGGCGAGGTGTCTCAGGCCCTGACGACCGTGACGCAAGGGCCCCGCGTGCTGGAGCAAAAGACGCTCGAGACGGCTGTCCGGGTGACGGTTGGCTCAGCCGGGCTTTTGACGCGGAGCACGGACGGCGGACGCCAGGCGGTGATCATGTCGGTCGGCCTGCCGGACGAGGTTGACGGCATGGAGTTTCAGAACGGACAGGGCATCGTCGGAGCGGTGATGCTCAGCCTTCGCGCCACTGCGGTGGCGGACTTCCACGCCGAGAGCGAGCTCCAATCGCCTCCCGACCTGCAGGCGTACGCGATACAGGCGGCGATCTGCACGCCGATGCTGGAGGACGGGCGGCTCTGGGGCACCCTTTCCGTCTTCGACACCAAGCCGCGCGAGTGGACCGCGGACGACCAGCGCGTTCTGGCCACGCTGGGCAACCAGGGCGTGGTCGCGGTGCGCAACGCGGAGCTGTACGAGAAGAACGAGCGGAGCATCTGGGAGCTGCGCAACCTGCAGGAGGCTCTGCAGGCCGCGACCTCGACGCTCGACCTCAACCAGGTGCTGCAGCAGGTGCTGGCCGGCGCGGCCAAGGCGTCGTCGGCCCAGATCGGGTGCCTCGCCCTCGAGGACGACGGCGGACTCGTCCTGAAGGGTGGGTTCGGCACGGACCACCAGACGGCGGAGAAGCTCGCGCTCGGACTTGGCGGCGAGATCTGCCGCCGCGTGATGGACACAGGCGACTCGGTGATGGAGGCCATGGAGCACGAGTCGAAGGCAGACAGCCCGCTGAACCCTCGCGCGGTGCTCTGTGTGCCGATCACCCTGCGCGGCAAGCCGCTGGGCGTTGTCTTCCTCGCCAACTATCAGGTCGGCCATGCGTTCACGGCGGACCACCGCAACCTGGTGACCGAGCTGGCCACGCAGGCCGCCGTCGCGATCGACAACGCGCGCCTGTTCAAGGACCGCGAAGAGGTCATCCTCGCCTCCCTCGAGGCGCTCGCCAACGCGGTCGACGCGCGCGATCCGTACACGGCCGGCCACTCCGAGCGCGTCACCAAGTACGCCCTTATGATCGCGCGCCAGATGCACTACTCGCCGCAAGACCAGGGCGCCTGGGTGCGGTTGGAGAGGGGCGGGCGGCTGCACGATATCGGCAAGATCGGGGTGCCGGATGCGGTGCTGCAGAAGGCGGGCAAGCTGACCGAAGAAGAGTTCGAGAAGATGAAGAGTCATACCGTCGTCGGGTTCAACATCCTGAGCGGGCTGCGCATGCTCACCGACGAGCTGGTGATCGTGCGCTCGCATCACGAACGGTTCGATGGGAAGGGGTATCCGGATCGGAAGAGGGGTGACGAGCTGCCGCTGTTCGCGTGGATCGTCAGCGCGGCGGACGCGATCGATGCGATGACGTCGGATCGGCCGTATCGGAAGGGGATGCCGCTGGCGGATGCGGTGGAGCAGGTCCGGGCGGGATCGGGCACGCACTTCCATCCGGACGTCGTCGAAGGGGTGCTCGATGCGGTCGAGGGCGGGGCGCTGAAGTTGGTGCCGCAGAAGTCGCTGCATCCCGACGCGCCGAAGATCGGGGCGTTCGAGAACCCCACCGCCTAGTTCCCGGATAGTCCGGACTATCCGGGGGTTGCTGCTGTGCCCTGGTTGGTTTGTCCGGACTATCCGATGGTGGGCCAGGGCTTAACAGGCTCGATTGTCGCCCAGGGCCGAGGGCGCGATGCTCGAAGGAATGGCCGTCAAGCCCTCATCTCGGCCGGCGTTGCGCGGCGGTCCATTCACGGTCGCCGATGCCAGGCGAGTCGGTTTGCGGTGGGACGATCTGCAGACAAGGATCTGGACGCGATTGAGTCGCGGCCAATACGCCTGGACGGGCCTCCCGCAGGATGCGCTGTTGCAGCTGAGGGCGATTGCGCAGCGAGTGCCGGCCAGCTACGCGTTCTCGGGTTCCACAGCGGCCTGGCTTCTAGGCCTCGAGGTGGCCTGGTGCGATCCCATCGAGGTGACCATTGGACGTGAGGTGCCGGTTCGGGCTCGAGCTGGAGTGCGACTGAGACGAGCCGAGCTCCGCGAGTCAGACGTCATTGTGCGGCGAGGGTTCCGGACGACTTCCACAATGCGGACCGTCTGTGACCTGGCGAGCCGCAGGGATCCGGTCGAATCAGTCGTTGCGGTCGACATGGCCGTCCGAGCAGGCCTGGTCAACCTGTCGAACCTCGCGGGTCATGTGCAAACGCACGCCGGGGCAAAAGGAATCAAGAGGCTGAGACGTGCTGTCGTGCAGATCCGCGATCCGAGTCGCCGATGGAGACGCGCCTGCGAATGGAGCTGATCAGAGCGCGACTTCCAGCTCCCTGCGTCCAGGCCGACATTCGCGACGCCGCCGGCAACTTCATCGGGCGGGCCGATCTCTACTACCCAGACCGCAGGTTGGTCATCGAGTACGACGGGGAGAACCACAAGGATCGGCTGGTTGCCGACCTACGGCGCCAGAACGCCCTCGTCAACGCCGGCTACCACCTTCTTCGTTTCACATCGGCCGACTTTCGCGCGCTTGGTTCGGTCGCCGCGCAGGTGCGCCGGGCACGCGCGGTGCTGCCCAGGTTCCCCGTTAGTCCGGACGAAGCGACATGAGGGCCGAACGAATCCCCGGATAGTCCGGACTATCCGGGGTGCCGGGGTGCCGGGGTGGATCAGTAGGCCTTCGCCAGGGCCACCCGGTACTTCGCCGGATTGCCGCACACGAAGCATTTCCCAGAAGGCTTCGCGCTCTCGTCGATCGTGCGAATCGTCACGCCGCCCGTTTCGGCCTTGATGCGAGCTTCCTCTTCCCCGTCGCCACACCAGTCCGCCCACACGAGGCCTCCTCGCTCGCGGAAGTGCGCGATCACCTCTTCAAGCGTGCGCAACTCAAAAGTGCTGTCGCGCTGAAACTGCTGCGCGCGGTCGAAGAGCTTCGTCTGAAACGAATCGAGCTCGTGGCTCAGACGCTTTCCGATCCCGGAGATCGGAACGCTGACGCGCGCGCGTGAGAGGCGGTCCACCATCTCGACCTGACCCGCGTCGGCGTCGCGTCCCCCGACGTTGAGACGGATCGGCACGCCCTTCAGCTCCCAGTGCGCGTATTTGTCTCCGGGGCGCTCGTCGCGCCAGTCGACGCGATGGCGCACACCCGCGGCCTTCAGCTCGGGCGCCCAGCTGTTGACGAACCGTTCGACTTTCGCGCGGCTCTCATCGTCTCGATAGATCGGGACGACGATCACCTGGATGGGTGCCACTTTCGGTGGGACGATGAGACCCGAGTCGTCCCCGTGCGCCATCACGAGCGCGCCGACCAGGCGGGTGCTGATGCCCCATGACGTGGAGTAGCAGAGCTCGCGTTCGTTCTCCTTGTTCGAAAACGAGATGTCGTAGGCCCGAGCGAAGTTCTGACCGAAGTAATGCGACGTGCCCATCTGCAGCGCCAGCCCATCCTTCATGAGGCCCTCGACCGTGAGCGTGTGGACCGCGCCCGGGAAAGTCTCGGCGGGTGACTTCCTGCCGGTCAGCACGGGAACGGCGAGCCAGTCCTCAGCTATCGACCGATAGTTGCCGAGGATCATCGAAGCCTCCTCGATCGCTTCCTGCGCGGACGCGTGGAACGTGTGGCCTTCCTGCCACCAGAACTCTCGGCTTCGCAGAAACAGGCGCGAGCGCATCTCCCAGCGCACGACGCTGTTCCACTGGTTGGTGAGCTTGGGCAGGTCGCGGTGGCTCTGGATGTAGCGCTTGATCAGCGGGCCGATGATCGTCTCCGACGTGGGCCGCACCGCAAGGGGCTCTTCGAGCTCCTCCATATCGCCGCCCGCGCGCGTGACCCACGCAACCTCGGGCGCGAAGCCCTCGACATGCTCCGCCTCTTTCATCAAGTACTCGCGGGGGATCAGGAGCGGGAAGGCCCAGTTCTCGTGCCCGGTCTCTTTGATCATGTCGTCAAACGCGCGCATGATCGCCTCCCACATCGCCCATCCGTACGGGCGGACGACCATCATGCCGCGGATGCCGGACCAGTCCGCCAGCTCGGCCTTGCGGACGACGTCCGTGTACCAGCGGTCGAAGTCGTCGGACATCTTGGTGACGTCTTTCACGAAATCCCGCTGTTCTTCGATTTCTTGCTTCACTGCAAGCAGCTACGCCGGCAACGCGTGCTCGGCCGCGATCGCGTCGATCTCGGCGAGCAGCACTGGAAGGAGCTCCTCTTGGGGCACGGTTTTGTAAAGGCTACCTTTCTTGAAAATCACTCCCTTGCCGCGGCCGCCCGTCACGCCGATGTCCGCGTGGCGCGCCTCGGCCGGCCCGTTGACGACGCAACCCATCACCGCCACCGTGATCGGCACCTTCAGCTTCGCGATGTAAGCCTCCACCGCCTTGACCGTGGGCACCATGTCGTACTCGAGGCGCCCGCAGGTCGGACACGCGATCAACGTCGGGCTCTCGTTGCGGAAGGCAAGGGTCTTGAGGATCTCGTGGGCGACGCGAACTTCCTCCCGCGGGTCTGACGTGGCCAGCGAGACGCGGATCGTGTCGCCGATTCCCTCGCTCAGGAGGATCCCGAGCCCAACCGAGCTGCGGATGCTGCCGGCCTCGACCGGACCCGACTCGGTCACGCCGAGGTGGATCGGGTACGCACGGGCCGCGGCGAACTTGCGGTTGGCCATGATGTTCGTCCACACGTCGGTGGCCTTCAGCGAGACCTTGATGTAGCCGGGTCCGTAGTCGAGCTCCTCGAGGATCTTGCAGTGGCCCAGCGCAACTTCGACCATGCGGTCCGCCGTGCGCTCGCGGTCGTCACGGTCGATGTGGTGCTGCTCACGCAGGGTCTTGTGGACCTCTTCCGGCAGCGATCCCGCGTTGACTCCGATGCGGAACGGTATCTGGCGCTCCTTGGCTGCTTTGACGACCTTCACGACCTTCTCGCGGTCAGGGATGTTGCCGGGGTTGAGGCGAAGGCAGTGCACACCGGCCTCGATGGCCATAAGCGCCAGCGTGTGGTCGTAGTGGATGTCGGCGATGACGGGCAGAGGGGATGCCTTGACGATGTCCCTCAACGCCTCAGCCGCCTCGCGGTCGGGGACCGCCGGCCGCACGATCTCGCAACCGGCCTCTTTGAGCTCGTGGATCTGGCGCAGCGTCGCCTTGACGTCGCGGGTGTCGGTCTTGGTCATCGTCTGCACGGCGATGGGCGCGGCTCCCCCGATGACGACGCCCCCAACGTTGACCGGGATTGACTTGCGGCGGATCACCGTCGGCATCAGGGCTGCAAGCCGGGGAACTGGCCGGTGATGATGCGCTGGATGTCGAGGAAGCTGATGAGGGCAGCCAGTCCCAGCAAGGTCACCAGGCCGATGCGCTGGAAGTTGAGCTCCATGTTGCGGTCGAACGGCCGGCGGCGCAGGACTTCGATCAGCACCACCGCCACCCGGCCCCCGTCGAGGGCCAGCAAGGGCAGCAGGTTGGTGAAGCCGAGCGCGACCGACAGCAGCGCCACGAAAAAGATGTAGGTGCCGAGGCCCAGCGAGACCGACTGTTCCGTGACGTAAGCGATCCCGATCGGCCCTGTGACGCCGTTGGACCCGAGGAGGCCGCCCGGTATCTGGCCGGTGACCAACTGACTGAGGCCCTGCACGATGTTGCTCACGGCCACGACGGGGAAGGCCAGCCCGCTGGTGACCGCATCCCTGGCCGTCACGATGCCCATCACGCTCAGGCCGACCTGGCACTGATTCGGCCCCGCGCACTGCGGCGTGACAATGTGGGTGAACGCCTGGCCGTTGGCGTGCACGCCGCTGACGACGATCGCGGCATTCGGCGCGGCGTTTTCGATCTTCCTCAGCTGGTCTGGGGCAGTGATCGGTTGACCCTCGACCGAGCGCAGCCTGTCGCCGGCCTGGAATCCGGCCGCCGCCGCGGGCGAGTGTGGCACGACCCTGGCGACCTTGCCCGGATCGTCGTTGAGCTGCGAAAGGCCAAGCCCGGTGAACAGGACCATCGCGACCAGGAAATTGGCCGCCGGGCCAGCCACGAGGACCAGGATCCGCTGCCAGGCCGCCTTGCGGTGGAAACCGTTCGGGTCCTCGAAGTCGCCGGCCTCCATGCCGCCCATCCGGACGTAGCCGATCACCGGGATCGCCCGAATGGCGTAAAGCGTGCCGCCGCGGGTCGTCGACCAGATCCGGGCCCCGGCCCCGACGGAGAACTCGATCACCCGCACCTTGAAGAGCTTGGCCAGCGCAAAGTGGCCGGCTTCGTGGGGTGCGATCAGCAGCAGGAACATTCCCGCGATCGCGACGACTACCAGGAGGGCGTCCATGTGGCTGTCAGACTACCGAGTTTTCCTTGATATAGGCCCTTGCCCAGCGGTCGGCCTCGAGGATCTCATCGAGGGTCCCGCCACAGCCTGGGAACGCGCTGAGAGCGCGCTCGACCACCCGGATGATGCCGCTGAACGGGATATCGCGGGCCACGAACGCGTTCACCGCCTCCTCGTTGGCCGCGTTCAGGACCGCCGGGTGTCCGCCGCCCTTGCCGGCCGCCTCGCGAGCCAGGCGGACGCTGGGAAACCGGCTCTCGTCCAGCTCGTGGAACTCGAGCCCGCTGAGGTCCTGCAGGGTCGTCGGCGGGACGGCGTCCGGCAGCCGGTCCGGATAGGCCAGCGCGACACCGATCGGGAGGCGCATGTCGGGACGCCCCAGCTGGGCCTTGAGCGAGCCGTCGACGAACTCGACGAGCGAGTGCACGACGCTCTGGGGATGGATGCACACCGAGATCGCGTCGAGGGAGATGCCGAAGAGGTGATGCGCCTCGATGAGCTCCAGGCCTTTGTTCATCAGCGTCGCGGAGTCGATCGTGACCTTCGGGCCCATCGACCATCGAGGGTGGTTCAGCGCCTGCTCGACCGTAACGCGGTCCAGGTCGAGATCGGGGTGGGCCCAGAAAGGACCGCCGCTCGCCGTGATGATCAGCCGCCGCACGTTCGCGCGCTCCTCCCCCCAAAGGCACTGCCAGATGGCGCTGTGCTCGCTGTCGATCGGGCGAATGCCGCGCTCGCCGGCCGCCTTCATGACCAGGGCGCCGGCCATGACGAGAACCTCTTTCGTGGCCAGCGCGACCTCCTTGCCGGCATGGAGCGCCGCCAGCGTGGGCATCAGTGCCCTGCCGCCGGGAATGGCGACGACCACCAGGTCGCATCGAGGATCCGCGATCATCGCTTCGACCCGGGCATCGAAATCTGCCTCGCCCGCATGACCATGCACGAGGTAGGTGGCCTTCCTGTTCGTCGAGCGCACGCCTTCGGTCAGCCCGAAGAGCTTGAACCGGCCGGGGTTGCGGTCGATCACGTCGAGCGTTTGCCGGCCGATCGATCCCGTGGCTCCGAGGACGGCGATGTTGAGGGGGCGCATCAGAGCAGGTGAAAGACCATGACATACAGGTAGACGAGAATCGGAGGGAACAGGATCGAGTCGATGCGATCCAGCACGCCGCCGTGTCCTGGGATGAGATGGGACGAGTCCTTGACCTCGGCGAGTCGCTTCATCTGCGACTCGACAAGGTCTCCCACCTGGGCGCTCGCGCCGACCAGCACACCCAGCGCGATGGCGTGGAACGGGTTGATCCCGAGCACGGCCGAGACCCCGATCAGCATCACGAGCACCGATCCAGCCACGCCCGCGATCGCGCCCTCCAGGGTCTTCTTCGGGCTGATGCTCGCGAAGAACGGGTGACGGCCGATGCGGCTCCCGATCAGGAGGGCAGCGGCGTCACTCGCGACCACCGCGAAGATCGTGAAGAGCGTCCAGACCAGGCCGTTGGGCTTGGACGTGTAGAGGAGCAGGTAGTAGTTGAACGGCATGCCGACATACAGCGCCCCGGCCAGGCCCATCGCCCAGCGGCTGAGGCCCTGGCGCCGGCCGGGGACAAAGAGGAACGCCCCGAGCCCGCCGACCAGGGTGAGCGCGAGGACCAGCGTGACATCGACCTGTTTCAAAACCGTGCCGCTGAAGGCGAAGAACAGGCCGAGCGGGTAGAGCAGCCAGGCCGGCGCTCGGGAGCCCATGCCTTCGGAAAGCCCGTTGAACTCCCACAAGGCCAGCCCGCCGAGGATCAGGACGAGCAGGTAGACGCCCCAGATCCCCAGGAACACGAGCCCGATGACGGCGCCGAGCATGACGAACCCGCTCAAGATCCGGACCATCAGCTGGCTGGGCTTCCAGCCTCCGGCGAGCGGGGGATTATTGGTCGTCAACCTACCGCAATCTCATCCACGGGCCGCGCTCCAAAACGTCTGACCCGCGACCCGTAGTCGGCGAGCGCCGCCTTCAGGTCGTCGGCGCCGAAATCCGGCCACAGGGTGTCGGTGACGAGCATCTCCGAGTAGGCCCCCTGCCACAGCAGGAAGTTGCTGACTCGCCGTTCTCCGGCGGTGCGAATGATCAGGTCGGGGTCGGGCAGGTCCGGAAAGTACATGCGGGATGAGATGGCATTCTCGTCCACCTGGCGCGCGGGTACTCCGTCGGCGATCAGCTTGCGTGCGGCGTCTACGATCTCCGCCCGACCGCCATAGTTCAGGCAGACGTTCAGCACCCCGTTCGTGTTGTTGGCGGTGCGTGACATCGCCTCATCAATGCGCTCGCGCATGCGCGGCGAGAGCTCCTCACGCCGCCCGCTGACCACGATGCGGACGCCGCGCCGGTGCATCTCGTCGATCTCGCGCTGCATCGTCTCGTGGAAGAGGCGCATCAGGGCGCGAACCTCGGCCCGCGGCCGGGCCCAGTTCTCAGTGGAGAAGGCATAGATCGAAAGCACGTGCACGCCCAGGTCCTCGCACGCCTGGAGCACGACTTTGATCGCCCGGACGCCTGCCCGGTGGCCGAAGCTGGCGGGCCGGCCCTGGCGTCGGGCCCAGCGCCCGTTGCCGTCCATGATGATCCCGATGTGGCGGGGGATCTGGGAGCTCAATTGTGGGGAAAGCGTACCGGGACGTCCCCGAGGCGGCGAAACCCAGATAGTCC
>Ga0209267_1001443_pt1 | contig 16184 bp, 17 predicted proteins | sample GraSoiAngelo_137_FD_185894 | JGI IMG/M metagenome (GOLD analysis project Ga0209267, IMG submission 185894) | Grasslands soil microbial communities from the Angelo Coastal Reserve, California, USA - 14_0929_09_30cm (SPAdes) (version 2) | ecosystem: Environmental > Terrestrial > Soil > Grasslands ... | reverse complement strand
AAAGTCAAGGAGTTTGGACTCGCGGAGATTGTAAAGTCCGCTGGTGGGTTCACTGAAACGTTTACTTTTACAGAGTGGGATAGAGAACCGCTTGTTCCAGTGACGTTAACACTGTAAGAGCCGATAAGGGCTCCACCAGTAGTGACGTTCAAGGTGGAGCTTCCCACTCCGTTGGAAGCGAGAGTCACTGTCGGTGGGTTGAGACTGGCCGACGGACCTGTCGGAGAGACCTGGGCTGATAGACTGATCGTGCCTGAGAAACTGTTCAGGCTGGCGAGGCTGATCGTGGAGGTCCCAGAGGATCCTTGAGTTATGGTCAAGGATGTAGGGTTTGCAGACATGCTAAAGTCAGGTGTAGAGGGCTGTGTTACTGTGACAGAGACGGTGGCAGAGTGGCTCAGAGACCCGCTTGTCCCGGTTACTGTCACCGTGTAGCTTCCAGGAGTTGAACTGTTCAGAGTACAGGTTGATGAGCCGGATCCGCCGGAGATAGTTGTCGGATTACACCCTACGCCGAGTCCGGTGGAGGGTGATGTGGAGGTTGTGAGGGTCACGGTACCCGTGAAACTGTTCACGGGAGACACCGTAGTAGTGAAGGAGCCTGATCCTCCGGAGTTGAACGTCACACTCGACGGGTTCGCGGCGACCGTGAAGTCTGGTTGAGTATTGAAGAACTCTGTCATCGCATTCGCACTACCATCGCCTGATGCTAGGCTGGGAAGATTCCAGTTAACCTCTATTGTCTTCGTAAACGAGTAGTGGTTGTACAGATTACTGGAATGGAATCCGTTTTTGGCCTGCGGGCCGGCCCATGCAGCGTAGATACAGTCTTCACTGCTCCCGTTTAGAGGGCAATAGCTCAGTCCTTCGTCAAAAGTGATGAAGAGAGCCGAGCGGGTTGTTGTGAAAGTGTTGCTCTTTAGAATGTTTGGGACGAGGCTCTTGAGATATTTGTCTCCGTCCTGCATGCATGTTGCGCTCTGGCCGTTGTTGCTTGTGCAGCCGTTTGTGCAAACACTTGCCGCGTGCATGTTGTCGCAGTCGTTTGGTGTGAGCCACATGAAATTGGGGGCAGAGGCAGAGTTGAGGTCATTTACTAGCGTGCAGTCCGTAACGGCGCAACTGCTCGGGTTTGCATCAACAAGATTGTTGCAGCGGGCGGTGTTGGTCGTTATGTCTTGAAAAACGATGAACGGGTTGTGTAGAGGATTGTACGGCTCAGAGTTAGAGTTAGAGTCGCATCCTTGGAAAGGCTGCCCGCTGATGATCTGGTTTTCGAAGTAGCCTTTCCATGTTAGGCCGGCCGATTCAAAGCGGTCTACGAGATTGGAAGCGGTTATGGGAGAAGGACAGGCTCCGGAACTGCAGCCCTGATTGGACCCGCTGAGCAGGGCGACATAGTTAGGCTGGCTCGTGGGACATCCACTACAAGAAATAGAGGTGTACTGCAGTCCAAGAGTATAGTTGTTCGCAAGGCCGGACATGTATGGGTTGTTCGCGCCATTGCAAGGAGGCGGATGTGACCCGCAGATATTATCGATTCCCTCGTTCTCCATTATGATTACGACGACATGGTCGAAATAGGAACCTGTTGGAGCGGTGGTTGCGCGGACGAGAGGTATCTGTCCCGATGAGAAGATTGATAAAAATGCGAGAAGAATGACGACCCCTCCGATAACATGATTCTTTGGGAACCTCCAGTCCTCTCTCAGGGGGTTTCTAGAACGTCGGATCCTCAGAACCAAATTCTCAGACTACTAGCAGGGAGTCCGGAAGGTTCCGCTTACTAAAATACACCTGTGTTGAAGGTAGTCCCTGGATACAAAAATGCTCCCGCGGATAGAACCTTATAGCGAGAAGAGAAGCGAATCAGGCAATTAATCGGCGCTTCCTCGATCTCGAACGAGCGCGAATCAGGGCCCAGTCGGGTCGCACGTTGTTCGTCATTCATGATGCTGTCGGAGACCCTTGGGGTCGATGCCAGAATGATGAGCACCAGGGCGATCACGTGAGACAAAATTATTTTCCGCTTTATAGAAAGAGAGTGTAGGAATACGAACGACCTTTGCAAGAAATTAGCTTGCTGCTCTAAATGACTAAGTCTCTAGAGGCATCGTCAAAAAGACAGCAGTGCCGAAGCACTTGAGGCAAGCTATCGCACACGATCATTTAATTCCGGTCGCTTGGTGCGGGGGGCGGGATTCGAACCCCGGCTTACTAGTACATATGAACACTCATGACCTCGAGGAATACTCAGGGGAGCCTCCCCAAGAGGTCCCGAGCTGGCGGGGTCGTTTCTCATATCATCGAGATGTTTCGTTAATCCCATGATACCGGCACGATTAAATATTAACCGATCTGACTTTGCGACTAGAATTCAAATGACCCATTCACAAAATACTACTCGTATCCGTATCGCCATAATAACCGTCGCAGCCTTGATGCTCGTCATGGCGGCCACTCCCCATGCCCAGGCGGCCGCTCCCATTACCCAGACCGCAAGCGTTTCGAATTGCAATTTGTCCGGGGCTACAACGCCCTGCTTCGAGTTGGTCTGGGTGGAGGGGCATCAGTTCAAAATGACGTTTATCGACCTCAACCCACAGCCACACAGCCCGTCGGATGTCAACTTCTACGTGCTAGCACCACAGACCAGCCACCCCCAGGGCGGCCCTGTGCCCTTCTTCCACGACCATGTGACAGCCGAAACGCAACCCCAGAAAGCGAGCCATGGCGACTTCAACCTCAACTATCACGGCTTCTTCGTCTTCTGCACTGCTCAGGGAATCTCTAGCGGTGCATGCGTGCCAACAATGACCTCGTTCCCAGGGGACGGAACCGTACCCTTCGCCACGACTGTAAACGGACATAGCCTGACATCTTCCAACGGAATAGAGTCAGCCGCAAACTCCGGACTCGTCACACTGGTCGACACGGGGGCAGTGTTCATCGCCAGCCTCCACCCTGGCGCCTAGACAAAAATCGTTCTCCAAGAGTCATTCAGCAAGGAGCAGAGCTTCCTGCTTTGGGGCCGCCCGGTCGGTAGTCTAGCTGGCGGCTTCCTGATGGTGATCATGAGCATGACAAGAAGAATGAGCGAGGGAAACACAAGTGAAGCTACCGGCATTTAGGACCGCTCAAGCTACGAGCACATTAGGTCCAATTGACCCGACGAGGAAGACGGCGTTAGTCGCCGGCATCTTATACCTGATCACATTCATCGCCTCTATCCCCGCGGTCTTCCTGCAAGCCCCTGTGTTGAACAACGCAAACTACATTGTAAGCGCCGGAGCCGACGCTCAGGTAATCTTCGGCGCATCTCTCGATCTAGTAAACGCTCTCGCCGCTGTCGGCACTGCCGTGGCGCTGTTCTGGGTTGTCAAGCGCCAGAACGAGAGCTTCGCTCTCGGCTTCGTCATCACACGCATGTTTGAAGCCGCAACCATCGTCATCGGCGTTGTGTGTATTCTTGCGGTCGTGACTCTGCGGCAAACTAGCGCGGCCGGAGCTAATGCAGCTACTCTGGTCACAGTCGGGCAGGCGCTTGTCGCGGTACGTAATTGGACGTTCACGATCGGTCCCAGTCTGATGCCGGCTCTGAATGCCCTGCTGTTGGGGACCCTAATGTACCGGTCTCGGTTGGTTCCCCGAGTACTTCCAGCGGCAGGACTCATAGGTGCCCCACTGCAAATCTCTTCAGTCATTCTAATGTTGTTCGGCATTAGCATCACCATATTTCAAGGGATAGCGGTGGCCCCGATCTTCTTTTGGGAGCTATCACTAGGCCTCTGGATGGCCATCAAGGGCTTCAACCGGTCTGCCCCTCTGATCGTAGCAATTACCACGGAGAAACGACATGAAAAAAGCCCGCTGTCTCCTGCGGACCTAGCTTAGATTCGTATCGGGATAGTACAGAGGAATCTCAGTCGTCGCGGCCCCTGTAAGTGTCAGTAGTTTCGGCGAGAAGTGGGATTTTAGACCCCAGTTTACTAGTAAATATAAGCAAAACTGCCCAAACGGTTGATGGCTTTTGCGTACTACTTAGTGTGTCGATGAGCTGTGTCTTTCAAGAATTGAAATTCTCGAATTGATACTTGGAAGGAGAGGGAAAGGCCTCGAAATGCCTCCTCCTCGTGTGAACTGTTTCGGAGTCCTCAATTCAGCAATCTTCTTGAGAGTTTGAACGAAGACGGCTGTTCCCACTAGATCCGTTGCTTTCCTGTCGGCTAAGAGCCTAGTCTTTCTAGCCAATATCGTCCCAGTCAAGATTGTTCCCGGTCCAGCCAAAATTAGCGCCAATGCATTTCCAAAAATTGAGCCTATAGGAACAGTGAATGCGGTACCTGAGCGAGTCGAACTGTATGGTTGAGGAAACAATACTGGAAATTCCACAGCCACCAAGATAGCCAATGCAACGAATAGGATAGCAGGAAGCAAGAATCCGTTAAAGGTTCGCCGTCGCATTTTCTTTGAGAAAATCAAAGAAGATGCTATGATTGGTTTCCATTCATCTGGTTCTAGTCTCTCTCTCATCGAACCTGGTAGTGTTACAGAATATTTTTCCAGTAAACAATCATCAGGTGGGAATTCTTTGCGATTCCTTGGGTTCCGACGGTTTTCATATGCATATACTTGCCAAGAGACAAAGATTGGATCATGATTTGTAATATTCAGTTGTTGACAGAGTTCTCTTGTAATTGCGAGGATTTGTGGATCCCGTTCAGGATCATGTGCGAGTTGTTCGGTCATTGTATATTCAGGGAAGAAGCAGATTTCATTCAAAACGCCTTATCAGGTTAACCAAGGGGGCTATTATGAAGTCCCGTTCACTGCGCTGTTCCTAGTGGAGGGAGATGGAATTGTTACTCATGGATCGGAGGCTGATTGTAAAATGGACGAGCCCTTGATGCGCAAGGTGGGATTTGGACTCCAGTTTACCGATACATATGAGCGAATTCCCAAGTGTTTGACATGGCTGTATAGCGCAGACTGGATTCGTCAAGGACCTAAGGTGTCACGACTAACACATGTTTTGCCGGAAGGCTCCTTCGAATGAGCCTTTCTCCATTCTCTCGCGAACGGCTCAACTCTTCGCGAGAAATCGCGCAATATTATGAGACCATACGCTACAATGATGAAGGCTGGATAAGGTTGCAAACTGTACGGAGCCGGCCCATACTCTAGCCAGACCAAGTTTACGGCAGCTATGATTCCAATTGTGATAAACCCCCAAAACCATACGGTCCTCACGTAACGATGAGTCCACATGACAAAGTCTGGATGTGTGTTCTTAACGTGTGAGTTCCTGTCAGGTCTGATCAATGCGAATGGTAGTCGCCCAATATACGCTCCGCAAATCTTGCAATGCGACACGACAACCACTTATGAAAAGGAGACTATTGGCTCACCTTCCCACTATCTACGGCCCTAGCTAAACTCATGGAATCTATTCGGTGAAATGGCGTGTCCTCGGTTATTCATGTGTACCAGTAAAATGGTGCGGGGGGTGGGATTTGAACCCACGAACCCCTACGGGACGAGGTCCTGAGCTTCGCGCTCCTCAACCATTCTTGGCAGGGTTGAGTTCTCGCGCCTTTGACCTGGCTTGGCAACCCCCGCGCTGAGTTGGCAGAATTTCTGGACTAGTCTGATAAAGCCTTCAAAGACCGCAGCCGAGCAACAAGGATTTGAATCCCGGTTTTACCCGTACATATAAGCGACTACGAAATCCTGGCGAATCAAAATCGTTTCCAATTCGATTTCAAGACGCGACTAGTCGACAAGAGCGTTAGAGCCGCAGGCAAGTCAGAGGTTCTAGAAGACAAATCAGAGCTTCCTCAGGGCGACGAGAAACTGCTACAGGGAACCAGTTGCTTTTGACTCTCGCTTTTGGGTCCTGTCTGACAGCGAGTCGAATGGCTTTTATGGCTGTGTATACATGTAAATACGACGACTCATGGCTATCGTCAACGTCAGAATACCTGACGATCTGAAGACTAGAATGAGCAATCTTCCCGAGTTGAACTGGTCGGAGATAGTGCGAGAAGCAATAGAGAGCAAGATCTCCTCTGAGCGACGGAGAGGGAGGGATCGGGAGAAGATTCGTGGAGCGCTGAAGGCTCAGGACAGAATAGCTGAGACCCTGGCGCGGCGATACTCGCGGAGCTGGAAGGGAACGGAGGTCATTCGATATTGGAGAGAACGCCGCTATTCATCCTCGACGCGTCGGTAGCGGTAAAATGGTTTGTTGCAGAGCCGCTCAGAAAGAAGGCTCTCAACGTGAGAGAAGACTACTTCGAGAATAGGATAGATCTCCTAGCCCCCAGTCTCATCAGGTATGAGATAGGAAACGCGCTCCGGTTCCATCCAGGGTCCAGCCCCAAGGAACTTGCCGGTGCAGTCAAGACAATTGCAGATATGCAGATCGAGCAAGCCGATCTCGCTCAGGAAATAGTTACAGCAGCGTCCGAGATAGCCTTTCAGGAGAGAATTACGTTCTACGATGCGGTCTACATTGCTCTCGCCGAGATAAACAGGGCAAGGCTGCTCACCGATGACCTGCTGCTCTACAAGAAGGCTTCAAGAAAACAGAATGTGCTACAGCTTCTCAAAGACTACAAGAGACCGAGGCGGGATTCATGACCTCGCCGACTTTCAGAATAGGGCAATTCCACGCGGCTCTGAGAGCTAGACAGGTTCGCTTGCCTCAAGAAAGCAGTTCTTTCGTAAAGCCGGTAAAATAGTGTTCACTTGGTCTACGCTACTGGCATGACTATTTACTAGCTTCACGGGAACTAGCATGCTATCCTACCACGCGCGTCTCGGGTAGCATACGAGCCATGACTGACGGTTTCGGAAGACTTGACTTCTCCAACAACTATCAGCTAGCTGTCAGGGTAGCGGAATACCATGAACCGAGGCGTACAAGTTCACGGGCAAACCTGTTAGCCAGAGGACAGGTTTGTACTAATATTTCGCGCTGGGTAGGACCCATCGATGGGCCAGTTAATTGGTCAGGATCCCTTCCTTGGGTCACCTATCCCATCCTCAAAGCCTGAATCCCTGCGTTACGTTCTGGACAGCCCTACCAACCTGACAGTTCCGGGGATTGATCTCCCGAGCCTCAAGCCAATACGTGTCAAAATCCTTCCGAGGAATTATGAGGGCTGAAATTTCTTTCAGGGTCTGAACTCAGCCTCTTAGAGGGGTTGAATGTGAGTCTGGGGCCGACCCCAATCGGCAAGCCGACCTGCCCCTGTCTGCAATGCGCGAAGGGTGGGATTATGTCCGGTCTAGATTCTTGGTTTCATATGTCTGTATTCTTCGATCTCTTTGAGTCTCTTCTCCCAGTCTCTCATTTGCATGTCCCGGAGGATCGTGTTGAGTATCTGGCTGGTGCTGTTGTGTAGCTGAGTCCAGCGTTCGCGCGTCTTCAAATCCTTATTCGAGTCAATCATAATCTTCCTGGACTCGGCAAGGCTCTCGAGCAGTTCTCTTACGATCCTGGTTCGGAGCGCACCCTCCTTTATCGCATCCTCAATCTCAGCCAATTCTAGGATCCCACACTCCCGTTCACCGTCGTCTTTCGAGCATGATCGTCTGCTTGGTTGATCGCATCATCTTTCAAGGCGTTTCTCCATAACCGTAGCAGTCTAGCCCCAGTGCTGCTGAGCAGACGCTTCTCCCCATGGTCTAGGGTCTTATCCCGGGACCCTTCCTCGAGACTGTCCAAGACTGCAATGGTGAGCCGGCGAATATTCGCAAGCAGCTCTTTCCGGCCGACTTGGCCCTCAGAATCCTCATCCATCATTCTATATCTCACTCTTTTTTCCAATGCCCGTCTCATCAAGCGTCACGTCTCGTAAACACGGCGAGACCGCGAAAAACGCGTCAAGACCCGTCTACGAGACGCAGCTACACAATGATTCCCGGGCACTAAGACGACAGCGCATCCTCCCTATAAACGGAGTCGTCAGAGACCCGAATCGCCATTAGAACAGCGACAGCAATATGGCGAAGCAGTCTTGCGCCACTAAACGTATCCTAACGTCCCCGACGGACGAAGAAATACGTTTTCCAGAACAAAAAAAAGCATTCTTAACAGCCCACGCAGCATATCAAAATCTTCGAGAGAGACAAGAAGGACTCTAGAGCCAGATACAGAAGAACTCTATCCTTCAGAGGACCCTTGAGAAGGAGAGTTTAGAAAAAGGGGGTTTGTGTCTCAGGTGGGTCTCCAGAGATATTTCTACTTCAGCCGTTCAAGTATTATCTCTATGGTGGAGACGTTCCGTGCATCCTGGCCATCACCGACAATCTCCGTGCCCAAGTTCACATGCTTCGACAAGCCGCCCTGGAAGAAGCGGTTATTCACCACCTCAGCCACATCAACGGCAGTGCTGATGGCTCTTCCACGAGCCTTTAGGGTCAGCTTCTTGGCGCCCGTGTTATAGTGCATCATGACAGCCGTAGCATAAGCCATGATCGGCTTCTTACCGATCAGTATAGTGTCCGCTGGAATATCAGTTCTACGCACAGGGGCAGGAGCCCTCTCAGTCTTCCTTGGTTCTTCTGACAAGCAATTCACCTCCGACAGCGCGAGTACGATGTCCGGCAGACCACTCTGCCCGGAAGACCCCTAAATAGCTATCTAAAACCCGAGACCCCCAACGCCTGACCAGGCAACAGACGCCCTTGGCTCAGCCAAGCAGAACAGACACTCGCTCATTCTCAATCTAGCCGAAACAACGGGGATGAATCCTTCCAAAACAAGCTTTGATCCGCGACTTCAAGCGATCGTCAGATAGTGAGAACAAGACCCTTCGGCATTCTTCTTCCGAGACGTCTCGATACAGAGCTCAGGAAATCCGAGATCCAAACTTCCAGCTAGAAAAATGTCTCCTGATTCTGTAATAAGATCCCGGAAAATCCCTTTCGCGGCCCGTTCAAATTAGCTGAACAGGCGATGAATTGTTCCTTCCTTCTTGTTCAAATTGCATCGTTTATCTCGAACGGAAGCATAAGGTATCCTTCTATGCCCAAATTCATGCAGTCACTCGGAGAAGAAAACTATCACCGCCTCCTCTCGGAGGCAAAAGCAAGAGACGTCACAGTACAAGCTCTAATCCGGACCATAGTCATCCCGGACTGGCTGAAAGCAGCCACAACGGGACAGGCAAACATCCAGAGCACCTTGGCACAACCCACAAGCCTACTCGCCCGAACAAGCATCCTGACAGAGCAGCCTCGCAGACCTCTCCTAAACGCCACGATCGGGCGGGCTAGAAGATAGCCCCGCTCCCACTTTCCCAATCCGAGGCTTGGCTAAGAACGCACGATTCTAGTTGCCAATCATAGGGGCTCCTACCTTTCTACCTAGATAGGCGAATCAAGCTACAGGAGTCGGACGTAGCTTCGGCCGGGCCGAATCAGAGAACTGTTCCGAGAACCGCTCATACATCTTCAACTCCTCGGTAGACATTGGCTTGACCTTCTGCAACGCCTCATCAAAGTGCCGTTTAGCCACTTTCAATCCCTTCGCGCGCTTTTTCGCATCCTCGGGATCTTTGGCCTTCGAAATGTGCTCCCGCAAAGCCAACATCACACCGGTGTTGGCGAGAGACGCAATATCCGCACCAGTATACCCATCAGTCTTCCTAGCCAGATCATCCAAGTTCACATCCTCTGCCAAAGGAGTCCTACGAGTATGAATCTTGAAAATCTGCTTCCTCGCCTCCAGATCTGGAGGAGGAACGAACAGCAACCGGTCAAACCTACCCGGTCTCAAGAGGGCCGAATCAATAATGTCCGGTCTGTTCGTAGCCGCGATAATAATGACGTTTCGAAGCTCCTCTAGGCCATCCATCTCGGTCAAGAACTGGCTGATCACCCTCTCGGTCACATGGGAGTCTCCCAGACTGCCGCCGCGAGTCGGGGCAACTGAGTCGATCTCATCGAAGAATATTATGCAAGGTGAGGCTTGCCGTGCCTTCCGAAAGACCTCTCGGACCGCCTTCTCAGACTCTCCCACGAACTTGTTCAGAAGCTCGGGGCCTTTCACACTGATGAAGTTGGACTCGCTCTCGTGAGCCACTGCCTTCGCCAGCAATGTCTTGCCTGTCCCAGGCGGACCATACAATAACAGGCCTTTCGGCGGAGTCGCATTCAGCTGCGCAAACAAGTCCGGATATTTTAGCGGCCACTCCACAGCCTCCCGTAGCTCCTCTTTCACATCCTGCAAGCCACCAACCTGATCCCAAGTCACATCCGGAATCTCAACCAAGACCTCCCGCATAGCGGAAGGCTCAATCTCCTTCAGAGCGTCCTGAAAATCCGCCATCTTCACAATGATCTTGTTCAAAATGTCACCCGGGATACTCTGCGCCTCGAGGTTGATCTCAGGCAGAATCCTCCGCAACGCCCGAATAGCAGCCTCCTTCGCCAGCGACTCGAGATCTGCACCAACAAACCCATGAGTCACATCAGCCAGCTTCTTCAGATCAACATCCTCCGCCAACGGCATCCCTCGAGTGTGAATCTCCAACACTTCAAGCCGACCATCACGATCAGGCACTCCAATCTCGATCTCCCGGTCAAACCGGCCCGGCCGACGCAACGCTGGATCTATCGCATTTGGACGATTCGTCGCCCCGATCACCACCACCTTCCCACGCGACTGGAGGCCATCCATCAATGACAAGAGCTGCGATGTAACACGCTTCTCAACCTCTCCAGTGACCTCTTCTCTCTTCGGCGCGATTGAGTCGATCTCGTCGATGAATATTATCGAAGGAGCATTCTCCTGCGCCTCCTTGAACACGTCCCGCAGCCTCTCCTCGCTCTCACCATAATACTTGCTCATGATCTCCGGCCCACCAATGCTCAGAAAGTTCGCATTGGTCTCGCTCGCAACCGCCCTAGCGAGCAATGTCTTTCCCGTGCCTGGAGGTCCGTGAAGCAAGACACCCTTAGGTGCTTCAACCCCAAGTCTCTCAAACAATTCCGGATGTCTCAAAGGGAGCTCTATCATCTCCCGGACCTTCTGAATCACAGGTCGGAGACCTCCGATGTCCTCGTAGCTGATCTTTGGGATAGCCCGGATCGGTTCTTTGACTTGCTCGCCAACAAGAACCTCAGTTCCTTCGGTGACGATCACAGCTTCCGCCGGAGGACTAGTGTTTGTTACAACCAGGTTGACTGTCCGTCCCATGATATTGATCGGGACGTAGTCTCCCCGCGACAGAACGCGTCCCTCTAGTAGTTGGCTAAGATACTCTTCGCCGCCAACGATCCGGAGCGGCTCTGTCGGAGCCAGCGTCAAACGCTCGGCGATCTTTGCGTCGATCTTCCGAATGGTAACCTTGTCGTCAATAGAGACTCCTGCGTTGTTCCTGAGATAGCCATCTATTCGCACAATCCCCTTTCCATAATCCTGCTCGTGAGCAGGCCAACAAAGTGCGTTCGTCTTTCTTTTTCCAATGATCTGGACGACATCGCCCGAAGTGAGCCCTAATTCTTGGACAACCTTCGGGTCGATTCGAGCTATTCCACGGCCCACATCTCTCTGGAGAGCGTCTGCAACCCGTAGGGTCGCCGTCTTCTCTGGCAAATCTGGATCACTAGAAGGTCCGGAATTCGCCAAGCGCGCTAATAAGTTCTTAGCAAGATACTCCCGGAAAAGTCTTAAAATGGGTTGCTGCCTAGCCCAGGTCGGTAAGTCCAACCCTCTGGATTTTTGTTACAGCTCCGACTCTAACCCATGACCGCGCATCTCGGATTATCGTGTGATTTATACACCGCCCAGCCACCTATATGGTAGGATCGTAACGGAGAGCAGTCTGGAAATTGTCTGAGGATGTGAAACGAATGGCCGACCTTCTAAAATCAGGAGCGACTATGCTGGCTGACGTCTGTCCGGAATGCGGAAACCCCCTCTTCAGGGTCAAGGGCGACATCTTCTGCGCGAAGTGCAACAAGCCAGTCGTCTATGCCCGAGCGACAGGTCCCCAAGCCAGCGTGTCTCAGAGCGTCCTATTGGAGACAGTTGAACAAACGATAGTTGGAAAGATTAGTGAGACGAACGCATTGCTGAAGCTTGAAAAGGATCCTGAGAAAATGTCGGTCTACAGCAACCTGGTCTTCGGCTGGTTGTCAATGCTCGAAAAACTTCGTAACCTAAGAGAATCCGACAGAGAATCATAGTTCCAATAGGTTCTCAGGCTTCAATAACCGACCACTCTCCAGGTCAGTCAATTCGACTATTCGCCGTCTCCGTCTCGCCAGTACAACAGCGGCGCCGGTTTGTCTAGCTAAATCCAAAAGTTCTCTCTTCCTCTCTTTGCCAAGGAAAGAGCTTCCGGCCTTACACTCGACTAGAACAGAACGGCCGTTTCGTAAGCAGACCAGATCTATTGGTTTGGACTGAGCAGCACGGACGACAAAGTATCCATTCCTTCTGAACAGATCCCTGATCCGATACTCCAACCTACGTCCGATCTCATAGTTGGACAATGCATTGAGGAAGAAATCATTCGAGTCTTAAGAACTATGAGCGAGCAGAAACTAATCCGCAGTTCTTCTCCGTAGTTCAGGCTCACGTCTATACGTGAGGAGAATGAAAATCGCGACAACAGCTGCCAATGCCAGAACTCCGCTGAAAGCTATCTGGTTGACAGACACACTGACAATACTGCCGAGAATGAGGAGCCCGAGAGATAGTCCAAACGCGGCTATGGTCAACTTCGCAAGACTGAAGAGCTGGACTCGTGCCCATTCCATTAATCGAACTCTCGCTAACGAGGAGAGATCATCGTTCTTCCCTTTCAACTGCTTGATACTGGAATGGAATATCAAAGTGGTTGTCGACGCTTCCATGAGAAAGATTACCAACATGAATTGGAAGAGAAGCAAAGCACTATCCGGCTCAGGCAGCCCGTAGATGTCGGCGGCAATTTTGCCCCATACAATCAGCAGCAGCAAGCCCCCAGACGCTGCCAAGATCGCGGTTCTGTTTCCAACCAACATGCCTACCGACCCGGCGATTGCAATTACTGCCATAACTAGAATCGATTGCTGCCCAAGGGCCGACGGAGGAAGGTTCAGAGTAATCCATAGAGCGAGGAAGACATAGTTGATCCTCAAAAATGGTGTGACAATGCGAGGAATGAGATCTAAGCGGCCGCCATTCGACGTGTGCTTCTCACCTTCGACATTACGAATGACAACGGGACACCGCTCGGCCAGTCAACGACAGTTGAGGATCTCTCCAGCGCAAGAAGACTAATGGATCTTTCCAGCATGATCAGTTTGAAGGCTATTTCTTCGGTCTGGTCTTGGAATGATGCGGAGGGTGTAGGCGAGGGTGACAGGACTAGCATGCTATAGCCTGCGATTGTGAGTTGTTTGGCTCCTTCCTTTATTTCGGGGTCCAGGAGCGGTGAGATTATCACGATTTGCGATCGGGAGGGAAGCATTCGTCGGGCGAGCAGATTCATGACGTAGCTGGTTGAGACCGATGCTCTTCCAGGCTTCGCCGTTGCCAGCAGGTAGAGTATTCTTCTCTCGTGTCTCTTTCCGAAGCCTGCCGGTATAGATCCTCTTTCTCCTCCTTGGAGGACAAGTCCGACACGGTTGCCTTGTCTTAACAAAAGACGAGTCATGGACGCGGCGGCTTGGATTCCTCGCTCGAAAAGTTCGCTCTCCGTCGGTCCAAAGAAGGTAACGTCCGTATCAAGGACTATCATTACATCCGTGACTCTTTCGGCCTCGGTCTCATTAACGATGAGTTCATTGTAGCGTGCTGATGCTTTCCAGTTGATTCTCTTAGGATCGTCCCCTGGAATGTAACCGCGCATGCTGTAGAACTCTGTTCCCAGTCCCAACACTTTTGATGGGATGACTCCTGGCCACGGTCCTACATGTCGAGGACGGAGCTGAGCCCCTCTAATGCGCTCGGGTCTTGGCATTACAGCGAAAGTTTCAGGTCCAAGTTTCTTCTCAGTTAGATAGAATCCGAACGGATCTCTTACTCTCACCAAGAGGGGGCCGATCTCATAGTTTGCTCTTGAAGGACTAGCGAACTCGAAAATGAGGCGTATCTCCACAGAGGGTCCCATTGATGCAAATGTGTGGTTTGCCCCTTTTTCGGGAATGATTCTGTCGTCGATGATTTCTTGAATCTCCACGTTTCCAAGAGTTGCGCCTGTCAGGTTTCGGAGGCGTGATTCTATTCGGATGTCTTCGTCGCCGAATGTCTCGTCAGGGATAATGTCTCGCTCGAGTTTGATGTCTATCTTCTCAGGGAGTCCCCAGACGTTGGAGAAGAAGAAGAGAGAAGCCAATCCGAGTATGAGAATTCCGATCTCCAGATCGTTCAGAAGTAGTGCAAGAATAAGCAGGGCGGCAGTCATTAGGAAGTAGAGGATAGCCTTTGGAGTGAACAAGACTCTACTCTATGACTTGACTCTGGGTACGGGAATCGTCTTGAGAATATCTTCAAGGACCTGGTTCGGGTTTGTTCCCTTAACCCAAGATTCTGCCTTCATGATTAGCCTGTGAACAAGCGCCGGGGCCACGATCTCTTTGACGTCATCCGGGATGACATAGTCCCTGCCATGAAAGACTGCCCTCGCTCTGCTAAGCCTGAAAATCGCGAGAGACCCTCTTGGGCTAGCACCTATCTCAATCTGGCGTTGCGTTCTAGTTGCCTGGACGATGTCAGCAATATATCCCAACACATCGTCATCTACATGGATTCCCTCAACAGTCTTTTGCAGGTCGAGAATCGTATCCGAATCCGCAACAGGGTCTAGAATCACATCTTCCTGACCTCGAGTCATCCGGCGTCGCATTATCTCCACCTCCTCAGTTCGAGTGGGATATCCAAGCTGGAGTCTTAGTAGGAATCGGTCTAGCTGTGCTTCTGGAAGTGGATAAACTCCTTCATACTCAATTGGGTTCTGCGTGGCCATGACGATGAAGGGGTCTTGGAGCGAATGTGTCTTGCCATCAAGTGTAGTCTGCCTTTCTTGCATTGCCTCCAAGAGCGCAGCCTGGGTCTTGGGGGGGGCTCTGTTGATCTCGTCTGCAAGTAGAATGTTGGTGAACACCGGCCCTTTACGCAGCTCGAAATCGCCTGATTTTACGTTGTAAACGTAGGTCCCAGTGATGTCGGCAGGAAGTAGGTCCGGCGTGAACTGAATTCTAGAGAAGTAGCATCCCATACTCATCGCGAAGCTTCTCGCCAGCAGTGTCTTGGCTAGCCCTGGATAGTCCTCGAAGAGAATGTGCGAGTTAGCTAGGAGAGCTAGCATCACTTTTTCGAGAACAGAATCCTTTCCAACAATTACTTTCTTTACTTGGCTGATAATCTTCTGGCATGTCCGACTCGCATCGTCTATCTTCAGCCCTTCCAGGCTCCAATCAGATCGATTGCATCGCGGATCAAGTTTAGCCTTGCTAGCCCTCCTTGAGGTGTAGGTCCATATAGCATGCGGTATAGAGTCTGGTCTTCAAGGAGCTCCGGTCCATCCCTCGGGTCTGACAAGATTCGTCGCACCGTTTCGTTCTCCAGCCCTGCTTCGAGTGCAACCTTGGTAGTCAAGAGTTCCCTCAGCTTGGCTCGGACTACATTTTCAAAGTATGAATTGCTCGCGTTTGCTGCCACTCTGAACTGACCACTTAGAAACTGTACAGGATTCCCTCGGAAACCTGCGGTGGTTGCGATAGCTCTTCTAACCGTCGGGCTCGTGGACCTTCTAGTGAGGTCACGGGCGATCATGACAACGATGACGATAAGGGGGATCCCAGTCAAGGAAATAGTAGGTGCCGATTCTGAGGGAAAAACTCCTCTAACAAGAACCAGCAGAAGGGCGTACGCAACCGCGGACCAGAAGAGTAGCCTCACTGAGTTCAAGTTACCCCTTCGAGTTGAATCTTGAGTTCTTCTGCAACAGTGTCAAGATATTCGTGTGCCTTGTCGACGTCGCGATCTCCGATTTCATGAAGACTGTACCGAGCCTCTTCAAAGAGCTGGGTTAGGTCGGTGGTCGCTGGCCCCTTGAGAGCGAAAGTAGATCGCACTGCTCTGTCGAGCTCCCTCGCCGTCAAGTCTGACGAGACAGGAGCTCCGAGCCTAGATACGGTTGCTATTAGGTGCTGGTAGCATGCGATTATCCGGCTTCTAG
>Ga0209267_1001441_pt1 | contig 16197 bp, 16 predicted proteins | sample GraSoiAngelo_137_FD_185894 | JGI IMG/M metagenome (GOLD analysis project Ga0209267, IMG submission 185894) | Grasslands soil microbial communities from the Angelo Coastal Reserve, California, USA - 14_0929_09_30cm (SPAdes) (version 2) | ecosystem: Environmental > Terrestrial > Soil > Grasslands ... | reverse complement strand
CACTGGGTTGCTGGCCCGTTTGATGGGAAAGCAGCTGGCGGACACGCACATATGGGTCCTAGGCGGTGAGGCCCCGGCCTTCGTCAAGGCAGAGGGGCCATTTTACGCGGGCGGCCCTATCTGGCGAATACAACTTGCAAGTGCCGGACTGTTCTAGAGAGTAGACAAAGCCTGCATTGTTCGCAAGCCGATCAGACTCAGCGATCTTACCACCAAGCGGATTCATTGTTTGGTGCATCGTGATTGCGGGCGCTCGCTCTCCTTGATGGCATCGTCGAGATCTACATGCCGCTACTGACACTCTTTTGTTGCTGCAAAGGGTGCGCTCGACAGGATTAGGCTGTCGGCAACGTAGGACAAGCCGTCTTTGACAGTTGATAGGTTCCCGTTCGAGACTGTTACCGCGATTGAGCCGGTCACCGCTGAATCGTTATGGACATCAGCGCACTTCGAGATGTTGCCGTTGGAATCAGTCTTTACCAGCCATATCGAATTGTCGCCGCCGTTGAACTGGTTCGTGGAGCCCGCGGCGATGAACCCACCGTCGCTGGTCTGCTGAAAGGAGTGGAAGTACCGTTCGGAATACTGAACGTCAGGACCGTAGATCTTGTCCCACTGCACGTTGCCAGCGGAATCTGTCTTAACGAGGCATGCTCTCTCGGTGTAGACGGTGTTCTGGAAGTAGTAGCCGGCGAACGCGTATCCTCCGTCGGCTGTTTGCTGTACGCCCACTATGTTTAGGTCACTAATGTCGCCAGATGGACGAACGGTCCGGGCAAACTGTGTATTCCCGGCTGAATCGAGCTTCAGCAGAAGAACGCTACTTGTATAGCTGGTCGAGGTTTGTTGCTGGTCAACTGAAGCGCTGACGATGAACCCGCCGTCCGAGGTTAGAGCCAGAGAATCAAAGTAGACACCTGTTCCGGCCGCGTAGTTCCGCTGCCAGACCAACGCTCCTGTCGCTGTACTGACTGTTCGGGTCGACGAATACATGCGTCCACTGTAATTGCCCGGTGGAGCTCAATTTGGCAATCCACGGATTGTAATTCTCGCCGGGCGCGATCGCGTAGCCTACGAGGACGTATCCGCCGTCAGTGGTCTGCTGAATGTCGAAGGGCCAGGTCACCGGAGACGAGTAGGGAGTGGCGCTGGTGGCGAATAGCAGGTCGTTGGCCCATTGAACTTTCCCGGTCGAGTCCACTTTTGCGATTGCCCCGCAGGAATTCAGGTTCTGAGCTGGGCAGCCGAATTGGGGTTGGCCGGCGAAGATGGCGCCCCCGTCCGAGGTCGCCTTGAGAATGTTCAAGGCGGTGCTTTGCGGACCGTTTCCATAACTGTACTGGGTCTGTGATAGTATGTTTCCGCTTGAGTCGACCCTCAGGACTGTTGCGGGTCCGTTGCAGTTTGGAGTCGTAGCAGCCGCTTCATCGCACACTGCGCCTACAGCGAAACCACCGCTGCTCGCTTGGCTGATGCACTCGGCTATCGAGTAACTGTACGGGACATTGTAGGCTGTGGCGAAAGAAGAGCCGGTCGAGGTCGGCGGGGGCGAGGGCGAGGGCTTGGGCTTCGCCGCCAGCGCAATCGAGAGCAATCCTGCCAACACGAGTGTGGTCGTGAATAATAACCTTACGGGTTTAGTCATCGGTTTCATACCACAGAATCGCAACGATCCGCACCGTACGCGGCACCCGAAAAGTAACGATGCTGTTACCTTTGCGAGCTTGAGAAAAGACGGGAACTTGTTAGGCGGCGGCAGTCCAAGAATCCCGACGTCGAAGAGTTAAAATTAAACCTGCTCGCTCTTCGGCCGCAGGCAAAAGCCATCCATCCGCCAGGCTGAAGGATGAATTATGAAGGATGAAGTGAAGTCCACGCTGGCTCGCACCTGGATCTTATCAAGGTGCCCGGCTTCCCTAATGCGATTACGCTGCCGCTAGTGCATCAATAATGAGCCCGATGTTAGTTTGCCGCAGAGCGGCAGAAATGTCTCGTTAGGCCAGAGTAAATGACGCGGTTTCGCCGACACATAGATTTGCAAACCAATCAAAATATGAGCCCACTTTATTTCAGAGTATGATAAATGAACAAAACGAATCCTAAGCTCGCTGGAGAAGAACTCAGACTGCCAACGGATCTTCGCAAAGCTCTCGCGGCTAGCCGGGTGGCGAAGGCTCAGTGGAGGGATCTCACGCCGATCGCGCGCAGGGACTTTATTAGTTGGATCGACTCAGCCAAACAACTGGAGACACGTAGACGCCGGATTGAGAAAGCCCGGTCGATGCTTGCGGCCGGCAAGCGACGCCCCTGCTGTTATTCAATAGTGTCATTGAATCTTTACACAGCCCTCGCAGCTACCCCGATGGCGAAGGCTCAATGGAGCGATCTCACGCCGATCGAGCGGAGGGACTTTATTAGTTGGATGAACTCAGCCAAACAACCGGAGGCACATAGACGCCGGATCGAGAAAGCCTGCGTGATGCTCGCGGCCGGAAAGCGACGCCCCTGATTTTTCAATCTCTTAAGTGGTTGAATCTCGAGGAGGCACGTCACAGGCCAGTCGGTCGGCTTGCAGGTGTTGAAGGTGAATCCCGCCCGATCCCTATAAACGGCTTGGTTTCCTAACCACCGGTCAAACCGCAACCCATTACTTGATGAGAGCTACACCCGAACAACAGACCCGGCCTAACCAGCCGCCTGCAGCCGACGGCAAAAAGCGCCGCGGCTTACAAAACGAGTGAGAGAGTCCGAGCCGGACTGGCATCACCGAACTCGGCTATGCGTTGAATTCTAAGCGGGAAAAGGTCTCAGCACTATCGGGCCAGCGGATTGGCTGCGGTCGGCTTTTGGGTAACTTCCCGCCGCAAAGTGCTGGTGCTTTCGCCCCGCGCGCGTGTCCACCAGAGTACGATCGGCGAGGCGATAAAGATCGAGGAATAAGTTCCAACCACCACCCCGATGATAATCGCCAGCGAAAAATCGCGAAGGACTGCGCCCGCAAACAGGAACAAACACAAAATCGGAATGAGGGTGACGGTGCTGGTCAGAATCGTGCGGCTCAAGGTCTGGTTGATGCTCGAATTCATGATCTCTTCAATGGAACCGCGCCGGCCGCTCGCCAGACCTTCACGAATCCGGTCGTAAACGACGATGGTGTCGTTGATCGAATAACCGGCGATGGTCAGAACGGCGCCGACCATGGTTAGAGTCAATTCACGACCGAGCAGCGAGAAAACGCCGACGGTAATGATCACGTCGTGGAATAGCGCGACGATCGCTCCGACCGCGAACGAAAGTTCAAACCGGAGGGTAACGAAAATCAAAACGCCGAGAATTCCGAGGCCAAGCGCAACCAGCGAACTCTTGGCCAGCTCACCGCCGACTAAAGCGCCGACGCGCTCCGAGCGCTCCACTTTAAATCCGGCGCTCGGCATTGCCTGAATGATTTGCTTCTCAACTTTGTCGCTCGTGTTCAAGGGACTGCGCACAGTGATGTAATTCTTGCCGCCCTGGGCCGATTCCTGGATCGACGCATCAGCCAACCCGATCGGCTTCAACGCGTCGCGCACTTGTCCGATGTCGATCGTCGCCGGTGAGCTCAAGGTCACCAAATCGCCGCCGCGGAAATCGACGCCGAAGTTTTTCTCGCCTTTGATGTAAAACGAAGTCGCGCCGGCCAGAATGAGCGCGAGTGAACACATGCAGGCGAGAAAACCTTTGCCAAGGAAGTTGATGTTCTGCGACGAAATCAGATGCAGCATCGAAATCTTTTTCACCTTGCCGGCATCAACCGCCCAACCGAGCGCGTTTCGTCCAACAATGAGCGCAGTGAAGAGCGACGCCAGAATGCCGAGCGTCAGCGAAATCGCGAATCCTTTGACCGGCCCGGTCGCTTTCCAAAATAAAATCGCAGCCGTGATCAACGTCGTCACGTTTGCATCGAAGATGGAGCTGAACGCTTTTTCGTAAGCGGTTTCCAACGCCACTTTGAGCGATTTGCCTAACGCCATTTCTTCGCGTAACCGCTCGTAAATCAGCACGCTCGCGTCGACCGACAAACCGATCGTCAAGATAATGCCGGCGATTCCCGGTAACGTCAGAACGAACCGGAACATCGTGAGCGCGCCAATTAAGAGGACGAGGTTTACGATGAGCGCGAGGTTCGCGACCAATCCGGGCAAGCGATAATAAATGAGCACGCACACGAGCGTGACCGCGAGTCCCATCAAACCCGCCATGACGCTCGCGCGAATTGAATCCATCCCAAGCGTCGGCGAAACGCTGCGTTCTTCTTCGATGCTGACCGGCGTTTGCAACGGATTCTCGAGAACGCTCGCCAGACCGCGCGCTTCCTTCTCCTCAAATTTTCCGGTGATGATGGCGTCGCCGCCGTAAATCGCATCGCGAATCACCGGTGCCGATTGAATTACGCCATCGAGCACGATCGCAAACCGATGCCCTTTATATTGCTCGGTGATTTTGCCGAATTGTTTCGCGCCCTCGCCATCAAATTTGAGCTGCACCGTCCAGCCTTCGTTGCCGTAATAGGCGTGCGATTCGCGGACGCGATCGCCACCGAGATCGGCTTTCTTTTTGACGAGCAAGCGTTCTTCGCGCGGCTTTTCATTTCCTTCCGCCGCCATTTTGTAAACTTCGATCCGATACTCCGGCGGAATAACTTCCTTGCCGCCATCAATCGCCCTCAAACGTTCGCCGTTGTCCGGAAAAACAAGGCGAAACTCCAGCTTCGCCACCCGCGAAAGTTGTTCACGTACCTCCTGAATCTTCGCGGTATCGAGACCGGGAATTTGGACCAGGATCCGATCGTTCCCGACCGGACTGATAACCGGTTCACTGACGCCGAAAACGTCCACGCGCTTTCGGATCACTTCGACCGCCTGGTCGAGCATTCCCTTGTTTACTTCTTTATCGGCGCCCATCAGACGAATCAGAAACGATGTGCCGCCTTGAATATCGAGACCGAGCTGGATTTTTTCTTTCGGCGGCCAGATTGTTGCGATGCTAAAAGCGACCAGCAGCATCACCAGCGTCGTCGCCAACAGCCGTTTTCGCAGACCGACGTCAGTCGCGAAATACCAGCCGAAAAGAACGAGCAGTCCGAGACCGGCGAAAAATGTGAGGGCTGGACTCATCTTTTTGTCATGTCGAGCGAAGTCGAGACATCTCTTACTATTTCAGTCATTCAGTTTTCAAAACATTAGCGATCGCCGATTTCTCCATCTCGATCTTCACGTTGTCAGCCACTTTCACGATCACGGTGGTTTCCTTCACGTTGGCGATCAACCCGTGAATGCCGGCGTTCGTCACAACTCGATCGCCGGTTTTTAAACTCGAAACCAAACGCTGCTGCTGCTGCTGCCGTTTTTTCTGCGGACGAATCAGAACAAAATACATAATGACGATGATGAAAAACCAGAAGGGCAGGAGATTGAGAAAACCGGAAGCGCCCCCCGGAGCTGGAGCAGGCGCGGCCGGCTGCGCTTGAGCTAAGAAAATCGCTAAGATCGGCATCGGGGACTTTTGAGCGAGCGGGAGCTTAAACGCGAAACCTTCTGCTGCAACTGCATAGACGACTGACGAGGATTAATTTCCAAGCCACAAAGCGGGCTTAGTCCAAATTTAAGATCGTCACGCGTTTCCGGTTTGGTAATCATGCTTCGCCGTGTTTCGCTTGGAGCTTTGAATTCATTTTCGTCAAAATTGACGCCTATCGTGAGCGACTCGCGCAGAAATTTAGTTTGGCTTGCTTTGATTACGGTCGCCGCGCTCTCGCCTTTCCTGAATAAGGCGTTTCATGTTGACGATCCACTTTTCATCTGGATGGCCGAACAGATCACCAGGCATCCGCTGGATCCTTACGGATTCAAAGTGAACTGGGCCGGTTTCGCGCAGCCCATGACGGACGTGATGCAAAATCCGCCTCTTTGCTCTTACTACATCGCGCTGGTGGCAAGTGTTCTGGGATGGAGTGAATCGGCTCTGCACGTCTCGTTCTTATCTTGGGCGGTGATGTCCGTGATCGGAACATTTTTCGTTGCGCGGCGGTTCTGTTCCTCTGCCTTTCACGTCGCCTTACTCACGTTCTTCACCCCTGTATTTCTTATTTCTGCCACTACCGTCATGTGCGATGTGATGATGCTCGGGCTCTGGATTTGGGCGATCGAATTCTGGCTCGCGGGTTTAGACCGAGAACAATGGTGGCGCTTTCTCGTTTCGGCGTTACTGATCTCCGCCGCGATCCTCACAAAATATTTTGCAGTGAGCCTTGTTCCGCTGCTCGCTGTTTACACTCTGGTCCGCAATCGGCGCTTGAGCGTGCATCTCACATGGCTGCTCATTCCGGTGGCGGTGCTTTCCAACTACGACTTCTTGACCGAGCAAAAATACGGCCGCGCACTTTTCAGCGGCGCGATTACAACTTCAGCGGCGGTCACATCAGGAACTAGGCTGCCGCGTCCGGTCAATGCGCTGATTGGCCTCGCCTCTATCGGTGGTTGCTTCTTCAGTGTGATCTTCTTTTGCTCTTTCCGCAGCAAGCGGCTGCTTGTCTGGGCCGTGATTAGCTTAGTTCTTTTTGCCGGTGCATTCAGATTTTTTGTTGTCCCGTGGGAGTATCTTGAGGCGGCTGAAGCGCCGGTGTGGTTCGAGGGCGGCATCTTTGCTGCGATTGGCGTTGGCATTTTGGCGATGGCTGCAGCCGATCTCGCGCGGCGACGTAGTCCGGATGCGCTCTTCCTTCTCCTTTGGATTGGGGGTACGTTTTTCTTTTCGACCTTTCTTAATTGGTCGGTCACAAGCCGAACACTGCTCCCGGCGGCGCCGGCAGTGGCAATCTTAGCGATGCGCCGAGCGGAGCAGCGGCGGGCATCACGGGTGACGACCTATTCATTGGCAGCCGCTGCAGTTTGTTCGATGCTGATCGCGATCTCCGATTATCGCGATGCGCAATGCGAACGAGTCGCGGCCCGTTTTTTCCAAGAGCGGTATGCTTCTGGTTCGCGTCCCTTCTGGTTTCAAGGGCACTGGGGTTTTCAGTATTACATGCAACAGTGGGGCGCGATTATTTATGATCGCAGCAATCCACAAGTCAGGCCCGGGGAATTGGTTGCTGGCGCTTTTAGCGATGTGCAAGCATATCGATTTCCGGATGAGCAAATCATCATGCAGGACTGGTTGCGACTGACGGCTTTTCCTTTCCTCGGTGTATCGACTTTAGGAGGTGGCGCCAGTTTCTACAGCAGCTTTGGCGGACCGCTCCCTTGGATCGTCAACAATGTCCCGCCGCAACGTTACTATTGCTTCAAAGTTCGGTGACTAACTAGGTCGCCAGTGTTCGATACGTAACGAGCAGTCCGCCGATGAGGACATCGGCAGCTACACAGCGATGTCGACATCTCGCGTTTCGTAATTCGAAACGAATTCCCGGCGAAACTCGTCGAATGTGCCTTTGTCGATCTTGTCGCGGGCTTGTCGCATCAAATCGAGATAGAAATGCAAATTATGGAGTGTGATTAAACGGAGCCCGAGAATTTCTTCGGCTTTAATCAAATGGCGAACGTAACCGCGGCTGAATTCACGGCAGCTGGAACAAACGCAGTCCTCTTCGATCGGCCTTCTGTCCTTGGCGTACTCCGCATTTTTTAAATTGAGCGTGCCGGTGGCCGTAAACGCGGTTCCGTTCCGCGCGAGTCGTGTTGGCAGCACGCAATCGAACATGTCCATCCCGCGAGAAATCATTTCCAGCAATTGCGGCGGCGTGCCGAGCCCCATCGCATAACGCGGCTTCTCGTTTGGCAAGAACGGCTCGCTCGATTCGACCGCGCGAAACATTTCCTCTTCCGGTTCGCCGACGCTGACCCCACCGATCGCGTAGCCGTCGAAATCAAGATCGACGATCGCTTGCGCGCTTTGTTCGCGTAGCTCACCAAAGGTCGCGCCTTGCACGATTCCGAAGACCAGCTGACGGTCAATTGCGGATTGCCCAATGTCGGTCGTTCGATCTTCAATGTTCGATGTTGGCGGTTCGGCGTTGGATGTTGGGAGTTGGGCATTTTCTTTTGTCCACTCTTTGCAACGCTTGGCCCAGCGCGTCGTCATCTCCGCGCTTTTTGCGGCGTAATCGTACTCGCATGGCCACGGCGGGCATTCGTCCAGCACCATCGCGATGTCGCTGCCAAGCGCAGCTTGAATTTCCATCGCGCTCTCCGGTGAAATGAATGCCGGACTCCCGTCGACATGATTCTGAAAATGCACGCCGTTCTCGGAGATTTTGCGCAGCTTCGCCAATGAAAAAATCTGGTAACCGCCGCTGTCCGTTAGAATCGGCCGGTCCCAGGTCATGAATTTGTGCAGTCCGCCGAAATGTTTGATCACCTCAATCCCCGGCCTAACGAAAAGATGATAAGTGTTTCCCAGAACAATCGGCGCATTGAGCTCACGCAATTCGCGCGGACTCACCGCCTTCACACTTCCTTGCGTGCCGACCGGCACGAAGGCCGGCGTTTTAATCGCGCCATGTGCCGTCGTTAAACGACCGTGCCGCGCTCTCGATTGTCGATCTTGGGCAAGAAGCTCGAATATTTTCTGCATCGCAAAAGAGAAATTGCGCGTGTTCGCGCGGAATAACAACCAGCGCGCAAAATATTCTTTGCGACCTGCGCTTTTCCCTCTATATTCGCGGCTCACCGCATCAGGCGCGTGACAGTGTATTACGCGGCTGGGCGGGTTTTTTTGTCGCCTGGAACACGAGGTTTTTGGCGGCGCTTTGTTTGGAAAAAATGCCCACGATTAATCAGTTGATTCGGAAAGGACGCCGGAAGGTGTCGGTGAAATCGAAGTCACCGGCGCTGACCAATTGTCCCCAGCGTCGCGGCGTGTGCGTGCAGGTAATGACGCGCACACCGAAGAAGCCGAATTCTGCCCTGCGCAAAGTGGCAAAAGTGCGGTTGACGAACGGCGAGGAAGTGATTGCCTACATTCCGGGCGAGGGCCACAATTTGCAGGAGCACTCGATCGTGCTCGTGCGCGGGGGACGAGTGAAAGATTTGCCGGGCGTACGCTATCATATTGTGCGCGGCTCGCTCGACAGCCTCGGCGTTGATGGGCGGCGCCGAAGTCGTTCCAAGTACGGGGCGAAGCGCCCGAAGGGTGGCGCGGGCGGAGGTGGCGGCGCGAAGCCGGCCGCAGCCGCAAAGGAAGCAGCGCCAAAGGAAGAGAAGAAATAAATTTTTGAGACGAAAGATCGACAATGTCGCGACGGAAAAGGGTTCACAAAAAAGAGGAGCGTGTCGATTCCCGTTACGGGAGTCCGGCGGTCGCGCGGCTCATCACCACGGTGATGAAGCGCGGCAAGAAATCGCTCGCCGAGCGCATTGTCTACACCGCGATTGAAAAGTCGCGGGAAGGTTCCGATTCAGTCGATCCACTCGAAGTCGTAAACAAAGCCATCGAGAACGTTCGTCCGCGGCTGGAAGTAAAATCGCGTCGGGTCGGTGGCGCGACTTATCAAGTCCCGTTGGAAGTGCCGCCCGCGCGCCAAATTTCTCTGGCCACGCGCTGGATTGTCCAATACGCGGACACTCGCAAGGGCATGCCGATGGCGCAGGCACTCGCTCAGGAAATCAAGGACGCAGCGGCAGGTCAGGGCAACGCGATCAAGAAACGCGAAGACACGCATAAAATGGCGCAGGCGAATCGCGCGTTTGCGCATTTCCGCTGGTAAATTTATGCCCGCGACGCTCGAAAAGAAAAAATCGGCCGCGGCGGGCCCGAACTCGCCGAATCGCAAGTTCCCGCTCGAGCGGACGCGAAACATCGGGATTGCCGCGCATATTGACGCCGGCAAAACGACGATCACCGAACGCGTGCTGTTTTACACCGGGATGATCCACAAGATGGGCGAGGTGCACGAAGGCACCACCGTCACTGACTGGATGGAGCAGGAGCGCGAGCGCGGAATCACGATCACTTCAGCGGCGACGACCTGTAGCTGGGCGCAACGCAAAGAAGAAGGCGTTTACAAAAGTTTCGAAGGAATCAAGCAGCGGATCAACATCATCGACACGCCGGGCCACGTTGATTTTACCGCCGAAGTGGAGCGTTCGTTGCGCGTGCTCGACGGCGCGATCGCTGTTTTCGACGGCGTCGCCGGAGTACAGCCGCAATCTGAAACGGTTTGGCGACAGGCCACCAAATACAACGTCCCGCGCCTTGCGTTCATTAACAAGATGGACCGCGTCGGCGCCGATTTCGCGATGTCAGTGGCCAGCATTCACAAGAAACTCGACGCAAATGCGTGGCCGGTGCTGTTGCCACTTGGCCGGGAAGATCAGCTCAAGGGCCAGCTCGACGTTATTAATAAGAAGGCGATCATTTACTCGGACAGCGACCAGCTTGGATCGACATATGAGGTCACGGATATTCCCCAGGAACATGCCGCCGCTGTCGACAAGGCTTACAAAGAGCTGGTGGAACAGATTTCCAATCTCGATGACGAAGTTGCGGAAGTCGTTCTGGAAGAGAAACCGGTTACGCCGGAGATTTTAAAAGCGGCTATCCGCCGGCAAACGATCGCAAACAAATTTGTGCCGGTGATTGGCGGCTCGGCATTGAAGAACATCGGTGTGCAATATCTCGTTGATGCAGTCGTCGATTATTTGCCGAGCCCGCTCGAAATTCCGCCGGCCAAAGGGATGGAACCCGACACCCACGAGCCGATGGAAGCTCCGACGGACGATAACGGCAACTTCTGCTCGCTCGCGTTCAAACTTTGGAGCGATCCGTTTGTCGGCAAACTCGTTTTCTTCCGCGTTTATTCCGGAACACTTTCGAAAGGCGATACGGTTTACAATCCGCGCACGAACAAACGCGAACGCATTTCGCGGTTGATCCAAATCCAGGCGGACAAGCGCGAAGACATCGAGACTTGTTACTCGGGCGACATTGCCGCGATTGTCGGCATCAAAAACATCACGACCGGAGATACGCTCTGCGACGAAGATCATCCGATCTTGCTCGAGCCGCCGACGTTTCCTGATCCGGTCATTTCAATGGCGATTGAGCCGAAGACGAAATTGGACCAGGAAAAAATGGGCGTGGCGCTGCAGCGTTTGTCCGAAGAAGATCCGACGTTCAAGGTTTATACGCACGAAGACACCGGCCAGACCATCATTGCGGGCATGGGCGAATTGCATTTGGAAATCATTCGCGATCGCATGTTCCGCGAATTCAAAGTGGATGCGAATGCGGGCAAACCGCAGATCGCGTATCGCGAAACAATCACCACCAACGCGCACGGTGTTGGCAAGTTAATCAAACAGTCGGGCGGTCGAGGTCAGTACGGACACGTTGAAGTGGATTTACGGCCGGGCGAGCGCAGCAAAGGCCTCGTCGTCGAAAACAAGATCGTCGGCGGCGTTATTCCGCGCGAATACATCCCGGCGGTCAAGAAAGGTATCGAAGAAGCAGTGCTCGATGGAGTGCTCGGCGGCTACCCAGTCGTCGATGTTGAGGCGGACATTGTTTTCGGAAGCTTCCACGAAGTCGATTCGAGCGAGCTCGCATTCAAGATGGCGGCGATCTTCGCAATGAAGGACGGCTTCCGGCAGGGAAAACCGATTTTGCTCGAGCCGATCATGAAAGTGGAAAACATCACCCCGGAAGAATATCAGGGCGACATTATCGGCGACTTAAATCGGCGCCGCGGCCAGGTGAATAGCATCGAGTCGCGCGGAAACCTGACCATCGTGCACGCTGAAGTTCCGTTGGCAGAGCTGTTCGGTTATGCCACCGCGATTCGCTCGCTTTCGAAAGGCCGGTCCAGTTACTCGATGGAGCCGTCGCACTTTCAACAGGTGCCGCAGAATTTGGTCGCCGCCATCCTCGATCAAAAGGAGGAGAAATAATTTATGGCGGACGGCCAGCGCATTCGCATTCGTTTGAAGGCATTCGACCATCGCATGCTCGACCAGTCCGCGGTCGAGATTGTTGAGACCGCGAAACGCACCGGCGCCCGCGTGGCCGGTCCGATTCCGCTGCCGACATTGATCGAGAAGTTCACCGTGAATCGCTCCCCACACGTCGATAAAAAATCGATGGAACAATTTGAAATCCGCACGCACAAACGGTTGCTGGACATTATCGAGCCAACCGCGAAGACGGTGGATGAGTTGAAGAAACTGAATTTGCCTGCGGGCGTCGATATTACGATTAAGATTTAGCCGCTTGAGAATTTTGCCACGCCGCCAACATGAGCATCGGGTTACTAGGACAGAAAATCGGCATGACCAGCGTCTACGACGCCAACGGTCGGCTGCATCCTGTGACCGTGATCGCGGTCCGCGATAACGCTCTTTTGCGTCGTCTGACGCACGAGAACGATGGCTACTCGGCCGTGCAGGTCGGGTTCGGTTCGCAAAAAGAATCGCGTGTAAGCAAAGCGGAGCTCGGTGTCTTCAAGGCTGCCAGTTCGGAACCGAAACGATTCGTGCGCGAGTTTCGCCTAACGAGCGATTTGGGCGAGGGCGAAGTGAATCTCACCGTCACCCAATTTCAGCCGGGCGATTTTGTCGACGTGATTGGACGCTCGAAAGGCAAAGGTTTCCAGGGTGTGATGAAGAAGCACAACTTCGATGGGCAAGGCGCGGCCCACGGATCGAAAACGCACCGGCGTAACGGAGCCGTGGGGAATCGTTCCACGCCGGGCCGCATTTGGAAAAACATGGGAATGCCCGGTCACCTCGGTGACGAGCGCGTGACCGTGCAGAATCTGCAAGTGATGCAGGTGCGCGAGGCCGAGAAAGTGATTTTGATCAGCGGTGCGGTCCCAGGCTGTAACGGGAGTTACGTCGTTGTTAGGCCGGCGATCAAAAATCCCGCCGCGCAGATAAGACTGCACCAGCAGCACGCGAAACAAGACAAGGCCGTCGCGAAGAAGCACGAAGTGGAGAAGAAAGCGGAAGAGAAAAAGCCGGGAGCCGAGAAAAAACCTGAGGCCGAAAAGAAACCTCAGGCCGAAAAGAAACCTGAGGCCGAAAAGAAACCTGAAGCGGCTGAGAAGAAATGAGCGCGAAAGTTTTAACCAAAGCTGCGGCCAAGGAAGCGAAGATCGACATCATCGAGGATGGTCGCGGTTCGCAGGCTGTTCACGATGTCGTGGTCGCGATGCGCGCGGCGCGGCGTTCGGGTTCGGCGAACACGAAAACAAAAGCGGAAGTCGACATGTCGGGCGCGAAACCGTGGCGGCAAAAGGGAACGGGCCGGGCCCGGGCTGGCTATGTTTCATCGCCGATTTGGCGCGGCGGCGGCGTCGTTTTTGGGCCGAAGCCGCGTGATTACTCCAAGAAAGTTTCCAAATCAGTGCGGCGCCTCGCGCTGCAAAAAGCGCTAAGCGAGCGGATCAAAGCCGGCGACGTTCTCACGATCGACAAATTTGCCGTCTCGGAAATTAAAACGAAAGCCTTTGTCGATCTTGTCCGCAAACAAACCGACGCTGACAAAGTTCTAATCATTTCCGATTCGTTCGACGACAAGACCCACAAGTCGGCGCGCAACGTGAAGCCGGTGAAACTCGCGACGGCGGCGGACGTGAACACGGAGCAATTGCTCGCGTTTCAGAAAATTTTGGTGACGTCGAAGGCGCTCGAAAAGTTAGCGGAGAGAATCCATCCGCCTACGCAGGAGGCTACGGCGCGATAAAATGAACGAGCCGCACGAAATTATCGAGACCGCGTCGCTGACCGAAAAGTCGACGCTGATGAGCGAAAAACAGAACAAATATGTCTTTCGGGTCAGCCCGCGCGCGAACAAGATTCAAATCAAAGACGCGGTTGAGCGTTTGTTCCAGAAGAAGGTCGTGAATGTGAACACGTGCAACTACGCCGGCAAAGAAAAGCGAGTTCGCGGACCGCTCGGCCGGCGCGCGCATTGGAAGAAAGCAATCGTGACGCTCGCTGAAGGCGAGAAGATCGAACTCGTGTAAATTTATGGCGCTCAAAAATTATCGTCCACTCACGCCGATTCAGCGTTTTAAGCAGACGCCTGCTTTCGATGAGATTACGAAGTGGCGGCCGACACGCGCTCTCATTGAGCCGAAGAAAAAATCCGGTGGCCGCAACAATTACGGGCGGCTCACTTCGCGGCACATCGGTGGCGGTCACAAACAGAATTACCGCAAAGTCGATTTCAAACGCCGCAAGCACGGTGTTTCAGCCGAAGTGATGGGGATTGAGTACGATCCGAACCGCTCGGCGCGAATTGCTCTTATTAAGTACACCGACGGCGAATTAAGCTACATCCTGGCGCCGAACGGTCTGCAAGTTGGTTCCAAAGTTGTCGCCGGCAACGACGTCCCGCCCGATCTCGGCAATTCATTGCCGCTGCGCGCGATTCCCCTCGGCACGAACATTCACAATATCGAGCTAAGCCCGGGCCGCGGCGGTCAGGTTGCGCGAAGCGCGGGTCAGCAGGCAATCTTGAACAACCTCGAAGGAGGTTACGCGTTGGTGAAAATGCCATCGGGGGAAATCCGCCGGATTCACGAGAATTGTTTCGCGACGATCGGACAGGTTGGAAATGTCGATCACATGAACGTGGCCAGCGGCAAAGCGGGACGCACGCGCTGGCGCGGACGCCGGCCGCACGTACGCGGAATGGTGATGAACCCGATCGACCATCCAATGGGCGGCGGTCAGGGTAAATCAAAAGGCGGCGGGGGGCGTCATCATCCCGTGAGTCCGTGGGGGCAATTGGCCAAAGGATTCAAAACGCGGAGCAAACGCAAGCCGAGCGACCGCTTCATTTTGGAGCGCAAGCGTGGCAAGAAGAAAATTTGATTTTTATGGGAAGATCACTAAAGAAAGGACCCTTCGTCGAATCGCATCTTCTGGAGAAGATCGACAAGATGAACGCCTCGGGCTCGAAAAAAGCGATCAAAACCTGGTCGCGACGCTCGATGGTGACGCCGGATTTTGTCGGCCACACGTTCCTGGTGCACAACGGAAAGACGTTTCATTCCGTTTTCATCACCGAGAACATGGTTGGACATAAGCTCGGCGAGTTTTCGCCAACGCGAATCTTTAAGAAGCACGGTTCGCACACGGCGAAGGTGACCAAGTAATTTGAATTTTCGATTTTCGATTTTCGATTTTCGATTGCTCGAAAGAGCAGCCGGTTGGGGATCGATGATCATTTTTGTTGGGATGTTGCCAGCCGGAGGGCTGGCGGGAGAGGGAAATAGTTCTTTGTCAGAATCCAAAATTGAAAACGCGGAGCAAAAGATCACCGTCGAGTCGCTGCTCGCGCAGAATGAAGATCTGCGCAAGCAATTGTCGATTCAACAGGAGTCGCTCAAGACATTGACGGCGAGCCTGGCGGAATCGAACGCTGAAGCGGAACTGTTTCGCCGCAAGTATTCCGATTTGGAGCTGCGGATGGAAGCGCTTGGGCTGGCGTCGGCGAATAAAGATCGCACAAAGCTCGAGCAACGATTGCTCGCGGCGGTGAGCGATCTTCGATTGACGCAAAAAGAGCGCGATGAATTTCGCGATCAGCTCCTCGGTTTGGACGAGGCGCTGTTGCGATATTTGCAGACATCGCAGGGTGGCGACGCGCAGGCGCGAATGGACGTGGAAATGCAATTGCGCAAAACGAGCGAGCTGGTTGGAGGATCGACATCCGCCGCTGCGCAGGAACCGCAGTCGAGTTTGATGGATGGCAGCGTAGTTAGCGTGAAGGACGAATGGTCGTTTGTGGTCGCGAACATTGGTGAGCAGCACGGCGTGAAAATTGGCATGCCGCTGCGAGTGATGCGCGGCGATCAAAAGATCGCAACGCTCCGCGTGGTGGACGTGCGTCAGCGGATTTGCGGGGCGGTGATGGAGGATTCCGGAAAAGAGAAAATAAAAGTGGGCGATCGCCTCCAGGCGGATGCCCGCTCGAATGTGACTTTAAAGTAAATGGAAGTTAGATCGATATATAAGTACGCGAGGATTTCGCCATTTAAGGTGCGCGAAGTGACGCGAGAGATTCAGGGTCTGCCGGTTTCGGCAGCGCTCGACGTTCTCGCTTTCACGCCGAAGAAAGCGGCGTTCCTGATCAACAAGACGCTCAAGAGCGCGATCGCGAACGCGGAAAACAACGCGAATTTAAAAGCGGACGGTCTGGTCGTGAAGGAAGCGG
>Ga0209267_1001432_pt1 | contig 16249 bp, 15 predicted proteins | sample GraSoiAngelo_137_FD_185894 | JGI IMG/M metagenome (GOLD analysis project Ga0209267, IMG submission 185894) | Grasslands soil microbial communities from the Angelo Coastal Reserve, California, USA - 14_0929_09_30cm (SPAdes) (version 2) | ecosystem: Environmental > Terrestrial > Soil > Grasslands ... | reverse complement strand
TGGAAAGGCAAGCTCGGCGCGTCGGCAAAAAATTTGGCGGAGTGTTTGGAATTCGAGAAGGAGCTCGATCTAAAACTGGAACGGCTTTATCACTTTGCCTCGCTCCAACTGTCGGAGGACAACGCCAACACTCAATACCTCGCCCGGGTCGGACAGATTCGAAACCTGTTCACCAAGATCGGAGAAGCATTCGCGTTCGTTGTTCCCGAAATCCAAGCGATCGACGATCAGACTTTCACTAAGTTCATGGTCGATCCGGCGCTGGCGGAGTGGCAGATCAAACTGCACAAAATTCGCCGACTGAAGCCACACGTGCTCTCCGAGCCGGAGGAACGAATTCTTGCGCTTGGGGCGGCGGCTTTAAACGGCTACGACGACACGTTTTCGCAGCTGACTGACGTGGACATGAAATTCGGTGTCTTGATCGACGATACCGGCCGCGAAAAGCCGCTCACCCAAAGTTCGTTCAGCTCATTCTTGGTGAAGCGCGATGCCGGACTCCGCCAACGCGCGTTTGAGCAGTTTTACGTTGAGTTTCAGGATCACCAATACACGCTCGCTTCGTCGCTGGCATATTCCGTGAAAGCGGATGTTTTTCGCGCGCGCGCCAGAAATTATCCGTCGTCGCTCCAGGCCGCGTTGTTCCCCGACGATGTCCCGGTGTCGGTTTACGAGGGATTGACCAAGTCGGTGCGCGCAAATTTGGCGCCGCTCTTTCGCTACTTCGAATTGCGGCGGCGGGTGCTCGGTTTGAAGGAGCTTCATCACTACGACACCTACGTGCCGATGGTGGCGGAAATTGAGACGCACATTTCGTTCGATCAAGCGGTCGAGTACGTGGTCGCGGCATTGCGACCGCTCGGAAAGGAATATGTCGACGCTTTGGAGAGCGGTTTGCGCGGTCGTTGGTGCGATCGTTACGAAACCAAAGGCAAACGCAGCGGTGCGTTTTCATCCGGAAGTTACGGCGCACCGCCCTACATCCTGATGAATTACAAGGAAGATGTGTTTGCCGATGTTTACACGCTCGCACACGAGGCCGGCCATTCGATGCACACCTGGTTCTCCCAAAAATCGCAAAAATATCAGGATTACGATTACCCGATTTTTCTGGCCGAAGTGGCGTCGACCTTCAATGAAGAATTGCTCACCCATCATCTGCTCGGCCAAACGCGCGATCCAAAAATGCGCGCTTACATCATTAATCGGCAGATTGACGACATTCGCGGAACATTGTTCCGGCAAACAATGTTCGCCGAATTTGAAAAGGTCATCCACGAGATCGAAGAAAGCGGCGACGCGCTGACCCTGGACACTTTCAAAGCTGAATATCACAAATTGCTCACGGCCTATGTCGCGGAGAATTTCGTGCTCGATCCGCAGCTCGATCTCGAGTGCCTCAGGATCCCGCACTTTTACGGCGCCTTTTATGTTTACAAGTACGCCACCGGCATTTCCGCAGCCGTGGCCCTTTCCGAGAAAGTTTTGCGCGGTGAGGCCGGAGCGGTCGAAGCCTACCTGGGGTTTCTGAAGTCCGGCGGATCAAAATTTCCGCTGGAAACGTTGAAAGCAGCCGGCGTCGACATGACGACTCCAAGGCCGATTGAGAGCACCCTGGGGTTGTTTGAGAAGCGGCTGGCCGAGCTGGAAGAGCTTCTTCTGTAGCCGCTTCGCTCTAGGAAGGGCTCTGAGCCGCAGCAGGCTTAGCCCCGCCCGGAGAGCGACGGCTACAGTTGGCAAGGTCTTTGCTTAAAGCTATGCGTGGACTTCGAATGGCGATTACGGGCGGCGGCCGGATATGCCGAACTCGGCATGGACCGCGAGTCAATTGCCGAGTTAAATGCGATCGAAACGTCATCTCAGAATCAGCCGGAAGTTCTGCAACTGCGTCTCCATCATTTGATGCGGAAAAAAAAATGGACGCGCGCTTTGACGGTCAGCCGGAAGCTTTGCCAGGCCGCGCCGACCTGCAGCGCCGGATTTCTCCATGCTGGGTTCTGTTTGCACGAGCTCGGGAAAACTCTCCAAGCTAAGAAGCTTCTCCTCAAAGGGCCGGCCGCGCTCCTGCGCGAGCCAATTTATTATTATAATATGGGCTGCTACGACGCGCTTCTCGGTAATCCGAAATCGGCCCAGGTCCATTTGCTCACCAGTTTCAGAATGGATCCGTCATTTCGCGAGATCGCGAAGAAGGACCCTGATCTCGAATCGGTCCGAAAACTGATCTGAAATTGTAGGGGCCGCTGTCCTCAGCGGCGAACCGGCGGTTTCTTCTTGCGGCTGAGACAGCCGCCTCTACAGCATCCATCGATGCAACTGGATGCAGATAAGCTTCGCCAACGCCTCGAACCTCTGTTTCAAGAGAATTTCGAGACATTTGGCGAGCTCGGCGCCGCCATTTCCGTTTGGCAAAACGGAAAGGAGCTGATCGAGCTTCACGGCGGATTTCGCGATGCCCGACGCGAGCAGCCGTGGACCGGAGACACGATCGTTCTGATTTGGTCGGCGACGAAAGGGATCGGAAGCGCTTGTCTGCTGCACGTCTTGCAGGAACACAAGATCGACATCGAACGTCATGTGGGGGAGTTCTGGCCGGAGTTCGCGCAAGCCGGGAAAGAAACGATCACGCTGGGGCAATTGCTGTCGCATCAGGCCGGGTTGGCCGCGCTCGATCGAAAGGTAGATCTGCTTGATTATGCCGCGGTCATCGATGCCTTGGCCAAGCAAGAGCCGAACTGGCCACCGGGAACCGCGCACGGATATCACGCGCGAACATTCGGCTTTCTGGTCGACGAACTTGTCAGGCGAATCTCTGGAATAAAGCTAGCCGAGTACTGGCGAAAAACTTTTGCCGAGCCGCTTGGTCTCGATCTTTGGATCGGTTTGCCCGAAAAGGAAAATGCGCGGGTCGCGACGATGTACGCTCCCAAAGCAGGCAAACAACCGGAGCCGAAAGACCGCCAGTCCGGTCCGGTCGCCGCGGCGACACGGACTCGTCCCGTGGCGAGCTCGGACTTTTATGCTGATCTAGCAACTAAGGGAACCTTTGCCCACAAGGTTTTTGCTTCGCCCTTTGGATTGAACGCGATCAGCGCGATGAACAAACCGGAGATCCGCGCTCTGCCGATCGTTTCGTTTGGTGGAATTGGCAGTGCAAGCGCGCTCGGGAAATGTTACGCGATCCTGGCAAATGGCGGACGAATGGACGGCCGAGAGTTTTTTTCCGAAAGAACAATCACTTGGATGAAAATGGCGTTATCCGATGGAATCGACCGCGTGTTCCAAATTCCGACGGCATTTTCGGCCGGCTTCATGAAAGACTCGCGCCCTACGCGCGAAAACTTGACTGCTTTAAGCAGTCAAGTTCCCGAGCGTCCCATTTTCGGAAAGTCGATGGAGGCATTTGGCTATCCCGGCGCCGGTGGCAGTCATGCGTTTGCGGATCCTGAAAACGGGATCAGTTTCGCCTACGTGATGAATCAGATGAAGCAATCGGTTTTGCCGAACGAAAAATCGTTGCGCCTGGTGGACGCGATTTACGCGATGTGGTAGCCCCGGGCCGGCGTCAGCGACGTCGGCTACAGGATTTAGTGGCCGATCATTGTGACTGACACTTTTCGCTGGTGGGATTCACGTCGGTGTTCGAAAAGAAAAATTCCCTGCCAGGTGCCGAGCTGTATTTTGCCATCGATGATTGGGACCGTTTCGCTTGTGCGCGTCAGGACCATGCGAATGTGCGATGGCATGTCGTCCGGGCCTTCGTCATCGTGCTCGTAGTCCGCGTCTTCCGGTACCAGCTGCTCGAAAAACCGTTCCACATCGCGCCGAGCCGCCGGAGCCGCGTTCTCCATCATGGTCAGGCTGCAACTGGTGTGCTGAACGAAAATCGTCACGACCCCGTTTCGCACGTCGGATTTGTCGATCTTCTCCTGAACCTCATTCGTGATCTCATAGGTGCCTTTGCCGTTGGTTCGCACTTCGAATTTTTCGTGCTGGACCTGCATGGCCAACAATTAGCATTTGAAGACGGAGGAGTCGCGCGTTGATCTTTCGCCAAAGGGGTGGCCTAGTATTGAGCAGTGCAAGGCGATCTTGAGCGCGTTCTCTTTGATGAACGGACGATTCTGCGTCGCCTCGACGAAATCGCCGCCCAGATTTCGAATGATTATCGCGATCGTGACCTGACGGTCATCGCGGTGTTGAACGGCAGTCTCGTTTTCATGGCCGATTTAATGCGGCGAATCCAGCTGCCGCTGCGCCTGGATTGCCTGAGCGTCGCGAGTTATCACGGGAAAGCTGAGACGAGTGGAGAGGTGATTTTTAAGCAAGTCGCGCCTCCGGACGTGAAAGATCGACATGTTCTCATTCTCGATGACATTCTCGACAGCGGGCATACGCTGGCCGCGATTCGCGAGAAACTTGAGACGGCGCATCCGCGGAGCATTCGCGTTTGTGTCCTCTTAAGCAAAAGGAAGCAGCGCGCGAGAGAAGTCGATGCCGATTATCTCGGCTTCGAGATCGCGGACGAATTCGTGGTCGGCTACGGACTCGACTACGACGAGCGGTATCGCAATTTGCCTTGCATTGGTGTTTTGCGAAAAGAACTGATGGCGCAGCCGAAGTGATTAGCGATGAAAGTTCGAGTAAGGTTTTATTCGCAGCTCCGGGATTTGGTTGGGGCACCGGAGCTGGATGTCGATCTTCCCGAAAAAGCGCCGGTGGCCGAATTGCTGGAGAAAATTTATACCAAGGTGCCGGCGCTACGCGCGCGCGATAAGAGTCTCCTGGTCGGCGCCGGTGTCGAATTCGTCGATCGGAATTACAGACTGAAATCCGGTGACGAAATCTCAATCATGCCTCCGGTGCAAGGCGGGTGACAATTGATCCGTGGCATCCGCGTAATCCGCGGTTGGCCTTAGTCGCGAAAGTTTTTGAAGTTCGTCGTGACGCCGAAATCGCGGCCGCGGACGAACTGAATCACGGTCTGGAGCTCGTCCTTCTTTTTTCCAATGACGCGAATTTGTCGATCTTGCAACTGGCTCTGCACTTTGAAGTTTTGCGCCTTGATTGCTTGGATAATCTCCTTGGCTTTGTCGCCTTCCAAGCCTTGTTGAATTTTTAGTTCCTGCCGGGCGTGGCCAACTGAAGAAAGCACTGGCTCTTCCTGTTTCACGTTGCGCAGATCGACCCCGCGTTTGGAAAGCTTGCCGACGACGATTTCGCGGAGCGCCTTCAAATGGGCGGCATCATCGGCCGTGAGGACAATCTTGTCCTTTTCTTGAACAATATCAGTCTTTGCGCCTTTAAGATCGAACCGGGTCGTGAGCTCTTTCCGCGCCTGATTGAGCGCGTTGTCGATTTCCTGTCCGTCGACTTCAGAAACAATATCGAACGAAGGCACCGTTGACGATCTGGTTATGGGTTGTGTTCGGCAATCTTGACGTTGCCATCTTGGGTCTCGAACTGAAAGGTCGTTTTACCGCCGCCACCGACCAACATGTCGATTTTGTTAATTGGTTCGGTCCGTCGTTGCTCCTTCTCCGCAAAATCATTGGCAATTTTACCGGTGGCGGTGTGTGCGATCAGGTGAAATGCCGCCTCGGTTGGAATGTAAGCGAATGCATTGCCGTCTTGGATGGTGGCGTGAATCGAGAACTCACGTTCCTCCCACCACTCGTAAACGATTGCCAGATTGCCGGTCTTGAGACTGAGATTGAGATTGCCGAAACAATTATGGGCGAACAATCGGCCATTGCCCAGTTGTGCCCGTGCCTCATCGCTGCGTATTCCGTCCAGCTGCATTTCACCGTTGGTCAGCTCTAATTTCGAAATACGGATTGTGTGTGGGATAACAATTACGTAATCGACTGTCCCGGACCGGTCGGAAAATCCTGCGTCTGAATTGGGCGGATAGATCGTTTCGATCGAAATCGAACTCGGTTGCGCTGACACCTGGACCGAAATCGCTTTCAGTCGCTCGGGGCTGTAGGCTTTTTTGACTGCTTCGACTCGCACACTACGCGTCTCACTCCCGGCCGCGTAAACTCGAATGGAGCCATCGCGATTACTCACGCTCAGAGTCGCGGTTGGCTCGACCGGATAAACGTGGTCGATCATTTCTTCCACGGTTCGGTCGACAGCTGGGCGACAACCCAGGAGCACACAGGCCGTGATCGAGATCGACACGAAAAGAATCGCTCGAGTGGTTGGCATGTTTCTCAGTCGTGTCCGACTCAAGCGGCGGGGAGATGAAGGAAATGAATGATCGCGCTCGCGCCGGTGATGAATGTCGCTGCGAGAATGGCGGCGATGGCGAGAAAGAACGCGACTTCCACGAGAAAATTACGCCGCGCTTCGTAGCGGAAATATTCGCGACTGATGTTGAGGAACGACGGCTGTGAACTACCGGTTGAACCGCCGTAATAGCGATCGAGCGAGAAGACTTGAAAATCACAATCTGTAACAGGAAACCGAGGGTCAGTTCGGCTTCGACAAAGATTCCCGCCTCTCCGTCCCGCGTTTCGTTCGCAGCTCGGTTTCATCGTTTCCTCACGTTCCTTTGATGAGACGCAGCCGGCCTCAAACCTGGATTCAACATTCCTGCAAAATTCTTTTTCGCAAACTGTCCAAAGCCCGGTGCCTGCGGTTCAGATCCAGAGCGTGCGATCGAAGGTGCGATATTGAATCGCTTCGCTGACGTGTTCCGGTGCGACGTCGATCTCGCCACGGGACGAGTCCGTCCGATTGGCGGACTTGTCGGCCAAATCGGCGATCGTGCGTGAGACCTTCAGGATGCGATCGTAAGCGCGCGCGCTCAGGTTCAGTTCCGTCATCGCGACGCGGATGAGATCCTGCGAATCGGCGCTGAGTTTGCAATGCGTTTTCAAATGCCGCGTGGCCATCCGGGCGTTGCAATTCGTTTTCGCGTCGCGGGCGAAGCGCTCGTTTTGTTTCTGCCGTCCGTGAGCAATTCGTTCGCGAATCGCGGTGGAATTTTCTTCCACACGCTCGCTCGAGACATCGCGATACTCGACCGCCGGCACTTCAATGTGCAAATCGATCCGGTCGAGCAGCGGCCCCGAAATTCTTTGGCGATAGCGCTGCACTTGCACTGGACTACAGCGGCATTCGCGTTTGAGATCGCCGAAATATCCACAAGGGCAGGGGTTCATCGCCGCGACCAGCATGAATTCGCTTGGAAAGGTGAGGCTGCCGGCTGCGCGCGAGATCGTTACTTTTCCGTCCTCGAGCGGCTGACGCATTACTTCCAGAGCGGATCGTTTGAACTCCGGCAGCTCATCGAGAAAAAGGACGCCATTGTGGGCAAGGCTCACTTCACCCGGAGTCGGGAACGCTCCGCCGCCGAGCAGGCCGATGTCGCTGATGGTGTGATGCGGCGAGCGAAACGGCCGCCTCGCGACAAAAGATTTTTCGCCGTCGAGAAATCCGGCAATGCTGTGGATCTTGGTGGTCTCGATCGCTTCATCAAGCGACATCGGCGGAATAATTGTTGGGATCCGCTTCGACAACATCGACTTCCCCGAACCCGGCGGGCCAATCATGAGAATGTTGTGCCCGCCGGCGACCGCCACTTCAATTGCGCGTTTGACGTGGCGCTGCCCTTTCACGTCTGCAAAATCGACGTCGTAACTTTGGTGGGTCGAAAAAAATCCGGTGAGATCACCGCGCGTTGGAAGAAGCGGAAGTTCGCCCTGAAGAAATTGGAATGTCTCGCGCAAATTATGCACGCCGTAGATGTCGATCTTGTTCACCATCGCGGCTTCGAGCGCGTTTGCTTCCGGCACAAAGAGAGCCTGTTTGCCGCGGCGTCGCGCTTCCAATGCGACCGGGAGCACGCCTTTGACCGGACGAACGCTGCCGTCTAAAGCGAGTTCGCCGACGAAACTAAATTTTTCGAATGCCGAAGTGTTGAGTCCTTCTGCGACCGCAATCATTCCGAGCGCGATCGGAAGGTCGAAGCTCGGCCCTTCCTTTTTAATGTCGGCCGGCGCCAGGTTGATCGTGGTGCGCTTGCGCGACCATTTGTAGGCGCTGTTCGCAATCGCTGTTCGGACGCGATCTTTGCTTTCCTTCACGGCGGCATCGGGCAAACCGACGATGACCATCTTCGGATCACCCGCGCCGGCGTTGACCTCGATTTCGACCTCGTAAGCGTCGATGCCATAAACTGCGGCCGAATAAATTTTTGCCAGCATGGAGGGAACGAACTGGACAGAAGACTTGCAGAAAATGATGACAACGAAAAGAGCAAATACCCCGGCGTCAGGGCCCCCTTTGTCTTGGCAAAAGCAGCCTGGCAAATGTTTTGAGAAATATTGAACAAACCCAACTTGGGGAATGTCAAAATTCGGAATATTTAACCTTGTTAAGTAGTTTTCCTGATGTTAAGAAATCCGATTAAGGAGCCAGCCACGAACATAAAAGCCGGCAACTTGTCGGCCCTACCCCCATTTTTTCATGAAGAAAGGCTATATGGCCGCTGAAGATAGCGATACCGGAATAAAGATTTACCTGCGCGAGATCGGGCAAATCCCGCTTTTGACGCCGCAGCAGGAGATTGAGCTCGCCGCCAAGATCAAGAGAGGCGATCGGGAGGCGCGTGCGCTCATGATTCGTTCTAACCTGCGTCTGGTCGTCAAGATTGCCCACGATTATGCGAATCTTGGGCTGCCGCTGCTTGACCTGATTTCGGAGGGAAACATCGGTTTGATGAAAGCGGTCGAGCGTTTCGATCCGGCCAAAGGCGGCAAGCTTAGCACCTACGCCGCATGGTGGATCAAACAATCGATCAAGCGCGCGCTGGCGAATCAGTCGAAGACGATTCGTTTGCCGGTCCATCTGGTCGACAAGATTTCCAAGATGCGCCGCGTCTCGTTGCAGATGAGCGAGGAACTCGGCCGTGAACCGACTGACGACGAGCTCGGCGAAGAGATCGGAATTGCTGCCGGAAAAGTTTCGCAGCTCAAGACGGTGTCGATCCGTCCAGCTTCACTCGATGCGCCAATCAGCGACGACGATTCGACTGAGTTCGGCGAAATCGTCGGGGACGAGGACGCCCAAACGCCGTTCGAGCTGTTGCGCGACAAAAATCTGCGTAACGAAGTCGGCGGTCTCCTCGACGTCCTCGACGACCGCGAAAAGAAAATCATTTTCCAGCGCTTCGGTCTCGACGGCGGAAAGCCAAAGACTCTCGAGGAAGTCGGAAAGAAATTCGGCGTGACCCGCGAACGCATTCGACAGCTGCAAAACATTGCGCTTTCGAAACTGCGTCGCGCGTTGAGCAAAAAAGAGAAGCCGATCGACGTCGAGCTGCCGGTCGAAGCATAACGCTCGCCATGGGGCGAGTCCGTCCGAATGGCGGACAAGATCGGCATCTCAATTTGCTTTCCCTCGGAATTATTGCCAGATCCCTCGACTTCGCTCGGGATGACCCGATCGAGCGCTCGGGTCATTTTGCTGTGCGCAACTGGACGCAATCGACCAACGCATCCCGTGCCCGCACGTCGCTGATCACGACCAGATTGTCGCCCGCCGTAGTCAGTTTTTGATCGCGCAAATATTTCTGCGCGGTCTCAATTGTTACATTCGGATCGTCGCTGAATTCAATCCGCACCGGACAGACGCCCCAGCAGATCGACAACTGTCGCCGCACTTCTTCGCTCGGCGTGAAAGCAAAAATAATGGCGCGCTCCGGCCGCAGGTTTGAAGTATTGCGCGCCATTCTTCCATGTCGCGTGAAGACAATGATCTTTGATCGAACCAGGGAATTGGCGAGGACAACCGCGGAAGCGACCGTTTTTTGTCGTGCATCTTCCAGAATGGCCGATTCGGCATAACCGGCGCCACCGCTTCGCTCGGTCCGCGCGGCCACGCGATTCAAAACCTCCACACACTCGACCGGATAATGCCCGATGCTGGTTTCGCCGCTCAACATGATCGCGTCTGCTTGTTCGAATACCGCGTTGGCCACATCTGTGATCTCGGCCCGTGTCGGAATCCGATTCGTGATCATCGATTCAAGCAGATGGGTGGCGACCACGACCGGTTTGCCCAGCCTAATACAACTTTTGACGATTCGTCGCTGAATGATCGGCAATTCTTCCATCGGCACTTCGATGCCAAGATCGCCGCGGGCGACCATGACAAGGTCCGCGATCTTAATAATGTCGTCGATCGACTCGACCGCGGCCTGATCCTCTATCTTGGCCAGCACCTGGGCTTTGCTTTTTTTGCGGGTAAGCAAATCGCGAAGCTCGGTGAGATCGCCGGGTTCTCGAACAAAGCTGAGCGCAACGAAGTCGACGCCGAGCTGCGCTCCGAGTGTAACGTCAGCAATGTCCTTTTTTGTAAGCGCTGGAAGGCTGACGTGGACGCCCGGTAAGTTGATATGTCGCCGCGAGCCGAGTGTCGACGGAGTGATGACCTTACAAAGAACGCGATTTTTCTTCTTCTCGATGACCGTGAGCTTGATCAGGCCGTTGTCGACTAGAATGGTGTCGCCGACACTGACATCATTCGCGAATTTGTCATAATTGACCTCAACCGATTTCTTTTGCGTTTTCTTGGCATGGCGAACGGTCAATTCGAGCACGTCCCCCTTCTTGAGTTCCAACGGCGTCTTCATCGGCCCCGTCCGGATTGCTGGACCTTGGGTGTCGAGCAAAATTCCGACCGGACGGCCCAACTCACCCGCGAGCTTGCGAATTCGCGGAACAATCTCCCGCACCCATTCCCGCGGCGCGTGACTCATGTTCAAGCGAAAGACATCCGCTCCGCGCGCAATCAGCTGCCGGATCGTTTCGGTTTTTTCCGTAGCCGGGCCGAGCGTGCAGATGATTTTTGTCTTCCGCATCTGTTAAAGCCTCAAGTTTGTCCAAAGGAATGCAAAGCCAAAAAAAGACGCGGCACGCCGTGATGGCGTGCCGCGCGTAAAACTAATCGAAGTTACTTACTTCAGTTTGCTTTGCGTTTCCTGAGCGAGCTTGAGGTGAGCACTGACCATTTTCGCGCCTTTGGCCGCGAACGCCTTTAGGTCTGGATCAGTTCCGCTCTGTGCTTCTTTTTGGAACTCGGCCAGGTCCGCCTGGTGATCTTTTACCATCGTGTCCATGTAATCCTTGTCCGATTTCCATTTGCCGGGCGATTTCGCGGCTGGAAGTGAGACCCCTTCCTCCTTCGCCAACGCCATCAACTCGCTGTTCGCCTTGGAATGATCGGTCACCATCCGGTTGCCGAATTTTTTCACATCGGCGTTCTGGCCGTTCTGCGCCGCCAACTTGCCCCATTCAACTTCCATCATGCCGCCCTTGGCCGCGTTCATCATGAAAGCTTTGTCCGCCGCGCTCAGTTTGCTGGCAGCCTTGGCTGCGCCCTTGGCCGGAGACGGGCTGGTTGTTGGAGCGTTCGCGTTCGCGCCGGTTTTTAGCGGTGGATATGCATTAAGCGCGCTGCTGGTCGTAGCCAGGCAAAGCGCTCTGGCGCCCAGCGCGACAATTGCGATTCGTGACATTATAAGATGTTTTTTCATAAGTGTTTGCAGGTTATGATACCGCCATTCGGCATCAGAGGTTCGCATCTTGACACAGCTTTGGACGTGCGTGCAAGCCAGCTATTCGAGCTCGCAAGATTCGGTCAACTCCCGCCCTTGTCCTGTTGGTATGAGCTTTCTACCCGCTCGGCCACGTCTCTGTAGCTATAGTCCGCTTCATAGATTTGCTTCATGCAGTTGACCGACTTCTCGCGCTCGCCCATCTTCTCGTAAACGATCCCGAGATTGTAGACGATTTCCTTTTTCATCGGGTCCATTGTCACAATCTCCCGCGCCGCGTCCTCGAATTGTTTCATCGCCAGATCGAGCATGCCGAGTTCGCAATAGCAAACGCCAAGCAGATTCATCGCTTTCAAGCGCGCATTGGGGTTTTGCCGCGCCCGTTGTAATTCCGGCACGGCCTCGCGAAATCGCTGCGCGTTGACGAAGTGCTCGCCGAGTTCGAATCGCAACTGGAGATCGGTCGGATTACGCTCCAACCGCTTTTTCACTTCTTCGATCAATATTCCGGCTCGCTTTTTCTTTGCCGCTTGCAGCTCTTCGCTTCTTTTCGTATGGGCCGCGTCTTTCTTGGTGTGCCCGGCCAGGAATTCCTCATGGGCGGCGATGTCGCGTTCCGCCCCGCGCATTTTCAAATTGGACAGCTTTCGAATGAGGCCAGCGTCGCTGCTCCCAGTTAGCTCGACCGCACACTGATACCATTTGATCGCCGATTCGATGTCGTCCTTTTGTTCGCAGAGCGCGCCCAATCGCCGGGCGAGATCGACATTTTGCGGCTCGGTCTTTTGCCGCGCTTGCAATTCCGCGATCTGCTGATCGAGCGCTTCGCCGCTTAATTGCATTCGGCTTTGCTGTTCGAGTGAAATGGCGACATCCTTGTCTTTGATTAATTCGCGATAACTTTCCGCCTGGGTCCAGCCGCCGGTGCTCATCGATGCTCGCGCCGATGCGTCCTTTCCGAGTCGCAGCGCCACCGAATCCAGCGGATCGATTTCGCTAATTAGATTGTAAACGAAGGCCTCCTCTTCGCTTTGACCGGTGTGGTGATAAAGTTGACCCAATTCGTGCAGCAGTTTCACGTCACGCGGATTTTCTTCGAGCAAAGTGCGCACGGCGAAAACCCCAATCTCCGGCCAGCCAGCCGCCACCGCCGCTTCTTTCAACGTCAGATTGGCCTGCCGATTGTATGGCTCCTCTTCCAAGACCTTTTCGATCATTTCCACTGCGCGCTCCGGTGCTTTTTTGGTCTGGCGCTGCGCTTTCATTATCGCGATCGGGGCGGTCGAAATGTTGAAAAAACGTTTTTTGCCCGCTTTTTGTTTCGCGACTTCGGCCCGGCGCAACAATTGGCGTCCAGTCAGAAATTGCGGCTCCTGCTTCAGGATTCCCTGCAAAAGCGAAATCGCGTAGCCGAAATTGCGCAGTTCGATCGCGGCCATCGCTTTCAACCAAAGGCTGCGCTGCGCTTCGTTGAGCTCTTTTTCGGTTTTAACGGCCATCTTCTGTCATCCCGAGCTTGTGGTCGATCGATCTCTCATTATAACAAATCCAGCTGCGGCTTCTGTGATTGCGGCATGCTCTTTGTCGATCGTCGCTTTTTCTTTTCGTGCCCGACGGCGCCGTTCGGGTTCTCCAGGTGCGCTAGAATTTCTTTCGCGCGATCCAAAATTTCCTTCGGCAAACCGGCCAGTCGCGCCACCTGGATCCCGTAACTTTTGTCCGCGCCGCCCGGCACGATCTTGCGCAGAAAAATGATCTGCTCGTTCCACTCCCGGACGGCGACATTGAAATTGCAAACGCCTTTGCGTTCGGCCGCGAGTTTTGTCAGCTCGTGATAGTGCGTTGCGAACAAAGTGCGCGCTTTGATCTTGTCGTGCAGAAACTCCGCCACGCTCCAGGCGATCGAGAGCCCGTCGAATGTCGATGTTCCGCGGCCGATCTCATCCAAAATGACCAGGCTTCGCTCGGTCGCATTGTTCACGATGTTCGACGTCTCGTTCATCTCCACCATGAAGGTCGACTGGCCGCGGGCCAGATCGTCGTTGGCGCCGACACGCGTGAAAATTCGATCGACCAATCCGATCTCCGCGATCGCAGCCGGGACAAAACTGCCGATCTGCGCCATCAACACGATCAACGCAACTTGGCGGATGTAGGTCGATTTCCCGGCCATATTTGGCCCGGTCACGATCGCCAATCGCATGTTTTCGCCATCCAACGTCGTGTCATTAGGCACAAATTTCTCTTCGAGCAGGTTCTGATCCAGCACCGGATGACGGCCATCTTTGATCACAAGCCGCAACGATTCATCCAACGTTGGCCGGCAATAATTGAAAAGCCGCGCCGTTTCCGCGAGCGCACAAAGAACATCGAGAATCGCAATCGCTTCCGCGGTTTGTTGAATCGGTCCAAGTTCGCGTAGCGTTTCTTCGCGTACCTTTTGGAAAAGTTCGTACTCGAGATTTCGGGCCCGCTCGTCGGCGCCGAGAATTTTGCCCTCCATCTCCTTCAACTCCGGAGTGATGAAACGTTCGCCGCCGACGGTCGTCTGTTTGCGCGCATAATCCGCGGGCACGCTTCCCAGATTCGATTTAGTTACTTCGATGAAGTAACCAAACACGGAATTGTAACGGACCTTGAGCGACTTAATTCCGGTCGCAGCGATCTCGCGCTCCTGAAGTTGGCTGATCCAGTTCTTGCCTTCGCGCGAACCGTTCCGAAGCTCGTCCAGATCGACATCGTAGCCGTCACGGAAAATTCCGCCCTCTTTCAGAGCGAGCGGCGGATCATCAACCAACGCCTTGGTCAATTTCTCAGCCAGCGCGGGCATTTCCTGAATTTCATTTTGCAGCCGTTGCAGCAGCGACTCGATGTTGCCTGCTTCCTTCACCCGATTCGCGCCGAAGGACAGACGGTCGAGTAACTTCTGCACTTCCGATTTCAATTTCGGGATTTGTTCGAGCGACGCTTTCAGCGCGACCAAATCGCGCGCATTTCCTGACGCCTGGCTCAATCTTCCAACCGCCCGCTCGACGTCGCGGATCGATTTCAATTCCGCCCGAATCGAATCGAGAAGATCAGGCTCCTGCAACAAATCGGCGATCATTTGCTGGCGGCATCCGAGTTCGGTCAGATCGCGCAACGGTTGCAAAATCCAGGAGCGCAATTTTCGCGCGCCCATCGGTGTTACGGTCCGATCGAGCACTGCAAGCAAGCTCGTGTCCCGATCATTTCGAGATTCGACTAGCTCGAGATTGTTCTGCGTCGCCGCGTCGAGCAGCACGTAATCGGTCGGAGCATCGCACCGCAGCGAACTGAGATGATCGATTTTGCGCCGCAGCTGGTGCTTCAGGTAATGCACGATTGCGCCCGCGGCTGCGACCGCCTGCGGCATCTGCCCGCAGCCGAAACCATCGAGCGATTTTACCTGAAAATGCTCGCATAAGGTGAAGCTCGCATGCTCTGGCAGGAACGCGTAGGTGTCGTACTCGATCGCGTGATCGATCTGGCCTAACGATTCCTTTTGTTCAGCGCTGACTAGCAACTCCGACGGCGACACGCGCGCCAGCTCGTCCAGCAATGCTTGTCGATTGTGCAGTTGGGTCAGTCGAAATTCCCCTGTTGTCAGATCGGCATAGGCAAAGCCGAAACCTTCGTTGTCGCCGTAAACCGCGCCGAGATAATTTGCGCGCTTGGCGTCGAGCAAATTCAATTCGCTCACCGTCCCGGCACTGATGATTTGGGTGATGTCGCGCGAAACAATCTTGCCCGTCCCGCGCTCTGCGGGATCGCTCGTCTGGTCGCAGATCGCGACCCGCCGGCCGGCTTTGATCAGCTTCGCGATGTAACCCGGCGCCGCGTGATACGGTACACCGCACATCGGCACTTCGTTGCGCTTGGTCAGTGCGACGTTTAGCAACACCGACGCTTCCTTCGCGTCTTCGAAAAACAGTTCGTAAAAATCGCCCAGTCGAAAAAGCAGAAGCGTGTCCGCCGGGATGCTTTTCCGCAGCCGCTGATACTGCTGCATCATCGGAGTGAGTGCATCCTGCATCACTCCAGAATTAAATCAGCGGGCCGGAATTGCGAGTTTGGAATTCTTTGAAGACCCGTTCTTCTATCTACCCGCTACTACGATTGCGCCCTAGTAACGATCGTGATCGTGATCGCGGTCGTGGTCGCGGTGGTGATGATGCTCCCGGGCATGCTCGCGATGCCATTCGCCACGGCGCTCATAATGGCCGTGCTCCCATCTATGGTGTTCGCCCCAACGCCCGGGTATCCATACCCATTCGTAGCCATCGTCCCAATAGACCGGACCCTCGTAATATGGCCGATCACCCACGTCGATCGAGATCCCGATCGCCATCGCGCTCGGCCGGACAAGCATGCAAACAGACAGGAAAGCCACTAGAGCAACCGCAAATTTCGTTTTCATAGTCGTTATAGATCATTCGCACGAGCCCGAGGCCGGAGCCTTAATTCTTATTTGAATGTTGGACGTTGGGCGCTTGCCGCACCGTTGCATTGCGAAGGCGAATTAATTGCCAGTCCGGCTCGGACCGTTGAAAGTTTGCTTGTGTCTGCCGATTTCCAGATTCGCCTCGCTACCGTTGCCGATCTCGAGGTGATCAGCTGGCATCGGGCCCGAATGTTTCGGGATATGGGCGAGCTGCCGCC
>Ga0209267_1001428_pt1 | contig 16268 bp, 22 predicted proteins | sample GraSoiAngelo_137_FD_185894 | JGI IMG/M metagenome (GOLD analysis project Ga0209267, IMG submission 185894) | Grasslands soil microbial communities from the Angelo Coastal Reserve, California, USA - 14_0929_09_30cm (SPAdes) (version 2) | ecosystem: Environmental > Terrestrial > Soil > Grasslands ... | reverse complement strand
TGCGCGGCTCACGGGCAAGCGGGCGCCGTCAGTGAGAATGGCAAGCCGGCTATCTTTACCGTAAGGCTCGATGCGCACTACACGTTCCAGATTCACGATGTAAGAGCGATGGATGCGCACGAAGCTTGCCAACCGGAATCAGCGTGACCCTCGTGCCGTCTTTTACTACCAGCCGTTCCAGGAGTTCGACAAAAGGTATGCATCCAAGATTCGGCGAAGAGGAACGATTTACCGGCGAATGGAGGCTCCGGGAAGGGGAATAGAAGAGGAGCGGTGCGGGCCGAACCGAATCATACTCGCCAGCCAGCCAGCCGTAGGGATGGACCGCGCTAGCAATGCAAGATGAAAGGTGCGTTCCTGAGAAGAGAGATTTACCTCCTGGTCGAAAGTAAGACTATCGAGGAGCTGTCTGACAAAACCGCCTTCCGGCGTCTGCCCGGCCATCACACGCACAATCAGGGCGCTCATGGAAGCATCTCGGCCCTAAAAATAAAATAAGAGCTCTTGCCAAACCCCGCCAATGGGAATAGGTTATGCGACACGCTTTGGGAGATCCCCTACATTCTCACGTTCCCGAGTTGAGAGGAGACACGGAATGACCGCATCTGTGGGCAGAGCTAGCCACAAAAATGCCGAGCGATGGCGCTGGCTGCTGTATGTGGCGCTGGCGATAGTCGGTGCGTTGCTGACTTTCGTTGGGGCCCGGGCGCAGCAGAAAGCCACGGACGAAGCTAACTTCCGCAAGCTGATCGATAGCTTTTGCGCGGCTTGGAGCACGGGAACGGCGGAGGCTCCGGCGAAATTCTACGCAAAGGACAACGACCTGATTTTCTACGATGTCGCTCCCTTTGCGTACCACGGCTGGAAGGAATTTCACGACGGAGTGCAGAAGGAGTTTCTGGAGAATGCTTCGGAGATCAAGCTGACCGCCGGTAAGGATCTGAAAGTGAACCGCCGCGGCATGATCGCCTGGACCATCGTTCCGATGCATTTGACGGAAAAATCAAAGAGCGGCAAGACTACTGAAATGGATCTCCGGTACACCGGTATTTGGGAGAAGCGCGGCGCCAGCTGGATTCTGGTGCACGATCATCTCTCGGCGCCGGCAGCCGGAAGCTAGAGTCTTGTCGAAGAGGACTGGGCGATTCGGCCATTGCGCAAGAGATGATTAAGACGCTGCAGTATTACTGGAGTGCTGCTCGGGGATATCGATTCAAGCCGTGGGAAAGCCCCTATGTGCGATGGCGCTTTGAGACTTTTCTCGGGAAAGAAGCCGCCGATCTTACCGCCGGGAAATTCTTTCACCTCGCCTGGAAGTACCGCGAGCATATGGAACGCTTCGTGGACTGGGCCGCGGAAAGACGCCGCTTTCAGCGCCGGCGGCACGCCTGAAGCTCGAGCACATACCCTCAACAAACTTGAATGACCTGCGCGTACCTCTCCGCCCAGAGGTATAATGCTGGTCAGGAGGAGGATCCATGGAAGAGCTGAAGATCCTCCAGAAGACGGAACGTTTGCACGAGGCCCGTTGGTGGGAAGCGGAGCCAGGCGGGCGAGTTCACTGCTATCTTTGTCCACGGCATTGCCACATCCATCCCGGTCAGGCAGGATTCTGTTTCATACGCACCAATCAAGACGGGAGGCTCTATAGCCTGGGATACGGCGCGCCTGCCGCCCTGCAAGTTGATCCCATCGAAAAGAAGCCGCTGAATCATTTTCTGCCGGGCACGCGCGTCTTTAGCATGGGCACGGCGGGCTGCAACATGGGGTGCTTTTTCTGCCAGAACTGGGACATTTCGAAATCACGCTCAGATCAGGTGCGTTCGCAGCATGTTCCACCGGAAGATGTGCCGCTACTGGCCTTGAAATACGGTTGTGAGTCCATCGCCTTTACCTACAACGAACCGACCATCTGGGGCGAATACATCATCGACATTTGCAAAGCGGCCAGGAAATATGGCTTGAAAACGGTGATGGTCACCAATGGTTACATCACCTACGATGCCTTCCACGACATTTACGACCACATCGACGCGGCGAACGTCGACCTCAAGGCCTTTACCGAGAACTTCTACGGTAAGATCACACTGACGCATCTTCAGCCGGTGCTGGAGATGCTGGTGTGGCTGAAGAACGAAACGTCAGTCTGGTTCGAAATCACCAACCTAATGATTCCAACTTTGAATGACGATCCGGCGGAAACACGGAAGCTCTCCGAATGGATTCTGAATCATCTAGGTCCGGACGTGCCGCTGCATTTCACTGCGTTTCACCCGGACTTCAAGCTGCGGGACAAGCCACGGACGTCGTCCAAGACGCTTGACCATGCACGGCAGATCGCGCTCGACGTGGGCCTGCGGTATGTCTATGAAGGAAATATCTACAGCGATGGTGCGAACACCTATTGTCCCAAGTGCAAAGAACGGCTGGTAGAGCGCGCCTGGCACGATGTGACGGGGAATTGCATCAAGGATGGCGCCTGTCCGAAGTGTAGATTCACGATTTCCGGCGTTTGGAAGAACGATGCGAAAGGGAAGTATTGGCCCAAGCCAGGTGTGGCCGCGACAGCAAAAAACTACGCCCATTTGGATCTGTAATGCTTACCTATCATCGCGGATGAAAGTGATAGAAACCGGGCCCCACGCGCATAGCGTGATGCCAGGCGACCGGAACGGCCCACCAAACCAAAGTTCCCAAGATACTTTGCCCGAGAGCGAGAGGGAGAATGTTGCGCTCGCGCACGAACAGCCAGGACATCGCGATACCGCCTACACACGTGAGCGGAACAAGAACCGGATTCGGCCAATGAAGCGCGGCAAAGATCGTACCCGCAATCAGGGAAGCGCGCACCGCACTATCTGTTGCGGCGAAAAGACGATTGGTGACGTAGGAACTCAACCCCACTTGTTGGAGTAGGCAAAAAGCCATGTAGCCAAAGAAATGTTTTGGAATCAAGAGATGGTTGAACGGGCGATGCAAACCACCAAGAACCAGGCCCAAAAAGCAAAGTCCGATGATGAATGGCACAAAGACGACAGCCGAACGTTTGGTCGCCTTCCAAAAATTATCCGCCCTCCAGCCAAGCGTCTTGGGAGTGTCCTTGTGCAGCACAAAGCTGGTGGCCAGCCAAACGGGAAACACCGTCCATGATGACCAAGTGGAAGTCTGAAGCTGCCAGATGTACCACCCAACGTAGCCGCAGAATGTAAGAACCTCAATCAAAGTCAGCGAACGCAGCGCGGTCCCGGTCATCGGTCTGCTATTCCGTGAGCAGCCCTTTGTCCGGATGGCTGAGATCGAGAAGCTGCAGCGCACTCTCAAAAAGTTGATCGATCTCTTTTTCGCTCACTTCGTGTGGGGCAAGCAGTTCCTTCAAGTCGAAGTCCGGAAACCCGCGGTTGGCTACGCGCGCCGGCAGAAGTTCCCGCAGGCGGCGGGAATCGATGGATCCAAGTTCTCGGATTTCTTCAAAGACCACGCGCTGCAACGGATCTTCGAAGACCCTGGGATCAAGCAATTTGCAGATCTCAACGCGGGTCCCGCTCTTGATCAGTACCGAGCACAGGAAGCGCAAGGTGTTTCTCTCCAGTTGAAGTCCGTGGTCCGTTTCTTTTCTGCGCATTCAAAAGCTCTAACGCTTTCATTCCGGAACGAGGGCGACAACAGAAAAGCCTGTAATTGCCACGCAAGTCCCGGGCATCAAAGCTGGGCAATCGGCAATAGATGAGATGATACTAGCTTCGACGAGGTTGTGTTCGGGGGCGAACGAAATGGCGGAGAAACATCGAGTCGTCATTCTCGGTGGCGGATTCGGCGGACTGGCTGCGGCTCAAAAGTTGAAGCGCGCTCCGGCCGAAGTTATATTGCTTGACCGGCGAAACTTTCATCTTTTTCAGCCATTGTTGTACCAGGTGGCTACTGGCTCGCTGTCACCAGGAGAAATTGCCGCTCCATTGCGCGGCGTGCTGAGCCGTCAGAAAAATACGCGGGTACTTCTGGGCGAGGCAGTGGACGCCGACCCACAGGCAAGACACGTTGTTTTGAGGGACGGCGCAACTTTTGCTTACGACTCCCTGATTGTGGCGACGGGAACTGAGACCTCTTACTACGGCAATGATTCCTGGCGGGAGTGGGCGCCTAGCCTGAAGTCTGTCGAAGAAGCCACGGCGATCCGCCACAAGATATTGTATGCATTCGAACGCGCCGAGCGCGCTGCCACACCGGAAGAAGCGAGCGCTTGGCTTACATTCGTGATTGTTGGAGCCGGCGCCACTGGACTCGAGCTCTCCGGAGCGCTTGCGGAAATCGCCCGAGAAACGCTGCGGCACGATTTTCGAAGGATCGACCCGCAAAAGGCGCGGATCATTCTGATGGAAGGCGCACCAAGAGTCTTGGGCCCCTTTCCCGAGGATCTATCGGCCAAGGCAGAGAAGCTAGTCACTCGGCTCGGGGTGGAAGTGATCAAGAGCGTGATGGTGACGAACATCGACGCGGGGGGCGTCACGTTCAAGCGCGGTGATTCGAGTGAGACCCTGCCGGCCAAGACTGTGCTCTGGGCTGGCGGCGTAATGGCCACTCCCTTTGGCTGGAAACTTGCCGAGCGCACGGGAGCGGAAACGGACCGGAGCGGCCGGATCAAGGTGACCCACGATCTGACCATTCCCCATTTCCCCAATATTTTCATCGTCGGCGATCTCGCGCAGGCAGGAGACGAAAAGGGAAAGCCACTTCCCGGTGTGGCGCAGGTCGCGATGCAGGGCGGAGCGTACGCGGCAAGAGTCATCCGTGCTCGTCTGGAAGGCAAGAGAGAGCCGCCGCCCTTCCATTATTTCAACAAGGGGGAAATGGCGGTGATCGGCCGCGCCGCCGCGGTGGCAAATATTTTTGGCGTGCACGTTTCCGGACTGCTCGCGTGGTTGATGTGGCTGTTCATCCACCTGATTTATATCGTGGAGTTTCAGAGCCGCATCCTGGTCTTCGTCCAGTGGGGATTCGAATACTTGACGTTTAGCCGCGGCGCGCGCTTGATCACCGGAGAAGCTGTCACTGATTCGATTGATCAGCCAGATGCCAAGGGTAAAAGGAGCAACGGCAGCTAACTAGCGAGCCTGCTTAGCGCCCCAGAAACTTCTCGATCTTCTCGGCTTCAGGTTCTGCCAATTCCAGATACTTGCGGGCGTTTCGAATGTCTTGAGCCTGAAGCGCCGCTTGCGCCTTGGCAAGGTAAGTGCGCATGCGAGACTGCGCGGCAACGATGTCGCCGCGTAGTTGCAGTCCATGCGTGTTTTGCTGCCGCTGGAGAGTGTCGAGGCTCGCGCTGATCGCCGTTTCGCGGCCGGAGAGCTGATCGGCTTGCCGGTCAAGTTCGGCTAGTTGATCTGCCTCCGACGGCGCTGGCGGCACGCCTGCGCCGCTCTCGTCTTGTTGGTGCCCCCCCACCGGCGAAGCTTGGCTTTCGGTGCTCGCAGGATTTTTGGCCGTGGCCGAACTCACGGGTCCGGCGCGGCCTTTCTTGTGAGCTCCGCGGGCTGGCTGAACAGCCGGTGCTGGTGGAGATAGTTCTGCTGCCGTCGCGTTGAGTGCTGGAATTTCTGCACTTGTGGCCAGGGGGGTCGTTGAAACCGGACCGGGGCCCACTGGTTCGAGACCGGCCGCGCCACCGTCCGTCGGTTTGGGCGAAGAATCCTTCGATAGAACGGCGGAGGTTCCCTCCTTTGCACGCGTTCGTAGCCAATGAGGCGCGGAGATTCCAGCCGCCACAAGAACCAAAAGTACGATCAGCGCACCCAGCCCGATATACAAACCGCGATGCGGCTGGCCCATGCGCGGCGGAAAAGATGCCGGCGCATCTTGGGGCACTCGTGCCGATTCCGGAGCGACTCGCGAGTCAATGTTCTCGGTCAAGAGAACTGTGGCCTCCTTGCGGACAGGCACTTCCGCTCCTGGACTTGATTGCACCGCGGAAAGAGCCTGTGTGGCCTCGCGCACGACTCCGCTGTTACGTGCGGCGGTTTCGACCGCCTCCAAAAATGAATCCGCGGACTGAAATCGTTTTGCGGGATCCTTCTCCATGGCCTTCAAAATGATTTTGCTCACCGCCTCCGGCAAGTCCGGCTTTATTTCAACCGGTGGTTTCGGCAATTCCAGCAGGTGCGCCTGCAGAATGGAAAAGTGGCTATCGACCTGGAACGGTCTTTGGCCTGTGACCATCTCGTAAAGCGACACGCCGAGCGAGTACAGATCGGAACGCGCGTCAACGGGCGCGCATTTGACTTGTTCCGGTGACATGTAGCTTAGGGAACCCAGCGTAGTGCCGGTCATCGTCAATCCCATGTCTGGGCCGGAGCGTGCGATGCCGAAGTCCATGAGCTTTGTGATGCCTTCCGGAGTCAGCATCATATTCGAGGGCTTGATGTCCCTATGGACGACTTGCCGTTTGTGCGCGTAGCTCAGGGCAGCCAGCACTTGACTAACATAGTTGAGCGCCTGTCCGAGAGGAATCACTCCTTGTTCCATGCGGGCGCTCAGGGTGATGCCTTCGACGTACTCCATGATCATAACTAATTGGTTGTCGATGGTAAGCGCGGTCCGCAACGCCGCGATGTTCGGGTGGCTCAGGCTCGCCAGCACTTTGATTTCGCGTAAGAATCGGCCGGCCAGAGCTTTCTGGTCTCCCGGGTTCGGGAGTAGGACTTTCATGGCTTCGATGCGGTCCGAAAGGACGTTCCGCACTTTGTAGACCGTCCCCATTCCGCCGGCGCCGAGCACTCCGAGGATCTCGTAGTCACCCTTTCGCATCCCGATAATGTCTTCGCTCATTTCAACACTCTTTCAGAGCCCGATTCTTCATTGGAGCCCTAATCATTCCAACCGATGGCCAGTCTGAGCAGCAAGACGACCGCACATTTCACGGAGCTCTGCAGGACACTGCCCGGAACAATCGCCGATGGCCTAAGGATACCGCATGTCTTGTTCATGAAAAACAAGGAATAGCCGCCGGTCCAGGCCGGCACAGCTTCTTCGGGGAGTGGTCCAGCCAGGCGGACTTGCGAACTTGGATCTGATGTTTAATTCCTGGTTCGAACGGGCCTTTGGGCGGCAGCGATGATCTCGTTCTCCCTCGAACTTGCAATCAAGCTATGAAATTCGAGTCTCGTCGAGTCCCGCTATGCGCCCAAGGAGTACTCTATAAGAATAGGCATGGCCCGGATTTCCTCATCGAGCCATTTCGATCAGAGATGGCAGGGCATTGGTTCGCAATCGCTCGAGTAATTGAGGAGAGCGAGAAACCGCCAGCGCAGCGAGCCATAAGCCCGCCTTGTTGCGGTCATGCACTCATCACTTATGCGAGCCAAATCTAGTTTGCTCCACAGATTTCTCTGGGAGTGCCCAAGCGAACAACGCTCCATCACTTGCCACAATTACGTACTGCCGACCATCAAGTTCATACGTGATTGGGGAATTTCCCACATGCCCAATGGCGGAATGCCAGAGGGTTGCACCGTCGCTGGTTCGCAGGGCCATGACACTGCGGACGGAATCGCCAGTGAAGATTAGACCCGAATCTGTCGTAAGAACTCCCGCCGCCGCACCGCCACCCCCAAGATCGTGGTTCCAGCGGATTTTTCCGGTTTGATAATCGATCGCTCGCAGCACTGCTTTTCCGAAGACTTCGTAGTCTGCGCCGCCCCAGCCAACCGTACCGTGTTCCGGCTTCGAGAAATAAATACCGTAGGCATCCCGCGAACTAACGACTAGCAAACCGGTCCGGGCATCAAAACTAGGCGAACGATAATTCGTCGCTCCGCCCTCATCGGGCGAAACCAAGCGACCATCCCGGGCAGGATCCTTTGCGGCGTTGCGAATTGGACGGCCGTCCTTATCAACGCCACTGGACCAATTAACCGCGGCGAAAGTAGTCGTCAACAGACTCTTCCCGTTGGTGCGATCGAGCACGAAGAAATAACCATTGCGGGAAGCTTGCAACAACATCTTCCTGGGCGAACCGTTGAAGGCCCCATCCACGAGAACTGGAACCTCAACGGCATCCCAATCATGCGTGTCATGAGGTGAGGGCTGAAATCCCCAGATGAGTTTCCCCGTGTCAGGGTTCAGCGCAACGATGCTGCAGGTCCAAGGATTGTCGCCTGGGCGGAGCTGCGCTGCCAGTACCGGCGTAGGATTTCCGGTGCCCTCGAACACCACATTCGACTCCGGATCATACGTTCCCGTAATCCACATATTGCCGCCGGTGGCACCGCCACTTGGGGAGCCCGGAGTGCCGGGCGAAGGCGTGCTGTAAAACGTCCACTGCACCTGGCCTGTTTCCGCGTCAAGCGATTTCAGCATTCCGGGGATGTTGTCAAAATCTCCCGAAAGTCCTACCAGCACGTGATCGCGCACGATAAGCGGCGCCACCGATGACCAATAGCCCTCCTTTACGTCAGCCAAAACGACGTTCCATCTCACCGTCCCGTCTCGTGCATTCAGGCAGACGACGTGATTATCGGGGGTAGCGAAATATACAGAGTCTTTGTACAAAGCAACGCCTCGATTGCCGATGTGAGAACCCTCGTTCGGCGGATAGTTGTAGTGCCAGACTCGGGAACCCGTCCGGGCATCAACAGCCCAAACGTGATCGGGTATCGATACGTATAAAATGCCGCCGGCGACAATGGGAGAAGACTTGATTTGCGTTGTCTGGCCTGTTTGAAAGGCCCAGGCGAGTGTGAGTTCGTGAACGTTCGCTGGAGTAATCTGACTCAAGTGGCTGTGACGCTGGCCGGAGTAATCGCCATGGTACATCGGCCAACTATCAGATGTCGGCTTTAGGAGCGTAGCGGGATCGATTCCTTGGGCAGATGCGCGGCCGCAAAACGCTGACGCCAGAACTAGCACCGCAGCGAGAGGGAAGATCTCCCTTACCAGCTTCATTCTTGCGCCACCTCACGAGAGAAGCGTCCCACATCAACGCTTGGCTAGTCTCTTCACCATCGACGGCCTTACGTTGCTCTAGCGCAATGTCTGGAGGTACGCCAAAACATTGTGCATATCTTCGTCCGTATACTTTGCTAATTGCTCGATGTGCGCATCGAGCGGATTCATCACCGTGAATTTCACCCGAGTGACAGGCCAGGACCGATACCATCCGGATGGATCGGTCAGCGCGATCGTGAATTCATCGCGGTATGCCAATTTTCCAGTTACGGTTTCGCCTGAGGGAAGCGTGACGGTAGCAGTTGGAATCGCCTTACTGGGCTCAGCAAGGCGTCCGTCCCCTGGCGAAGACTCGGCGGCGCGTCCGTTCTCTCGGTAGAGCATGCGCTTCAGAAGTTCTAATCCCTGGAGCTTTCCAGCGATTCCCGCAAGGTCGCCGCTAGGAGAATGACATTTGGCACATCCGCCAGCGCCGTTGAAATACCGCATCCCAGCTTCGGCGTTTCCGGTCTGGAGATCGCTGACGTCAACCGTACGCCGCCGGCCTTCCTTGGCTTTCACCTTCCGATCATAGATGAATGCAACTAACGCCGCTAGTTGCTGCTCGTCGACGTGATCAAATGCCGGCATCCCTTTGCCAAGCCGCCCGTTCCGGACCACCTCGCCGATTTTTTCTCCGTGCACGTCTTGCTCAACGAGTGCCGAGGCCATCAGGTCCGGACCGCTTTCGCCACCTCCCGCATCGCGTCCGTGGCAGAAGCTGCATTGCGCGGCGAACAGAGTTCTACCAGCCTGTATCTGATCGGGCGGATATGACCGTGAATTGGCGCTTTGAGACGCTGCCTGCGCAGTTTGGCTTCGTTTCTTTCCACTCTCAGCAACCAGCGCCGAGGCGAGCAGGTTCGGACCAAGCGCACTACCGCCGGCGGCGTCACGTCCATGGCAGACGCCGCATCGAGCAGAGAACAGTTGTTGACGCGCTTGTATCTGTTCCAGTGGGGCGGAGCCAGATGTAGCGGAGGCCAAGTCTTGGCCGTTACGACTCCGTGCGTAGGAGTGAGCTACGATGCAGATGAGCACGGCAAGTACGAGCCCGCACCTCCTTCTTGCACGTAAGCTGTAGAGAAGCAAAGACATCATGTTGCAAATCCCAAGTCGTGGAATTGGATTATTTGTGCTGCGCCCATGACATTACATCTCGCGTCATTTCCTTGTACAGGAGCAATCTTACAATTTCGATATTACTTTGCCGGGTTAAAATTAATATGGCCGTGGCAGGATATTCCCACCAGGAGCGATTCGTGGCAAGCCGAGAGGGGACGCTCGAATCTCTGACAACTACGAAGATCGGTGAGAAGGGGCAACTCACCGTCCCAAAGCAGTTTCGCGAGGACCTTGGCTTGAGAACGGGTGCGCCCTTTGCCGCGCTGCGTTTAGGGGACGGCCTCGTTCTTCTGCCAGAGCAGCAGCGGTTTGAACATCTCTGCGAACAGGCAAGTGCGGCTCTCACGGGTGCCGGCCTCCTGTCTATTGTGACGAGGACGTCAAAGTACCCTTCAGCCAGGGCCAACAGCTCCCCATTCTCCTTGCCGATGAATCCCGCGTCTCGAACGGTCTCACATTCATGACCGCCGTCGAAAACTGGGCGTGGGCAAGATGAGCCGATGAGCCCGTAACGTTGACGGGGTCGCGACAGGCCGCGTATCATGCGTTGCAAGTTCTCCCTTGAAGTTGCATCACTGGAAATATCGCAAAGGAGGGTGTGATCATGCGTAGACTCATGATATCTGGCCTTGCGATGGTGTTGATGGCCGGTCCGGCGGCATTAACCATTCCGCGGGCAGGCGCCGATTCGGAAGAAGCCAAATTGCGGACGCTGGTTCCGGAGATCATCGGGTCCTGGGGAAGTTTGGATATCACTAAGATCGAGCCGTACTACGCCGCGGATGCCGGCTTTGCCTATTTCGACATTGTGCCGATGAAATACAACAATTGGGCAGAGTACCGGGCGGGCGTGCAGAGGGCACTCTTTGATCCGAATCGCAGCATCAAGTTGCGACTGAACGACGATCTGGCGGTGCACCGGCGAGGATCGTTGGCGTGGGCGACGGTGACGTTTGGGGCAGATCTCGTGAGCAAACAAGGCGCGGCATCGCATTTGGACGGGCGATGGACGATGGTGCTCGAGAAACGGGCACACGGCTGGATTGTCGTGCATGAACACGTCTCGGCACCGTTGGGCGGTTCCTGAACATGGCGTGCTACTCGTGTAGTGCACTTCTCGGGTAATCCGACTATACGTCCAAGCGCCCATCAGGAATGAGCTAACCCGTCCGTTCTGGTGTCTGATTCTTTTAGGCAGATACGAGATGCATCGGGGGGCTACCCCGATCCGTCGATAACGAGGACGTGTGGTAGCCCGGTGGCTGGCGAAGCGGGTGTTTGAGCCCATGGATAAAGCATAAAAGCCGCAACGACAAGAGAAGGCGTGTGCTCAGGAATTCACACCCGTCAGGTGTGTGATTCGCGTACGATGGCGGGCATGCGCCGAATGCAGAAACCTTCACCCACCGAGTCCCCGTTACTGTTCGAAGTGGATCCCAAGCCGCTCGAAGAAACCTTGACGGCCCTCGGCGGGATTCCGCTGGTCGTCCAGGCGTTCCGTCTCTGGGGCTGCCGGGCAGCGTGCAGCAACACGTGGCCGTCAAGGAACGCGAGCGGGGCTACGACGAAGCCACGTTCGTCGAGAGTTTCGTGATTCTGAACGCGGCCGGGGAGAGTGCGTGGACGATTTCGCACACCTGCGCGGCGATGCGGGGTTGGCGGAGCTCGTTGGACATGAGCTGCCTTCTCCGGAAGCGGCGCGGAAGTTTTTGAACGCCTTTCACGAAGAGGAAAAGATTGAGGAAGCCCAGCAACGGCGTCTACCGGATACCATCGCCTACATTCCTGAGGAGAACCGAGCGCTCAAGGGGCTGGGGCGAGTGAACCAAAGTCTGATTCAGCGGTTGGGGGAACGCTGTGTGGATCAGAAGGTCTTCACAGTGGATCAAGACGCCACGATCATCGAGAGCCGCAAACGAGAGGCCCTGTACACCTATGAAGGGTCGCGCGGCTACCAACCGATGCTGGCGGTGTGGGCAGAGATGGATGTGGTGCTGGCCGACGAGTTCCGCGACGGGAATGTACCGGCACAGATGGCTCCATTGACGGTGGCCCAAGCGGCCTTCGCGGCGGCGCCTAAAACGGTGACGAGCTATTACTATCGGGGCGACTCCGCTTGTCACGAGAATAAGTTGTTGCGCTGGCTGTTGAACGAGAAACGCGAAGGTGGGCCGGCGGGATTCATTGGTTTTGCGGTCAGCGCGCGGATGAGTCATGCGTTGCACGCAGCGATTCTGGAAGTGCCGGAGGCGGAATGGCAAGCCTACGGTAAGCCGGAGCCGGATGTGGATCGGGAATGCGCCGAGGTGGTATTCGTTTCCAACGAGGAGCTGGAGCCGAAAGGGGCGAAACCGTTGCGCTACGTGGCCATCCGGTTGAGGAAGCGGCAGGGAGGATTATTTGCTGACGGCAGCAGCGTTTTGCACTTTGCGGTGCTCAGCAACATTTGGGACTGGAAGCCGGTAAAACTGATCGAGTGGCATCGAGAAAAAGCGGGCACGATCGAACGGGCACATGATGTGCTGAAGAATGAGTTGGCGACCGGAGTGCTGCCGTCGAAATACTTTGGGGCCAACGCCGCATGGTTGCGGCTGGCGGTGATCTCCTACAACGTGCTGACGGCCCTGAAGCGTTTGGCGTTACCCGCAGATTTATTGACGGCCCGCCCGAAGCGACTGCGATTTCTGATCTTCTACACAGCGGGTCGGCTGGTGTATCACGCGCGACAGATGCGCTTGCGGCTGGCCAAGGAGAAGGGGATCGTCCTGTGGTTGGAAACCCTGCGATTCCTACCGCTTCCAACCTAACGCGAACATAGGTGTGAGAGCTTATCGACGGATTTGCAGAGCCCCTTTTGGATGGCTCTTCGAAAAACTGTTGTCCGATGGTTTAACGATCGGCTCTGCACGCCCGCCCGCTTTGCTCAACCTCAACCCGAAGGTTCTGGCAATGCCTCGTGCCTGCAACAAACAGAATTCGGACCGAGTGCCAGGTTGTTGCTACCTTACTGACGGATTGGGGGGCTATTGGGCCGCTTGACTCGCCATTGGGTGTGGACAGGGCTCGCGGTGCTGGTTGCAGGGGTCGCTTTATTCGGATGGGGAATTGCAGCTTACGTTAGTCATGTCTAGGCGTCAGGCACAGCACTAATCAAGTCGGCCCGCGTAATACGTACAACGGCGGATGCCGAGCGTGAAATCAGTGCCTGGAAAAGGCGTTCCTGCCCGTTCGATGACCGCGCCGAATATACCTTATAACGCCGGAATCGTACTTATGGATTTGAAGTTTCCGACTATCCGGTTGCCGGGGTTGATCTCCATTTGGCTCCGCCAATCGTTGTACTTTCACTACACGCGAAATGCCGTTGGTCCAGCAAAGCTGGTGCGAACCAACTCCCGGAAGGCTGCTATTTCTGACTCATCTGCAAAACAGCATTTCGGTATAACGAACACCACATTTTTTTTTGGGAATCAAGGAGAACCCGTTGATTCATCTCACGGATCATGACCAGAATAGCCCATTGAACGGTGCATTCGGAGGCGGCAGTTTTTATTTCGATTCGGTCCTTGAAAAAAGAGTAGACCACCGGCCTTCGAAGAAATGAAGCGCGCTTGGTTAGGACAAGTAGGACTGACATTAGAAAAGGGAACATAAGCCACGAATCGCACGGGCGGAGATTGCGAAGCACGTCCAGAAAATCACCCTCACGCCGGAAGGCCAGATATACAACGCATCAGGGACGTGGGATTTGCTCGGCAGGTGCCGGGGGCCAGAATCGAACATAGCAGTCCTCAGACGGAATTCCGGATCGAGGTCGCAGCATGACGAGGGAAGAGAATCAGGCATGTGAAGTCAATTCTGGTCGACAAGCACAGCAGGCGTTTTTGATCGGCTGCAAAGGAATCACTTCTACGTGCGGAGAGGCTGCTAGGTTCCTTTGCCCGCCTAAACTCAACGCACGCATTCAGCGGAGCGCTCCTAACTGCGTCAGTTACGGTACCGGTTAGAATTCCAGCTTTATAATAGGTTCCAACCGAATGCCGACGGTCGCAGTAGAATGGTGAGACGTCAACGTTGCGGTCTCGAACTTGCCGTCGCTGTAGAACTGGTTGGTCATATCCGTGGATTAGAAATTCCTTTCCAGAAACTCCCTCAACTGGTCGAGCCGAAAGCTCGCGTCGCCGACCTCGATCTCCAGCAGCAATTGCGCCGTGGTCAACTGGTTGCGGCACAGATCGGCGTACGGGGTGAAACTCGACTCAGCCGGTGCCGTGACGGAGAAGCCGACGGTAGTTGGAATGTACACGGACTGCCTATGAGAGTCTCTAAGTCCGAAATCGTACAAGTCCACGCGACGCTACCCGAGTCAAAGCGGTACTTTCGGGGGCATCACCGAAAGCTATACGTATAACAATCGCCTGCAAATGACAGCTATTGTCGCGAGCTCCTCTAATGGCACTGCTTTCAGCGTCGCCAACAGTTACGCGCAAACGGGCGGGAACAATGGAAATCTCGCGTCGGTAACGAACAATCTAGATGCCGGGAGAAATCTAACTGCTGGTTATGATTATCTCAATCGTATTTCGAGTGCGCAAACACAAGCTACCAGTGGGCGGATTGCTGGGGGTTGAACTTTGGCGATGACTCGGTCGCCAATCTGCTTTCAGAGGTAGTGTCGAAGTGCTCCGCGTACCCGTTGAGTGTGACGGTAAACAGTAAGAATCAAATCACGAACTCGGGCTTCGCTTATGATCTCTCGGGGAATTTAACGTCCGATGGTACGTATAGCTACGCATACAACGCAGAAAATCAACTGACGTCTGCTGCAGGCATAACCTATGCGTATGACGGCGATGGCCTGCGAGTGGAAAAAACCGGGGGCACGCTCTATTGGAGGAGCGTCAGCGGACAAACTCTCGTGGAGACCGACCTCTCGGGCAACCTACAGAATGAATACATATACTTCGCGGGACGCCGAATCGCGCGCCGGGACAGCTCTGGAACTGTGTTCTACTATTTTGTAGATCAAAACGGCAGCACTCGCACGGTAAATTTGTTCTGACGGATCGCTGAGAAACTTATAGGATTGGCTGGTTCCGACCACACTCTGCCATGCGGTGCGATCCTTTTTGATTCCTCAGCTGATCAGCAGGTATTCGGCAGCGCAGAGCGCTGCTGCGCGCCGTGTAGTGTTCACTCTGCGGCGAGCCGAGGGTCCAGGAAAGAAGCTGAGTCGTTCTCCGATGGCGCCTATTTCAGGTGACAGGCGCAAGAGTTCTCGCTCATTCGCAGGTAATCGAATACCAAACGCACGTTACGCGTGAGTTGTCGCATTTTCTGCGCCACACCTCCTCGGCCTTTGGATTTGAGCACGCCGATTGCGAAACGGCGAAGCCGGGTGATGTTTTCCGGGCCATAGCCGGTACGGATGCGACTGCGGTCCTCATCATAGTTCCAATCGATCATATAGTGGCAACTCTCGATCACCCAATGCCCCCGGTTGACCTTGAGCACGCGTTGAGGGCCGGCTTCTTTCCGAGGGCGGCTGGTGAGGCCGTAAGAAATTTCCAGCGAGCTCTCGCCGCTCTTTTTGTCCGTGCGGTGCCGCTCGATGACGAACGCTTGGCCCACATGAGGAAAATCGAGATAACTGTTCAGTTCCGTGGTCGTCCAGATCTTGCGGGTTTCGATGCGTCCGTGGTCTGGAGGGGTATGCTCGACAAAATGCGGTTGGCCGCGATCCCGGAAATAGAACTCTAAAGCTTCCAGAAGACCGGGTTGATTTCCTTTGACCGTGAAATAGTAATGCGCCTTGCGTGTCCCGACCAGATAATCGGCTAGTTCGCGCTGCGTCAGCAAGGCATCCCCACTAATATCCTTGCCCTCAATATCGATGGCCTCGAGCAGCGGGATAGCCGTCTTGATCTCGTTCGTGCGTTTGACTTCTTCCTTTCCCTTATCCTCTATGGGCAAGGTGCCCACTTTTTTTGGGTGTAGCAAATCTTGCTTTGCTGACCGACAACGCTCATCACATGCGTACGCTGGCCCTGCTCATCCAGGGCGTTGCACATGGTCTTGCCGTCGATGGCCAGACTCTCATCCCCTGCGCCATAGCGTTCGTTCCAGCATTGCAAGGCGCGATCCAGATCGGCGGGCGTGACGCGGAT
>Ga0209267_1001423_pt1 | contig 16300 bp, 10 predicted proteins | sample GraSoiAngelo_137_FD_185894 | JGI IMG/M metagenome (GOLD analysis project Ga0209267, IMG submission 185894) | Grasslands soil microbial communities from the Angelo Coastal Reserve, California, USA - 14_0929_09_30cm (SPAdes) (version 2) | ecosystem: Environmental > Terrestrial > Soil > Grasslands ... | reverse complement strand
GTCCTCCTCCGGCCCGGCACTTCGAACAGCCTCGAGCATGGCGAATGGTTCGCCGCAGCAAAGTGCCGCGCGCAATCTGAGTGGGGTCCGGGAGCCGCCGGGCTAGCCGATCGCGGGAATCGAGGATGTTCTTCTGTTTCATTCTATTGTATGAAACACAACTGCGAGCTTTGTGTCAACACATTTTTACATTTTCCTCTTTGCGGGTACTCGGAAACTGGGGGAGGGCAAGTCCGATTACGGCGGTGTCCGATTACGGCGGCAGGCATTGGATTTGTACAACTCGCAACCTTGCTGAGGCCAATTCTGAGGATCTGGGGTACGTTAAGCAGACCTATTTTCGCGAGACCCATGGCGGCGCTCCTTGGCCAGACATCCAGCGGGATGGGAGTTCAGCGGATGCGGGCAGGGTATTTCATTCTTCGCGCAAGGCGATGAGCGGATCTACTCGGGTCGCGCGCTTTGCCGGAATGTAGCAAGCGAAAAACGCAACACCTGCAAGAATGACTGAAACAGAAGGTAGGTAATTGGATCGGCTGGCCCAACGTCGAAAAGCATGGACTGGAAAAATCGTGTCATTATGGCAGCTCCGACGAGGCCCGAGGCTAATCCGATTACAACGATCCTCAGGCCTTCTCCTAGCGTCATCCGCAGGATATCCAGGCGCTGGGCGCCGACAGCGATGCGGATTCCGACTTCGTGCGTCCGCTGGCTGAACGAATACGACATCACGCCGTAGATGCCGATGGCGGCAAGCAGCAGCGCTGCTGCCGCAAAAACACCCAGAAGCTGCAGAGCAAAGCGCCGGTCAGCCACGGACCTGGCGATGATTTGATCCATCGAGCTGATGCTGTGCACCGGAACGTTGGGATCAACGTTTTCAACTTCGTGCCGCACGTCTTCGCCGAGATATTCCACGTCGCCCCGGCTGCGGAGAAAAACCACCGCGTTGACTGGCGCGAACTGCCCCAAGGCAACATAAATATGCGGCACGCTGGGAGCCTCAAAACCGTCCGACTTGATATCGCCAACCACGCCGACAATCGTGAGCCCCTGCAAACCTCGTCCAAATGCAAATTTAAGCTCGTGCCCGAGGGGATTCTCGCTCGGCCAATACCGTCGTGCGAGCGTCTGGTCGATCACCGCAACCGGTTTTGTCTTATATGTATCGGAGTCAGTGAAATTTCGTCCGGTTGTCAAAGGAACTTCCATCGTTCGAAAATATTCCGTATCGACCACAGCAAAGTCCGCAATCGGGCCGCGCTCCGATTCTGTCCCACGACCTTGAATGGAAAAGGGAGAGTAGTTCCTTCCGGAATTCAATGGGCAAGGTGTCGTTTCCGGAAATCGATGCCTGTTCCACGCCGGGCAGGGCGGACACGCGGCGAGAGACTTCCAGAAGAAAATCGGCGCGCTTCTCCTCGACGCTATAGGGATCATTGGCCGGATTGTTGGAGATCGGAATCCAGATTTGCACCGTAGTCAGATGGCTAGGATTGAATCCGGGACGCACTTCGAGCACTCTCCAGAAACTCCGAAGCAGAAGCCCCGCGCCCGCCAGCAAAACAATCGATAGCGCTACCTCCGACACCACCAGAACCCGCGAAAGTCGCGTATGGCGTCTGCCGGCACTCGACCCCCGGCCGGCTTCCCTCAGATTCTCCGCCAGGTTGGGATTCGCAGCTTGCAGCGCAGGCTCCAACCCGAACAGGACGCCCGCAAGGATGTAGATCAGTAAAGCGAAAAAAAGCACCCCGGCACCGACGTCAACTTCGTTGAGCCGTGGAATATCCGCGGGAGCAAGGCTTGTGATCGCATTCTTCAAAAAGAGCACGGTAACTACGGCGCCTCCGCCGGAAATGAGCGACAAAAGCGTGCTTTCGGTCACCAGTTGGCCCGCCAGCCGCGCCCGACTCGCGCCCATCGTCAGACGAATCGCAATCTCGCGCCGCCTTCCGGATGAGCGCGCCAGAAGAAGGTTGGCAATGTTCACGCACGCGATCAACAGCACAAATCCCACCGATCCGAACAGGATGAACAATTCCGTCCGCTGCGGGCCCACCAGGTCTTCCTTCACCGGAACCGTAAGGCCCACGTAGCGGCGGCGGGGTACTCGGTGAGATATTCGCGGCTCAGTTGCGGTATATAGGCATCGAGCCGCGCTTGCGCCTGTGCCACAGTTAGGCCAGGCTTCAAGCGTGCAATCGCAGCCGGAATCATTCTCTGTGACCTTACTGCCGGAACAGGAAACGGAAGACCGTTGAAGCCAGTGGCGATCCAGACATCCACATCGGTATTTAGCGTCCGGCCCGGATGACGAAAGCCCGGGGGCATCACCCCCACAATCGTGTACAGATCGCTATCCAGGCGCATCTTCCGCCCGATTATCTTGGGGTCCGAACCATAGTTGCGCTGCCAAAAGCCGTTGCTGATAACTACGGGCTCCAGGAATCCCGGCACCGCATCCTGCGCCGTGTAAGCCCGGCCAAGTTGTGGCTTTGCTCCCAGCAAGGTGAAGTAATCGGGACTGGTGACAAGACTTTCGGCACGCACCGTCCGATCGCCACCGCCGACGGCCGAATTACTGGGCGCCACCGCCGAGATGCTCCTGAAACACGCCCGAGCGATCTTGTAGATCCCAGAGCTCCGGTGCTGACATACCTACGTCCTGATCGTTCGAGCCACGAAGGTCGTCGAAGACGCGCACAAGTTGCTCAGGATGCGGGAAAGGCAACGGCCGCAGCACAACCGCGTACACCACGCTGAAAATGGCCACATTGGCTCCAATCCCCACCGCTAGGGTCAGCACCGCAACCACGGTAAACCCGGGGCTCTTGAGCAACATCCGGAGCGCGTAGCGAAGGTCTTGGATGAATGAGGCCACCGATCCCCCTAGCGCGAGCCTGGTCACGCGGCAGACGCGACTGTCCCTGTTTCTATATGGACGCGGGAGCCGCATCATTGTTACCAGGGGGATTGCCTCGGGATTGCCGGCTGATTCGTCGACCGGTGAAAGATGCGTGAACAGTGCCGTGCCGGAAAGGCGTTTGGCCATCAGAAGATGGCTCTTGAGTCTACGCTGCGACTGCATAACGATGGTGCAGCCCGCCGAGTCTCGGCAAGGATTGAATCTGGCCTTCAGTCCTGCATCTATCAGCTCGTTGGCAACCTACCCGCAAGGAATCTCTTCTACATGGCGGTGTCTGCCTCCTAACCAAGTGCTGAAGCGAACAAAAAATAGCTTGACAACGATAATTCAACGATGTTACATGTGCGCAATAGAAATGAAAACGTTTACATTTGGAAATTGCTGGTTTTGTGGGTTCTTTCGTCCTCCGGAGGGATTTATGCAACGCTGGCACATTAAGATCGTCACTGCGGTGCTTTTGTTGGGCCTCTTAGCGGGACCGGTGTTTGGCCAGTTTACTAGCGGACTTCAAGGCATTCTGGAAGATGCCAGCGGCGCCAGCATACCGAATGCCATAGTAAAACTTCGAAGTGTGTCGACCGGCGTTGTTGTCGAAGCTAAAACCGATGACTCCGGCGGATACCACTTCAGGAGTCTCGCTCCCGGACGCTACGAGCTCTCCGCAGACGCACCCGGTTTTCAGTCGACGCCCGCAACCGTAACTGTTTACACCGAGCAAGTCGCTACATTCAATCTCAGGTTAAACGTGGCCGGGGTCAGTTCGCAAGTCTCCGTCAGCGCCGAGACTGACACAATCGATACGGGCGACTCCCGTTTGGAGAGCACTGTGCGTACCCAACAATTGCAGGACCTTCCGATTGAGGGGCGCAATTTTCTGGGTCTCGTGGCAGTTGCACCCGGCATTACCGGTCATGGCGCTGTTGGAAACGGCGCACCTGGCGACGCGCCGGACAATTTTTCAACCGAAAAGACTGTCGATGCCAGCGGAAATGGACGCAATTACAGCGGCAACCAATTCACCGTCGACGGTCTGAATATCACAAGTAACATTTTGCTGGGAACGGCGAACCTGACGCCCAACCCGGATTCCATTCAGGAAATGGCGGTTCAAACCAACACGTTCAGTGTGGAGAACGGTCGCGGCAGTTCGGTGCAGATTGCGATCACGACAAAATCTGGCTCTAACCAGTACCACGGAACGGGGTCCTACTTCTTTACCGACCAGCATCTATGGGCGCGTACGGAGTTCACGCCCACCACCGGCTACGAACCGTTTAAAAAGAATGACTTAGCAGGAACCTTTGGCGGTCCCATCATCAAGAATCACACCTTCTTCTTTGCATCGGTAGAAGACCTGCGAGCACAGGTATCGCAAGCAACACAGGTGCACGTGGTGGAGAGCCCGGAATTTGTCGCCTTTGCTAAACAGGCTTACCCCAACAGCATCGGGACGAAATTGCTGACTCAATATCCACTGTTCAGCGTTGTCACGACGGGAGTTAATCAGACGGCTCAACAAGCTTTTGGTTCGGCGTGCGGAACCCCGTCTGCCGGTAACATCCCCTGCGACCTCCCGGTATCGGACAATGCGAGGTTCAAGCCCAGCCCGTTCCGTAACGCCCTGCAATACAATTTCCGGGTCGACCAATCCTTCAGCAAAGATCGTCTGTACTTCAGCATGTACAGGACGAATCTCGACACGGAGAACATCGCCATCCGCCAAGGTTTTCACGATGTCGGCAATAACAACACAAAAGCATACCAGGCAGCGTACACCCACATATTTAACCCCAATCTGCTAAACGATTTTAGTTACGGCCAGATTCGTGTGCAGGGCAGCAGCGGCGAAAGTGGCGGCATTCCCTTCCATGTGCCGGATATCGGCATCGACGGCGGTCAAGAGGGTATCAACGGGCCTTGGGGGCCAGCGACCTTCATTCAGAACAATTACAACTGGCGAGACGTCGTAACCCTGCTCAAGGGAAAACATTCCTTGAAATTTGGTTACGAGTTCTGGAAAGGGGACGACGACGCGCGCTTTGCGGGTCCTTATTATCGACCGCATTTCCAGTTTGCCACGCTGTTGACTCTTGTTCAGGATCAACCCCGGGAGGAGAGTGGCGTCAACTTTAATCCGTTGACGGGCAAGCCCGCCGACGGCGCGTATCGTCATCTTTTAAACACGAACGGGACATTTGTTCAGGACGATTGGAAGGTTAAGCCCGACCTTACATTGACGATAGGAATTCGGTGGGACGACTACGGGAACCCGCATCCCGACGAAAAAACAGGGGCGGAGGGCAATGTGTTCCTCGGAACGGGCAGCGACCTGAACAGTCGCGTCGCGAATGCCGTTGTCAAAGCCGTCAAACAAACATATGCGGGGCGCTTAAACAAGAACTTCAGTCCGCGCCTCGGCTTCGCGTATAACCCCGATCGTCACGGTATGACGGTGTTCCGCGGTGGCATCGGGCTCTACCACAATTGGATTCCGCTCGGCGAAGATAATCGCGTGCGGCAAAATCCTCCAGGCCTGATCACCCCTACTTTCCGTGCCGGCGATCCGATCCCGCCGATTTTCGGGCTTGGCACCACAGATCAACCACCGTTCGGATTTACCTTCCCTACGATTCCTGCCGGGCAACTTGATTCTCGCGGTGGACTTGTGGGCATCAGAGCCCAAGCGAATGGCATTGATCCCAAAATTACGCCGGACAGTACGTATATCTATACTGCTGGCGTGGAACGTCAGTTGCCATTTAAGTTGATCGTGAGCGGTCATTATAGTGGTTCTTACACCTATAACGGAATAATCGGTACGGACATAAATCGGTCTCCGGGCGACTTGCTCGACGGGACGCTCGACCGTCTTAACCCTAGCTTCGGAACAATGTATTACGAGTTCAATGGCAACGTTATCAAGTACAACGCCGGGATCTTTGCCGTACGGCAAACGCTAGGCCACTCTTTCTGGCAAGCGTCGTATACTTTGTCTAGAGTCACTGACTACGGCCAGGCGGGGTCTCGTGTCAATCGCGATCCCGGATACGCGGTGCCGACACAATACAACCTCAGCCAGTATGAGGCGCCCGCCGACTGGGATGCGACTCACCGCTTCGCGCTTGCGGGTACCTATGAGATTCCTAGTCCTCGGAATAACAAATTCTTGAAGCCGGTTCTCGGTGGTTGGGAAGTCGGTTCAGTGTGGATCCTGCAATCAGGCAATCCGATTACGATTGTCAACGAGGCGGATTTTGCCCATGGCGGGGATTACAATGCCGACGGCGTGAATTTTGATTTTCCCAACGCTCCCGCTACGGCGTTGCCGACGAGCTTCAGCCGCAATCAGTACATACAGGGAATTGCGCCAGCATCGGCGTTCGGCACGCCAGCCCCTGGAACTGAAGGGAATTTGAAACGAGCCACGTACCGAAACCCGGGATTCATAAACGTCGACGCGAGTCTCATCAAAAATAACCGTTTCGAATTCTTCCACGACAACATCAACCTTCAGTTGCGGTTCGAATTCTTCAACGTGCTGAATAGGGTAAACCTACAAGGCATTGATGCTAACCTGAACGACTCTAATTTCGGGAAGTCCACTAATACTTACGACCCTCGCATTATTCAGCTGGGAGCTCGTATCGTGTTTTGATTTGCCGGGGCGGCTGCGATTTGTTCGCGGCGCACTCCACGTTTTCTCTCCCGGCGTACAATCGAGTTCAGGGCAGATCCTTGTTTCTCATTTCCACACTCCTGATAACGTTGTTTGCGCAATTCGCTGGACTGGATCAGCAAAGTAATGTCGAAGCGCAAAGACTTCTCGAGCAAATCGAGTTGGGACTGAAACAACAACCCTCCAATCCGCGGCTCCTTGCCGCTCGCGGTTTGGCACTCGAGCGGCTGAACCGGGATCGCGATGCATTGCAGAGCTTTGAAGAGTCGCTTGCTATCTCGCCGAAATTCCTGATCGCGCTGGAGGGCGCCGCTGACATCACCTATCGCACCCATGATCCGAAGACCTCTAATTATCTATCGCGGATTCTGCAACAGGATCCGCAGAATGCGGCCGCGCACGGAATGGCAGGGACCCTCGCTTTTGAAGAGCACGACTGTCCGGCGGCGAACCAGCATTTTGCCGCGGCGGAGTCCGCTCTCAGCGATAATCCTCTGGCCTTGGCGCAGTGGGGCGAGTGCTTGCTGGCTGACGACGAACCGCATCTCGCGACCAAGCGGCTTGGGCAATCGCTCCGCCTCAGGCCACAGGACAAGAGAGTAAGTTATGATCTCGCCCTGGCGCTACATTTGGATCAGCACGATGAGGAAGCATTAGAGATCACCAAAACATTGGACGCCGATAGCGCTGTCCTAAACCTCCTCGGATCTATCTATGCCAGCCAGGACAAGGTCGCCGATGCAATAGTCGCTTTTCGCAAAGCCACCGAGCTGGACCCAAAGAACGAGGAGAACTATATCGACCTCGCTTCTCTTTGCCTTGACCATCAGTCGTTCGAGGTAGCCGCCGATGTCGTTAACGTGGGCATTGCCAATATCCCGGATTCTGCCGCGCTCTATACGCTGCGGGGCGCCATTGCCGCCCAGACTTCGAACGTGGAGCAAGCGGCGGCGGATTTTGAGCGAGCAAACCGCTTGAAGCCGGATGCCAGTTACGGAGACGTCGGCCTTTCGCTTCTGCTTGGACAACAATCCCAGATCGATGAGGCTATTGCCGTGATTCGATCGAGACTAGAACGCGCACCAAACGATGCAAAGCTCAATTTCTTGCTGGCTGACCTGCTGGTGAGAAAATCCGACGATCCGCAGCAGAGTGGGCAACACGAAGCTCAGAGGCTGCTAGTAAAAGCGGTAGGCTTGCAACCGGACCTGGCAAATGCCCATGCCGCCCTTGGCAAGCTGCTCTTGAAAAGCGGTCAGGCTGACTTGGCCATCAAGGAACTGAAAGTGGCGCTCGAAAAGGACCCGAACGACCGCGTAGCGCTGAATCAGTACGTGCTGGCGCTAAACAGGCTCCACCGGACTGCGGAAGCAAGAGCGGCAGCGGAACGCCTTCGTGACCTCTTGTCCGAGGACCGGCGCGCTGAAGTCCGAAAGAATAGAATCCGAATAATGCGCCCCTCCGCCGCGACGCAATGATGATCTCACGACGCAAGTTCCTTGCGTTCCTGGCGACTTCCCTTGCGGCTTCACGTTCGCACGGACAGGGAGTCGCATCGCGCAACGTGCCTGCGCAACCTCGGGGCAAACCATCCGGCATTCCCTTTCTAGCCCGGTTTACTGACATCACGCGAACAGCGGGTTTGCGGTATCCGACGATCTACGGCCCAACGGATCACAAGGACTACATAATCGAAACCGTGGGATGCGGGTGTGCCTTCCTAGATTATGACAATGACGGTTGGGTGGACGTCGTGGTTCTCAGCGGCTCGCGCGTTTCAGGAGCGCCCGAAGGAACAAGTAACCGGCTCTATAAGAATAATCGCGATGGCACCTTCACCGACGTTACCGAGAGGGCTGGTCTGCTGAGGACTGGATGGGCCTCAGCGGTTACCGTCGGCGATTACAACAATGATGGTTTCGACGACCTCTTTATTACTTCTTATGGACAGAACACGCTATACCGGAACAACGGTGATGGGACATTTTCGGATGTCACAAAACAGGCCGGTTTATTGGACTCGCAGGTCCGCTGGGGCGCTGGTTGTTCTTTTGTCGATTACAACCTCGATGGTCACCTGGACCTATTTGTCTCTAACTATCTGGAGTTTGATTTCGCACACACACGAAAGCCCGGCGAAGACAGCAACTGCCAATGGAAAAGCGTTCCCGTAAACTGTGGTCCACGGGGGCTGCCCTTTTCGCGGCACTCGCTTTATCGCAATAATGGGGATGGCACCTTCACGGAAGTCAGTGAGCAGGCCGGAATCGCGAGAGTCGCACCTGGCTACGGAATGACGGTCGTCGCCGCCGATTTTGACAACGATGGCTGGCCCGATGTCTACATAGCCTGCGATTCAACACCTAGTCTGCTCTTTCGCAATAAGCACGATGGGACGTTTGAAGAGGTTGCTCTCCTCTGCGGTGCGGCCCTTAGCCAAGATGGCATGGAACAGGCAGGGATGGGCGTGGGCATCGGTGATGTGACTCTTAACGGACGTCTCGACATCTTTAAGACTCATTTTGCCGACGACACGAACATTCTCTATCTGAACGACGGCCAAGGAAATTTCGAAGATCACACGATTCAGTCCGGACTCGGTGTGGAGACACGCTTTGTGGGTTGGGGCGCCGGTATCGTAGATCTCGATAACGATGGCAATCCCGATCTTTTCTTTGTTACGGGAAATGTGTACCCGGAAGTGGAATCGAAAGTGCCCGCTTATCCCTTTAAAACGCCGCGGGTGATCTTCCGAAATCTGGGAGGCGCTAAGTTTGAGGAATTGCTGGATGCGGGCCCGGGAATCTCAGAGGTCCACGCCAGTAGAGGCTGCGCTTTCGGTGATTTTGACAATGACGGTGACGTTGATGTTCTGATCGTGAACCTGAATGAACCGCCGTCGCTTCTGCGCAATGACCTCAAGGGGAATAACCACTGGCTCAAGCTGAAGCTAGTTGGGTCGCGCTCTAACCGCACTGCGATCGGTGCGCGAGTTACCTGCTCTTATGGCAAGAAGCGACAGGCTCAGGAAGTGATTGCACAATCGAGCTTCTACTCATGCAACGATCAGCGCTTGCATTTTGGGCTGGGCAATGCGGCGACCGCAAATCTCGACATCCGTTGGCCTAGTGGAACGAAGCAATCCATTGCCAATGTAAAAGCGGATCAGATCCTTACCGTTAGGGAACCAACCGCGCGCAGTAAGCCAGAATGACGACGGCCCGATGGACTTTTCTCGTTCTTGACAATTCCAGCCTACTGGGCTAAAAGCAACATTGTAAACGATTACATTGACCATGGATGGCCAATTGCAAGCGAGCAAAAGGGCGCCTTCGCAGTCTCGCAGATGCTCTAGAGGTCCTAGCGTCACTCGCTTGGCATTGGCACTGTTCATTCTTTCTATTGCTCTTTGCTCTCCGTCTCCAGCACAAAATTTCGAACTCAGTAACAACCACGTTATTGTAACGTTCGGTCCCAAGGGTTTGAAATCAATCGCTGACCGGTCGTCAAATACGGTTGCACATTTCAAGAGCGATGAGTTTTCTTTCTCCGTCGACCAGGACGAGATCGACAGTTCGTCGCTAGTGCCGGAAGTAGTGCGTAGCGCAGGCCAAATCACGTACATCTACAAATCGCATGGTTACACGTTCGATGTCTTTTATGAAATAGGGGCAGCATGGCATTTTGTGACCAAGCAGATCCGGATTGCTGCTGCGCCACGCTCGAATTACTTGGTGCACAGAGTCGAGCCACTACGTACGACAATGCAACACCGAGTCGTGTCCGCATTCACACCTGGAACCTACCTACCCCAATTTGGAGCCCGCCAGGAACACGGGAGCGACGAACATCCCACCCACGAATTTGGCACGTTCTTGCGGTTTTCTCAAACTCAAGGGTTGATGCTGCTCATTCAGAATCCATTCCTTACAGCAAAACGAACAAGAGAAACCGTTTCGCTCTATTACGCGCCAGAAATGCAGTGGCAAAGTACTTGGAGCCCTTTTCTCAGCGACATCGCTTGCATCGGAACGTACAAACTTAGCGGCAATCGCATTCCTGCGCAGATGATTCTTGAATGGCAAGTGCCGCTTGGAGCTTTCCCAGACGATGGAGCGGATCGTGCGGAAATAGAGGCCTTCACTGACTGCGTGCGACAGTTCTTGATCCATCCCCCGCCCAAGCCCATCAGTGTTGAGATCGGCTGGACGTTGAACGACTATCAGATAGATGTAGCTACAGAGGAAGGACGGGCCGAGTACAAGCGCGTCCTGGATACCACGGCCGACCTGGGGATTGAAGCGCTCTTGTATGCACCGGCCAACTACCAACTAGCCCAAATTGACCACGACGCAGATGACTGGAACTGGGAACACGTGCTCTGGCTTGGCCTGGGGCAGCAGATTCGCGAAGGGAAGTGGAATCCGGAGAAAAGTCCGCTTCCGGCAAGTGTCACGGAAATGCTGGACTATGCGAAGGCAAAGCATGTCGGGCTGCTCGCATATGTGTATCCCTCGCTCCCGTTTTCGCAGGATTCTGGTTGGCTCGTGACGGATAGCCGGAAGTCGGCGAAGAAGAGCTATGCCACGCTTGCTTCGCGTGACTTTCAGGATTTTCTAATCCGCGAATTACAGACGTTCAAGCGCCGAACTGGCGTGGCCGGATATTCGTTCGACTATGCCTTCCTGAACCTACCCGGGAGCAGTTGCTATTCTCAATGGTGGGGCTGGCGGCGCGTACTGGAAGCACTCCGACAGTCTGAGCCAGAAATGGTCATCGACGGGCGGCAGACATATCAGATGTTCGGACCGTGGAGCTGGCTTGCGGGCAGTTATCCTCATCCGACTGGCAACGATGAGCAACCGGAGAGTTTTACTCCTTATCCAGACCTCCATTTCGATCGAGTGTCGGCGGATCGAGCCCGGTTTGTGAATTACTGGTATCGTAACTACCAGTTTGCGCCGGCAGAAGTTATTCCTGGTTACATCACTCACCAGACAGAGCGCGGCATCAATTTGCCTTCAGACGCCGGCTCAAGTGCACAAGCGGAGCGGGAGAGGCTAGTTTATACGAACTACCGCGCAAGAGATTGGGATTATCTAGGCTACCGCTACTCCGAACTTGCTTCCATCGCGACCGCGGGCTGGAACAACGTTATGGACATGATCCCCGCCCGGGATCTCGCGGAATTTGAGCAATTCTCCAAGGACGATAAAGAGTGGATCCGGCGCTGGCTGGAATGGGCCGCCGCGAACAAGGAATATTTACGGCGCACACGCACCATTCTGGGTCAACCCGCCATCAATAAAGTGGATGGTACGTCCGCAATACTTGGCGACCGAGGCTTCTTATTCTTATTCAATCCGAACTACAATCAACTTACGGCCGATTTTCGTCTCGACGAAACGATTGGACTGAACGAGGCAAACAACTTTCTTCTGCGGGAAATCTATCCGCATGAGGGGAAACTGGTCGGGAAGCCGGGCTCCGGCGTCTGGAACTATGGCGATCAGATACATCTGCCGCTAGATGGCACAAGCGCGACAGTTTTCGAACTGGCACCTGCAGGTACGGCGTTGAAACAACCCATCGTTTTTGGGTCGAATGGAACAGATTCCCGAGCTCAGCAACTTGTCCGAGCGACTCTCGACGATAAGGCTCTCGACGTGGAACATGTTACCGGTGCGTTTGGGACACAAGAAGAAATCGGCGTGTTATTGCCGAATGATGTACGCGTCGACAAGGCGACGCTGAACGGGAAGGCTATGGGATTCGCGCAGAAGGGCCGATATGTCACGCTCCAAGTACAATTCGCGGGAAAACGATTTGCTCATTCGGAGCAAGTTAAACTCGAAACGGCGGAGAATAGGTCGCTGAGCGGATCATTTGTGGTCCCCGGACGCATGCTGCAACAACTTGCTGCGCGTAAAAAAAAATGGCCCATTCCGTGGACGCGAGAGGACTACGATACAACTTGGCTGGTCCCGGAACGCCTGCTGTTGTTCGTGCAGATCGCGGAGCCGAAAGATACGATGGAGCCGCTGATGACCCTCGACGGCCAACCCTTGCAGCTCACGAAGGCGTACAGCTCCGTTCGTGTGCATCAGGCATCCTTTGTCGGCTTTTATGCCGATCTTACAAACATTCAGGCGGAGGTGAAGCACGAAATTCGGTTAAAGCTTCCACCACTGACACCCGGACAGTTTCAAGGCGTGTTTTTTGACAATGTCGAGACGGAGGACACGCAGGAATTGGCGCCGTAACCGGACGGATTTGTCGTTTGCCAAAGGTCAGACCTTGCGTGTAGATGGAGGTGCTCGCTATGTTATTTCGCCCGACAAGACGCGATTTTCTCAAGACCGTAGGTGTTGCGGCTGCAGCTGCCTCGACGCCAGCCGTCGCTGCAAGGGTGGCCGCAGCTTCGAGCATCACTGATGTAAAAGTTTCCAGCCCCCTGGTCAGCCCACCCGTCGCGTTGAATCGAGCGCCATTGGGACAGAGTCGCTTTTACTCGCTTCCGTTGACCTCGGTTCGTCCAAAGGGTTGGCTGAAGCGGCAAATGGAAATACAAGCGGCGGGACTCAGCGGTCACCTCGATGAATTCTGGCCTGATCTTGGGCCCGACAGCGGGTGGCTCGGTGGAAACGGTGAGTCCTGGGAACGCGGCCCATATTTTCTCGACGGACTCGTTCCGCTCGCTTATCAACTTCAGGATCAAAAGCTGATCGCCAAAGCGGGGAAATGGGTGAACTGGACACTACAGCATCAGCAAGCCAACGGCATGATCGGTCCAGCGAAAAACGACGACTGGTGGCCGCGGATGGTGATGCTCAAGGTGCTGACCCAATATCAGGAAGCGACCCGCGATTCCCGTGTCATTCCGCTGATGGAGCGCTATTTTGCGTTTCAAACCGGCGAAATGCCCAAGCGCCCGCTCCGCGATTGGGGCAAATATCGTTGGCAGGATGAAGTCCTGAGCGTGGTGTGGCTTTACAACCGCACAGGGGATCGGGATTTGCTGCGGCTTGCTGAATTGCTGCGGCAGCAGGGGTACAATTGGCGGCAACAGTTTGCGAACTTTTCCTACACGCACAAGTCAAACGCACAAGAGCTGGGATTGAAGGAAGGCACGGCGCCGCCCGAGCTAGCCATGCAAACGCATGGCGTTAATAATGCTATGGGGCTGAAGTCATCCGCGCTGTGGTGGCTTTTCTCGAAGCAGGATGGCGATCGCGACGGTGTTCAGCAGCAACTTGACGCGCTCGACCGGCATCATGGGATTCCCAATGGTATGTTCAGCGCGGACGAACACCTGGCGGGCACGAATCCGTCGCAGGGAGTTGAGTTGTGCGCGGTGGTCGAGCAGATGTTTTCGCTCGAACGGAGTTTGGGAATTCTTGGCAGTGCAGCTTTGGGCGACCGCCTGGAAAAGATCGCCTATAACGCCTTGCCCGGGACGCTGACGGACGACATGTGGGCGCATCAGTACGACCAGGAACCAAATCAGATCCGATGCAGCCTCAGCCAACGCCCCTGGACGACCAACGGCCCGGAGTCCAATTTGTTTGGGCTCGAACCTAATTTCGGTTGTTGCACCGCGAACATGCACCAGGGTTGGCCGAAAATTACGGCGAGCCTGTGGATGGCGGATGCAAACGGAGGGTTGGCTGCGGCGGTCTACGCACCCTGCGAAGTGCGAGCGATAGTCGGGCGCGGGGTGCCGGTGACCATAGACGAAGAAACGTTGTATCCGTTCCGCGATGATGTTGTGCTTACCGTTCGACCGGAACATCCGGTGCATTTCCCGATGCACTTGCGGATCCCACATTGGGCGGACAACACAAGTATCCGCGTCAATGGAAAGGCCACGGAAGGAGGTCGCTCTGGAAGTTTCGCAGTTTTGAATCGCCAATGGAAAGCAGGCGATCAGGTGGAGATTCAATTCCCGATGAGACCTCGTGTGACGCGCTGGTATCACAACTCGGTTGCGGTGGAGCGGGGACCCATTATTTTTGCACTTAACGTCGCGGCGGATTGGAATAAGCTTCGGACGCGCGGCATGACGGCGGATTGGGAGGTTCAACCTAAGTCGACTTGGAATTACGCACTGGAAGTCAATGAAAGCACAGCCGAGTCGGCCTTGAAGGTGACGGAGCAGAATGCCGATAAGGATGTCTTCACATTGAATGGCGCGCCTGTGCGGATAGAGGTTAACGGGAGGAGGGTGCGAGAGTGGCAGGAGACTCAGGGCGTAGCCGGAGAGTTGCCGCAGAGTCCAACGGCAAGCAGCGAGCCGGAGGAGGTGCTGACGCTGGTTCCGTACGGGGCGGCAAAACTGAGAATTACGGCGTTTCCTGAACTAACTTGATTCGGTTTCTGCAAAAGTAAAATGCATCGTCTGCTGGCCAAGAAGAGGGCCGAAGTGAATAACTATGTTTTAGTAATCCTGACGATAATACTCTTCTGTTGTCCACCTTCCTTTTCGATATAATGTTTGTTTCAACATGCTCTCTTTTCCCTATGAACATAACCGAAGTCGCCAAACGAGCCAAAGTATCCACCGCTACTGTCTCCCGCACCATCAACGGCAGTAGCATCGTCAGTCCTGAGACTGCCGACAAGGTGTGGAATGTCGTCCGAGCCCTCGGCTACCACCCCAATAGATACGCGCGCGCGCTCGTCTCCGGGAGAAGTCATCTATTGGGCCTCATCATTTCCGACATTGTCAATCCTTTCTTCCCTGAACTGATAAAAAGCTTCGAAGAGATGGCTCTCCAGAAGGGTCTGGAAGTTCTACTGGCCAACACCAACTATGATCCGGAGCGGATGTCCCACTGGGTTCATCGCATGCTGGAACGGAAGGTGGACGGCGTGGGCATAATGACCTCCGAAATGGAAGAAGGGCTAGTCGCCGAGTTGGAAAAGCGCCGAATTCCCATCGTCTTCCTGGATACCGGAAAAGTCCGTTCGCGTATCAGCAATATCAGAGTGAACTATGGGAAAGGCATTCGTGCAGCAATGGAGCACCTGGTTCAGCTGCGGCACCAGCGTATTGGTTTCATCAGCGGTCCCCTAACATTGCGTTCCGCGCTTACTCGGCGTACCGCTTTCCTCGAGTCGTTCGGACACTTTGGACTCCTTCCGGATGAGACTCTGATCCAAGTAGGCGACCACAAAATTGACGGAGGCAAGGCAGCGATGGAACGACTGCTCGCTCTTCCTAAACGACCCACAGCCGTCTTGGCATCCAACGACCTGACTGCCATCGGCGCGTTGCGCGCCATATACAACGCGAATTTGCGGATCCCCGAGGACATTTCCTTGGTTGGCTTTGACGATATTTATCTGAGCCAGTTCACTCAACCTGCTCTCACTACCATTAGATTGTCGCGCACCGAGGTGGCCGAAAAAGCATTTAACGCGCTGACCGCCCTCATTAATGGAAAGTCCCAGAAGGGGCACGAGTACGACGTGGAAACTCATCTCATTGTTCGGAGTTCGACTGGATTGCACGGACAGTCGCCAAATTCCTGAACAGAAGGCATTCCAAGTTCAAACCTAAGCAGAGCTCATGCGCCTTTGGCGCACCACGTAGCATGAAAATGAGTTCCAGAGGAGCCTCGAGGATACGGGCCAGACTGTGGTACAAGCATCGTTGGACGGCGATTGCTTGGAGGTCGGGAATCTCTGTGGTG
>Ga0209267_1001417_pt1 | contig 16317 bp, 10 predicted proteins | sample GraSoiAngelo_137_FD_185894 | JGI IMG/M metagenome (GOLD analysis project Ga0209267, IMG submission 185894) | Grasslands soil microbial communities from the Angelo Coastal Reserve, California, USA - 14_0929_09_30cm (SPAdes) (version 2) | ecosystem: Environmental > Terrestrial > Soil > Grasslands ... | reverse complement strand
GCGGACACCCGCTCGATTTCCTGCCGCGCAACGGCGAAGCCTGGAGCGATGAACTAACGGGCCTGCGCGGGGAACGCGTGACCCTATGCGGCTGGGTGGTGACGTACCGCCACGTCGGAACAAAAAACTATCGCAACATGATGTTCGTCACGCTCGAGGACCAGCGGGGCGTGTATGAAGTGGTGCTCTTCCCCGATGCCTACGATCGATATGGCGGTCTGGTGTTTGAGACACGTTTAATGCGCGTGACCGGTCGCGTCCAGGACGACGGGCAGATCAACGGCGAGAAGCTGGAAGCGTTGAAAAAGTGACCGCTGATTCGTGAGTGGTGACTCACGGAAGCCATCCCGCGAACGCCATAGGTGCGTCATGATTCAGCCAAGAAAACAAAACCCAGCGCCAGCGACAGAACCGGAGACCGGGCGCCCGGCCGGAACCGGCGAGGAGTGGCTGGGGCGAAACCGCAGCAGCAGGCGCCGGCTCTGGGAGCGATTGAATCCGCGGAGCCGCGGGCAGATTCGTATGATTGCCGAGGCGCTGGCGCTGCAGCAAATTCACGCACAGCTCCCCGAACCACTGCGCTGCACGCCTCAGCACTACGATAAACGAACTCGAGCGGCTAGTAGCCCGGACGCGGGCGCTGCTGGCGGAGGTAGCACGACGGACACCCCCGCGAGTGTGAAGGTTGCGGGCCGCGCTCAGCGGCGGGATACTTTCTCTATGGCTGTCCCCCATAAGCGCGGCCCCCTTTTGCTGACGATCACTGTTCTGACGTTCTCCGCGATTGCTCTTTCCGCACGGGCGGATGAGATTCGCCTCAAAGACGGCAGGAAGCTTTACGGCGTGATTGTCGCCTACGAAGACAACATGTTCAAGATCAAAACCGACTTTGGATATGAGCTCATCGAAAAGGACAAAATCGCGTCCATTGTTCCGTCAACACCGGCAGGAAAACCGGAAACGCCCCCCGCGGGGAAGAAAGATGCGGCCCAGCATCCATCCAAGCCCGACGCCGGTTCACAACCACAGGCTGAGCCAGCGGTCGCATCGTCTTCCGATGCTTCGGCCACACCAGCGAATGCGAGCGCAAGAACGGCAGATCCGGGCCCGGCGGGGAAAGGCGATAAAGCACGGCCGAAAATAGGGAACGCGGCTGTGAAGCCCGAAGTTCCCGCGAATACAGCGGCAGCCAATCTCCCTGCGCCGGCGATTAAGGGATCTCCGGTGGTAGTCGCTAATGGACTGGCGTCGGCTACGGCATCGCCTGCCCCGCCGAAAGAGCCCGAAGTTCCCGCAAACCGCGAAGAGATCCAAGGCAATCTCTACACGAATTACACTCACGGCTTCCGCATGTACAAAGCGCCGAGCTGGAGCTTGATCGAGGAAGCGCGCGGCGGCCTGCCAAACGCGATCGTGGCAATGGGCACATCCAACGAATCAACCCTGATGGTAGTCGGCGAGGAGCAAACGAAAGAGCCTTTGGATGCGGCCGCCGCGGGTGTGGAAAAGCGGCTGCATGGGGTCTACTCCAACTACCAGCGCTTATCGGAGCGCAAAACGGCGGTCGGCGGACTACCAGCCGTGGAGTATCAGTATCGAGGGAAGGCCGACGACCACGACTGGTCGGGAAAGCTGGTGGTTGTTGCGCGCGGCAAGGACGTGTTCACGGTGCTGGCGATGACCTATGCCGACAGTGACCTCATTCAGATTCAGGAAAACGTGATCGCCCGGGCCATCGCCAGTCTCGTTTTCAACGCGCACTAGCCCACTCTCTGCGGTTGGCAGTTCTTAATAACAGCAGAATAAGCGCTCGATCTTCCTTGGTTCCCCCCAAACGAATTGAGAACCTCCGCGAGCCGGGACGTCAGCGACCGCGCTACCCTGGTACCGCCGGCTGTTTTTCGTCAGAGAGCGCGGAACTGGTTGAAAAGAAAAGGAGTTGAATCTTGCATACGTGCAAGAATGTGCAAAAGCGGATGCAAGAAGGATTTTATGGCTTGGCGTTCCGCACCGGGCAGCGAAAGAGTGCGTAACTACCTGATACGACAGATGTTGCGATAGTCTTTGGGTTGAGAACGAAAAAGCGGCCGGGCGCCGACTGGAGCTGCGAAAACCGTCAGACTTTAAAACCAGTCCGTACCACGACCGAGGTCTAGAGAAAAGTGGGCAGAGATAACCGACCTAGCTGGCGGCGGCTTCGCCAGGCTCGGCGAGCTTACGGTGTTCGCGGATCATGCCGATGAGGGCCTGGGCGGCGCGAGGGAGGCTGCGGTCGCGGCGGTAAACCAGGCCGAGTTCGCGCCAGAGATCCACGCCTTCGACGGTGAGCAGCTTTACCTCGCCGGCTTTCACCTGATCCTTGGCAAAACTCTCGCTGATAAACGAGACGCCGGCATCAGCGGCGACGAAACGCTTGATCATGCCGATACTCGGCAATTCCATGGTCACGTGAAGGCGCGAGCGGTACGGACGGAAGAGTTTGTCGAGCACCTGGCGCGTAAAACCAGTCCTCGGAAAGATAAGCGGCTGTTCGGCGACCTCTGCGAGCGTGATCTTCGAGCGATGGGCAAGTGGGTTTCGCGAGCTGACCATGAAGCGCAGGCGGTCTTTGTAAATGTGGTGCATCTTCAGATTAGGGGATTTGATAGGCAGGGTGACGATGCCCACGTCGGCGGAGCCGTCCTCCACGCGCTGCAAGATCTTGTGGCTGAAGTTGCGGTAAATACTGATGTGCACCAGCGGATAGCGGCGCTGAAATTCCGCAAAAATATCAGGAAGCAGGTAGAGGCACGTCGCTTCATTGGCGCCAAAAACGACTGGGCCCTGAACCACGTTGCCGCGGTCCGCGACGACCTGAATGGATTCGTCACGCAAGCGAAGCAGCTTTTCCGCGAACTCGAAAAGGACTTCGCCGGCAGGAGTCAGTTCCACGGACTTGGCGGAGCGGTCGAGCAGCCTAGCCTTGTATGCTTGCTCGAGCTGGCGAATTTGCGCGCTAACAGCGGATTGCGAGCGGAAGACCTTCTGGCCCGCGCGTGAAAAGCTCTTCAGTTTGGCGACGAAAACAAAAGTAGCAAGTTGATCGAAATCCATAGTCTAAACGTCCGGTGATAATTATAGCGGATTCTTCCGTGGCGGACGCGGAGTTACTGTCCTTCCTCTCAGGCGTGAAGCGCAGTTTGTGAAATCGGCGCGATCGCTGGCACCGGCAAAATCGTGCGACGCCGTTTGAATTGGGCGAGAATGGCTCTCCAAGTACCCTCCACCGTACCCTGAAAATGTACCGGCTGCACGCGCATTAACGGCAAAGCCCCTCGCCGCGAGAGCAAGCGAGCCGCGCGAGGACTCGCCGTGAAGTGAACGTGCTCCTCCAGAGTGCGCCGCAACCAATTCTCTTCATCAGCATCGAGGTCGGCGAGCGTCACGAAATCGCGATGAAGCACATCCTCGGCCTCGGCCCGCAACACATAAGCCAGACCGCCAGTCATGCCCGAACCGAAATTCAGGCCGAGTGGCCCAAGAATGATGGCCACGCCGCCGGTCATGTACTCACAGCCATGTTGACCGACACCTTCCACCACCGCGAGCGCACCGCTGTTTCGGACGGCAAAACGTTCGCCGCCCCGGCCAGCGACAAAGAGCTGGCCCGACGTCGCGCCGTAGAGCACGGTGTTGCCCGCAAGAACGTCACCGCGCCGGGAAGCAGCAAGCCCGGCGGCGATAGCGATGGTCCCGCCGGACAGTCCTTTACCGACGTAGTCGTTGGCTTCGCCATGGAGCTTGAGCGTCACTCCCTCGGCTAGAAAAGCCCCGAAGCTCTGACCCGCCGCGCCGTGAAATTCCTGGCTGATTTCGCCATCGACGCGGTGACCGTTCTTACGCCGGCGCATCAGTTCGCCGCTCAGGCCCGTGCCAACGCTGCGATCCGAGTTCTGAATCGGCTGGGACTCATTTTGCAGCGTCAGCGAAGCATTGAAGTGAACCGAATCTTCCAGCGCCGCGACGTGGAGGCCCCGCTCCTGCTGCGGCGCCACTCGATTCGAGGAGGAGATCGGCACAATCAGGAGCGGATCCATTCCCGATCGCGCACTGAGCCGGTCGTACCAACCCGTGAGCTCGCTGAGCGAACGCACGCCAAGTTGCGCCAGCCGATTGCGCACTTCCTCGGCCAGTGAACGGAAGTACGCGATCACCATCTCCGGCTTGCCTTCAAATCTCGCACGCAACTTTTCGTCCTGCGTGGCGATTCCCACCGGACAAGTATTGAGATGGCACTGCCGCGCCATGACGCATCCGATGGCCAACAGCGACGCGGTGCCAAAGCCGAATTCGTTCGCGCCGAGAATAGCGGCCAACACGATATCCCGCGCGAATTTCAGGCCTCCGTCCACGCGGAGAGAGAGTCGTGAACGGAGGCCCGCGCGAACCAGCGTGTCATGGGCTTCGCGCAATCCGATTTCCCAGGGAAGACCAGTATTCTTGATGGAGGTCAATGGCGAGGAGCCGGTACCGCCGTTGTGCCCGCTGATGGTGATGACGTCCGCACCTGCTTTCGCAACGCCCGCGGCAATGATGCCGACTCCGGCGCCGGAAACGAGTTTTACGCCGATACGCGCGCGCGGATTCACGGCGCGGAGGTCGTGGATCAATTGGGCGAGGTCTTCGATACTGTAAATGTCGTGATGCGGCGGTGGTGAAATCAGCGGCGTGCCTGGCGTAGCGTGCCGGATGCGCGCGATGTATTCGCTGACTTTCTTCGCGGGCAACTGGCCGCCCTCACCGGGTTTCGAGCCCTGCGCCATCTTGATTTCGATTTCTTCGGCGTGGACGAGATAGTCCGCGGTGACTCCAAAACGCCCCGAGGCAACCTGCTTGATCTTGTTGGCCGCGGCTGGCTCAAAGCGATAGGTATTGGGATCTTCGCCGCCTTCCCCGGTATTGCTCCGGCCACCAAGCTGATTCATCGCCAGCGCCAGCGTGCGATGTGCTTCCGGACTGAGCGAACCGAGAGACATTGCTTGTGTGCTGAACCGTTTGACGATGGACTCGAGCGGCTCGACCTCCTCCAACGCAATGGCCGTGTCCGGAACGGTGTCGAGCAAGTCCCGCAGGAAGATCGGGCCTTGATGGTCTGCCAGCTCTTCAAACGCCGAATAGGTTTTCGCTCCGGGCGCGCGCACATGCGCGTGGAGCCGGCGAACAACTTCGGGCGAACTGGCGTGAAGTTCTGCGCCTTTCCGGAACCGATAAAGACCGGCATCCGCCAAGTCATCGGATTCACGAGAAAAGGCTGCTTTGTGCAAGTGCAGATAATCCAAGAGAAGATCGTCCAGCGATTTCTGGCCAGGAAAATCAGCGGCATCTTCAAACACTTCAGCGCAGAGATCCTCGGAGAGGCCCACGATCTCAAAGAGATGGCTGTTGCGATAACTGGCCAGGGTGGAGACACCCATGCGCGCGAGAACTTTGCGCAGCCCGGCATTGATGGCCGCACGGGCCTTTTCTATGCCGCCGGGTTCAAGAGATTCCGCAAACTCGTCCGCAAGGTAAGGCACCACGGCACTGGCGCCAGCCGCGACTAGCAGCGCCACATGATGCGTATCAAAGACCTGTGCCGATTCAACAATCAGCGGGACATCCCACCAGCCTTCGCGAACCATCGCTTTCCACACTGCCGCAGTAGCAAGCAGCGCAGGCAGCGATGCGCGATCGGCATTAACCGCGCGATCGGAAAGGAGGAGGAGCCCCGGGCGCCCACTGCTACTCAGTGGGGTAGTAGAAAGCTGAGCAAAACTGCAGCGCGCCCCCGAGACTCCACTGGCGGCAGAAAAAGTAATATCGATTCGCTGCTCTGGTCCAAGAATCGCGAAGAGTTGCGACAGCTGCCCGGCCGAAATCACCGGGCTCGGCAGCGTGATTCCGTCTTTCAAGTGGACATCGAGAGACATCACGTGGGTTTCCCTCAAGGGGTCGATTGGCGGGTTCGTGACCTGCGCGAACCGTTGCTTGCAGTAGTCCCACAGAGTCCTTGGGAGGGCAGAAAGAAATGCGGGCGGCGCGTCATCTCCCATGCTCCAGTCCGCTTCTTTGCCGTGCGCCAAGGCGGAAAAGAGAATTTTGAACTGATCTTCCGTCCAGCCGGCGGCGCCCGCGATGCGCTTTGGCTCATGGAGGGGGGCTGGCGCTGGGGTCACCGACGCTGTCAGCATTCTTTGCGGAATGGCGTTGCGGGCCTGCTGGATCGCGAGGCGCTTGAGGATGTCGCGCCAGCGCAAAAAGAGCCCGGTGGCGGGATTGGCAAGGATCATTTCTCCGGGGCCAAGCCGCTGGCGCTCAGCGATTCGCGATTCGTCCAAATCAACCAAGCCGGTCTCGGATCCCGCGATCAGCAGCCCGTCATGCGTCAAGGTGTAGCGCAGCGGGCGCAATCCATTGCGATCCAACTTCGCTCCCACAAACTGGCCGTCGGAAAAAACCAAAGCAGCGGGGCCGTCCCAGGGTTCGCTGCGTTGCGAAAGCGCGGTCAGCGCGCCGCGCACGTCCCGCGAGAGCAAAGGATCCTTTTCAAAGGCGGGAGGAACCATGGCAAGCATGGCTTCCTCCGATGACAAGCCTTCCAGCAGCCGCAGCTCGAACCCGTTGTCGAAACTGGCGGAATCGCTGACGTTTTCTTCGAGCAGGGGGAACCAGGATCCCACTGCAAGCCGCGAGCGGAATTCGGTTGCCTTGGCCCGCAGCCAGCGCCGGTTCGAGACAATCGTATTGATTTCACCGTTGTGCGCCACGTAACGAAACGGCTGTGCCAGATGCCAGGAAGGCTGAGTGTTGGTCGAATAGCGCTGATGAAAAACGGCGAATGTCGTTGCGAACGAAGGATCGCGCAAATCTTCGTAAAACTGCGGGAACTGCCAAGGCGTAAGCAGCCCCTTGTACACGATGGTCTGCGAGGAGAGCGAGCAGATGTAACATCGCGGCGGCAAGAGTGATTCTGCCCGTTTTCTCAAAAGAGAGAGACGCCACTCGAATCGCGCCATGGCCCGCGCCGGATGGAATGGTTCGACAAAAAACTGCCAGATTTCGGGCATTGTTTCAAGCGCGCGGCGCCCTAGAGCATTGGTGTTCACCGGCACACGGCGCCAGCCGATGACGCGCAGACGCTCAACGTCTGCGGCGGCTTCGACAGCGGCGCGGGCTTCGTCGATGACGGAAGAAGGAAGAAAGGCGCAGCCGACCGCGAACAATTCGGGCAGTTCAATTCCCTGCTCTGCCGTGCGGGCGCGGAAAAAGGCCTGCGGGAGCGAAGTGAGCAAACCGGCGCCGTCGCCGCTGGCTCCATCGGCGTCCACGCCTCCGCGATGGGTGAGGCGCTCTAAAGCCGTCAAAGCAAACTGGATAATATCGTAGCTGGGAGCGCCGCCCAGGCGGGCAATGAACCCTGTACCGCAGGCGTCGTGGTCTGGGTGGCCCCAGTTGGGGTGACCACCCTCGGTCGAACGCGCTCGCGCATCCGCCGCGCTGCTGTGGCCTCGACCGTTCGGGTAGTACATACCAGTTTATTGAACGGGCGGGGGGTGGATGTACAACGCAGAATTTTGATTCTGTGAATTGATTTCTTGATAGCTGAGGGTGAGCGCCAGAAACGCTAGAACTTGGTCACTTCGGAAAAACAGAAGTCACGAACTTTCATGGCGGGCACGACCATCTCGAAAGCCTCTTCTCCGGTGGCCCGAACGGCAGGACCGAGCAGCTCGACGTTTTTGAGCATTTCAATGAGCGACTGATTGAATCGGAAGTTGCGCGCGGCGCCGGTAACCCGCCCATTCTCAACGAGAAAGAGGCCATCACGGGTCATCCCGGTCATCACCTTTTCATAAGGATCGACCTCCCGGATGTACCACAGGCGGGTCACCAGCAGCCCGCGGTCGGTGGAAGTGACCATTTTGTCCATCGACGAGTCTCCGCCGCCGAAGACGAGATTCATGGGCGCTTCCCCGTATTCATTGGGCAGCGCAAAACCGTGTCCGGTGGGCCGTTTGCCCGCGGCTTGGGCGGCAGCGCGTGAATAGACAAGATTCTTCGGAATACCGCAATCCACCAGCAATACCCGCTGACGCGGCAGCCCTTCGCCGTCGAATGGCGCGCCCTGTTGGAGTGCGTGATAAACGTCGTCGCTGATGCTGATGTTTTGCCCGAAGAGCTGCTTGGCCATGCGCTCGTTCAGGCAGGACCGTTTGTCTTCCAGGGCAGTGGCGGCGAAATCGTAGAAGAGAAACCCCACGAGATCTAACACCGCAGCAGGTTCGAGGATTACCGTGTAGCGTCCAGGCGCAAGCTCGCGGGAGTTGATGGCAAGGTGTGCTTTTTGGCAGGCTCGCGCGGCGAGTTTTTGTGGGTCGAACGCGCGAACATCTGTGGAATTGGCTTTGGCCCAGCTCGCAGCAGGGCCTTCCTGAGCCGTGATGGAAAACTCCGAGTGCGTTTCACGATAGGCCGCAAAAAGGCCTCGAGAATTTCCCACTACGGACTGGCTTTGGCCATTCGAATAGATTCCGGCGGCAACCTGGCCTTTCTTAACGGCCAAATCGCAGGCATGCCGGACGGCCCGGGCTCGTTCTTCAGCGGAGAGGGCGGCGGTCTGTTTGATGAAACGGTTCACGGCGCGATAACGCTGTTTTCCTGGCATCGGCAGAAGGCGCGGATCCTTCGGCTGGCGGTGTGCAAGAGAGAGAGAAACTTCGATCGCGGAGCGAAGCGAGTCTTCATGAATGCGATTGGTTGTGGCGCGCGCAGTGCGGCCGTCGACGACCGTGCGAATCGACACCGTCAGCCCGTGCTCGGCAACGTTTTGATGGATGGCGTTGTTGGCGAAACGCGTCAACGCGTCCGCAACTTCGTCCACATGGACTTCCGCCTCTTCGGCTCCCGTGGATTTCGCGAGACGAAGAACGGTATCGACGATTCGCCGAAGCTCGCGCTCGTGGAGAAGTTCAGCGGCTCCGGCGCTCGATGCCGTTGATACTTTCCTGTTCTGGGCGGGCGGTTTCATTGGTTCGAAAATGCCGTCCCGATGTGCACGTTGCGGAAACGCGCCGGTGCTGCCCCATGGCCGGTGCCCACGGTCTGCATAGGCTGCCCTTTTCCACAATTGGGGGTGCCCCACAGCGTCCAGTGATCGAACCTGCAGATGGCGTCGCAGGAATTCCAGAACTCCGTGGAAATTCCGCTGTAGCTGGGATTCTTCAGCATGCGGACTTTCTTTCCGCCTTTGATCTCCCAGCCGATTTCCGTTGAAAACTGAAACTGGTAGCGCCGGTCATCGATGGACCAGGAGCGATTTGTTTCCAGCAGGATTCCGTCGTGCGTGTCGGAAATCAGATCGTCGTAGTCCCATGTGCCGGGCAGTAAGCTGACGTTGGTCATGCGAATGATCGGAAGGCGGTTCCAGCTTTCTGTGCGCATCGTTCCGGAAGAGCGATCCAGGCCCACCAGGTGCGCGGTTTCGCGATTGGAAAGATAGCCGCGGAATGTGCCATCTTTGATAATGTCCGTGCACTGCGCGGGAACGCCTTCGTCGTCGTAGGCAAAGGTGCCCAGTCCCTGTCCGTGATCGAGCCGCGCGTCCGCGACCACGTTCACAATGCTCGAAGCATATTTCAGCTGGTCCAACTGATCGAGCGTCAGAAAACTCGTGCCCGCGAAATTCGCTTCCTGGCCGAGGACGCGGTCCAGTTCGATCGGATGGCCGATCGATTCATGAATCTGCAGTCCGAGCTGGCTGCCGCCGAGGATGAGTGTGCCGACCTTTTCCGGGCATTGCGATACCGAATGGAGCGCGGCGGCTTCTTCGGCGATGAGTGGCGCGTTTCTCATCAAATCGAGTGATTCAACGAGTTCGTAACCCTGCAGCGAATGCTGGCCGCCAAAACCATTAGGATATGAACGTTTTTGGATCTCCTCACCCTGAAAAGAAGTGGCGGCAATTCCGCACCCGGAAATCACTTTGCGCTGGTGAATGCGCGAGCCGATGCTCGAAGCAAACCAAGAATCGATCTTGCGGAATTGCATGTCCGTTTCCGTCAGTGTCACGCCTTTCACCTGGCGCATTTCGGCGTCGGCCGCGAGCAGCAATGCCAGCTGGGTTTCCAGGGGAATTTCGAACGGGTCCTTACGGAACGGGCTCTGCCAACTGTCCACGTAAGCCTTTTCCGGGGCAAGAACGACCTCGCTGCGTTTTGCCAGTGCCGAAGCCTTGGCGATGGAAACGGCCTGCGCCGCACAAGCCGCAAGGCCTTCGCGCGTCAAACGGTCCGTGGAGGCGAAGCCCCAGGCACCATTGGCCAGAACGCGAATGCCGAGGCCTAGCGATTCGCTCTGTGCCAGCGTGCCGACCTGGCCGTTCTTTGTCGTGAGGTCGCGCTGGCGCAGATGCATCACGCGCACGTCGCCGTAGGTAGCCCCGCGCAGCTTGGCCGTATCAAGCGCGTTTGTGCAGAGATCCCACATGCGTGTAAGTCAGACTGAAAAACCTGTCAGCAAATGCATAAGGGCGCAGCACTGTTCCGACCCGTCGGAATGCTACGCCCCGCAGAAAGATAACACCATCAAGCAGCCCGGAATGGCGGCGAGAGTTACGTGCCTTCCTGCCAGGAAGCGAGATAGCGTTCCTGCTCCGCCGTGAGCTTGTCCAGTCTGTGTCCCATCGAATCGAGCTTGAGGCGCGCGATTTCCTTATCCAGATGCTCCGGCACGACATACACCTGCGGCTTGAGATTCTTGTAGTTCGCGCGAAGGTATTCGGCGGACAGCGCCTGGTTGGCGAAGCTCATGTCCATTACCGAAGCGGGATGTCCCTCGGCGGTCGACAGATTGACAAGACGTCCTTCTGCAAGCAGGTAAACTTTGCGGCCATCCCTCAGTTGATATTCGTCCACGAGCGGGCGCACTTCGCGCTTGCCACTGGACATCTTTTCCAGCGCGGAGATGTCAATCTCCACGTTGAAGTGGCCGGAGTTGCAAACAATGGCCCCGCCCTTCATCTTTTCGAAATGCTCGCCGCGGATCACGCTCTTGTTTCCCGTCACGGTGATGTAAACGTCGCCCTCCTTCACCGCTTCGGCCATGGGCATAACTCGGAAGCCGTCCATTACAGCTTCGATGCCCTTTACCGGGTCGATTTCCGTAACGATCACGTCCGCGCCGAGGCCCTTGGCGCGCATGGCCACGCCGCGCCCGCACCAGCCGTAACCGGCAATGACTACCTTCAGACCAGCAAGCAGAACGTTCGTCGCGCGAATAACACCGTCAATCGTGGACTGCCCGGTACCGTAGCGATTGTCAAAGAAGTGTTTGGTCATCGCATCATTCACCGCAATGATGGGATACTTGAGCGTGCCGTCCTTGGCCATTGCGCGAAGACGGATCACCCCGGTAGTGGTCTCCTCCGTTCCGGCGATCACGTTTGGGACGAGCTCGGTACGCTTGGTCAACAACATGGTGACCAGGTCCGCGCCGTCGTCCATGGTGAACTGCGGCTTGTGCTCCAGCGCCGCGCTCAGGTGCGAATAGTAGGTGTCGTTGTCCTCGCCTTTGATGGCGAAAGTAGGAATGTTGTAGTCGCGATTCAGCGAAGCGGCGACTTCGTCCTGCGTGGATAGCGGGTTGGAGGCGCACAGCACCGCGTCGGCGCCGCCGTCACGCAGCGCGATCATCAGGTTTGCGGTTTCGCTCGTCACGTGCAAACAGGCGGAGACACGCAGGCCCTTCAGCGGCTGCTCCTTGACGAAGCGCTTGCGGATCGATTCGAGCACGGGCATTTGCTGTCCCGCCCATTCGATCTTGCGCTTGCCGGCATCGGCCAGCCCAATGTCCTTTACATCACCCTTTTTCAGCTCAGCGATTGCCAAAGTCTTGCTCCTCAATTGTGGATTTCGTTCGGAAGGGGAATAAACCCAACGTCCCCGGTCAAAGGCCCGCACGTGCCGGGTCTATGTTTCTCTAGTCTTGGAAGTTAGCTGCGCGCCCCGACCTCGGCAGTCGCGGCAGCCCCGAGGCCAGCGGCCTTGCGGAGAGCATCCGCGCGGTCCGTGCGCTCCCATGTGAATCCCGCGCCGCTGCGGCCGAAGTGGCCATAAGCAGCCGTGGCCTTGTAAATCGGACGGCGCAGGTTGAGCGTTTCAATGATGGCCTTGGGCGTCAGCATGAAGATTTCACGGATCAGAGCGGTGATTTTTTCTTCCGGCACATTGGCGGTGCCGAAGGTTTCCGCCATGACCGAGACAGGCTCGGCGACGCCGATGGCGTAAGCCAATTGCACCTCCGTTTTTCGCGCCAGGCCCGCGGCCACAATGTTCTTTGCGATATAGCGCGCCATGTAGCAAGCCGAGCGATCCACCTTCGAGGGATCCTTGCCGGAGAACGCTCCGCCGCCGTGACGGCTGTAACCCCCATAAGTGTCGACGATAATCTTGCGGCCGGTCAAACCCGCGTCGCCCATGGGACCGCCGATGACGAATCGGCCCGTCGGATTGATGTGATATTTGGTTTTTGGGTCCAGCATCGAGGCGGGAATAATCGGCTTAATGACGTATTCGGTGATGGCCTCACGCAGGTCCGAGTTGGAGACCTTCTCGCTGTGCTGCGTGGAGATCACCACGCAATCGACGCGGGCCGGGCGGCCGTTGCGGTACTCGATGGTGACCTGCGATTTTCCATCGGGCCGGAGAAAATCAACTTTATTGGCTTTGCGAATCTCGGAGAGGCGCTGCGTGAGGCGGTGGGCGAGTTGGATGGGCATGGGCATCAATTCTTCTGTTTCGTCGCAGGCAAAGCCAAACATCAAGCCCTGGTCGCCCGCTCCGCCGGTGTCCACGCCCAAGGCGATGTCCGGCGACTGCCGCTTCACCGTGCACATGACGGCGCAGGTGTCTGCGTCGTAGCCGTACTTTGCGCGATCGTAGCCGACACCACGGATGGTACTGCGTACAAGCTCATCGTAGTTGACGTGCGCGCTGGTGGTGATTTCACCAGCGATGACCGCCACGCCCGTAGTGACAAGCGTCTCGCAAGCGACTCGCCCCTTCGGATCGTGCTTCATAACCTCGTCAAGGACGGAGTCAGAAATCTGGTCAGCAATTTTGTCCGGATGGCCCTCGGTGACGGACTCCGACGTAAATAAAAAGTTGCGTAAGGCTTCGCTCAAACGAATTCTCCTTCGTGACTTGCAGGGGAATGCACTGCTAGCATACACGCCTGATTATTCAGCTCTCTGCTAAACCCTACAAAACTACCATTCGCGCGGAGAAGAATCAACGTATTGATTCCGGCTAGCTTATTCCTGCGTCGAACGGTCGAAATCAGGCTGCCAACGGCGAATTGCTGCTTGGGAGTGGGCCAGGGCTAGGCCGCGTCTGCATCATCGTCCGGCTGGATGTCCAGCCTTCCTTTCGTCTTTTTGGCCATCAGGTAGGAGCGGATGAAGGGATCCAGATCACCGTCCATCACCCGGTCTACATCGCCCACTTCGAACTTCGTGCGGTGGTCCTTGATCAGGCGGTAAGGCTGCATGACATAGGACCGGATTTGACTGCCAAATGAAATGTCCAGCTTGCTCTCGTCAAGTTTGTCGGTGTGGGCCTGGCGCTTCTGGATTTCCAGATCGTAGAGGCGCGAGCGGAGCATCTTCATGGCCAGCTCGCGATTCTTGCTCTGGCTGCGCTGGGCCTGACAGCCCACGACGATGTTGGTTGGGATGTGCGTGATACGGACGGCGGTCTCCACCTTATTGACGTTTTGCCCACCTTTGCCACCCGACCGGAACGTGTCGACGCGCAAGTCTTCGGGACGGATGTTGATCTCGATACGGTCGTCAATTTCAGGAATTACGAAGACGGATGCAAAAGAAGTGTGGCGCCGCGCGGCCTGATCGAACGGAGAGATTCGAACCAGACGGTGAACGCCGGTTTCCCCCGCGAGAAGACCATAGGCATTTTCACCGGAAAATTGGATCGTCGCCGATTTGATGCCAGCTTCTTCTCCCGGAGTCTCATCGAGGACCGCGGCGGTCATCCCCCGGCGCTCCGCCCATCGCAGGTACATGCGAAGTAGGATGGATGCCCAATCCTGCGATTCCGTACCACCCGCGCCGGGCTTGATGGTCATGATGGCGTTGAGGTGGTCACTTTCGCCGGAGAGCAGCGTCCTCGTTTCCAGTTCGGAGACATAGCTATCCGCAGCATTGAGCTCGCGCTCCAGCTCTTTCAGCAGATCGTTTTTTTGCTCGACGTTAGTCTCTTCTTGAGCAAGGTGGATGTAGGTCTCGATGTCGCCAGAGATCGACGTGAGTTTCTCATCCGCGGCAATCTGCTCTTCGGCGCGCTTTCGCTCGCGCAGAACGCTCTGCGCAGCTTCCTGGTTGTTCCAAAAATTGAGGTCGGCGACGCGTGCCTCGAGAGCCTTCAGGCGCTCACGATACTGTGGCGCGTCAAAGATAGCTCCGCACGAGCGTAACGCGCTGATTGAGCCCTTCGTAACGATGCTGGAGATCTTCGAGGATCATGTTTTTTCTGGTAAAGCGCCCGTCAGGGACGGACGTCACTTGGCCTTTCGAAAAGTTGCCGCAACTAGAATAACGGAAACGAGCACACAGAGCCAGGCGAACCCATCCCCAAAGCGCGCGTAAATCGTTTCGTCAGTTCGAAAATCATAAGGAAGATCGATCGCGGCGCGCACATCCGGGGGGAGCGGCTCGAAGACGCGGCCGTAGGGATCGACCGAAACCGTAAAGCCATTATTCGTGGAGCGCACGATCCAGCGGCGGTTTTCCACGGCGCGCACCCGCGCCATGCGCAGATGCTGCTCGGCGGCGGCGGACCTTCCAAACCATCCGTCATTCGAAATGTTGATGAATAGCTGCGCACCGCCGGCGGCAAACCGGCGCACTTCGCCCGGATAGATCGCTTCATAGCAGATAAAGACACCGAAGCTATTCCCCTGCGGAAGCTGCCCGACAACGTACTTGTTTCCCTTGTGGAAGCCGCCGACTTCGCCGGACACACTGGTCACTACGCGATGGATCAATGGAAACGGCTCATACTCGCCGAACGGAACGAGATGGACCTTGTCGTATACGAATGTGCGCCGGCCTTGCGCATCAAACAGCAGCGCGCTGTTGTACGGCAGGAGACTGCCTTGGGGCGCCGTGTCGGACGCGTTCACCGGTGATTTCCATTCGATGGCCCCTGCCAGGAATGGGTGCCCGAAGCGGATCGCCAGTGTTGAGGCAATCTTTGCGAATTGTGAATCTTGAAACGAGAAAGGCGCGGGCGCTTCAGGCCAGACCAGAAGGTCCGGTTTTTCCGCCGCAGGGGCAAGGCTCATTCGTTCGATTTCCTCGAGGTCCTCCGCGTGCGCCGGGAACCAATCCGCGGCGTACGAGTCCACCTCCGGGAAATTGAGCTGAACGGCGCGGGCGAAATGATGAGCTTGCGCTTGGGGTACAAGTCGCGGCCCGGCCAGCGTGCCGCCCAAAAGTATCGCCGTAGCAATGGCCGCGCATGCCATGCGCCCGCGAGGCGTCAGCGTGCCGGAACTGCTCGTCCATGCGAGCAATGCGTTGAAACACGCTACGAGAAAGGATAGCCCGTAAATTCCCGTGATGGTGGTGAGCTGAACGAGGCCCAGATTGGCAGCTGCGGGATAGCCAAGCAAGTTCCATGGAAAACTAATTTCCGGCAGATGTGCGCGAACAAACTCGAACGTCACCCAGATAAATGGCGCACCTATGCATGCCAGCTCGATACTTTGAAGGGACACCCGGTGAACGGTCCAAGCAAAAGCGCCAGTGAGAATTCCCCAGGTAATGGCGATCAACAGCAAGAGGCCCCATCCACCGGCCACCGAGAGGCCGCCGTGAACGGCAAGAACCGTCGCAATCCATGGCACTGACGTTAGGACAAAAAGAAGCCCATGTAGAAATCCGCAACCAGACGCCACGCGAGCTCGCGCGCCAAACAGGGAAAAGAGAAGAATCCCAATGCAAAGCCAGGAATAGATACTCAGATAGAGACCAGTGTAGGAGAGCGAAAGCGCGGCACCAGACACGGCGCCAACTATGAGACGCAAGCCCGCAGGTATTTCCGCACCGGCCTGCACGCGAAGATAGGAGAGCCAACTGCCCCGAGGCATCAGTGCTTCACGATGGCTCTAAAACCTGCGCCCTTGAGGCCTATCCTGGCCGCGTCGGCGGCCTTCGGATCGGCGTAAGGGCCGACTTGCACGCGGTAATACTTGTCGGCATGCGGAGAAAGAACGAACGCGGGA